>ERZ1645187.3489-NODE-3489-length-13181-cov-36.347402_pt1 | contig 13181 bp, 8 predicted proteins | sample MGYA00575352_ERZ1645187 | MGnify/ENA primary metagenome ERZ1645187 (study PRJEB40837, sample SAMN11349314) | freshwater sediment metagenome | isolation source: river sediment | host: Sediment | place: India: Wazaribad , New Delhi | collected 2017-02-21 ...
GTCGGCCCGCCGAGGTCGGAGACGATGCCGGTGAAGCCCGGCGTCTTGTCGCGCATTTCCTCGATTTCGCGGATCACCGAATCTTCCGAACGACTCTGGATGATGCGTCCCTCGTGCTCGGTAATCGAGCAGAAGGTGCAACCGCCGAAGCAGCCGCGCATGATATTGACCGAGAAGCGAATCATCTCCCAGGCGGGAATCTTCGCCTCGCCGTAAGCCGGATGCGGACGGCGGGCATAAGGCAGTTCGTAGACCTGGTCGAGTTCCTCGGTGGTCAGCGGGATTGGCGGCGGATTGAGCCAGACATCGCGCTCACCGTGCGCCTGCACCAGTGCCCGTGCGTTGCCGGGGTTCGATTCCAGATGGAAGGTACGCGAAGCATGGGCATAAAGCACCGGATCGTGGCTGACCTGCTCGTAGGACGGCAAGCGGACGACGGTATGAGCGCGCTTGTCTTTCAGCGCCGCCAGCCGCTCGGCACGCGAAACGATGCGTACGGCGTGCTCGCCGGGGCCTGTTGCGGTCGACGGCGAATTTTGGCCGATTTCCATGGCATAGGGGTCGGCATGCTTGACCAGCGGCCCCGGTGTGTCGACCGAGGTCGAATCGACGGCCTCCCAGGCGTCGGAAGGCAACCAGCCGGTGGGCACCATGAAGGCGGTGCCGCGCAGGTCGCGGATCTCGGAAATCTTTTCGCCCTTGGCCAGACGATGCGCCAACTCGACGATGGCGCGCTCGGCATTACCGAAAACCAGCAAATCGGCCTTGGAGTCGGGCAGCACCGAGCGCCGCACCTTGTCCGACCAGTAATCGTAATGGGCGATGCGGCGCAGGCTGGCCTCAATCGAACCAATCACCACGTTGCTACCGGGAAACGCCTCGCGGCAGCGCTGGGCATAGACGGTGACTGCGCGGTCGGGCCGTTTGTTCGGCTCGGCATTGGGCGTGTAGGCGTCGTCGGAGCGGATCTTGCGGTCGGAGGTGTAGCGGTTGACCATCGAATCCATGTTGCCGGCGGTGACGCCGAAAAACAGGTTAGGCTTGCCCAGCTTGCGGAAGTCGGCGGCCGAATTCCAGTCTGGCTGGCAGACGATGCCGACGCGGAAGCCCTGCGCTTCGAGCAGGCGCCCGACCAGCGCCATGCCAAAGCTGGGGTGATCGATATAGGCGTCGCCGGTGACAAGAATGATGTCGCAGGAATCCCAGCCCAACGCGTCCATCTCGGCACGCGACATGGGCAGGAAAGGGGCCGGGCCGAAACGTGAAGCCCAGAACTTGCGGTAGCCGAACAGCGGCCGGGTAACTTGGTGTTTTGAATCCATGGCGTATTTTACCTGAGGCACCTGCCCCGCCATGCGTGGCATAATCCTCCGGTCAGCAGCGGAGGCGGGAATACCGCCCAGGTCAAGCGGAGCGCCAGATTCTCACCAACTTGAAATCCTTTCTTGTCACCGTGTTTCAGGCCGGTCGAGGCCGTGCGGTGCCCCTGTTTTTCCTGGCCCTGGCCACACTCACGCTAGCCAATCTCGATGCGACGCCGCTTGCCAGCCTGCGCAATGCCCAGTTCGACAGCTATCAACGGCAGATGCCGCGCCTGCGCGAAGGCCAGCCGGTCGTGGTCATTGGGATCGATAGTGAGAGCCTGGTCAAATACGGCCAATGGCCTTGGCCGCGCGAAATCATTGCCGACCTGACCACGCGAATCCTCGCAGGGGAGCCGCATGCACTTGGCTTCGATATTGTCTTCGCGGAGGCGGATCGTCTCTCGCCGCATGCCCTTGCAGAGCGCTTTCCGACGCTGCCCCACGGGACATTTGCCGGCTTGCCCGGGCCCGATGAAAAACTGGCACATGCTCTGGCAGGCGGCCCGACTGTATTGGCAGCCATCGGTGTCGCCAACGACCTGCCCGGCTCGCGCCAGCCACAGCGCCCACTGCCCATCCTGATCAACGGCAATCGGAAAGCCCTGGATGCATTGCCGGCTTTCCCAACCGCCGTTGCCAGCCTGCCCCTGCTGGAACGCGCAGCTGCCGGCGAAGGCCTGATCAATGCGTCGCTGGATGTTGTTCGCTCCACCACCGAAAGAGGCGTTTTGCGCGGCGTTCCCACCCTGGCGCTGGTCGGTGAGCAACCCTTTCTCTCCCTGCCGCTGGAGATGGTACGGGTGGCCCTTGGCGAGGCGGGGCCGGTTGTCATCGACACCGGCGCACTGGGCATGAAAGCCATCCACATTGGCGACTATTCCCTGCCTACCCGGCCCAATGGCGAATTACTTTTGCATTATGGCCGCTCGACGGCAAGCTATTACCTGTCCGCCGCCGACGTTCTGGCAGGCACTTACCCACCCGCCACCTTCAAATCACGCTTCGTACTGATCGGTTTCAACAACTCCAGCCTGCAAGACACCATCGTCACTCCCCGTGGAGAACTGCTGCCTGGGGTCGACATTCATGCCCAGGTACTCGAAAGTCTGCTGGCGGGTACCGCCCTCAGGCGCCCACCATGGATGTCCGGCCTTGAAATGGCAGCCCTGCTGTTCGGTGGAGTGTTGATGATCTTTGTCATACCCGCCATGCGCCAACAACGCAATGCGGCCCTGATTTTTACCATTCTGATCCTGATCCTGGTGGCTGCCGGCCATTTGGCCTTTGCCTACGGGCGCTGGTTGTTCGACGGACTGTCGATCATTCCGCTATTGGCCCCGGTCTTCATCACCCTGCTGACCATGAACCTGATCGCCGCCGACAGTCGGCGACGCAAGGCAGAGACCCAACTGCGGCTAAGTCGCGAGGAAAGCGCGCGAACAGAGGGCGAAATCGATGCCGCACGCCGCATCCAGATGGGGCTGCTGCCCGACCCGGCGCGCCGCTTCGCCGGTGAAACGCGCTTCGCTGTCGCCGCCCTGCTCGAACCGGCACTCGCCATCGGCGGCGACTACTACGACTGCTTCATGCTCGACGAGCGACGTCTTTGCCTGGCAATCGGCGATGTTTCCGGCAAAGGCATTCCAGCCAGCCTGTTCATGGCCATCACCAAAACGCTGGCCGGCACCCTGACTAGGCGCCATGACAATCTTGGCAAGGCAGTCAGCGAGCTACAGCGGGAACTGGATCGCGAAAATCCGGAATACCAGTTCGTCACTACCTTCATCGCCATTCTCGACGTCGAAAGCGGTGCACTCGAATTCGTCTGTGCCGGCCATGACGCACCGTTGCTACTGCGCCAGGGCAAAGTGCTGAGAATCGACACGGGAGAGGTTTCCGGCCCGCCACTCTGCGCCCTCGCCAGCCACTCCTACCGCAGCGGGCACCAGCGATTGGCAAAGGGCGATTTGCTGTGCCTGTTTACCGACGGGGTCAGCGAGGCCAGCAACGGCCAGCAGATGTTCGGCACGGAACGCCTTGCGGAAACATTGCTGGCCGCCGGCCCGGAAAGCTCAATGAGCGCCCGGGCAGCAGCGATCCGCGATGCCGTCCGCCAGTTCGAGGCGGGCCGGCCGCCCTTCGACGATCTGACCCTGTTATTGGCCTGCTGGTACGGTCAACCGTCTAGCGAACGCTGATTTCGACCCGGCGGTTCTTGGGTTCCGCAACCTCGTCACCCGACTGCACCAGCGGTTCGCGCTCGCCGCGCCCCGCAGTTTCGATCTTCTGCGGCGGCACCCCGGCAGCAACCAGGATTTCACGCACCGTTGCCGCCCGCTTGAGCGACAACTTGTCGTTGGCATCCTGGCCGCCGACCGAGTCGGTATGGCCGATGACCATCACTTCGGATGCGGGCCGCTCGGCGATCTCGCGTTTTATCCTTGCCAGCTCGGCCACCGATTCGGCGGTAAGCGCCTCGGCACCACCATCAAAATAAACTACGAAACTGCGTGCCCGAACCGGCTTCGCTGCCAATGCGGCACCAAACATTGCCTCGACTTCAGCTGCCGATGACTTGTGCGGCTTCAATTCGCTGCCCCGCCGTTCGACACCGGCAAAGGGTTGGTCAAGCACCTGCTCGCCACGCGCATCGCGCACGACAATGGCAGTCGGACGCCCATCCGGTGCAGGCAACAGAACCACGCGCTCATTAACGCACGCGGCGAGAAAGAGAGTGGCAAGCGCCACCAGGGGCCGGCTGACGACGCGATCATTCCTCATCGGTGGCCTCCGCTTCAATCACGAACTCGGTGCCACGAACCCCGATCACCGACGTCGGTGTGCGGAAATCCACCGACTCCGGTTTTTCCTTGGCGATTTTCCCGGTCGACACCGCTAATGTTCCTTTCTTCATTCCGACCGAAATGGCACCGCCGTTGGTCGTACTGTCGAAAGCGAATTTATCGACTGCAAACACCGAATTCGGGCCAGCTGAAAGCAAGGTGTTGTCACGCAAAGTGATGCCAACCGAGCCATCTGCCCCAGTTCTTACCCGATCAGCCACCATCACCAGCATTCCGACAGCGGCCACAATCCGCTGACCGGCGCGCTCAATTCCCACAATCCCTTTGCAGGTCTTGACCATCCCAGCTGTTTCACCGGCAAAAGCGGGTGCGCTGAAGCAACTGCCAGCCAGCGCCACAGCTGCCAAAAGTTGGCAATGTCTCATCAATACTCCCAATAACTTCAATTTCCGGTTATCCGATTCTACCGCGCTCTCTGCCGCCCAGGCGGAAGCAACGAACTCAGGCGCCCGCCCGCAGTGCCAGCAAGGGTGGCGTCTGCAGCAACTGGCGGACAGCCAGCCAGCCGATGGCCACGGATGCCGCCCCGCCTGCCAGACTGGCCAGCGGAAAAAGCCAGAGGTCGAGCGGCATGTCGAGCTGAAACACCTGGCGCGCCAGCACCTGCCCCAGCGCAGTCGCACCGGCCGCCGCAATCAGGCCGGCGATGCCGCCGACGACCGCCAGCTCGGCCAGCAGCGACTGTCCCAACTGGGCGCGACTGGCGCCCAGTGCGCGCATCACCGAGAGTTCGTAGCGCCGTTCGTCAAAAGCAGTTAGCAGCGCCGAAAGCAGCACGATGGCGCCAGCCAGCAGGGTAAACATGAAGATGAACTGCACCGCCCGGATCACCTGCCCCATGATGGCCTGAACCTGAACGAGAATGGCCCCGATATCGATCATCGTCAGATTGGGAAAGCGTGCGACCAATGCCTGGCCGAATGCCGTCTGCTGGCCCGCCAGATGAAAACTGGTGATGTAGCTGGCAGGTGCGTTGTCGAGTACGCCCGGCGGCGTCAGCACGAAGAAATTGACGCGCATCGAATCCCAGTCCAGCTTGCGCAGGCTGCTGACCTCGACCCGCACCGTCTGCCCGCCAATCACGAAAGCCAGCGTATCGCCCACCTTGATGCCCAGCGTCCTGGCCAGCCCCTCCTCGACCGACGCCAGCCCCTTGCCGGCCTCGTCGGCGGCAAACCAGTGCCCGGCGCTGACCCGGTTACCCAGCGGCAGGTCGGCGCGCCACGAAAGGTTGAATTCACGCTCGATCAGACGCTGGGCACGCTCGTCGTCCGGGAAGCTTGCAGCACTGACCGGACGCCCGCCAATTTCCATCAGGCGTCCGCGCACCATCGGCGACAACTCTGCGGCGATGCCGTTTGCGGCCAGCAACTCGGCCACCGACTGGCGCTGCTCCGGCTGGATGTTGATGACGAAACGGTTCGGCGCATCGGCCGGAGTTGCCTTCTGCCAGGCGGCGAGCAATTCGACCCGGGTCACCGTCAGCAGCAGCATGGCCATCATGCCCAACGCCAGCGCAACGATCTGCAAGGTATTGGCGGCGGCATGACGCTCCAGGTTGGCCAGGCCCTGCCGCCAGCCAAAGCCGCCCCGGCGCAGCCCAGCGGCGATACGCAGCGCCAGCCGGGCGATCAGCCAGAAAGCAGCGAGCGCAGCGGCAAATCCGCCGACGGCGTAGGAACCGAGGCGCAGATCGCCGGACACAAACAGCAAGAGCGCGGCCAGCGCAACGATCCCGAGCGCATAACCGCCGAGCAGGAAAGGCTGTGGCGGCCCCAGTTCGCGGCGCAGCACGCGCAAGGTCGGCACCTTGCTCAGTTGCAGCAGCGGCGGAAAGGCGAAACCGAAAAGCAGAATGCCGGCCACGGCAGCACCGCCGGCCAGGGGCAGCCAGCCCGCAGCAGGTAGGTTTAACGCCAGCAGGCCGGCGAGCCAGGAAACGAGCACGAAATGCGCCGCGAAACCCAGCAGGCAGCCAAACGCCGCAGCGAACAGCGCCAGCCAGACGAACAGCCCGGCATGCAGGCGCAACAGCCCGCCCTGGGTGATGCCGAGACAACGCATCACCGCGCAGGCATCGAGATGGCGCTGCATGTAGCGGCGCGCCGCCAGCGCCACGGCCACCGCTGCCAGGATCACGGTCAACAGCGTGGCGAGGCCCAAAAAGCGCTGGGCGCGGTCGAGTACGTTGCGTATCTCGGGGCGCGCATTGCTCGCATCTTCCAGCCTTTCGCCGCGCCCCAGTCGTGGTTCCAGCCATTTGCGAAAGCCGGCGACGGCGGCGGGATCGCCGGCCACCAGAAAGCGGTAGGTCAGACGTGAGCCGGGTTGCACCAGGCCGGTTGCCGGCAAATCGTCGATGTGCATCATCAGACGCGGCGCCAGCGTGAAAAAGTTGATGCCGCGATCCGGCTCAAAGGTCAGGATTGCCGCCACCGGCAGTTCGCTTTGCCCGAGTTGCACGCGCTGCCCCGGCTGAGCCTGCAAGGTGCTGGACAGCCGCTCATCGAGCCAGACCGTGCCCGGCTGCGGCCGCTCAGCGCTGCCAGCGACCGCCGTGCCCAGCCGCCCGCGCAGCGGATAGCCGGCGCTGACGGCCTTGATATCCGCCAGTTGCGCCTGGCCGCTGGCCTGCACCATGCTCGGGAAGACCCGCGTTTCGGCAGTCTGCAAACCACGCCCCAGGGCTTCCGTCCGAACCGCCTCTTCCCAGGGATGATCGGCAACCAGCACCAGATCGCCGCCCAGCAGTTGATGCGCCTCCAGTTCCAGCGCCAGCCGGATGCGATCGGTAAAAAAACCGACGGCGGTCACGGCGGCCACGGCCACCACCAACGCGGCGAGCAAGGTGCGCAATTCGCCGGAGCGCAGCTCCCGCCCCAGAAGCTTCCAGGCGAGTCCGCTCATTGCGGCAGACTGGCCCAGCGCGCCCGGAATTCCGCCGGGGCCACGGCCGAACCGTGCAGGAAGCCCTGCAACTGATGGCAACCGAGGGCGCAGAGAAATGCGGCCTGCTCGGCGGTTTCCACGCCTTCGGCAACCACCTCGAAATCGAGGCTCTGGGCCAGCGCCATCACCGAACGGATGATTGCCTCGTCTTCGGAGTTGTTGCCGATGCCGATCACGAACGAGCGGTCGATCTTGAGTTGCTGCACCGGCAGCATTTTCAGGTAACTGAGCGACGAATAGCCGGTGCCGAAATCGTCGAGTGCCAGGCTGATGCCGATCTTGCGCAAACGGTCCAGCAGCGTGAATGCATCCTCAACGACCATGACCACCGATTCGGTGATTTCCAGCTTGAGGCGGGCGGGCTCGATGCCGGTTTCGTCGAGGATATCAAGCAGGGTATCGATGAATTCGGGGCGCTCCAGTTGCTTGACCGAGAGATTCACCGAAACCTGCGGCAAATCGAAGCCGCTGGCCTTCCATTTCATGACCTGGCGACAGGTTTCGCGCAGCACCCAGGTACCGAGCTCGATGATGATGCCCGAATCCTCGGCCAGCGGAATGAAGCGCGCCGGTGGTACGCTGCCGAGTTCCGGGCTATCCCAGCGCACCAGGGCTTCGGCACCGACCAGATGTCCGCTCTTCGATTCGACCTGCGGTTGCAGATGAACTGACAATTCGCCGTTTTCCAGCGCACGGCGCAGCAGCATGTCGATCTGGATGCGCTCCTGAGCATTGCGGGTCATTTCCGGCGTATAGAAATGATAGTGGCCACGCCCCAGCGCCTTGGCGCAATACATCGCGGTATCGGCATTGCGCAGCAGATCGCCCACCGTCAGCCCGTCGTTCGGGAAGATGCTGATGCCGACCGATGCCGACAGGTAGAGGTCGTGGCCGCCGATGCGGAATGGTGAGTTGAACGCGGCGATCACCTCGCGCGCCAGCATCGCCACTTCTTCGTCCGAGCGCACCGACTCCATCACGCAGATAAACTCGTCGCCGCCCAACCGGGCCAGCATGTCAATCAGCCGCACATGCTCGCACAACGCGGCGGCGACCGAAACCAGCAATTCGTCGCCGACGCCGTGCCCGAGTGAATCGTTGACCTGCTTGAACTGGTCGAGATCGATGAACAGCACGGCCAGCCGATAATTTTTCGTGGTCGCGTCGATCAGGCTGGCTTCCAGGCGCTCAAGAAAATAGCGGCGGTTCGCCAGCCCGGTCAACGGATCGTGATAGGCCAGGTAATTCAGCTTGCTCTCGGCCTGGCGCCGTTCGGCGACTTCGTCTTCGAGCTGGCGGTTGGTTCGCCTGAGTTCGCGGGTGCGCGCATCGACCTGCACTTCCAGCGTGCTGCGGGCGGCCTCGATACGTTCCGCCTGTTCCTGCAGGATACGCTGCGCCCGGCGAACGACCAGCAACTGCATCAGGTAGAGGACGGCAAAGACGCAGGCGACTACCGCCGTAACGATCCACAGCATGTTGCGGAACGAGGCCATGAAGGGCGTTACGTCCTGGTACAGCTCGATGACGCCGTCGACCGCCTTGCCCTCGCCGGCCACCGGAATGAAGCTGGCCAGCAGGTCGATGTCGGAACGCACACCGTCGAAGGTTTCCATCTCCCTGTGGTGACGCAGTTCGCTGGTCACGGTGCCGCTCAGCGCGGTCTTGAAACCCGGGTTGTCCAGGTTGTTCTCGCCAATTTGCGTCTGGTCGGTGGAAAAGATCGTGACGCCGAGCCGGTTGTAGATCTTGACGTTGACCACGGCCGTACGCTGCAGCAACGACGTCAGGCTGTTGCGCATGCCGAGCGACTCTTCGGACTGCTGCAACATCGACGCATCCTTGCCGATCGAGGCCGCCATCAATTCGGCCAGCGAATCGCCTAGCGCATTCTCGAACACCTGGGCCAGGGCCAGATTGCGATCCTCGGCCAGCGTCGTCATCTGCCTGACCGATGCCTCGCGGTACATCAGCCCGAGCAGGCCGGCGGCCAGTCCGATCAGGATCAGGCTGAGAATCGAAAAATAGCGGGATAGGTTGAACATGTTCTTGAATCCGGGGTTCCGGGCAGCTTATTCGATCTCGCGGATCCTCGCTACCGCCTCTTCGACTCGCTTGACGGCAATCACCTCCATGCCGGCAATCGGCTGGCGCGGACGATTGGCTTCGGGGATCAGGGCGCGCGTGAAACCGAGCTTGGCAGCCTCCTTCAAACGCTCCTGCCCGCGTGGCGCCGGACGAATCTCTCCAGCCAGTCCAACCTCACCGAATACTACAAGTTTCGACGGTAATGCCTTGTTTTTCAGTGATGATGTAATCGAAAGCAACACCGCCAAATCGGCCGCCGGTTCGCCAATCTTGACCCCGCCGACCGCATTGACGAACACATCCTGATCGAAGCAGACGATGCCTGCGTGGCGGTGCAGCACCGCCAGCAACATCGCCAGCCGCTGCGCATCGAGACCGACAGTGAGGCGCCGGGGATTGCCATGCGCCGCATCGACCAGCGCCTGGATTTCCACCAGCAGCGGTCGCGTGCCTTCCTGCGTCACCATTACGCAGGACCCGGCGACATCCTGCCCGTGTTGCGACAAAAACAGGGCCGACGGGTTATTGACCCCCTTCAAACCCTTGTCGGTCATCGCGAAAACGCCCAGCTCGTTGACCGCGCCGAAGCGGTTCTTGAACGCCCGCACCAGCCGGAAGCTGGAATGCGTGTCGCCCTCGAAATACAGCACCGTATCGACGATGTGCTCCAGCACGCGGGGGCCGGCCAGTGCCCCTTCCTTGGTCACATGGCCGACCAGAATCACCGTGATCCCCATCTGTTTGGCCAGGCGCGTCAATTGGGCGGCGCATTCGCGCACCTGGGCGACCGAGCCGGGGGCGCTGGAAAGCTGATCCGACCACATGGTCTGGATCGAATCGATCACCGCGACCTGCGGTTTCTCGCTCTGCAGCGTTGCCAAGATGCGCTCCAGATTGATTTCCGCCATCAGTTGCAGCGCATGGCTGTCCAACCCAAGGCGGCGGGCGCGCAACGCGACCTGCTCACCGGACTCCTCGCCGCTGACATAAAGTGCCTTGCAACTCGACGACAGCAGCGACAGCGCCTGCAACAGCAGCGTGCTCTTGCCGATGCCGGGGTCACCGCCGATCAGCACCACGCCGCCGGGCACCAGCCCACCGCCGAGCGCGCGGTCGAATTCGGGAATGCCGGTAGGGATGCGCTCGGTTTCGCGCGCCTCGATTTCGGAGAGCTTGCGCAGCCGCGTCGCCGGGGCCAGCGATTCGTAACGATGGCCGCTCGCCTTTTCGGCGACGCTCTCGACCAGCGTATTCCATTCCCCGCAGCCGGGGCATTGACCCTGCCATTTCGGGCTGCTGGCGCCGCACTCGGTGCAACTGTAGATCGATTTGATTTTTGCCATTTTTTAGCCGTCGACCGCAACAGGCACGCGCGGAGCCACGGCGCAGAACAATTCGTAGGCGATGGTACCCGCCGCTGCCGCGACCACGTCGGCCGGCACGTCACCGGCCAGCCCGTTGCCCCAGAGCGTCACCGGCGCGCCGATGCCTGCCTCCGGAATATCGCTCAGGTCGCAGGCCAGCATGTCCATCGACACCCGCCCGACGGTTTGCGTTCGGCGGCCCATCACCGCAATCGGCGTGCCGCTTGGCGCATGGCGCGGGTAACCGTCGGCATAACCGCAGGCGACGATGCCGATACGCATCGCCCGCTCGGCGACGAAAGTGCCGCCGTAGCCGACGCGGGCGCCGGGCGCCAGCTGCTGAACGCCGATGATCGCGCTTTCGAACGCCATCGCCGGCTGCAGATCCAGCGCTTCGGCGCTCACTTCGGCGAACGGGCTGGCGCCATAGAGCATGATGCCGGGCCGCACCCAGTCGGCGTGCGTCTGCGGGTGGCGCAGGATAGCCGCCGAATTGGCCAGGCTCACCGGCCCCTGCCAGTCGCCGGCCAGCGCCTTGAAGCAGGCCAGTTGCCCGGCCACACCCCGCTCGCCGTCGGCTTCGGCGAAATGCGTCATCAGGGTCACGTCCAGGCCCGGCACCTCGGCAATCAGCGCCCGCGCCTGCGGCAGCTCGGCCGCCGTCAGGCCCAGCCGGTTCATGCCGGTGTTGAGCTTGAGATAGATCGCCCTCGGCGCGCCCGGTTTGCAGGATTCCAGCAACAGTTGTAACTGGTCGAGGCAATGGACAACACTGGTCAGCCCATGCGCCGCCACCGCCCGCGCATCGCGCGCACTGAAAATGCCTTCGAGCAGCAGGATCGGCTGGGTAACGCCCGCTTCGCGTAACAACATGGCGTTTTCACATTCCAGCACCGCGAAGCCGTCGGCTTCCTCGCGCAACGCCTCAACGGCCCGCCATTGCCCGTGCCCGTAGGCATTCGCCTTGATGACCGCCCATGCCTTGGCGGTCGGCGCCAGCCGCTTGGCCAGGCGATAGTTATGGCGGAGCGCAGCGCGGGAGATGCGGGCGCGAATCGGGCGTGAAGTGTTCATGACAATATTTCTCCCAGTCTTTGCCGGGCAAATTCAACGAAGGCGGTGACCCGCCGGGTGCGGAAACGATCCACCGGCTGGATCAGGAAAAGATTGCGCCTGAGCACCGGTTTGAGCGGCCGCGCAACCAGCATTCCCAATCCGACCTCCTTGTCGCAGAGGGCACGCGACATGATGGCAAACCCCAGGCCGGTCGCCACGACGCGCTTGAGCGCCTCGGGGCTCCCCAACTCCATCTGCGTCTTGAGGTCGTCGGCGGCAAGGCGGTGGTCGCGAAAATAGTCTTCGATGCAGGCGCGCGTACCCGAGCCGGGTTCGCGTGAAATGTATTCGTAGTCGATCAGGCTTTTCGGGCTGACCTGTTTCATTGCTGCCAGCGGGTAATCGGGGGCGCAAATGACCGCCAGCTCTTCCTGCCCGCACACGCTGCCGGTCAGTGCGGACGATTTCGGCTCCGCGTCGATCAGGCCGATATCGAGCGTGCGTTCGGCAACGCGGCTGGCGATCGTCTCGGAATTGGCGACGATCAGCCGCGCCCTGACCTGCGGATAAAGCGCATCGAATTCGCCGAGCACCTGCGGCAGCAGGGCTTCGCCTATCGTCGTCGAAGCACCGATCAGCAACTGGCCGCGAATTTCGCCGCCCAGTTCGGCCAGCCGGGTATCCATCTCGTCGCTCAAGGCCAGAATCCGCTCGGCGTAGGAAAGCACGAGGTCGCCGGCCGGCGTCAGCGCCACGTCGCCGGTGCGGCGCTCGAAAAGACGGGTGCCGTACTGCTCCTCAAGTTGCCTGATCTGGAAAGTCACCGCCGGCTGCGTCATGAACAAGACTTCGGCTGCCCGCGTGAAGCTGCGCTGTTTCGCAACGGCATGAAAAACCTGCAGACGCCGGTCGGCCATCGTTGTATTTCTTTCCAGTGAATATTGCCCGCCATTCAATCACATCCGCCCCCCCGCTGACCACACGGAAGCGGCGAAACGGGCGCAAAATCGCCTGTTTACGGCGGTCGACCGCAAATGGCTGTCACTTGCACCGTCACGTATCCGTGGTATAACCTGCCCCCAAAGTAATAACCACGAGACAACAGCTCAAGTGCCTTTCGGCTTTTACATCATCATGGCGGCGCAGTTTTTTTCCGCGCTGGCCGACAACGCCTTGTTGATTGCAGCGATCTTTGCCTTGCGCGAGATGCAGGCGCCAGCAGAATACGAGCCGCTGCTCAAAACCTTCTTCACCGTATCCTACGTCCTGCTGGCCGGCTTCGTCGGCGCTTTCGCGGACTCGATGCCGAAATGGCGCGTCATGCTGATCAGCAACACGATCAAGATCGTCGGCTGCGCCATGATGTTCTTCATGGTTCACCCGCTGCTCGCCTACGCCATCGTCGGCCTTGGCGCCGCCGCCTATTCGCCGGCCAAGTACGGCATCCTCACCGAATACCTGCCGCACCGCCTGCTGGTCGTCGCCAACGGCTGGAT
>ERZ1645187.3490-NODE-3490-length-13178-cov-8.104244_pt1 | contig 13178 bp, 9 predicted proteins | sample MGYA00575352_ERZ1645187 | MGnify/ENA primary metagenome ERZ1645187 (study PRJEB40837, sample SAMN11349314) | freshwater sediment metagenome | isolation source: river sediment | host: Sediment | place: India: Wazaribad , New Delhi | collected 2017-02-21 ...
CGCCGATGCTTTTGACGCCTTCCGCGAGGCGGGCGGCCCATTCGACCACGAGACCGCGCGGCGGCTGGAAGCCAATATCCTGTCGGCGGGCGGCACGCAGGAGGCGGAGGCGCTCTACATCGCGTTCAGGGGGCGGCTGCCGGGAGTGGAGGCGATGCTGCGCGGGCGCGGGCTGCTCGATCCGGCGTGAGCGGGGTCAGGTTTCGCCCGCCACGTCCTTGTGGATGATCACGTCGCACTGCGGATAGGTCTCGATGATCCGGCGACGGAGCGCGGCGCCGATGGCGTGGGCTTCGCGCAGCGTCTGGCCGCCGTCCAGTTCGATATGGATGTTGACGAAGACGCGGCTGCCGGCGGTGCGGGTCTTGAGGTCGTGGAAACCGCGCACGCCGGGCCAGATCTGGGCGATCTCGGCGATCCCTGCGATGATCTCGGGCGAGGCCGCGCGGTCCATCAGCGCGTGCCACGCCCCGAGCCCGATCTCCGCCGCCCCGCGCAGCATGATCGCCGCCGCGACCAGCGCGACGATGCTGTCGACCCGCGTCCAGCCGAACCGCTCCGAGACCCAGAGCGCGACCATCGCCCCGATCGTCGGGATCAGATCGCCGACATAATGGAGCATGTCGGCCGCCACGACCTTGTTGCCGGTGCGCTTGGCGACGCGGCTTTGCCAGCCCACCAGAAACAGCGTCACCGCCGCCGAGGCCGCCATCACCGCGATCCCCGCGCCCTCTTGTGCGAGCGCTTCCGGCGCGGGCGAGACGAGCCGCGCGACCGCCGCCACCGCAATCGCGCCCGCCGAGCCCGCCACGAACAGCGCCTGGCCGAGCGAGACGAGATCCTCGACCGAGCTGTGGCCGAAGGCGTGGTCCTCATCGGCGGGCCGCGCGGCATAGATGATCGCGCCGAGCCCGGCGGCCGAGATCAGCAGATCCATCGCCGAATCCGCGAGCGAGGCCGCGATCGAGAGCGCGCCGGTGGTCCACAGCGCCCAGAGCTTGAGCGCGACGAGGAACCCCGCCACCGTGACGGAGGCGAGCCCTGCGGAGAGGTTCAGACGGGTGTGATCTTGTGGGGCGGCCATGGCGGGGGAGATTCGATACCGGGGCCCCTGCCTAACGCCTCACGCGCGCTTAGTCACGGATTTCCTCGGGCCCCACGCCCCAGATTTCGGCCTTGGTGATCCAGCCCTCGGCCTCTTCGGACTGGATCTCGCACCAGTCGATCTTGCATTCGCCGAGCTTGGCGATCGCGCCATCCTCGGCCAGCGCGGTGACGGCGGCGCGCGCATCGGGGCGGGCATGGAGCTCGGCCATGTCCTTTTGCACGATCACCGTGCGCACCCCGGAGATCAGCGAGTAATGCACCCAGCCGCCCGCGCCGTCGCGGTCCTCGACACGGCGCCAGTGGCCGAATTCGGCGGTGACCTTGAGCGGCATCCCGGCATGGGTGAAGACCCAGTCGATCCGGTGGCTGAGCGAGGGGCCGCGGCGCGCATTGCCCTCCGAGCCCTTGAGCGAGACAAACCGCGGCAGGGGCAGGTTCGTCACCGGCCCGCGCCCGGCCTTTTGCGCCGCCACCGCCTGCGCCACGGCGAGATCATCGGGCGGCGTGCTCTCGTCCTCGGCCTCCTGCGCCTGCGCTGCCCCGAGCGCCAGCGCAAGCGCGACTCCCGCCCCTGCCAGTGCCGCGCCCCAATGCTTGCCGCGCGATGCCGTCCGCTGTGTCATTTCCGCCTCGATCTGCCTCGGTTTTGAGTCGCGCAAGAATCGTTCGCGCAACAAAATTGCGTCAAAACGATAAAAAACGCCATTTCCGCTCTCTCAGGGCCTTGTGTCTTGCCCCGTTGATGGGCAGTTTGCACCCAAGCACAGGCGTTTGGAAGAGAGGAGATCCAACCATGCCCGCACCGCGGCTGAGTGTTGTCGTGACGCGACGGTTGCCCGAGGTCGTCGAGACCCGGATGAAGGAACTGTTCGATGTCGAACTGCGCAGCGAAGATACGCCCATGACCCGTGAGGAGCTGGTCGCGGCGATGGCGCGCGCCGATGTTCTGGTCCCCACCCTGACCGATCATATCGATGCCAACATGCTCGCGCAGGCGGGCGACCGGATGCGGCTGATCGCCAATTATGGCGCGGGGGTCGATCATATCGACGTGGCCTCGGCGCGCCAGCGTGGCGTGCTCGTCTCGAACACGCCGGGCGTGGTCACCGAAGACACCGCCGATATGGTGATGGGGCTGATCCTCGGCGTCACGCGGCGGATCCCCGAGGGGCTCGCGGCGATGCAGTCAGGCAGCTGGACAGGCTGGTCGCCCACCGCGTTTCTGGGCGGGCGGATCGGCGGCAAGCGGCTTGGCATCCTCGGCATGGGCCGCATCGGTCAGGCCGTGGCGCGCCGCGCCCGCGCCTTCGGGATGCAGATCCATTACCACAACCGTCGCCGCCTGCGCCCCGAGACCGAGGCCGAATTCGAGGCGACCTATTGGGAGAGCATCGACCAGATGGTCGCGCGGATGGATGTGATCTCGGTCAACTGCCCGCATACGCCCTCGACCTTCCACCTGCTCAACGCGCGCCGGCTGAAAATGCTCAAGCCGACCGCGGTGATCGTGAACACCTCGCGCGGTGAGGTGATCGACGAGAACGCGCTGGTGCGGGGGCTGAAGGCGGGCGAGATCGCGGGCGCGGGGCTCGATGTGTTCGAGCGCGGCGCCGAACTCAACCCCGAGCTGCGCACCCTGCCCAATGTCGTGCTGCTTCCGCACATGGGCTCGGCCACGGTCGAGGGCCGCGCCGAGATGGGCGAGAAAGTCATCATCAATATCAAGACCTTCGCCGATGGCCACCGGCCGCCGGATCTGGTCGTGCCCGGGATGGTCTGAGAGGGCTTGCAGGGCAGGGAGAGGCGCGGCGCGGGGAGGCGCCGCGCCTTTTCCGTCAGCGCCGGCCGAGTGGCATGTCGAGCGCGCTCGCCGCGCCGGGGATCTGCGAAATGAGCTTGTAGGCGGCCTGCGCGGCCGGGGTCTCGTTGCCCATCATCAGCGCCTCGAGCGGGCCCGCGCCGCTCGAGGCCGCCGCGCCGATCCGCGAGAGCAACTGCTCCCGCCGCGCCCGCTGCACGCCCGCCTCGGCATAGGCGCGCGCGCCGGCTTCGTTCAGCCCCGGCAGATCGCCAAGGATCTGCGCGAGCGAGCTGGAGATCTCGTCCTCGCCCATCGGCGTGCCGGCGGTCTGGGCGGCGGCCTGCGCCTCGGCGAGCGCTTGCAGGCGCGCTTGCAAGATCGCGGCGGCGGTGGCGTTTGAAACCTTCGAGGCGGCCTTCTGGGTGCCGGTCAGCGCGGCGGAGCCGGCGTTTGCGGCGGCGGCGGGGCCTGCGGAGGCGTTCGCATTGGCGGCGGGCGTTGCGGCCTGACCCGCTGTTGCCTGGCCCGCCGCTGCCTGCCCCGCCGTTGCTTGACTCTGGGCGGCGGGCCCGGGCGGGGTGATCGCCACGGCGATCTGCGCCGGGGTCTGGGTGCTCGAGCCGGCGGTCTGCGTCTCGCCGCCGCCGAGCGCCGATTCGATCACCAGCCCGATCTGGCCGGTCTCGGTGGGCGCGGTGGTGACCGGCGCGGGCGTGCCCTGCGCGGTGGTGCCGGGGGTGGTCTGCGGGCTCGGCTGCGCGCTCGGCTGGGCGCCGCTCGTCGAGGTTTGCGACGCGGGCGGGGTCAGGATGGCCCGAAACAGGGCCAGAAGATAGCTGGCGAGCAACATCTCAACCTCGGTGCTACGCCGCGCGTTTTACGCGAATTTTATTCAATCTCGTCATACCCCCGGACAGCGGCACAATCACGCGAATCCTCAATCATTGGTAAACCTCACGAGAGCGCGACGACCGCCCGCATGTCGTTTTTGTCGCGAAAAAGGCGGGCGCGGGGCCGCTCGGCCGTGTCACTCTGTCACAACGGGGAAAACATCTGCGGAGTCCTGCCTCATGAAAACCCATGTCAAAGCGCTTGTCGTCGGCGGCGGTGCCGTCGGCTGCTCGATCGCCTATCACCTCGCCAAGGCCGGCTGGGAGGTTTTGCAAGTCGAGCGCGACGAGCTGACCTCGGGCTCGACTTGGCACGCCGCGGGCCTGCTGCCGCTCTTCAACATGAGCTACGCGACCACCCATATCCACAAATACTCGGTGGATTTCTACAAGACGCTGGAGGCCGAAACCGGGCTGAACGCGGGCTTCTCGATCTGCGGCAACCTGCGCATGGCGCAGACCCAGGAGCGGATGGACGAATACATGCTCTACTCCTCTGTCGCCGAGACCGCGGGGGTCTACCATGAATTCCTCACCCCCGCGCAGATCAAGGAGCGCTGGCCGCTGGTGCGCACCGAGGATCTCAAGGGCGCGCTCTTCCACCCGCAAGATGGCTACATCAACCCCGCCGACGTGACCCAGGCGATGGCCAAGGGCGCGCGCCAGCTCGGCGTCGAGGTGGTCCGCAAGATGCAGGTCAACGCCTACCGCTGGACCGGCTCGGAATGGGTCGTCACCCTCGAGCAGATGGTCGAAAAGGGCGGCAACCTGGTCGGCTCGGGCGAGCTGATCGAGGTTCATGCCGAACATGTCGTCACCGCGACCGGCAACCACGCGCAGCGCACCGCGAAACTGCTGGGCATCAAGATCCCCGCGATCCCGGTCGAGCACCAATATATCGTGACCGAGCCCGATCCGGCGCTCGTCGCCTGGCGTGCGGCGGGCAACCCCGAGCACCCGGTTCTGCGCGATGCCGATGCGAAATGGTATGTCCGCGAAGAGCGCGGCGGCTGGATCCTCGGCCCCTATGAGCGCAACGCGCCCGCCTGCTTCCGCTATGGCGTGCCCGACAGCTTCCGCGCCGACCTCTTCCCGCTCGATCTCGAGCGCATCGAGGCCGAATACATGTCGATGCTCCACCGTATCCCGAGCTCGGAAGTCGCGGGCCTCAAGGACGATTTCAACGGCCCGATCTGCTACACCCCCGACGGCAACCCGCTCGTCGGCCCGGCGCCGGGGCTGCGCAACATGTGGCTCGCGGAGGGCTTCTCCTTCGGCATCACCGCCGCGGGCGGCACCGGCTATTATCTCGCGCAGATGATGGTCAATGGCGAAGCCGAGATCGACATGGCCTCGCTCGACCCGAAACGCTACGGCGACTGGATGACCTCGGAATATGCGGTGAAGAAGAACGAAGAGTGCTATGAGCACGTCTTCATCCTGCACCACCCCGATGAGGAGCGCGAGGCCGCGCGCCCGCTGCGCACCGCCCCCGCCTATGACCGCCAGATCGCGCTCGGCGCGCAAATGGGTCAGGTGAACGGCTGGGAACGCCCGAACTACTACGGCCCCGTCGGCGCGCCCGCCGATTTCGACCACAACGCGCGCAGCTTCCGTCGCGGCGCGTGGTGGGAATTCGCCAAGGCCGAAGCCGAGGCCGTGCGCTCGACCTGCGGCATCATCGACGCCTCGGCCTTTACCAAGCACCTCGTGCGTGGCCCCGGCGCGACCGCCTTCCTCGACCATTTCACCTGCAACAAGCTGCCGAAGGTCGGCCGCATCAACCTGACCTATGCGCTCACCGATGCCGGCACCACCCGCACCGAATACACGATCGTGCGCCTCAAGGAGAACGAATATTACCTGATCTCGGCCGGCGCCTGGACCTCGTATGACGCTGATTTCCTGAAGAAATCCATCGAGGATTTCATGGCGGCGGGCGGCGGTTACATTGATTGCCACGATGTCACCACGCAATGGGGCGTCTTCGCGCTCGCCGGGCCGACGGCGCGGTCGATCCTCAACGAAGTGGTTTGCGATGCCGAGGCGGCGACGGTTCTGTCGAACAAGCGCTTCCCCTGGCTGAGCTACCGCGACATCGAGCTCGGCATGTGCCCGGTGCGCGCGGTGCGCGTGGCCTATACGGGCGAGCTCGGCTGGGAGCTGCACTACCCGATCGAATTCGGCCGCTACCTCTGGGATCTCTTGATGAAAGCGGGCGAGAAACACGGGCTCAAGCCGGTCGGCGCGCGCGCGCAGAACTGGCTGCGTCAGGAGAAGAGCTACCGCGCCTTCGGCTCGGAGCTTGGCCGTGACGCGACCCCGCTCGAAGCCGGTCTCGATCGCTTCGTCGACCTCGAGAAGGAGTTCCGCGGCAAGCAGGCGATGCTCGACACCGGCATCCGCGCGAAATGCGTCACGCTGCTGATCGACGGGCCGGCGGATGCCGACCCCTGGGGCAAGGAAGCGCTCCTGCTCAACGGCGAGAAGATCGGGCGCCTGACCTCGGGCGGCTATTCGGTGGCCTTCGGCAAGCAGATCGGCATGGGCTATGTCCGCCCCGATCTCGCCGCGGTCGGCACCAAGCTCAAGGTCAAGATGCAGCTGCAGGAATGGGATGCGGTCGTCGCCGAAGACAGCCCGCATGACCCGACCAACGCGCGCATCCGCATCGACGGCTGAGGCCGCCCCTCAAACCCGAAAGGCCCCGCATCGCGCGGGGCCTTTTGCGTTCAGAGCCGCCCGGTGACCCCGCGCGTGCCGACGCGGCGAAACCGCTCATCGGTGACGACATGCGGCGGTTCGCCCTCGATCATCGCGATCCCGCAGGTCTCTGTGAGCGGGCGCCAGCGGGTCTGCCTTCCCCCCGCGGCGCTCAGCGCTGGCGGCGCTCGGCGAGCCAGCCCGCCCAGGCCTCGGCCGAGCCCGCAAACGCGTTGAGATCGCTCGTGCCGCCGACCCCGGGCACGACGCCGGTGCCGGAATATTGCCAAAACGACCAGCGCTCGCCCGGGTAGCGGTCGGTCGGGTGCCCCGCGACCGAGCGCAGCCAGAACTCGACGCCCGACATCTGGCCCAGGTCATTCTCGGCGTAGAAATCGGGGGTGGTATAGACCACCGGCCGGGTGCCGTAATGCCGCGCGAGCGCGTTGAGAAACACCGCCATCTCCGCGCGCACCGTCTCCGCCGGCGGGCGCAGCTGACAGCTCGGCGAGGTCGAATTCCACTCGATATCGAGAACCGGGGGCAAATCGCCCTTCTGTTTCGGGATGTTGCGGATGAACCAATCGGCCTGCTCCGACGCCGGGCGGCAGAAATAATAGAAGTGATAGGCGCCGACCGGCACCCCGGCCGCGCGCGCGGCGGCGGCGTTGAGCGCATAGCCCGGGTCGACCCGGTCGCCGCCCTCGGTGCCCTTGAGCCAGGCGAAGTTGACCCCCGCGCGCCGCGCCGTGGCGAAATCGATCGCGCCTTGATAGCGCGAGGCGTCGATGCCGTGGATCGGGTAATTGGCCGGGGTCAGGCCGGTCCAGTCATGGGGCGAGATATCGCCAAAGCGCGCGGGGATGCCGGGCGCGCGATAGCTCGCCGCATCCAGCGCCTCGGGCGCCATCAGCGCGCCCTTGCGCGGCCCCGCATCGTGGCGCCCCCCGCCGCAGCCCGCCAGAACCGCCGCCACGACCGCCGCCGCGCCTGCCCACCGAATCATGTTTCGCATCATCTGCCCCCGTTTTCCTCAGGGGAGCGGAAAAACGCCCGGCTGTCACGCGGCAGCCGGGCGGTTCGGGCTCACGGATGCGCGAGGGCTCAGCGCCCCGGGCCGAAATCGGCGGTGGTGAGCACGCTGTCGCCGTCGCGGTCGCGCATCGCGAACCAGCCGTCGGTGCCCGCGACGAATTCTTCCTGGGTGACGGTGCCGTCGCGGTTGGCGTCGAACATGCCCATCATCTCGGCGGCGGGGCGGTCAAAGCCGGTCTGCGGGTCGATCGGCGCCATGCCGCGGCCCTGGCCCTTTCCCTGGCCCATGCCTTGCCCCGGGCCGCGCCCGGCGGGCGGGGTCATGCCTTCGGGCATGTTGTGGCCCGGGCCCATGCCGGCCTCGGCCTCCATCGCCTTGTGCTCGTCGATCAGCGCATATTCGGCGGCCTCGAATTTGCCGTCGCCGTTCTCGTCGAACATCGCGAAGATATTGCCGCGCTGTTCGCGCGCCTCGGCGAGGGTCACCTTGCCATCGCTGTCGAGATCCCAGACGGCTATGAATTGCTCGCCCGGAACAAAGGTTTGCGCCTGCGCGAGCCCCGCGCTGAGGGCGAGGGCGGCGGCGGCGAGGGGGAGAAGGCGTTTCATCGGGAAGCCCTTTCGATGACATCTGAATATGAAACGGAAAGGCCCCCGACTTCCGCCGAGGGCCTGACAACTTGTCGCAGGGGGAGGGGCTCAGGCCTGCGCGGCGGCGAGCTCATCCCAGCAGGCGAGCGCATGGCCCGCATACATCACGCCCGGGCCGCCGCCCATCTGGATCGCCATGGCGAGCACATCGCCAAGCTCCTCGCGGGTGGCGCCGGCCTTCATCAGCGCCTCGACGTGGAAGTTGATGCAGGGCTCGCAGCGCAGCACGACCGCCATGCCGAGGGCCACGAATTCTTTCGCCTTCACGTCGAGCGGGCCGTTTTCCTTCACCGCTTTCGAGAGCACGCCGAAGCCCTGCATGGCATCCGGAATCAGCTTGCTCATCACGCGCAGCTCGCCGCGCATATCGTCGATTTTACCCTTGTAGCTCATGGACATCTCCTGATGCTTGATCCGCTTTTCGTGGCACCGCCGCCGCATCGCGGCATTGACCTGCGTCAAACATATAGGGTGATCTGAATGTTTATGTAAGACGCCCCGGCGCAACCGACGCAACGATCTCGGGCGCCAGATCCGGCGCGCGCCCGCACAAAAGCGCCGCCGCCAAGGCCGAGGCCGCGGGCGCCGATTGGAACCCATAGCCGCCTTGCCCGGCGAGCCAGAAGAACCCGGGCTCGGCGGGCGCAAAGCCGATCACCGGCGCGCGGTCGGGCGAGAAGGTGCGCAGCCCGGCCCAATTCGCGATCATCCGCGTGACCGGCGCGCTGACCATCGCCTCATAGCGCGCAAGCCCCTCGGCGAGCACCATATCGTCGGCGAAAGCGTCATGCGGCTCGGCCGGGTCCTCCTCGGCGGGCGAGACGATCAGCGCCCCGGCATCGGGCTTGCAATACCATTCCTCCGCGCCGCCGATCACCATCGGCCAGGTGGCGGGGTCGAGCCCCGCGGGCAGGGAGATCCGCGCCATCGAGCGGCGCAGCGGCGTGAAGCCCAAAGGCGCCACCCCGGCGAGCGCCGCGACCCGGTCGACCCAGGCGCCGGCGGCGTTGATCAAGACCCGCGCGCGGAATACCCGCTCGCCCGCGGCGATCTCCCAGCCGCCGGGCAGCCGGGTGATCCGCTCGACCCGGGCGCGGGTGATGATCTCGCCGCCCGCGGCGCGGGTCTCGCGCGCGAGGCGCTGCAGATAGGCGTCGGTGTCGATATCCCAGGCCGAGGGCGCATGGGCGGCAAAGCCCACTGTCTCGGGGTTGAGGATCGGGAAGAGGCCGCGCGCCTCCGCGAGGCTGAGCTCGGTCAGCGCGAATTCCGCGACATGGGTGCGAAACCGCGCGCCCTGATCGGGGCCATCGAGGAACATCACCCCGCGCGGCGAGAGCAGCCCCGAGCCGTGGTAATACTCGCCCGAGGCCAGCGACAGCGCGACCACCGCCGGGTTGCCGTAATGGGGCTCATAAAGCGCGGCCGAGCGGCCCGAGGCGTGATACCCCAGCGCCTCTTCGGCCTCCAAGAGCGCGAGCGCGCCCTCGGGCGCCAACCGGGCGGCCGCGGAAAGCCCCGCGACGCCACCCCCGATGATCAGGAAATCATGTGTCATGGCGGCAGGTTACGCCCCAGCCCCCCGGAAGGGAAGGGGCGTTGACGGCGCCGCCCCGCGCCCCAGATCAGGGGGAGAGACAGGAGGTTTTCATGAAAGTGACGGTGGCTCTGATGATGGTGCTCGCGCTCGCGGCCTGTGGCGGCGTGTCGCTCGTGCCGCTCATCTGACAGGCAAAAGGGCGCGCCGGCGGGCGCGCCCCTTGTCATTTCCCCCCGGCTCAGGCCTGCAGCGGCCGCACCGAGATCTCGCCCTCACCGCGCGATTTCATCGCCGCGACGGCCGCGATCGAGGCGGCGGCGGTGGTGAAATAGGGGATGTGGTCGTAAAGCGCGACGGCGCGGATCTCGCGGCTGTCGGAGATCGACTGGTTGCCCTCGGTGGTGTTCATCACCAGCTGGATATCGCCGTTCTTCAGCCGGTCGACGATATTCGGGCGGCCCTCATAGACCTTGTTGACCGCCTCCGCCTCGACGCCATGCTCCTTGAGCCAGGCCGCCGTGCCGCGCGTGGCGACCAGGGCAAAGCCCATCTTCACCAGATCGCGCGCCGCGCCGGCGAGATCGGCCGATTTGTCGGCATCCTTGATCGAGAGGAACACCCGGCCCTCTTCGGGCAGCTTGGTGCCCGCGCCGAGCTGCGCCTTGAGGAAGGCGCGCGGGAAGTTGCGATCCCAGCCCATCACCTCGCCGGTCGAGCGCATTTCCGGCCCAAGCAGCGTATCGACGCCCGGGAAGCGCGCAAACGGCAGCACCGCCTCCTTGACCGAGAACCACGGCGTGTTCGGATCGGCCAGCGTCAGCGGATCGGCGAAGGGCAGCGGCGTTTCCGGGCCGACGCCTTCGGGATAGGCCGCGCGCTCGGGGAAGTTCGAGAGCGGCTCGCCCGCCATCAGCCGCGCCGCGATCGAGGCGATGGCGCTGTCGGTGGCCTTGGCCACGAAGGGCACGGTGCGCGAGGCGCGCGGGTTGACCTCGAGAACGTAGATCACGCCATCCTTGATCGCGAATTGCACGTTCATCAGGCCGACCACGTTGAGCCCGAGCGCGAGCTTCACCGTCTGCGCCTTCAGCTCGGCGATCGTCTCGCGCGAGAGCGAATAGGGCGGCAGCGAGCAGGCCGAGTCGCCCGAGTGGACGCCCGCTTCCTCGATATGCTGCATGATCCCCGCGACATGGACATTGCTGCCGTCGCAGAGCGCATCGACGTCGATCTCGACCGCGCCGGAGAGATAGCTGTCGAGCAGGACCGGGCTCGAGCCCGAGACCACCACCGCGGTGTTGATGTAGCGCTTGAGCTGGTCGAGATCACGCACGATCTCCATCGCGCGCCCGCCGAGCACATAGGAGGGGCGGATCACCAGCGGATAGCCGACGCGCCCGGCGATCTCATAGGCCTCGGCCTCGCTATGCGCGATGCCGTTGATCGGCTGTTTCAGGCCGAGCTCGTTGAGGAGCCGCTGGAAGCGCTCGCGGTCCTCGGCGAGGTCGATCGCGTCGGGCGTGGTGCCGAGGATCGGGATCCCCTCGGCCTCGAGCGCATTGGCGAGCTTGAGCGGCGTCTGGCCGCCGAATTGCACGATCACGCCATGCAGCGTGCCGTTGTCTTGCTCGACACGCAGGATCTCGAGCACGTTCTCGAGCGTCAGCGGCTCGAAATAGAGCCGGTCCGAGGTGTCGTAATCGGTCGAGACGGTCTCGGGGTTGCAGTTGACCATGATCGTCTCATAGCCCGCCTTCGAGAGCGAGAAGCACGCGTGGCAGCAGCAATAATCGAACTCGATGCCCTGGCCGATCCGGTTCGGGCCGCCGCCGAGGATCACGACCTTCTTGCGGTCGCTCGGGCGGGCCTCGCATTCCACATCGCCCATCGCGGGGGCTTCGTAGGTCGAATACATGTAGGGCGTCTGCGCCTCGAATTCGGCCGCGCAGGTGTCGATGCGCTTGAACACCGCCTTCACGCCGAGGTTGCGGCGCGCGCGGCGCACCTGCGCCTCGTCGCGGCCGGTGAGCTTCGCCAGACGGGCATCGGTGAAGCCCATCATCTTGAGCGCGCGCAGCCCCTTTTCATCGAGCGGCAGGCCGGATTTGCGCACAGCCGCCTCGGCGTCGATGATCTCGCGGATCCGCGCGAGGAACCACGGATCGAAGGAGGTCGCGGCGACGATCTCGTCATCGCTGAGCCCATGGCGCATCGCCTGCGCGATCAGCCGCAGCCGGTCGGGCGTCTGGCTCGAGATCGCCTTGATCACCGCGGCCTTGTCCGGCGCGCCCTCGATCGCGATCTCGTCAAAGCCGGTCAGGCCGGTTTCCATCGAGGCGAGCGCCTTTTGCACCGATTCGTGGAAGCTGCGCCCGATCGCCATCGCCTCGCCCACCGATTTCATCGCGGTGGTCAGCTCGGCTTTCGAGCCCGGGAATTTCTCGAAGGCAAAGCGCGGGATCTTGGTCACGACATAGTCGATCGTCGGCTCGAAGCTCGCCGGCGTGACCTTGGTGATGTCGTTGTCGAGCTCGTCGAGCGTGTAGCCCACCGCGAGCTTCGCCGCGATCTTGGCGATCGGGAAGCCGGTCGCCTTCGAGGCCAGCGCCGAGGAGCGGCTGACGCGCGGGTTCATCTCGATCACGACCATCCGCCCGTCGACCGGGTTGATCGCCCATTGCACGTTCGAGCCGCCGGTTTCGACGCCGATCTCGCGCAGCACGGCGATCGAGCCGTTGCGCATGATCTGATATTCCTTGTCGGTCAGCGTCAGCGCCGGCGCGACGGTGATGCTGTCGCCCGTGTGCACGCCCATCGGGTCGATGTTCTCGATCGAACAGACGATGATCGCGTTGTCGGCGCGGTCGCGCACGACCTCCATCTCATATTCTTTCCAGCCGAGCAGGCTCTCGTCGACGAGGATCTGCGCCACCGGCGAGGCATCGAGGCCCGAGCGGCAGATGCGCTCGTAATCGTCGCGGTTATAGGCGACGCCGCCGCCGGTGCCGCCGAGCGTGAAGGCGGGGCGGATGATCGCCGGCAGGCCGATATGATCGAGATCGGCGAGCGCCTGAGCGACCCCGGCGTTGATGTCATATTTGCCGTTTTCGAGCTTCGGCGCGGCGACGATCGTGGCCTTCGGGTTCTCGAGGCCGATCCGGTCCATCGCCTCGCGGAACAGCTTGCGGTCCTCGGCCATTTCGATGGCTTCGCGGTTCGCGCCGATCAGCTCGACACCGAATTTCTCCAGCACCCCCATGTCGGCCAGCGCAAGCGAGGTGTTCAGGCCGGTCTGCCCGCCCATCGTCGGCAGGAGCGCGTCGGGGCGTTCCTTCTCGATGATCTTGGCGACGACCTCGGGGGTGATCGGCTCGATATAGGTCGCATCGGCCATTTCCGGGTCGGTCATGATCGTCGCGGGGTTCGAGTTCACCAGGATCACCCGGTAGCC
>ERZ1645187.3492-NODE-3492-length-13170-cov-21.762943_pt1 | contig 13170 bp, 9 predicted proteins | sample MGYA00575352_ERZ1645187 | MGnify/ENA primary metagenome ERZ1645187 (study PRJEB40837, sample SAMN11349314) | freshwater sediment metagenome | isolation source: river sediment | host: Sediment | place: India: Wazaribad , New Delhi | collected 2017-02-21 ...
GACCACGCCGCCGTGGTCGCGGATGATCTTGGCGACGAGCGCGAGCCCGAGGCCCGACCCGTTGGTCTTGGTGGTGACGAACGGGTCGAAGAGATGTTCGATCAGGTCGGACGGGACGCCCGGCCCGTTGTCCTTGACGCAGAATTCGAGCGGCAACGTCACCTTGTCCTTGGACCCGGGAACCGACAGGCGAACCCCGGGTCGATAGGCCGTGGTCAGCACGATCTCGCCGTCGCCCGCCTCGCCGATCGCCTCGCAGGCGTTCTTCACCAGATTGAGGAACACCTGCACCAGCTGATCGCGGTTGGCATAGACCGGCGGCAGCGACGGATCGTATTCCTCGACGATGCGGACGTGGCGGCCGAACCCGGACTGGGCGAGGCGCTTCACGTGGTCGAGGACGGTGTGGATGTTGACCGGAGCCCGCTCGACCGGCCGCTCGTCGGAGAACACCTCCATCCGGTCGACCAGCTTGACGATGCGGTCGGCCTCGTCGGTGATCAACCGGGTCAGCGCCCGATCGTCGTCGGACGCCGACTGTTCGAGGAGCTGGGCGGCGCCGCGGATCCCCGAGAGCGGGTTCTTGATCTCGTGGGCGAGCATGGCGGCGAGACCCGACACGGTGCGCGCCGCACCGCGATGGGTGAGCTGACGGTCGATCTTGTCGGCCATCGATCGCTCCTGGAGCATCACCACGACACTGCCCGGGCGATCGGTCAGCGGCGCGGCATAGATGTCCACCACCTTCTCGCCGGGCAGCCGCGGGCTCTCGATGTCGACGCGATACTCCGAGACCGGCGCCCCGCGCTCGCGCACCTGCGCGATGAGCTCGAGCAGCGGCGAGCCGAAGGGGATGAAATAGGACAGATCGTGTCGCCGCATGAACGGGATCGACGCCTGGAAGAAATGCTCCGCCGCATCGTTGCCGCCGAGGATGGCGCCGTCGGCGTCGACGGTGATCACCGGATGCGGCAGCGCATTGAGCATGGTGGCGGCCGACGGATCCGGCGGCGACGCACCGGCCGAGAGCGAACGGGCCCGGTTCGCGGTCATGCGGCCCTCCTTTCGAGCTCCGAGGTGAAGATCGTGCGGATGGTGCGGAGCACCTCGGCCGGATCGGTCGAGCCGAGAAGCCGGCCCCGCAGCGGATGCGACGACGGTCGCCCTTTGCCGACGGCGCGACCCGGTTCGGTCACCGCCGCCTCGAGGTACCAGTCGAGATGTTTGCGCGCCGCCTTGAGGCCGACGGCGCGGCCGTGATGGGAGAGCATCGCCTCGTAGTGCTCCGCGACGAGATCGGCGAGCGCGTCGCCGTCCGGGGCCGGCGGCGGCGCCCGCCCGGAAAGCCCGGCGGAGACCTCCCCCGGTAGCCACGGTCGACCGCAGGCGCCGCGCCCGATCATCACCGCGTCGGCGCCCGAGGCCGCCAGCGCCTCCTCCGCGTCGGCGAGCGAGGCGATGTCGCCGTTGACCACCAGCGGCACCGCGACCGCGTCGCGCACCGCACGGACCGCCGTCCAGTCGGCCGATCCCTCGTAGAACTGATCGCGGGTACGCCCGTGCACGGTGATCATCTCGCACCCCTCGGCCGCGGCACGGCGGGCCAGCTCCGGCGCGTTGATCGACGCGCGGTCCCAGCCGAGACGCATCTTCACCGTGACCGGCACCGACACCGCGGCACGGACGGCGCGGATCAGCCCGACCGCATGGTCGAGGTCCCGCATCAGCGCCGCACCCGACCAACCGTGGACGACCCGTTTCGCCGGACAGCCCATGTTGAGGTCGATGACGTCGGCCCCGGCGTCGACCGCCCGCGCCGCGGCGTTCGCCGTCGAAGCCGCTTCGCGCCCCGCGATCTGCACGACGTGGGTGGCGACCCCTTCGCCCGCGAGGCGCACCGTGGCGTCGACGTCGCCGACCGCCAGCGCATCGGAGGCGACCATCTCGGTGACGACCAGATCGCACCCGAAGCGCTGCGCCAGCCGCCGGAACGGCAGATCGGTGATCCCGGACATCGGCGCCAACACCACGGGGCGGTGGAAGGTCGCCCCGCCGAGCCGAATCGCCCGGGGCAGATCGGTCGGAACGCGGGACGGGGGCGCCGTGTTTTCGATGCTCATTCGATGTGCAGCTCGGATCATTGGCTACATAATTGGCAGATTTTGCCGCAAGAGCAAGCCGACTTCGTCGTTTTCCCCGGCATGCTTGGAGGTCGAGCGGAGATATGGTGTATCTGGCCGGTCGTCGACGGGTCATCGTGCCTTCGGATCGGGCAGTCGCCGGCGATCCGGGCACCGGTACCCGGTCGGGTCGGAGGGACGTGGACGTGGGATCGAAGGTCGGGATAACGGCCGTGGTGGTGGCCGGCGGCAGCGGAACCCGCGTGGCGGGCGACGGCGCCCCCCCCAAGCAATACCGCGAGATCGCCGGGCGGGCGGTCCTCGCCCATACGCTCGCCGCTTTCCTCGACCATCCGGCGTTCGATCGGGTGGTGGCGGTGATCCATCCCGATCACGCCGACCTCTACCGCGCCGCAACCGCGATCTTCGCCGGTGAGCCGCGTCTCGCCGCGCCGGTCCACGGCGGGGCGACGCGTCAGGCCTCGGTCCGCGCCGGGCTCGAGGCGCTCGCCGAATTCGCACCCGACGTGGTGCTCGTCCACGACGCGGCCCGCCCCTTCGTCTCCCCGGCGATCCTCGACCGCACCCTGGCGCGGCTCGCCGAGGTCGACGCCGCGTTGGTGGCGGTCCGCCTCGTCGACACGCTGAAGAAGGCCGACGCCGGCGACCGCGTGATCGACACCGTGTCGCGCGACGGGATGTGGGCGGCGCAGACGCCGCAGGGGTTCCGCTACGCCCCGCTCGCCGCCGCCCATGCCCGCGCCGCCGCCGAAGGTCGCGACGACTTCACCGACGACGCCGCCGTCGCCGAATGGGCCGGGCTGACCGTTCATCTGGTCGAGGGCGAACGCGGCAACGTCAAGATCACCACGGCCCGGGACCTCGTCGAAGCGGAGACGCGCATGACCCTCGATCGCTTCGCCCGCCTGGCCGACGTCCGCGTCGGCAGCGGCTACGACGTGCACGCCTTCGAACCCGGCGATGCGGTGACCCTGTGCGGCGTGACCATCCCGCACGTGGCGAAGCTCAACGGCCACTCCGATGCCGACGTCGCCCTCCACGCCCTCACCGACGCCATCCTCGGCGCGCTCGGCGACGGTGACATCGGCGCCCACTTCCCGCCGTCACAGGCGCAGTGGCGGGGGTGCGACAGCGCCGTCTTCGTGCGGGACGCGATCCGGCGGTTGAAGCTCCGGTACGGCATGCTCGCTCACGTCGACATCACACTCGTGGCGGAAGCACCGAAGATCGGTCCACACCGGGAGGTGATGCGATCCCGTGTCGCGGAGATCTGCGAAATTCCAGTGGATAGGGTCGGCGTCAAAGCAACGACCAACGAGAAGCTGGGGTTCGTCGGACGCCGGGAGGGCATCGCGGCTCTGGCAACGGCGACGATCCGTCTGCCGCTCGCGTGACATCGGTCGCATCGTCGGGGGAGGACATGCAGGATCAGGCCGCATTGGTGGCTCGCGCCACACGTATCGTCGCGCACGCCACGGCGAATCGCCGGATGATCGCCACGGCGGAATCGTGCACCGGCGGGCTCGTCGCCGGGGTGCTCACCGCCGTGCCCGGCTCCTCCGAGGTGTTCGAACGTGGCTTCGTCACCTATTCCAACGCCGCCAAGGTCGAGATGCTCTCGGTCGACGCCACGACGCTCGACCGTCACGGCGCGGTGTCGACGGAAGTGGCGGCGGAGATGGCGCGCGGCGCGCTCGCCCGCAGTCGCGCCGACCTCGCCGTCTCGGTCACCGGGATCGCCGGGCCGGGCGGCGGCAACGACGCCAAGCCCGTCGGTCTCGTGCATTTCGCCCTGGCGCATCGTCCCAACGGGATCGTCGCGGTCGAGCGCCGGTTCGGTGATCTCGGTCGCGACGGCGTGCGCACCGCCAGCGTCGATCAGGCCCTCGCCCTGATCGAACAGGCCCTCGGCATCGCCTGATATCGAGCCGACGAAGTTTCGACCTTCTCGAAACCTCGTCGGCGAAGGCGCGCCCGAACGGGCCTCGGCCGGTCGGACCCCGACGCGGATGCCCTGCGGACGGGTCCGTATTTCATCCGCCCGCCACGAGCCGTGGTGGAAGCTCCGCCCGACCGCCGCCCGCCCCGCCGCCGGTGACGGCGCCGCGCGGACGTCACGGTGACGGCGCCGGTGGTCTCGGTCACGGCGCCTTGGCGATGTCGTCGAAGGCGCGCAGCCGCGCCAGCAGCGCCGGCATCTCCTTCAGCGGCACCATGTTGGGGCCGTCCGAGGGCGCGCGATCGGGATCCTCGTGGGTCTCGATGAACAGCCCGGCGACACCGACCGCCACCGCCGCCCGCGCCAGCACCGGAACGAATTCCCGCTGTCCGCCCGAGGAGGTCCCCTGCCCGCCCGGCTGCTGGACCGAATGGGTGGCGTCGAAGATCACCGGTGCGCCGGTCGCCGCCATGATCGGCAGGGCGCGCATGTCCGAAACCAGCGTGTTGTAGCCGAAGGAGGCCCCGCGTTCGGTGAGCAGGACCCGCGGGTTGCCGGCGGCCGTCAGCTTGGCGACGACGTTCTTCATGTCCCAGGGCGCGAGGAACTGCCCCTTCTTGACGTTGACGGCCCGTCCCGTCGCCGCCGCCGCCAGCAGCAGGTCGGTCTGGCGGCAGAGGAAGGCCGGGATCTGCAGAATGTCGACGACCTCGGCCACCGGCGCGCACTGGGCGGCGTCGTGGACGTCGGTCAGCACCGGCAGACCCAGGCTCTCGCGGATCTCGGCGAAGACCGGCAGCGCCGCTTCGAGACCGACGCCGCGCGCCGCGCTCGCCGAAGTGCGGTTGGCCTTGTCGAACGAGGTCTTGAAGACCAGGCCGATCCCGAGCGCCGCGCATGTCTCCTTCAGCGCCGCCGCCGTCTCCAGCGCGTGCGCTCGGCTCTCCATCTGGCACGGACCGGCGATGAGGGCGAAGGGCAGATGGTTGGCGAAGCGGACGTTGCCGACGACGACTTCCGAATTGGGCGACATGACTGCTCCCGTGAAGATGCCCGCCCACCGGGCGGCGGGCCTCAGCGGACCGGTTCGAAGGCGAGACTCGCCCCGGCGATGTCGGCGACGACGAAGCCACCGGCGTGTTCGGTGATCGCGTGACCGCCCGCCCGCACCACCTCCGCCGCCCGCCCGAGATCGGCGACGGCGAAGCGCAGCCCTCGGAACACCAGCGTCGTCGGATCGTCCGGCAATGCGGCATCACCGTGGCGCCAGCGATAGGCGGTGGGTGTGAGGACCTCGATCGTGCCGCGCGGCGTGGCGATCTCGAGCCCGTAGCTCGAGGCGTGGAACGCGCGCACTCCGGCGAAGGCGGCGAGACCGGCGTGGAAGTCGGACGGATCCGGCGCCACCAGGACGACCGCGGCGAGCGCCACCGCGCCGTTGGGATGGTCGCGGTATTCGGGCCGCCAGAAGTTCTCGGGAAAGCGCTGCCGGCAGGTGAAGAAGCCCATGTCGGGCTCCGCCGTGGCGCCGGCGAACCCGGTGAAGGTGAGGTCGAAGCCGACCCGCCGCTCCTCGCCCTCCGGCGAGACGGCGATGCGCTCGAACCCGAAGGGATCGTAGGTGCGCAAGCCGGCCGCGGCGAACGCCGCCCGGTCCGTATCGGCATCCTTCGATTCGAGCACCAGCATCGACAGCCCGTCGCCGTGGGCCGCCAGGAAGTCGCGGTTGTAGGCCCCGAACGAGAAGGTGGTGGCGCTCGCCTCGGGGATCGTCGCGTCGGCACCGATCCCGAGGAGCTCGACGAAGGCTCCGTCGAGCTGGATCAGGCGATTCTCCGTGCCCCAGGGATGGCGGGCGAGCGGCGTCGGACGGAAACCCGCCCGCGCCCACGCCGCGGCGGTGAGCCCGAGGTCACCGCTGACGGCGACGACGTGATCGAGACCGCGGGCGAAGTGGCCGAGAGGACGTTCGTGCATGGATCCACCTCCGCCGCCGCGACGCGACGGCCATCGTTCCGACGGCCCGTGTCAGAGGCCCATGGCCGCGGCGTCGACGATCCCGCCGGCGAGCGACGCGGCGGCGAGCAGTATCCCGGCCGCGACCTCGCCGCGATCGATCCGGGCCGAGACGTCGCGCAGCATGAGCAACCGGAAGAACCAGTAGACCGCCACCTGGACGACGATCGCCACCACCCCCCACACCATGAAGACGAGCAGCGTCGCGGACTGCTGGGCCGCGACGGCGAGCGGCAGGGTGTAGCCGATCAGACTGCCGGCGAAGGCGACGGCGGCGGCCGCATTGCCCCGACGGATCAGCGCCAGTTCGTCGTGCGCGGTCGCCAGCATGTAGACCGCCGAGTAGACGGCGATCATGCCGAGCGACAGGCCGACGTAGACGACGAAGGGTCCGAGACCCGCGAGGCTGTCGATGACCGGCGTCCAATCCATGCGCATCTCTCCGAGTTCGCGCCGCGACCGGCGGCGCGGCGATCCTATCCCCTCGTGACGCCGCACGGAACCCGTCGTCGGCGTCACCCCGCTCCGATCCCGCCGGCCCCGACCCGCGCCACGACGACGAGGCGGGGCCCGCGACAGACGTGGAGCACGGCGGTGTGGCCGGTGACCACGGTGGCCCGGCCGGCTGCGAGATCGACGGCGATGTCGGGCCAGTCGAGGATCTCCCCACAGAGCGGATGGACGGCCTTGTAGACCGCCTCCTTGGCGACGAAGGCGAGGCGGGCGCCGAGCCCGTCGCCGGCATCGCCGAGCCGATCCGCCGCCGTCACCACCAGTTCGGCGACGTCGACCGGCAGCGATTCGGCCGGCTCGACGTCGATGCCGAGACCGGCGCCGCTCGCCGCCCGGGCGACGACGGCGACGGCGACGGCCTCGTCGTGGGCGAGCGACCCGACGAAGCCCCGCGGCCACGAGGGCGCGCCGGTGGGTGATCGCAGGATCGCGCCGGCCGGCGCTCCGAGGTCGGCGAGGAGATCGCGCGCCAACCGCCGCGCCGCGCCGCTCGCCCGCCGGGCGGCGGCGACGGTCGTGGTCAGCGCCTGCGCCTCCGCCGGCAGGAGTGCCGCCTCGTCGTCCGGCCCGATCGCCCGGCACCCGACGCGAAGATCGCCCGGGACGGCCGCGGCGAGCGCGGCGCCGAGGGCGGCGACCGCCTCCGGGCTCAAGGCCGCCTCCCCGGGGGCGTCCCGGCCGCAGCGTCGACGGGGCGCCGGGCGATGATCTCGCCGTCCTCGTCGACGCCGACCTCGACGAACCCCGCCGCGGCGTAGAGCCGGCGCGCGCCGACGTTCTGCGGCACGTAACAGATCTCGATCGTCGCCACCCCGGGCAGCGCGGCGATCTCGGCGAGAAGCCGATCGAGGGCGGCGCGCCCGACCCCCCTGCCCTGCGCGGCGCGATCGATCATGAAGCGGTAGATGTTCGCGGCCCGGCCGCCGTCGAACAGCTCGTACATGAGGAAGCCGACGATGCGGCCGCCGGCCACCACGGCGCGCGGCCGGGCGGCGGGATCGTGATCGGCCTCGTCGAGCGATTCGGCGTTGCTCGCCACCAGATCCGCCTGATCGTCGGCGAGGCGCAGCGCCGCCACGGCGGCGCGCTCGTCCGGACCGATCGGGATCAGGCGGACATCGTCGCGCATCGCACCTCCCGCACCGCCACCGGCCGATCAGGTCGTGAGTTCGGCCGCACCGATCACCGCCGGACGGGTCTGAGGCACCGCCACCGGCTTCAACCGGCGATGCAGCTTGGCGGGATTGCCGCGCCACACACCGTGCGCTTCGACCGTCTCGCCCTTCATCAGGAAGGCGTCGGCATCGAGCACCGAGCGCTCCTCCAGGGTGACGCCGTAGTGGACGAACGCCGCCGGACCGAGGGTGCAGCGCGCCCCGATGCGGATCCGGTCGGACTTGAACGCCCCCTCTTCGAGCGAATGGGCCTGGATCACGCACGCCTCGTTGAGGTTGGCGCAGTCGCCGAACTCCACCAGCGTCCGCTCGGTGATGATGCTGCCGCCGTCCCAGACGTACCGGCCGACCTTCACGCCGATCATGCGCAACACGATGTTGCGGAACGGCGTCCCCGGGAAGAGCCGGGTGATCGGCGAATCCGACAATTTCCAGTGCCGCTCGTGCGACCAGAAATAGGGATCGTAGATGGTCGCGATCTTCGGCGCGAGGCGGCGGAACCCGAGGCTCGCCCGCTCGACGAAGGCATAGAAGACGATCGCCGCGAACGACGTGGCCACCGTGGCGACGAAGAGCGCGATCGCCCCCCAGTCGAAATAGAGATCGAGGGCGTAGTCCCAGATCACCAGGGTGAAGTAGAGCACGAACCACTGACTGGCGAGGAACATCAGCGCGGTCGCCAGATTGTGGCGGTTCTTGCGCCGCAGCCGCCGCCGCCGGCTCGCCTCGTCGAGCGCTCCGATCAGCGACTTGTCGCGGTCGACCATGCGCGGGATCTCGAAGGCCGGCGACCCCAGCAACCCGACGTTCTCGCGCACCGGCCCGTCGATCGGCACCATCACCTTGGTCCCGAGCAGCACGTTGGCGCCGGTCTTGCCGTCCGGGGGATAGTGGATGTTGTTGCCGAGATAGTTGCGTTCGCCGATCCGCGTGTGGGCGAGGCGGAACGAGGACGCCGACTTCTCCAGATTGATCATCGACAGACCGTCGGACACCATCGTCCGGCTGCCGATCTCGCAGTAGAGCGGATTGTCGTGCTGCTGGTTGGTGCCGAAGTTGGATCCGGTCTGTTCGACCTCGCCGAGCTTCCAGCCGATCGCCCGGATGTAGTGGACGACGGCGGAGCTGTCGCCGAACAGGAGGTTGAGCAGGCGCGAGTTGGAGGCCTGCGCGGTCACCGTCTGGAGCCAATGGTTGATGCCGTAGAGCGAATGGACCCGGCCCGGCACCAGGAACGGCCGCGTGAGGCGCGGCACCAGCACCGCCGCCGCGAACGAGATCGCCAGCGACCCCACGAGCAGGACCAGCGAGGCCATCAGCACGCGGCCGCCGCCCTCGTCCTCGTCCGCCGCCTCGGCGATCTTCTCCCACCAGCTCATGGCGAGCAGCGGCAGCGGCATGGCGATGGCGAAGAGGCCGACGAGCTGCACCGTCTCGTAGACCATGCGGCGGAAGGCCGAGCACGGCTCGTTCGGCACGGTGCAGTAGTCCGCCGTGGTCGGCACCGCGGGCGAGCCGTGGGCACGCTCGCCGGCCGGGATCGACTGGCCGCTCTGCAGCGACGAGGCGTGACCGAGCTGGGCGCCGTCGCCGATCGAGGTGTGGATGTCGAGCACCGCCGCCTCGCCGACGAAGGCGTCGTTGCCGATCGTCACCGGCCCGGTGTGGATGTAGTTCGCCTGGGCGCGATACCCGAGAACCATCGATTCCTTGCGGATGATCGAATTGTCGCCGATCGAGATCAGGTCGGTGCACACCGGCACGTAGCGGCATTCCACCACGGCATTGCGACCGATGCGCGCGCCGAGCAGCTGCAGATAGAGGCTGTAGAGCGGACTGCCGGTGAAGAGCACGACCGGCGCCGTCCGCATCATCGTGGTGACCACCCAGAAGCGGAAATAGCGCAGGCCCCAGATCGGGAAACTCTCCACCTTCCAGCGCCCGACCAGCAGCCACTTGGCGGCGATCGCGGCACAGGACAGGCCGAAGAAGGATCCGGCCCCCACCAGGATGCAGCGCAGGTAGAGCGTCGGCCAGTCGTCGAGGGCGTCGTAGACCCAGTCGAGACCGATGTCGAACGCCCACAGCGTGACGTAGCCGTAGACCGCGTAGAACGCCGCCTGCAACACGCCCGTGCCCCAGTAGGCGAAGGCGGAGGGCTCGTGGAAATGTTCCGCCACGGTCTCGACCGCCGGTTCGGCGCTCGGACGTCGCAGATGGGCGACGAGCCGGGCGACCGTCGGGTTGAGATAGACGTCGCGCATCGACACCGGCGGGAAGTCCGCCCGCGCCCGCAGCCGCGCGCAGAACCGCGCCATCAGCAGCGAATTGGCGCCGAGTTCGTCGAAGAAGTGATCCTCGACCGACACCTCGTCGAGCTTGAGCAACTCGGCGACGATCCCCGCCAACAGGCGCTCGTCGTCGTTCGACGGCGCCACCATCGGCCGGTCCGAGCCGATGCGCACCCCGGTCGGCGGCGGCAGACGGCGATGATCGGCCTTGTTGGACACGGTCATCGGAATGACGTCGAGCCGCTCCAGCCAGGACGGCACCATGTAGTCGGGCAGGCGCGACCGGAGGGCCTGGACGAGCTCGCCGCGCGACGGCGCCGTCATGCCGCTCTTCACCGCGAAGTAGCCGACGAGTTGGACGTTGCCCGGCTCCGGCTCGAAGGTGGTCACCGCCGCCTGATGGACCGCCGGCTGATCGAGCAGCACCGCTTCGATCTCGCCGAGCTCGATGCGATGACCGCGGATCTTCACCTGGGTGTCGATGCGGCCGTGGTACTCGACCTCGCCGTCCGCATCGATCGTGCCGATGTCGCCGGTCCGGTAGATCCGGCCGGAGGGATTGTGCGGGATGCCGACGAAGTCGGGGATGAACTTCGCCTCGGTCAGATCGGGTCGATTGAGATAACCGACGGCGAGGCAGATGCCGGCGATGCCGATCTCGCCGCGCTCGCCCGGCGCCACCAGCTTCGGCTCCTGCGGGTCGAGGATGACGATGGCGTAGGACGGCAGCGGCACGCCGATCGTCACCGGCTTGTCCGGAGTGAGCTCCGTCAGCGTCGCGGTGACCGTCGCCTCGGTCGGTCCGTAGGAGTTGAGGATGCGCCGTCCGGCGCGATACCAGCGCAGCACCAGATTGTGCGGACAGGCCTCGCCGCCGACCAGCAGGATGCGCAGCAGCGGCACCTCCGACTCGATGGTCGACAGCAGCGTCGGGCTGCAGGCCATGCAGGTGATGCGTCGCGAGCGCAGGAACTCCGCCAGCTCCTCGCCGAGCAGCGTCATCCCGACGGCGCCGGGAACCACGGCCGAGCCGGCCATGAAGGGCACCCAGATCTCCTCGATCGAGAAATCGAAGGCGATGGTCATGCCCTGATAGACGCGATCGTCGGAGCGATAGCCGTAACACTCGGCGGCGACGCGGACGAAGTTGCAGATCGAGGGATGCTCGATGACGACGCCCTTGGGGTTCCCCGTCGTCCCCGAGGTGTAGAGGATGTAGCAGATGCGATCGACCGGCGCCCCGACCTCGTCGGCACCGAGCGGCGTCGCCGGCCGCTTCGCCACCTCGTCGGCGAGCCGATCGAGCAGCAGATGCGGGACCGCGAGCGCGCCGAGCCGATCCTCGAACAGCGAGATCGACAGCACCAGGGTGATGGCGGCGTCCTCGAGGATGTAGGCGATGCGATCCGCCGGGAAGGCGGTCGCCAGCGGCACCCAGGACGCCTTCGCCTTCATCACCGCCAACAGGCCGACGTAGGTCTCGACCGTGCGATCGAGCAGCAGACCGATACGGTCGCCGGGGCGGATACCGCGATCGATCAGGACGCGGGCGAGCCGGTTGGCCTCCTCGTCGAGCTCGCGATAGCTCCACACCCGCGCGTCGGTGACGACGGCGTCCCGACCGTCGTGGCGCCGGGCCGTCTCCTCGAACAGCAGCTCGAGCCGATCGTCGGCCCCGGCCCGCGGGCGGCCTCCGGCGACGGTCAGAATCGGCGCGTGGACGGGTTCGGCGGTGCCCTCGATCACCGAGACCGCGGAGGTGACCCCGCGCATCTCGGCCACTCCGTCGCCGACCGGCGACGCATCCGTGGCGACGAGATCGAAATCGCGAATCGTGATGCCGTGGGCCATTCCGCTACTCTGGCTCCTGGAGCGTGGTGCCGACCGGCGACCCGTTCTCGCGTCGCGTCGACGCGGCCCGCCCGCCGCGACGAGCCGACCCGATGTCCCCACGACACCGAGGCGGCTCTTCACCGGCGCAGAGCCCTAGTCGATACGGCCGTGAAAGAAAAGATCTCGTTCGGATAGATTCGAAGACAGTCGAAGAGCGATGCGCCCGCACATCACCTTCCGATCGAATCTTCCCTCACCTCGCTGCTCGTCCCTCATCTGGGAGCCGTCGCAACAACGTCTCCACTCCCGACCGTTGTGGCCGCGACGCCGCTCACACCAACCGTGACTGTTCCTTCGCCGCGGCGATGAACGAGGTGAAGAGCGGATGCGGTTCGAACGGACGGCTCTTGAGCTCGGGATGATACTGAACGCCGATGAACCAGGGATGATCGGCGATCTCCACCGTCTCCGGCAATTCGCCCGACGGCGACATGCCGGCGAAGTGCAGGCCCGCCGTCTCGAGCGCGTCGCGATAGGCGACGTTGACCTCGTAGCGATGGCGGTGGCGCTCCGAGATCACGGTCGAACCGTAGATTTCGGCGATCTTCGAGCCGGGCTCCAGCCGCGCCTCGTAGGCGCCGAGGCGCATGGTTCCGCCGAGATCGCCGCCCTCGGCGCGGGTGTGGAGCTCGTTGCCCTTGACCCATTCGGTGAGGAGGCCGACCACCGGCGCCGGGCAGGGACCGAACTCGGTCGAGTTGGCGCCCTCGATGCCGGCGAGATTGCGCGCCGCCTCGATCACCGCCATCTGCATGCCGAAGCAGATGCCGAAATACGGGACCTTCGAGCGCCGCGCCCAGCTCGCCGCGCGGATCTTGCCCTCGGTGCCGCGCTTGCCGAAGCCGCCGGGGACGAGGATGCCCTGCACGTGCTCGAGATAGGGGGCCGGATCCTCCTTCTCGAAGATCTCGGAATCGACCCAGTCGAGCCGGACCTTGACCCGATTGGCGATGCCGCCGTGGGTCAGCGCCTCGATCAGCGACTTGTAGGCGTCCTTGAGCTCGGTGTACTTGCCGACGATGGCGATGGTCACCTCGCCTTCCGGGTTGTGGATGCGGTCGGAAATCTCCGACCAGCGCCGCATGTCCGGTTCCGGCACGACGTCGATGCCGAAGGCGGCGAGCACCTCGGTGTCGAAACCCTCGGCGTGATAGGCCGCCGGCACGTCGTAGATCGACTTGACGTCGAGCGCCTGGATCACC
>ERZ1645187.3493-NODE-3493-length-13164-cov-5.882600_pt1 | contig 13164 bp, 13 predicted proteins | sample MGYA00575352_ERZ1645187 | MGnify/ENA primary metagenome ERZ1645187 (study PRJEB40837, sample SAMN11349314) | freshwater sediment metagenome | isolation source: river sediment | host: Sediment | place: India: Wazaribad , New Delhi | collected 2017-02-21 ...
GCCTGGTCGCTGACCGTTCCCTTGAGGAACTGGCTGACGGGCGGAATGCTGCTCTTCGGGGAAATGACGGGCCGCCTCGAAATGCTTCCCCGGGAGTCGTTCGATGTTCTGGCGGAATCGTTGCGGGTGAAGGAACTCCTCGAAGAAGTCCGGATACGCCTGTTCGAAGCGGGAGACGCCGAAGGGTTCGATCAGGGCGATCAGGACGCCGTCGTCATCGATGTCCTCGCGTCCGTCACGTCGGAACCGGGACATTCGTGGAACGGGAGGTGACGTGCGTATGCTCGAGGATCTGTCGCAACATATCCTTGATATTTCCGAAAACAGCCTCGGCGCCGGGGCCACGGACATACGAATCTCCATCGCGAACGGAGAGGAAACCGGGGTTCTGGTGTTCGAGATCGAAGATAACGGTCGGGGCATGGATCCCGATCTTCTGCGCCGTGTGATCGATCCGTTCTGCACCAGCAGGACGACGCGCCGCGTCGGTCTCGGAATTCCGTTCCTCAAGCAGTCGGCCGAGCTGTGCGGCGGCGGGCTCGAAATCCGTTCCGAGACGGGCGTCGGGACACTCGTAAGGGCGCGCTTCCGGACGGACAGCATCGATCTCCCCCCGCTGGGCGACGTGCCTGCATCGGTCGGCATGATGCTCGTGCTTCACCCGGACATCCGGTGGCGTTTCCGGTACGCGACCGGCCACGGCGATTGGACGCTGGACAGCAGGGAGATCCTCGAAGCGCTCGGAGATCGGGAAACCCTTCGGGATCCTTCGGTCGCGATCTGGATCCGGGAGTATATCCGCGAGAACATGAACGGGATCGGATCGCAATAACGGAGCCCCCTCCATTGATTCCGTACGCGTGCATTCCATAGCTGGTCACATGCGCCGCATTTTTGTGTTTTCCGAATATTCCGGAACGGCTGCAATCCGCATGGCGGCTGAATATGTTATAATCGCATCAGAAAATATGCCCTGCGGTGCCCGTGATCATAGCAACTGTCTTGAGCCAACACCTGACCTTAGCGAGGCTTTCGTCTGGCTCGGCAGAAGCGGCGTCGTACGTCGCCAAGGCTCAGAGTCAGTAGGCCTCGGATCTTGCGAGGACCGGGTCAAGACGTTCGTGACACGACATTGCGGGGATACAGATTGGGCGCGACAGAAGTCGCGCCTCTTTTTTTAGGGAGGTGCACCGTTTGACGGATCTTTTCCCTCCGCTGTGGCATCCTTCGCTCAGCGACGCGTGGATTCTCGACTGGGACGGCGTCCTGGCCGATACGAAGCTGAATTTTCTTCCCTTCCGTGAGAAATATTTCGCCGGTCGGCAGGTGGCGATCCTCGAAGAACTGAAGCATCTTTCTCCCGACGTCCGTGAGCGGGCGATCGAGGATATGCGTTCGATCGAGATCGAGGGGGCGCGCCGCGCCACGTGCGTCGGCGGCGCCGTCGATCTCATCGCGTGGCTGGACCAGGAGAAACGACCGTGGGCGATCGTGTCGCGCAACTGCCGGGAGTCCATCGAATGCGCTGCGGAACGGATGGGGTTCACACTGCCGCAGGTCGTCATGAGCCGGGAGTCCGGCCCTGTCAAGCCGGACCCGGAAGCGCTCTGGAACGCCGCATCGTCTCTTGGCGTCGGTCCCGAGCGGTGCGTGATGGTCGGTGATTTCGTCTATGACCTCATCGGCGCGCGTCGCGCCGGAATACGCGCCGTGCTGGTCGAGCGCCCGGGAGCCGCGTACGCGCACTGGGCCGATATCGCCTTCGACAGCGTTCGCGATCTCGTTTCCTCCCTCGGGCGCCCTGAGGCATGCGTCCCCTGGGAATACCTTCCGGTCGTGCGGAACAGGGGGGTCGAGTGGCTGATGGCCGCGAGCCGCGTTGTCGGGGCGCTCGATACGAAAGACCCGGAAATCGTGCGCATCATGCTCGAAGCGGCTTCCCTCGGGGTGCTCTCGTTCATCGTGCCGCCGGAGAGCGTCCTGGAGCCCGAACACTTCAGGGCGTCCCCTGTCTGCTCCCCGTCGAATCTTGGAGAGCCTCTTGCGGATGTCCTCCAGTCGGTGCTCCGCAATTGTTACCCCATGGCGAAGGTCTGCGCCGGAACGGAAGGAATCCGTCTCTCGTCTTTCGAGGAGGAGCCCTGGAAAACACTGCAGGGGGCGATCTCGTGGAGCGACGCGAAGGTCTGATCGCGGAAAGTCCGCTTGCGGACCGGATGCGCCCCAGGACGCCGGAGGAATTCGCCGGACAGCGCCACCTGCTTGCTCCGGGCGCGCCCTTGCGCACGCTTCTCGAAGGGAACCGGGTTCCGAGCTGTATTCTCTACGGTCCTCCGGGCGTCGGCAAGACCACGCTCGTCCGGATGATGGCGTCGGTGACGGATCGCTCCCTGCTCGAGATCAACGCCGTTACCGCGAAGGTGGCGGAACTCCGCGACCTCGTCGAGGAAGCGAAGCGACTCAAGACGATGGCGGCGGGGCTGACGGCCATCGCGTTCGTGGACGAGCTGTATCACTTCAACAGAAGCCAGCAGAACGTCCTGCTCCCGTCGGTGGAGCGGGGCGACATCATCCTGGTCGGTACGACCACCGAAAATCCCTGGATCGAGATCAACAAGACGCTTCTCTCCCGTATGGTCATCTTCGAGCTGTACCCGCTCGAAGAGCCGGACCTCGTGCAGCTGCTCAAAAGGGCGCTGACGGACCCGCGAGGGCTCGGACGTCTCGAGATGACCGCCGACGACGACACGCTGGGGCTCATCGCGCGTTCGTCCGGCGGCGATGCGCGGCAGGCGCTCACACGGCTCGAGGTCATCGCGTCGAGCGTCGCACTCACGGGCGCCTCTGCGGTTACTGCGGAAGCGGCCGAGAAGATCCTTCCGATGGCGAGCACGCGATACGACAAGAACGCCGACGATCACTACACGATCGTCTCGGCGCTCATCAAGAGCATGCGGGGGTCCGATCCCGACGCGGCAGTCTACTGGCTTGCCCGAATGGTCGAGGGCGGTGAGGACGTCCGGTTCATCGCACGCCGCCTCGTCATATTCGCGGCGGAGGATGTCGGACTCGCGGATCCGGATGCGCTGCGGGTCGCGACGTCGGCGGCCTACGCGGCCGATTTCACGGGACTTCCCGAAGCGCGGATCGTCCTGTCCGAGGCGGTCCTCTACCTCGCGACGGCGCCAAAGAGCAACAGCGCGTACAAGGCCGTCGCCGCGGCGCAGGAGGCGATCCGCTCCGGGGATATGCAGCGCGTGCCGGATCATCTCAACCCGCACGGCAGCGGATACCGGTACCCGCACGACGATCCGCGGCACTGGGTCCCGCAGCAGTACATGACGAAGCCGGGGCGCTTCTACTTTCCGTGCGCCAACGAACGCGAGGCGAAGATCCTTGCGCGGATGCGGCGTTTCTGGAAACGCTTCCGGGACGATCCGCCGCTTCCGGAACAGGGCGGTCAGTGACGGAACAAACGATAGGCCAACAATCCGACGTATTCCCGGACCGCAACGGACGTGTTGTATAACCCTCCGGGAGAGGGGACCCAGTCAAGCGCGGACGGCGCCGCCGGCTCGGATTTCCGGAGCGCGGGCCACGGATGGATCCGGACGCCCGAGAGCAGGCGCGACGCGCAATAGAGCGACCGCGGCATGTGATACGCGGACGTCACGAGGATGACATCGGTGACGCCTGCCTCCCTAATTGTCGGTGCGACGAACGACAGGTTTTCCCAGGTTGTCCGGGAAGCGCCTTCCACGGAAACGGCTGCGCGGCGACCAAGCCTGTCCGCCGCGGCCAGAACCATCTTCCTGATGTCTTCTTCGTTCGCTTTCTCCGGGTAGCCGCCCGAATAGAGCAACGGCCATCCGTGTTCTCCTGCGAGCAGAAGCCCCTCCAGAAACCGCGCGAGCGTTTCCGATTCCATGTACGGAACGCGCGCGGCCGTGTCGACGTTGATTCCGCCCGCGAGGACGAGGACGAGGGATTTCGATGCGGCTTCAGGGAGAGATCGTTCGGTGGATTCGAGCGGCGAGAGGAGCAGCCCCGAGACGGCCGGAGTTGAGAGAAGGGTCGCGGCAAGCGTGACGCAGAGCCCGAGGGACGCGATTTTGCGTTGTCCCCCGCGCCGGAAGATCGCCAGGAAGAGCAACAGAAAAAGAAGAAAAAAAAGACCGGGTGGTGTCACCGCGGCCCCCAGAAATTTATAGGCGAAATACGAAACGGTCATGGAAACGGCGCCTCTTCTCTAGCGGGAGGATTTCCCGCCTTCCTTCTGGCGGTTCCGGAGATAGCCCAGAAGCCCTTCCTTGCTCACGATGATGTGACGGCGCATCTCGTCCATCGCCCTGTCCTCTTTCCCGTCCAGCATGGCGTCGATGATGGCGATGTGGCCGCCGGCGAAATTCGTGATCGGATCCATCTCGATGGAGTACGGCCGGCAGAGGTTGATGAGGTCGGAAATGTTGACGAGCGTCCTGCTCAGGAAGTGGTTGGAGCAGTTCGCGTAGATCATCTGATGAAACGCCCGGTCCTCGGAGACGTACTGTTCATGGTTCGTGTGATCCGTCATGTTGCGGAAGATGTCCCTGAAGCGGAGCAATTCCTCTTTCGGGATATGATGGCACGCGTCGGCGACCGCCAGAATTTCGAGCGCCATACGCAATTCGTACAGGTCCGACGCGTCCTTCTCGGTCGGGAGCGTTACGTACGCTCCGCGCCTCGGCGTCAGCGTGACAAGTCCTGTCTGGGCGAGTTGCCGGATCGCTTCGCGGACGGGTGTCCGGGAAACGGCGAGTTGCTCCGCGAGGTCGATCTCCGAAAGTTTGGACCCGGGTTTGATTACGCCGCTCACAATCGCATCCTTGAGCTTTTCGTACACGATCTGACGAAGCCCCTGATTGCTTGCCGGCGTCAACGGATTGATTACTGCCACGGTCGTTCACCCCTGTTCGTGTGTGTCAGGCGACAATGTACGCATTATACAACATTACAGCCGTCCGTTACACCCCGCCGCAGGCGTTCAAGATGGTCGTACCAGAGCGAGAGCGCGTAAATGACGTCGGAGAGGCGGTTGATATAGCGATAGGTCCGCTCTTCGATTTCGTTCGAGCGATAGAGCGTCACGACGGTTCTCTCGGCCCGGCGGGCGATCGTGCGGGCCATGTGAAGGGCGGCCCCCGCCTTCGAGTCGCCGGGACGCACGAACCGGAACGTCTCTCCTGTGATCGACCGCACGCGTTCGGTGATCGCCTCGATCGTCGCGATTTCGGGACAGCCAAGCCCCGGATAGAGAGCGAGATGTCCCATCAGAAGCCCCAGATCGCGCTCCAGAACGCAGAGCTGTTCGCATATTTCCGGGTACTCGCACATCGACCTCGCGAGCCCGACGGCCGCCTGACACTCGTCGAGCGTTCCGTATCCCTCGACCCTCGGATGGTCCTTCGGAACCCGTGTTCCGTCGCCGAGGCTCGTCTCTCCTTTATCTCCGCCCTTTGTGGTGATCCATGCGTCCGGCATGCTTGTCCCCTCCCCGGAAAATGTCGTCTACTGAAGCGGGGCCGCGGGGAGCGGCGGAACGCCCTTCTCCCAGACGGACCAGTTGCTAACGATATGATCCACAACGGCCGCGCCGACGAGGAACCCGTTCTTCATGCCGATAGAGAAGGAACCGTTGCGGGCGGCGAGGCTCTCTTTCGGAGTCTGTCCCTCGTGCGGCTGATCGAAATTTACGATGTCGCGCGCAATCATGTACCGTCCGAGCATTCCATGCCGCTGGAGCACCAGCGCGACCGCCGAGTCCTCCATCTGCGTGCTCACGTACGTTCCGGCCTTATAGAGCGCGCAGAGATAGTCCGCTTCCCGCGACAACGTGTGTCCGTGCCACCACGTGTCGGAGCAGACCGTTGTCCCGACGCCGACGAACGGTTTCCGGTGCGCCTGCTTCTCCCGGTATCGCAGCCGGTAGAGGGCCGCATCGACGGCGTCTTCCAGCGGTGCATTGCGGCTCAGTCGGTGCGCCCATTCGGTCAGGACCGGATCGAGTCGGAGAACGATCCCCTTCCCGGCGGCTTCGAGCGGCTGGAAGACGGGGCCTTTTTCCGTGACGTCAAGCGGAGACCATCGCTGTCCCAGGTCGTAATCCACGATACAGTCGGACCAGAAGACGGAACCGAGCGTGCCGCGATCCGGAGGCGTTCCGGCGCACCCGGAAGTCAGGAAATACGTCGACGAAACGTCGAACCGCGGGTCGGACAGAATAGCCGTGAGGGAAGCGGCGGCATTCGCCTTGCCGACGCCGACGACCGTGCCGCATACGCCCGAGGGGGAGCAGTACACGGGAGCGAACGCGCCGCGGACGGAGACGGATGTCGCGTCTTTGAAATATCTGTCGAACCAGTGCTGGAACTCTCCCGCGAAATCTCCGGTATTCGCCCCGACTTCGAACATAGCGAAGACGAGCACCTTCGGACGGATGACATCCGCGGAAGCGCCGGTGACGAGAAGCAGAACCAGAAAAATCGATGCAACGGAACGAACGGCTTTTCTCATGATAACGGCCCCCTCGTTTTGTGGACAGTATTCTTTCTCATGAATCAGGATAATTCAACGCTCTTGTGTCAAAAATGTCAATCTCGTCGCGCAGGGCAGGTGTTGCGGTTCATGAACATCCTCTGCGCGACGGTCCTTCCCTCCATCCTGCTGATAAAATATACGGCAGACAGCTTCAAGAACCTGAAAAGGGGTGGTTTTCCCATGGACCCGAGATGTGCGCCCGCGTATGCGGGATTCGCCACGTTTCTGCGCGCCCGGACGGGTGCGCCGCAGGATCTGAAAGCCGACGACGTCGGAATATACGGCATGCCCTTCGACACGACGTGCGGCTCCCGGCAGGGGGCCAGATTCGGGCCGCGGGCGATACGCGAGGAGTCGTTGCATTTCATGTACCAGATGGGCGCGCTGACGACCGACCGGAAGGAAATGGTCAACATCCATACCGGAAAGACCTTTCGCTTTCCTCCGCGCGACGTCGTGGTCGATACGGGCGATTCGGACGTCTTCCCGGCGGACGTGGCCCGGACCGCTGCGGCGATCGAAGAGCATGTGTTCGAGATCGCGCGCAGGGGGGCTCTTCCCGTCGGCATGGGAGGGGATCATTATGTGACCTATCCGGCCGTCCGGGGCGTCGAACGCGCCTGTACGGAACGATTCGGGCGCGCGAACATGGGCTATGTCCACATCGATGCGCACCTGGATCTGACGGACGACACGGACGCCTGGGGGCGCCACTACCACGGCTCCATCGCGAGACGCGTGGGAGAGCTGCCGGGCGTGGACCCCAGGCGCATGGTCTGGATCGGAACGGGCGGGAGCTTCCAGACCGTCGAGCGCTGGGAATACGTTCGCACGAGCGGCGCGACCGTCTTCAACGTTCGCGATATCGACCGCCTCGGGATCGACGAGGTCGTGACGAAAGCGGGGGAAATTGCCGCGGACGGCGCCGACGGCGTCTATGTCACCGTCGATATCGACGTCGTGGACCAGGCTTTTGCGCCGGGGACGGGCTCGTTCGTCTTCGGCGGCGTCACGTCTGCGCAGTTTCTGCACCTCATGGAACAGCTCGCGCGCCTTCCGGTGCTTGCGATAGATCTTGTCGAAGTGGCGCCCGATCTCGACCCGACGGGCGGAACGCAGCGGCTTGCCGCAATGGGCATCATAACGTTTTTGATGGATCGCATTTTCTAGAAAAGAGGTAAAATATACGTATAGTGAGAGAAAAAAGCGAAATTATGCACGGGGGAGGGGTATATACCCCTCCCCCGTGACTTGACAAAAAATGCACAAGCTTTATGATGAACGGCAATGAAGTATGCTTCATCAAACTTTCGACGCAAGGAGATACGGCATGCTCAACACGCCTCTGGCGGAACAGATCGGCATCGTCCTGTACGGACTCCGGAACAGCGGCAAATCGTCGCTCGTGAACAATATGCTCGAAGCGGAAATCTCTATCGTCTCGGACCGTCCCGGCACCACGACGGACCCCGTTGTGCGGAGCATCGAAATGGGGCCGCTCGGTCCCGTTTCGGTGACGGATACGGCCGGATTCGACGACGACGAGGATGAGCTCGGCGCGCTTCGCGTCAGACGTACGAACCTCCGGCTCGAGACTGCGGACATCGTGCTCTTCGTCACTCCGGCCGACGCGCCGCCGACGCCGGCCGAAGAGGCCGTCATCGCACGTCTCGCGGAAAAAAAGAAGCCCGCCCTGATCGTGTTCACCTTCGCGGACCGGGGAATATGCGACGAAAAGCGGCGTTTCGCTCCCCACTACCGCAAGATACACGTGGACAACCTGTCGCGTCGCGGCATCGCGGATCTCAACGCGGCGCTCCAGTCTTTTTCCGACCTCGTCGAGCGCGAGATAACGCCGCTCGAAGGGCTGGTCCAGGCGGGGGAGTCGATCCTTCTCGTGACGCCGATCGATAACTCGGCGCCGAAGGCCCGGATGATCCTTCCCCAGGTGGAAGTCATCAGGGACATCCTCGACAAGGACTGCTTCATGTCCGTCACGAAGGAGTTCCAGCTTGCCGCGTGCTACGCCTCGCTGAAGGATCGCCCGTCGCTGGTGATAACGGACAGCCAGGCGTTCTCCGAGGTTTCGGCCGTCATCCCGGAGGATCAGCTTCTGACGTCCTTTTCGATCCTCTTCGCGCGAAAGAAGGGCGACCTCGCGTACTTCGTCGAAGGGCTCCGGCGTCTGCGGGACGTGCCGGCCGGCGGAAAGATCCTGATCCTCGAATCGTGCAAGCATCACCGCGTTGACGACGACATCGGCACGGTCAAGATCCCGAACCTCTTCCGCAAAAAGGTGCGTGCCGACGTCTCGTTCGAACTCCTCCAGGACGTTCCGGAACGCCTTTCGGACTATGCGTTCGTGATCAACTGCGCCGGATGCATGACGACCCATAACAACATGATGCGCCGGATCGCCCTTTTCCGGGAGGTCGGGCTGGCCGGGACGAACTACGGTCTATTCCTCGCGTGGGCCAAGGGGCTCCTGCCCCGCGCGCTGGAGCCGTTCCCTCTGGAACATGCGCTCTACAACAGCTTCGCCGGAGGTTCCGATGACGCGCGGCGCTAGCTCGATCCGGGAATTGATGGCGCTCCCGACGGCCAATCTCGTCGCGGAAGCGGACAGAATCCGGACGGAACGGTACGGCGACGGTGTGTGGATCCGCGGACTGATGGAGTTCACGAACCGCTGCGCCTGCAACTGCCTGTACTGCGGTCTGCGCCGGGAGAACCGGAAAATCGGCCGCTACAGCCTCGAAGAGAACGTGTTGCTCGACGCCGCGAGGGCTGCGTTCGACCGGGGGATTCGGACCTTTGTCCTGCAGGGCGGAGAGGATCCGCTCTGGACGACGGACAGGCTCTGTGCGATCGTGCGGGCCATAAAGGAGCAGACTTCGGGCGAGGCGGCCGTGACGCTGAGCTGCGGCATCAGGTCGCCCGGCGAGTACCGGGCGCTCCGTGACGCGGGAATGGACCGCTATCTGATGCGCTTTGAAACGTCCGACCGCGAACTGCACGAATGTCTGCGCGACGGGGTGTCGCTCGAACGAAGGCTCCGTGCGTTGCGCGACCTCCGCGAAGCGGGCGTCGAGGTCGGCTCCGGGTTTATGGTCGGGCTTCCCGGAGAGACGGAGAAGACGCGCCGCGAGAATCTCGAACTCTGCCGGGATCTTGAGCTTGACATGATCGGCATCGGTCCGTTCATCCCGAACCCCGACACGCCGCTTTTCGCCGCCGCTCCCGGAACGATCGAGGAAACGGTCCGCATGACGGCGATTGTGCGCATCATCCTGCCGGACGCCAATATCCCGGCGACCACCGCAGCGGGGTCGCTCTTTGCGGAAGGCCGCGAGGCGATGCTCGCCGCCGGGGCGAACGTCCTCATGCCGAATATCACGCCCCTGAGCGTCCGCATGCTCTACCTGCTGTATCCCGGGAAGGATACGATCCGGCAGGACGGAGTCCAGGAACTCGACGAGATCGCCGGACATCTGCGCGCGCTCGGCCGGACGATGCGGCTGGATCGCGGGGATTCCCGCTCTTCGGCGCGTCGCCGCGGGGTCGCGGAAACAGCCGCCGCGAGGATGTGACGCGATAATGCCCGGAGAAGACTCCGCTTCGATCCGCAACCTCCGGCCCTGCCGGAAGGAGCACGTCGGGTACGCCTGTGATGGACGATCGTCGGCGCACCCGCTGTTCTCCGGAATGCTCTTTCCCGTGCTCGCGCTCCTGTTCTGGTGGATCGGCAGCCGGCTCGGGCTCTGGAACGCCTTTTTGCTTCCGTCGCCGGAGGCGGTGATCGGGGCGGCATGGAAGCTCACGCTGAACGGTCAACTCCCGGCGGGGATTCTCTCGAGCACGCTTCGGATCGTCGCCGGATTCGGCGCATCGTGCGCGCTGGCGCTGCCGCTCGGCGTCTTGCTGGGGCTTCGTCCGGCGTGGGGACGGCTCTTCTATCCGACGCTCGAATTCCTGAGGCATGTGCCGCCGCTTGCGCTGCTACCGCTGCTGATCCTCTGGTTCGGCATCGGCGAGGGCTCGAAAATGGTGGTGATCCTCCTGGCCACGTTCTTTCCCGTGTTCCTGAACACGCTCGACGGCGTGCGGCGCTGTGACGCGGGGCTGATCGAGGTCGGCCGGAGCCTGAACCTTACGGGAACGCAGCGCTTCCGCCGGATCATCTTCCCCTCCGCGCTTCCGTCGATCCTGACCGGGCTGCGCCTCGGCTTGGGATACAGCTGGCGTGCGCTGATCGGCGCCGAACTCATCGCAGCGTCGTCGGGACTGGGGTACATGATCCACGACGCGGAATCCCTCTCGCGCTCCGATGTCATCGTCGTCGGCATCCTTGCGCTCGGCCTGATCGGCGGCATGTCGGACCATCTGTTCTTCCGGCTCGCGCGAGCGGCCGCGCCGTGGAAGGGGGCGTCAGTCCGCCGTGACGGTTGGGATTAGGTTGCGCGGCGTCGGCAGGACATACGCGCTGCCGAACGGCTCCATTCGCGCCGTAGACGGGCTCTCGCTGACCGTCGATCCCGGAGCGTTCGTGACGGTCGTCGGCAGGAGCGGTTGCGGCAAAACGACGCTCCTGCGTCTCGTATCGGGGCTCGAAGAACCCACCGAAGGCGCGGTCGAATTCCTCCGCGACGGCCGCCGCGTCGAACGAGGCGACGCCGGAGTGGGCATCGTCTTCCAGGAGCCTCGCCTCATGCCGTGGTTGACGGTCGCACAGAATGTCCGTTTCGCGCTCGAAGGCCGAAGCGACCGCGAACAGATCGAACGCAAAACATCGGAGACGCTGCGAATGCTCGGACTCGAACGCTTCCGCGACGCATATCCGCAGCACCTGTCCGGAGGAATGGCCCAGCGCGTCGCGCTCGGACGAACGCTGGTGTTCGATCCGGAAATCGTCCTCATGGACGAGCCCTTCGGGGCTCTGGACTACTTCACGCGCCGGAAGCTCCGGCGCGATATCCGGGCCCTTCACGCGCAGACCGGCAAGACGTTCGTTCTCGTGACCCACGACGTCGACGAGGCGCTCACGCTCGGACGAACGGTCATCGTCCTTGAAGCGGGCAGGATCGCCGACATCGTCCCGGTCCCCTTCGAAACGGCCGTCGAATCGGACGACCCCGTCTTCATTCCGCTTCGACGGAGAATTCTTCGCGCAATCACCGGGGAGGATTCGTTCGCCCCGGATATATCCCACTATCAGGAGGCTGGTGTCAATGCATCGCACTAAGGGGTTCATCGCCGCGCTGCTGCTTGCGTGCGCGTTTGCGGGAGCCGCCCATGCGGCAGGAGTGAAGGAGATAGGCGTCACCTACGTCAAATCGCCTCTCAACGTCCCGGCGATCGTCGAAATGAAGCTCGGACTCTTCGAAAAAGAATTCGGCCCCGACGGAATCACCGTCACGCATCCGGACCTCAACGCCGGACCGAAGCAGACGCAGGCCATCGCCGCAGGATCGGTGCAGTTCGCCAACTGCCTTGGCAATACGTCGGCCCTGCTCGCGGCCGCCGGAGGCGTCGACCTCAAGATCATCGGCATCTTCAGCCGGGCTCCGGAAGCGTTCACGATCCTGGCGAAGAACCCCGCGATTTCGTCGGTGAAAGACCTGAAGGGCAAAAAGATTGTCGGCCCGAAGGGAACGCTGCTGCATCAGCTCCTGATCGCGGCGCTGGCCCGCGACGGGCTCAAGCCGACGGACGTCGAGTTCCTTTCCATGGGGCTCATGGAAGGCGTTGCGGCAATGCTTTCGGGTTCCGCCGACGCCGCGCTCGCGGCTGGTCCTGCCGTATCGAAGGCGCAGGAACAGGGCGCGAAGATCCTGTCCACGGGCAAGGGGCTTCTTGACGCAAGCACGGTCATCGCGGTCGGCGGCCCCTTCCTGAAAGAGCACCCCGACCTGGTCGCACGCTTCATGAAAGTCCATAAAAGCGCGCTCGCGTTCATGAAGGAGAACGAAAAGGAAGCGCTCCGGATCACCGCCGAAGAAACGGGCCTGACCCCGGAAGGGGCGGCGAAGATGTATCCTCTCTATGACTTCGACGTGACCATTCGCCCGTCCGACATCGAAGACCTCAGGAAGACACAGGAATTCCTGATCGAAAACGGAATGATGGAACGCAGGGTGGACATCGAATCGCTTGTCGTGCGGGTGGAGTAGCGCCGTTCAAGACAACGCGCTCCGTGTCCGAACCATAGGCGAATGGACTGCTTGAATCCAGGGAAGGAGCGGAGAGGCATGGAACGCATCAACGCGGATCTGACGACCGGAAGGGACAACCTCGCGCAGCTTCTTGGCGAGGCCCAGACGCAGGAGAAGGAAGCGCAGGAGCCTGAGCGGCTTTCGGAAGAAGACACCCTCAAGCGCCTCCGGAAAGCGCTGGAGGAGATCGACGACGAGCGAATCGCCATCCTCGACAGGCACCATGACATGGTCGCAAAATCGCAGAAGGCGAACATGGAATACCTCAAGAAAAAACTCGCCGAAAAACGGGTTTTCGAATCCGAAAAGGTCGACGATATGCTCATCGAAAAGGCGATCGTCGAACGCATCAACGCGCGAAACCGCGTCGAAGAGG
>ERZ1645187.3494-NODE-3494-length-13163-cov-40.816677_pt1 | contig 13163 bp, 11 predicted proteins | sample MGYA00575352_ERZ1645187 | MGnify/ENA primary metagenome ERZ1645187 (study PRJEB40837, sample SAMN11349314) | freshwater sediment metagenome | isolation source: river sediment | host: Sediment | place: India: Wazaribad , New Delhi | collected 2017-02-21 ...
CTTCGTGCGTCTCAATGGTGAGATGCGCAACGCGAGCGCCCATTTCAACACGAGGAAGCGTTTCGTCGAACTCATCCAAGACAGCATCATAAAGCCGCTCAAGGCACCGACTGTGAACTACGAGAATCGAGGCGGTAATGAGGTCGCACTCGAAGCACTCGAAGCATTCGGACGGTTGCTCCAGTTCGACGAGTCCTTGGTGTTCGACCTGCTCGAAGAGGCGATCAAGAGTCTTCGCTTGCATCGGTTTGCCGCCGACGCCGATCTGAAAGCACTTGTGCGAGAGGCTAGTCCAAATACGGGCGGCTCGCAGATCGCGACCCCGAAGTTCATGAGTCTGATGGAGAGGGCGGTCGCTCTGGCGACATCTCGCTCGGAATTCGTTCCTGATGAATTGCAGAAGTTCGCAAGACTGAACCTCGCCGGTCTCTCGTCGCGGTCGGACGAAGACGATGTGTCGCGGATCGGTGCGTTGAGATTGGTCTACGGACGTGGATTCGAAAAATGGCTCACGGAGCACCTCTCCGATTCGAGTCAGATCCGGCAACTCGTGAGACGTATCGGCGAACTGCATACGAAGCGGAGGCTGGAATACGATTCCGAACACAGGCGTCCGACGCAACTCGGCATCGATCTGCTGGAGCGGATCGACGTCGACTCGATTTCCTCGCTCGAAGACCTGGCACGTCGATTGACGATCGAAGCCATGACGGATTCGTCCTTGGTGACCCGGGACCAAAAGACCGAGGACTCTGGCTTTCCAAAAGTGTCCGTCAACAGGCGAGGTGAAGACGAAGCCTCGTAGCGACGCTCGGCGATAGGGGTTCAGCCGATGCCCGTGGAAGCCCCAGCGAACCGAGGGCGGCCGTGAAAGGTGCACAAGGTGGGGCGAATGTGCTCGAAGTCGAGCTCCGCCACTGCCAGGGCCGACGAGGCCTGCCAGACGCCGTCCGGACCATGGAATTCGGGCGGCGGCGTTCATGCCTGTTCCGGCGCGGGCGGCGACGAGAACGCCCGTGTCGGCGATCAGCAAGTCGAAGGTTTCGGGCGAGATCTAGGGTGCGCGGCGGGGGGAAGCAGCATCCCATCGAGGGTGTCGCGCGTCTGATTGGCAGTCGCTCAATGCGGGAGGGGAGTCTCCGCGGCGGCCGTCGGCGGAATTGAGAAGGATCGTGCCATGAGCGGGGCGGTTGCGGACCGAATCCGACGCCTGTTCGATACGGTCGGTTTCATGTAGTCGAGTGAACGTCAGTCCGTCGACCCGACTTCGAGGTGCGGTTCGATCGCTGCGAGACAGCGCTTCCAGGCAGCGACCGGATCAAGAGCGTAAGCGCCGTTACCGAACGGCTCGAAGGTGAGGCGACCCGCATAGCCGGCCGCGGCCAACTCATCGATCCAGAGATCGAGTGGCAGGTTGCCGTCGCCCCAGACGAGGTGGCCCGCCGGCGTGCCGTCAACGATCTGAACATGGGCGACACGGTCGCCGAAGAGGTCGAAATAGTCCGCGACCGTGTCACCGGCGGTCGCCAGCGCGACCGTGTCGAGGACCACGTCGATCGTCCCGACCCCGACCTCGTCGAGCATGCGGCGCAGGTCGGCGGCGTTCGTCAGGACGTTCGTCTCCACCCGCTGTAGCGGTTCGAGAAGACAGCGCACGCCGAGGCTGGCCGCATGTTCGGAGATCTCGCGCAGCGCAGCGGCGGAGCGCTGCCACGCCGCTGCGGGAGGTTCGCATTCCCATCCCCGTCCCGACGTCAGAAACAGCCGGCTCGCGCCCAGGGCGGCGCAGATCTCGGCGCCGCGTTTGAAGAGGTCGATGCTGCTGCGCCGCCAGTCGGCGTCGCCCGATGCGATATTGATCGGATAGAGCACTTGTTCGGGCGTGTAGCAGAAGACGCCGAGGTCGAATTCGGCCAGCGTCCGGCGGACCGCGGCGATGCGCGAGGGCGTCGCGTGGTGGAGATCGAGGTGCGGAGCGATGCCCCACAGTTCGATCTCCCTCATCCCGAACGCCCGCATCTGCGCCGCGAAACGCTCGAACGGATAGTGCTGGAAGGCGAAGTTGGCGCCGATCAGACGGTCCCTGGGAAAGCGCGCCATGGTCGATCCTCCGAGCTCCGGCGATGATGGTCGTGGTGCGCCCGCGCCGTCCGTCGTGTCGACCGGCAGGTAGGGTCGCGGCGGGAGAGACGCGGGTCAGTCTCGCGAGAGCGGCAGCGGTACTTGGGGGAAGCCGCCGAAATGTCCGCAGGTCTCGGCGGCGGCGTCGCGGCCGGCCTCCAGCGCGGCGGCGAGCGAGGCGCCGGCGAGATGGGCGGCGAGGAAGCCGGCGATGAAGGTGTCGCCGGCGCCGGTGGTGTCGGCGACCGCCACCGGGGTGACGCCGGTCTCGATCGTCTCGCGGCCGTCGGTCGCCAGACTGCCGTGGGCGCCGCGCGTCACCACCGCCAGTCGGGCACCCTGGGCGAGGATGTCGCGGGCCATTCGGTGAGCCGCTTCTCGGCGATCGCCGGCCGAAGCGAAGGCGACGGCGAGGCCCTCGGCACCCGGATTGACGGCGAGGTCCTGCGAGACGCTGACGCCGGCCGCGACCAGCCGCCGCTTCAAGGCGCCACCGTCGTCGAGCCAGCCGATGTGGACGTGTCGCATCCGCAGGAGAAGGGCGATCTCCGCTTCGCACGGCCGATAACCGCGGCAGGCGCCGTATTCTTCGAAGACGAAGGAGCGGTCGCCGTCCGGGCCGGTGGCGACATCGGTGTAGGCGGTGACCGCGTCGGTGACGCGGACGTGGTCGGTCACCAGCCCGTTGTCGCGGAAGCAGGCGAGCATGCGGGCTCCGTCTGCGTCGCGGCCGACCGCGCCGAAATAGGCGGTGGCGAGCCCGAGACGGCGCAAATGCACCGCAACGTTGACCGCGTTGCCGCCGACCGCCGTGAGGCCGACCGGCGGCAGAAACCGGTCGATGCAGTTGTCGCCGACGGTGGCGACCTCGAAGGGTGGCACGTGGGAACCTCCGTTGACGGTTCCGCCGCCGGAGGGTTCCGGCGGCGAGACACGCCGTGGGGATCAGTAGGCGACGCGCTTATAGTAGCGGCGGGTGACGAGCGGATGGTTGCGCATCACTTCGAGATGGGCGCTCACGCGCTCCAGCACCGTCGCGAGTACCATCGGCGACACCAGTCCGCGCATCTCGGCGTCGAGACCGGGAAGCTCGAATTCCTTGGTGTCGAGCACGGTTACCTTGTCGGTGTAGTTGGGAGCGAAGGTGGCGACCCGCTCGGAGATCGCACGATAGGGATCCTCTCCCTTGAACACCATGACGCTGACACCCTTCTCGACCAGCTCGAGCGTGCCGTGGAAGAAGTCCGAGGCATGGACCGGCCGGGTGCGGATCCACTGCATCTCCTCGAGGATACAGGTCGCGTAGTAGAGGGCGGAAGGCCACACGCTTCCGCCGCCGGTGAAGATGTGATAGTCGGACCCGGCGATCAGTGCGGCGAAGGCCTCGGCCCTGGGTTCGAAGTCGCGCTTCACCCCGAGCAGCAACTCCGGCAGGCGCCTGATCTGCGCCACCAGGCCCTCGTAGTTCGAGATCTCACCGCGGGCCTTCATCACCGACAGTGCCACGAGCAGCGACTGGATGTAGAACGACTCGCAGGACGTGTCGTCCTCGGCGAAGTTGACGAAGACATGATCGCCGCCCTTGCCGAGCGGCGTCTCCTCGTGGCCGACGAAGGTCAGCACGGTGGCGCCGATGGTCTTCAGCTTCGCCAGCATGGCGACGCTCTCCTTGGTGGTGCCGGAGAGCGACGGCATCACCACGATCGACTTGGACGTGAGGTTTGGCGAGGCGGTCAGCACCAGCTCGGCCGGGTAGTCGAGGAACACCGGGAAGGTCGAGCGGCGCTGCAGCAGCTGGAAGGCGGGCAGCATCAGATAGGCGACGCCGCCGGTGCCCAGGAAGAACAGGTTCTCGGCGCCCGCCTGGATGGCGGAGGCGATGGCGGTGTCGATGCGGGCGGCATGGGACACCGCGCCGGACTGGATCCGCAGGAAGCGGGCATCGTCGAAGTTCAGCATGGTCGGTCTACTTTCTCGATCGTGTGGGAGTCGGTTCGAAGGTGAGGGATCAGGCGGAGAGCGCGGCGACGGCGGCCCGCAGGCGGTCGTCGGCGGCGCGGAGCGTGGCGCGGCGTTCGGCGGTCAGGCGGCCGTCGGCCTGGCGTTTGGTCTCGAGGGCGGCGAGCACCCGCCGCACCTCCGACGGCGCGGTGCCGCCGGGCGTGGTGCGGGAGGCGACCGAGGCGACGGGGTCGAGGCTCGCCCGCACGAAGGCGTCGTCGAGATCGAGCCGGCGGCCGATCTCGCGCTCCGCCGAGCGCTCGACGATCGCGGCATCGAGGCCGGAGGCGTCGAGACCGGCGTCGAGCGCCATCTGCACGGCACCGCCGACGATGTGATGGGCGTCGCGGAAGGAAATGCCGGTGCGGCGGACCAGGGCGTCGGCGAGGTCGGTGGCGGTCGAGAAGTTCTCGTAACAGCGCGCCTTCAGGCGCTCCGCCGCCGGCTCGACCGTCTCGAACACCAGACGCAGCAGGTCCATGCCGTCGACGAAGAGCTCGAGCGACGGCCAGGCCTCGGCGACGCCTTCACGCACCGAGTCGAGGCCGATCGAATAGTTGGAGCCCTTGACGCCGGCGAGCGCCCCGGTCAGCGCGCCGATGCTGCGGCCGGCGGCGGCGCGGAAGTATTCGAGCGCCAGCATGTTCTTCTTCTGCGGCATGATGCTCGACGTGCCGGCGACCCGGTCGGGGAAGCTCAGTGCGGCGAATTCCTGGGTGCAGAAGACGTACATGTCCTGGGCGACGCGGCTCAGCACCGTCAGCGCGCTGGTGGCGGTCCACAGCAGCTCGGTGAGGAAGTCGCGCGAGCCGACGGCCTCGAGACAGGGCTCGACGATGCCGGCAAAGCCGAGGAGGTCGGCGGTGCGCGCCCGATCGATCGGGAACGAGGTGCCCGCCAGCGCCGCCGCCCCGAGGCTGCAGAGGTCGATGCGGACGTAGGCCTGGGCCATCTTGTCGTGCTCCCGCGACAGGGCGGCGGCGACGTTGGCGAGGAAGTAGCCGAAGGTGATCGGCTGGGCCGGCTGGAGGTGTGTGTAGCCCGGCATGATCGTCTCGGCATGGCGCAGCGCCGTGGCGGCGCAGGCGGCGCGGGCGACGTCGAGGCGTTCCATCATCCTGAGGCAGAGGTCGCGCGCCGCCATTCGGTCGAGCGTCGCGCCGATGTCGTTGCGACTGCGGCCGGTGTGGATCCAGCCGGTGGCCTCGCGGCCGGCGACGGCCGACAGACGGTTCTCGAAGGCGAAGTAGCCGTCCTCGAATTGCGGATCGAGATCGATGGAGGCCGCACCTTCGCCGCGGATCCGGGCGATCGCCGCGGCGAGGGTGCGGGCGAGCGGTCGGGCGATCAGATCCCGCTCGCACAGCATCACCAGATGGGCTTCGTTGAGCGAGCACATCCGCGCCAGAGCGGCGTCGTCGAAGGCCTTCATGCCCGGTCGGTAGATGGCGTTCGCCACCTCCTCGGCGGTGCGCTCGGAGAGCCGGGAGCTGACCGCGTTTTTCATGTCGAGACCTCGTGCGTCAAGGATGTGTGGGGCGTCTCCCCGCCGCGTGCCGGGACCAGCGCCGATATCAGGGTCGAGAAGCTCGGTTCGTCGGGGCAGCCGATCAGCCGCGCGAACAGGGTGCGCGCCTGGGCTTCGCCGTGGAGGGCGGCGGCGCAGTCGGCGAACTTGTCGGCGAGCGCCGCGTCGTCGAGGGGGGCGCCGCGGCTGCCGGGTACGTGGTCGCGCGAGGCGACGACGCTGCGTCCGTCCGTGAGTTCGAGCCGCACCCGAGCGGCGACGGAGATGCCGCTCGGCCCCTTGGGCAGATCGGGGTCGAGCACCGTCTCCACCCGGTCGATCAGCGCGACCACCACCGGATCGGCCAGCGCCTCGTCCGTGAACTCCGCGATGCCGACGCGCCGTCGAACGGCCGCGATCGCCAGCGCAAAGGGCAGGCTGAACTTTGCCTCGGCGGGCGTCGTCGGCCGTTCGTGCGTCAGGATCGACGGCACGGCGGGATCCACCCGGCAAGTGATCCGGTCGATCGTCGCCGGATCGACGTCGTGGGTCCGCATCAGGTCGAGAACGCAGGCGATCGCGCTGTGCGAGGCGGTGCAGCACGGATGAGCCTTGAGGGTCATGCCCCCGGCGATGAAGCCCCAGGGGCGGCCGAAGTCGGCGACGGTCCGGGCGACGTCATCGAGGCGGCCGCCGGCGAGGGCGACGAAACCCTGCGGGCCGAACAGATTGCCCGTGCCCGCGTCGAGGCCCGCCGCGGCGCATTCGACGGCGAAGAGCCCGGCCTCGACGGCGCGGGCCACCTGCAGCGGCTTCGCGGCGCTGCCGAAGGTGCTGCGCAGGCCGGCGGCGGCCGACGCCGCGATGCCGAGCGCGGCGCGCATCCGCCGCGGGTCGAGACGCGCCGTGCGTCCCGCTGCGGCCGCAGCGGCGAAGATGCCGAGCGTCGCCGTGGCGTGCCAGCCGCGCAGATAGTGATTGGGATTGAGCAGGCGGCCGAGGCGCATCGCCGTCTCGGTCCCGACCAGATAGGCGTCGAGCACCGCCTGCCCGGAGTGGTGCGGATCGGCGTCGCCGAGCACGGCGGCGGCGGTCATCGCCGTTACCGTCACGTGGGCCATGGCGAGTTCGGTCTCGTCGTCGTCGAAGTCGTGCCAATGGCCGGCGAAGGCGTTGACGAGGCCGGCGTCCCGCGGCCGCAGGCGGCGTCGGGTGCCCCAGACGCGTGCTGCCGGGACCGCCCCGTCGGCGTCGGCACGGAGCCCGCCGAGGGCGCGCACCGCCGGCTCGTCGAGGGCGGCGAGCGACACGCCGACGAGGTCGGCGAAGTGGCGCGCCGCGACCGCGGTCAGCCCGGGCACATGCGACGGTGTCGCGGTCAGGATCGCGGCGGCGAACCGGTCTTCTTGCCGTTCGGGGTCTATCGTCATCGCATCGCCCTCACCGACCGACCGCGTCGACGGGATGCTGCCGCGGCGCCGGGCTCTCTTCCGTACGCGCCTTGGCGGCGCCGGAGCGGTCGAAGCGGCGTTCGAGCACTTGTCCCGCCCGCGAGACGACCCAGCAGAGCAGGAAGTAGACGATCAGAATGAAGCCGTAGACGAGGAAGGCGGGGCTGCCGCCGCGCGATATGGTGGTCTGCTCGATCAGAACCTGGGCCGAGCGCAACAGTTCGTGGACGCCGACGACCGCCCCAAGCGACGTCGCCTGGATGAGCGCCGTGACCAGCCCGACGTAGGGCGGCAGGATCACCGGCATCGCCTGGGGCAGGATGATGAAGAGGAGCCCCTTCCACGAGCGCAGTCCGAAGGCGGCGGCGGTCTCGCGCTGGGCGGCGGGCACCGACTGGAGGCCGGCGCGGATGATCTGGGCGCCGTTCGCGCCGCCCCACAGGGAAATGCTGACGGTGGTCGACCAGAACGGGTCGAGGGCGATGCCGATCCGCGGCAGCACGAAATAGGTCAGGAGCACCGCGACCATCAGCGGGATGTCGCGCAGCACCTCGACGATGGCGAAGACCGGACGATTGGCCCACCGTGACGGGCGGGTGAGGCCGTAGGCCATCACGATGGCGACCATGGTGGCGGTGACCACCACCACCAGCGACAGCGCCAGCGTCTGGAGGAAGCCCTCGAGCAGGACGTATCTGTATTCGACGAGCAGCATCACGACCTCGCCGAATAGGGTCGGTCGAGCCGACGTTCGAGACGATGTCCGAGGGCGGACAGCACGAAGACGCAGAAGAGGTAGATGACGCAGATCGAGGCGAACATCTCGACGGTGCGGAACTCGTAGGCGATGCGATCGACCGCGACGAAGGTCAGCTCGACGAGGCCGATGGCCTGGAGATAGGCGGAATTCTTCACGGTCGCGACGATGGTGTTCATCGTCGAGGGCAGCGCCGCGCGCAGGGCGATCGGGCGCACCACCAGCCAGGCGTGCTGCCAGGCCTTGAGACCGAGCGACGCTGAGGCGTCGCGCATGCCGCTGTTCACCGCCGACAGGCCGGCGCGGAAGCTCTCGATGTGGAAGGCGCTGGCCCAGATCGTCAGAGCGAGGGCGCCCGACCAGAAGATCGACAGCCGCATGCCGATGCTGGGCAAGCCGTAGAAGATGAAGAAGATCTGCACCAGATAGGGCGTGCCGCGGATGAACTCGACGTAACCGGCGACGAACTTGCGGGCGACCAGCAGACGACTGGTGCGCGCCGCTGCGCCGATCACGCCGATCGTCATCGACAGCACGATGGCCACGGCGCTCACCAGCAGGGTCATGCCGAGCCCGCGGGCGAGGTCGGGAAGCGCTCCGTAGATGTAGGCCCAGTCCATGGTCGGGAGGCTCCTTCTCGAGAGTCTCGGGCTCGGTCCGCCGGGCGCCGGCCGCGGCGGGTCGTCGGGGCGGCGAGGGAGCGGGCGGCAAGGCCCGCTCCCCGGCGTCGATCACCGCGCCGGCGGCGGCGTGACGAAGCCCTTCAGCATCTCGCGGCGGACGAGTTCGTTGTCGATGTACTTCGCCGTCGCCTTCTCGTAGAAGCCGTCGGCCTTCAGCTTGGCGAGGGCGGCGTCGACGAAGGCCTTCAGCTCCGGCTCGCCCTTGCGGATGCCGATGCCGTTGACGCCGAGGTCGAGGCCCTCTTCGATGACGCGCAGGTCGGGGTAGTTGCTGGCCAGCGTCCAGATCAGGCCGCCGTCGCCGACGAAGCCTTCGCCACGGCCCTGGATCAGCGCCTGGACGCCGTCGGCGGTGGTGTTCAGCTGCATCATCTGGATGTCGGGGATGTTGTCCTTCAGCCATTTGATCTGCGAGCCGCCCTTGACGATGAGGACGGTCTTGCCGGCGAGATCGGTGAGCTTCTTCGCCGGGCTGGCCTTGGGCACGATGACGTTGCTGGTGCCCCAGAAATAGTCGGTGGAGAAGTCGATCACCTGCTCGCGCGCCGGGAAGCGGCCGAGGGTGGCGAGGATCAGGTCGATCTTGCCGCCGTTGAGCGAGGGAATGCGCGCTTCACTGGTGACGCAGCTGAGATCGGCCTTGTCGGCCGAGCCGAAGGCGAAGACGCCGATCTGCTTGGCCATGTCGACCTCGATGCCGACCGGCTTGCCGTCCGGACCGGTGGAGCCGAAGGGCGGGGAATCGCACTTCACCCCGATGTGGATGACGCCGGCGGCCTTGATCTTGGCGGGCAGCGGCGGCATCCCGTCGGCCATCGCCGGCGTCTGCGCGAGGAGGACGGTGGCGAAGGCGGCGGACATCAGCGTTCCGAGAAGTCTGGTCATGAATTCGTGCTCCCATGGTCGATGTCGTCTTCTCGACGGGCGCTTGCGCCCGTCCTCGTCGTCGCCGCGCGAGGTGTCGAGCCTCGCGCTCAGTGCAGGATCTGCCCGAGGAAGTCGCGCGTGCGCTGTTGCTTGGGCGAGCCGAAGAACTCTGCGGGCGAAGCCGATTCGATGATCCGTCCCGCGTCCATCAGGACCACCCGGTCGGCGACCTGGCGGGCGAACCCCATCTCGTGGGTGACGCAGACCATCGTCATGCCGTCCTGGGCGAGCTCGACCATGGTGTCGAGCACCTCGCGGACGAGTTCCGGATCGAGCGCCGAGGTCGGTTCGTCGAACAGCATGATCTGCGGGTTCATGCACAGCGACCGGGCGATGGCGGCGCGCTGCTGCTGGCCGCCGGAGAGCTGGGCCGGGAACTTCTGCGCTTGATCGGCGATGCGCACCCGGCGCAGGAAGGTCATTGCGCGGTCTTCCGCCTCGGCGCGGCTCAGCCCCTTCACCCAGCGCGGCGCCAGCACGCAGTTCTCCAGGATGGTGAGGTGGGGGTAGAGGTTGAAGCTCTGGAACACCATTCCGACTTCGCGCCGGATCCGGTCGATGTCGCGGGCCTTGTCCGACAGCCGGATGCCGTTGACGACGATCTCGCCGCGCTGATGCGCTTCGAGACGGTTGATGCAGCGGATCATCGTCGACTTGCCCGACCCCGACGGGCCGCAGACCACGATTCGCTCACCCCTGGCGACGCGGAAGTCGATGTCGGTCAACACCTGGAAGCGGTCGAACCACTTGCAGACGCCGGTCATCTCGATGCTGAGCACGGGCTCCGCCCCGACGGGCGTGCTCGTGCGGTTCTCGACGGTCGTCATTGGCCGATGGCCCTCCCCGGACGTCTCTCGCATTCCCGCGATCCTCGACTTGCAAGACGTCTGACGACATATAACCTGAGCTCCAAAAGCCCGTCAAGTGGGCCGCCGGCGAAGCATCGCCGCACGGCGAGATCGGCGCCGCGGCGGTCTAGCGGCGGGCGAAACTGAAGGTGAAGTACTTGCCGTGGTGATAGTCCTTGGCGAACAGGACCGGCAGGCCGTCGGCGGTGAAGCAGGTCTCCGTCACCAGCAGAACCGGCCCGAAATCGGCGATCTTCCACGTCCGCACCGCCTCGGCCGGCAGCAGCGTCGCCGACACGGCGGCGGTGGAGGCGACCGGTCCGACCCCGCGCCGGCGCAGGATCTGAACGATCGAGGTCGACCAGTCGAGCGTGGCGGCGGCGTTGCCGACGGTCTCCACCTTGATGTAGTCGAGCGTGTAGAGGATCGGCCGCCCGCTCTCGCTGCGCAGGCGCTCGATGCGCAGCACCCGCGTCCCGACCTCGCAGTGGAGGCCGGCAGCGACCTCCTTGTCGGCGTCGATCTCGGCGGCGCCGAGCAGCCGGGTGGTGGTCGTGTAGCCGAAGCCCTCGACCATGTCCGTGACGCTCTCGAAGGTGGTGATCGGGCGATCGATCTGCAGGGCGGCGCCGGCCATGATGAAGCGGCCGCGGCCGTGCTCGGTACGCAGAACGCCGTCCTGCTCGAGCATCTGCAGCGCCTCGCGCAGGGTCGGGCGCGAGACGCCGAACTCCTCGGTCAACCGCTCTTCGCTCGGCAGCTTGTCGCCCAGCCCCAGGCCGCGCTCCTTGATCAGGGCCAGCAGGGCATCCCGCAGCTGCGCGACCACGGACCGTTCCCTGCTCATCAGTCGGCTCATCGAACTCACCATCTTCTGTGCGGCGCATCGCGCCCGTGGGCCGGGGTCGCCGGCCCGTCCGTCGTCCGGCGGGGCCCGCCGAGGCTCCCGCCCGGCGATCAATATGTCGCGAAGATCTCGCGGATGACATCCGGCGATCGATCGACCGTCAACGCCAGCGCGAGCAGGAGGCGCGCCTTCTGGGGGTTGAGATTGTCCGCCGGGATGAAACCGCTCGCCTCGGCGCGGCGGCTGCGGAAGGTGCGCCCGGCGCCGCCGCGCGAGGCCTGCACCACGACGAGTCCGCGCTCGCGGACCGCCGCGGCGAGGACCGCCGCGTCGGCGTCGCCGGTGTAGCCGGGTGGAAAGCCGGCCGAGACGATGCCGACCGCTCCGGCCTCGACGAAGGCGCGGGCGGCGGTGCCGTCGGAGCCGGTGTAGCCGTAGACGATGTCGACGCGGGGCAGGGCGGCGCGCCCGCCGATGTCGAACCGGTGCTCGGGCGCGTGGCGTCTGGTGGTGCGCCGATAGAGGGTGATGGCGTCGCCGTCGACGAAGCCGAGCGGCCCGGTGTCGGGGGAGGCGAAGGCGTCGAGCCGCAGCGTCGAGATCTTGGTGACGTCGCGCGGCGCATGCAGTTCGTCGTTCATCAGCACCAAAACGCCGAGATCGCGGCAGATCGGCGAGGCGGCGGCGCGGATCGCGTTGGCGAGATTGAGCCCGGCGTCGCTCGACCAGGCGCTCGGCGGTCGCTGCGCCCCGACGATCACCACCGGCTGTCTTATGCCGACGGTCAGCGACAGGAAGTAGGCGGTCTCCTCCATCGAGCCGGTGCCGTGCAGTACGACGAAGCCGTCGAGGTCGGGCGTCTCGGCCGCCATCCGTTCGAAGAGGGTCAGGAGGTCGCGCCATTCGGGATAGAAGATGCCGAAGCTCGGCACCGAGGCGAAGTGAACCGGGATCAGTTCGGCTATCTCGCCGAGCTGCGGAAAGCGGGCGAGGATCTCCTCGCAGCGCAGCGACCCGCCCGGCCCGCTGCCGTAGTCGAGGACTTCCAGCGGATGGGACGCCAGCGAACCGATGGTTCCACCCAGGGCGATGACGGCGACTTTCGGCATGTTGCTCGGACCTCGAATTCGGTCGCGATGATAGCAGATGAAAGACGTCTGACAACACTGGAGGCGAGTGATACCGTTTCGGCTCGAGCAACCCGGACGAGGCGAACCGAGCGCGCACCGCGCCGCGTCGACCTCGAGTTCGAAGCCGTCCGCCGCCAGCTCCGGTCGCGCGAGCGATGCGGGCACTGAATCCAGTCGATGGAGCCGCAAACCTCGCAGATCCGGGCAGGTCGAAACCTATCTTCTGCAAATGGCCATCGACGTCCGAGGTGGAGACCAGGCCTCCGTCGCGGCGCGCGCCGACAAAGACCTTCAGGATCTGAAAGGCCTGTGAGGCATCGTCCTGCGAAGGAGGCGCGGCCGATGCCCGTAGAAGCCCCGGGCAAGCCGAGGGCGGTTGTGAATGCTGCACGACATCGGCGTTGTGCTCGAAGCCGTGCTCCGCCGGCGCCGGCGCCGAGTAGGCCTGCATGAAACCGTCAGCACCGCGGAAGTCGGAGAGCTCGGGGACCACGCCCGTGCCAGCACCGAAGGCGACGAGAACGTCAACGCCGGAAGACAGGGGGCGGGTGCGATCATGGATATGCCTCGGGCGACAACCGCGTTCCACAACAGGCAGCGTCTGATCTCGGGCTTCAGTGTATTTTTCGCAAAACACCCTGAGAGGCTTTCCCCTTCAGATGAGCGCGACGAGGCGCCTCTGGGCGTCGGTGTCGCCGTCGATGTAGCGCTGGGTGGTCTCGATCGAGCGGTGCCCCGCGAGCATCTGAACGTCGCGCAGGCTGCACCCGGCCCGGGCGACGTTGCGCGCCGCCGTGGTGATGAAGGAACGCCGGCCCGAGTGGGAGGAACAGCCCTCGAAGCCGAGTTCGGCGTAGAGGCCGACGAACCAGTTGACGACGCTGTTCGGCC
>ERZ1645187.3495-NODE-3495-length-13161-cov-9.287731_pt1 | contig 13161 bp, 4 predicted proteins | sample MGYA00575352_ERZ1645187 | MGnify/ENA primary metagenome ERZ1645187 (study PRJEB40837, sample SAMN11349314) | freshwater sediment metagenome | isolation source: river sediment | host: Sediment | place: India: Wazaribad , New Delhi | collected 2017-02-21 ...
CCCTGCGCAGGATGCCGACGAACCGGCGCGCAAGCCCTATTCGCCCGACCAGCTCAGCATGATCTTCGCGTCGCCCCTCTTCACGGGCGTTGCCCGCGTCGCCCTCACTGGCCGGCATGAACCGGGGCCGAAGGTCGTTCGGGACGGCTGGCATTGGGTGCCCCTCGTCGGCCTCTACACGGGCATGAGGGCGGGCGAGATCGTTCAACTAGACACAGCCGACGTGAAGACCGAGGGCAGAATCATGTTCTTCGACGTCTCGAAGGGGGGCGACAAGCGGTTAAAGACCGGCGGTTCCGCTCGACGCATCCCCGTCCCCCAGGTCTTGCTCGACCTCGGGTTCGCCGACGTGGTCGCCAAGGCCGACCCGAAGGGACGGCTCTTCCCCGAAATCCGCATGGGCGAGGGCAACGGCAACAGCGCGGTGTTCACCCAGTTCTGGACGAGGTACGGGCGGGCCGTGGGGTTCCACACGCCGAGAACGGTGTTCCATTCATTCCGCCACTGCTTCACGGACGCCCTTCGCGAGGCCGAAGTCCCCGACTTCATTCAGCACGTTCTGACCGGCCACAAGACCGGCTCCGTTCACGAGGGCTACGGTGCGGGGCCGTCACTCGCCAAGCTGAAGGAGGCAATCGACAAGGTCGTCTATCCGACCGTCGACCTCTCGAAGATCGGAAGGAAGACATGAAAGACGAACGCCCCCACGGCGGCAACCAAGAGGGGGCGTTCAGAGATCGGCGTAATGAACGAAGGTCGGTGCCCCGTTGAGTGACGACACTCTACCTTCGTTTCGGAACCGGAACAAGGTGCGTGATGAACAAGCTCTCTCAGACAATGTTGGCGCCGGCGGCTGTACCCACCGACGGCGGATCTTCTTCGGCGGAGGGCGCCTCGTTTGCTGATGGCGCGGGACTGGATTTTTCACCTCCTCCAGTCGGAAATATTGACGACAAAACAATAGTTTGTGCGATGCAGGACAGGGTCTCACTTCCGGAACAGGAGAAAACTGGTAATTCGCCTTCTCCTCCGCAGAAAATCTCCTCGGAACAAGAGCATTTCGAGTGGGAGCAGTACCTGGAAGGCCTCCCCGCGATGGAACTCCGCAAGCGGTTCCCGAAGGAGGCCTCGTCGCATCGGAACATGCTGGCCCGAGGAAAGAAGGGCTTCGTCATCCACTCCGACTTCAGGACGTTCAGGGACTTCCTCCGTCACATGGGGAAGGCTCCGACAGCCTCGGCTACTGTCGATCGGATCGACCCCAACGATCCCGAGTACGCCCCCGGCAAGGTCCGCTGGGCGGACAAAGCCACCCAGGCTTCGAACAAGACCAACACCCATGTCATCGTCGATCCCCATACCGGGAAGGCGTGGACGGTTCCGCAGCTCGCGAAGCATCTCAACCTCACCCAGTCGGCAGTTCGCAAACGCCGTGAGGCAGGGTGGACCGATGACGAGATCATCAACGGTAAGCCCTCCTCCTCGACGCACCCGGCTTCTTCCGAACCGGCCCCCACGTCGAAGCAGGCGTACTTGGACAGCGGTCCTCGCCCGCTCTACTCGGAACACGTCGACATCCATCTGATCGGTCGCTCCGCCCTGTGGATGGCGATTGCCGACAAGTTCCCACCGACGTGGAGGGACGTGAACCACATCGAGAGGCAACTGTTCGAATGGTTTCCCGCAATCAAGGAGCGTTACTTTGACCTGGACTTCATCCCTCCCCCCAGGATCAAGTACCCCGAAGGGCGCTGGAAGCAGCTCTTCGACATGTTTCCGATCGACATCGAACATTTGAGTGCGATCAACGACTACTTCATTTCCGAACGTGTCCCCGGCGGTAGGGCGATCGTCGAAGCTCGTCGCCGCGAGGAGCGCCGTGCGCTCGCCCGCAAGGAAGCGGAGGGCCGTGCGAAGTGGGAGGAGTGGGAATACACACGCAACATGAATGAAGTTCCGGACCTGTCACCGAAGGCCTCGGCGCATCTCTATGCCCTGGGTGAGCACCCCCTCGACGCCTGGAAGCTTTATGTTGAGATGCAGGACGATGAAGAAGTGAGGGTCCTGGACTTCGAAGGTTTCGTCCTGCGTCTCCGGCCCGACGAGGACGACGCGCCCTCAGACGACGACCAACTCCGCCGCAACCTCGCCCTCGAAGTCGCTCCCCCGCTTTCTCCCGAAGATGAGATCGCAGACGTCGAAGACGACTTCGACCCCGCCGATTGCGCAGCTCCCCCCGAAGTCGACGACGAAGACGACGACGAGAACGAAGGTGTCGAGGAGGATCGAGCTGCGACCAGACGCGACGAAGAGCGCGACCAAGCCTTCGAGGATGCATTCCGGTGGAGTGCGGAGGACGAAGAGGACGGTTAGTACCTCGCCGAGGTCTGTCGCCGTTGTCCTTGCTGCCCTCATCTTCGTCGGTTGAATTCACGGAAACCAACCTCATCACTGAGGTCGGTTATCAAATTTTCCGCCGTCCCCTTCAATCTACCCGAAGAAGCCTCATCCAACTCAATGCAATCAATTGCATCATATCGGCGACCAGTCCTTCCGTGGTCCTCCGTCGCGTCCCAGGGGATCCGTCTAGTCTCGGAGCAGCAATCCCCCTCCCCCTCACTAACCTCCAATTCGCGAGGTTTTCAGCCACTTTCGCGACCATCTCTGCGGCCGTTCATCCCTGCCTACGCGGGGACGTGTCGAGCGTCTCACGGGCGACACCCGAGCGGACGGGACATTTTCCGGGTACAGCGTCGGGACACGGCTCAGCCTGTCGACCGTCGTCCGCATGCAATGAATTCAATGGATTACCACCGCTCCGCTTCATCGGGGTTTGTCCTTGAACTCGCGAATTTCCGTGGGACGTCGACCTTGCTCGCGGTTCGCCACGGAAGGCGGGACGGAAGGCCGTGCGTGTCGGAAGAATCCGCGGGCGGGTCAACGCCGAGGTTGGTCGGGGTTTGCCGAAGCCGCGCCGCTGACGAGAGGTGATCCTGCTCTCCGTGGCGTCGGCCGTCTTTGAGCTTGTTCAGATATGGATCCCCAGCCGAGGTCGCGACGTCGACAACTGGGCCGCCCGCACGGCCGGTGCCGTCACCGGCATGGTGGTCGGTCTGGCGATCCTCCGTCTCCTCGGAGTGAAGCTCGGATTTGACGAGTGACCGGGCGCCACGACGAGATCGGTGCAATCGTCTGTGCAATCAATTGCATAAAAAGAGAGGTAGTTCAGCCTTAACTCGCGCGTCATGATCGGTCGTCCCTACAGTAGATCATGGGTCGAGATGACCGAAACGAAGGATGCCGACAGCCGTGAGATGGCGCGCCTAGAGCATGCGTGGTTCGTCATCTCATTTCTGCCCCGAAATCAGACCGTCGTGAATTTTGAGACGCGTTTCTCGCTGCGTCGGGCACTTGCCATCTCGTCATGCCTCTTCGAAGGCATAGACGACCGCTTCTTTGTCGTCGCTCATGAGGTTGTCGATACCCGAAGAAATCTCCCAACGTTTCGTCCGCCTGTCGGCTACTTCGGTCTGCGTCAGCGGTTCCGCGAAGATTTGGCGATCATGGAAGTGCCGCGCACGATCGTATTGGATCGGGCAGAAAATCAGTGTGGGAATCGATATTTTTGATAATCGAATCAGCCGTTCAAAGGCGTTCTGTTGCGCTATTGGTCGCTTTGATGAGTCGGGGTCTCGATGATCTGAACTCCATTCCAACGTGAGAGAATGAAGGCGCAGCCCATGACCGGTCAATCGCTCGAGAAATGATACGGCAAGGCGCCGATTACGCTCCTCTTTGAGAAGATAAGGATCGCGAATACGGATCTTCATCGGTTCGCCGGTGAATAGGGGCGCGAAGGGCGCGCGCAAATCGCGGCGCTCTCGTGGACCGAACGCCCATCGATGCACGTCGGCGAGGATCGGGCGGAGCGCATTGGAAATCTGCGTTGCGCGGGCGAGGAGGGAGCGCACCGCAGCAAGATCGTCGTCCGTGGCGGAGGTGAGGACATGGATGGTCCCCGGTAGGAGCCCCGCCAGCAGCGGGGTCTCGGGCGCATCGGCGAAGACGGCGGAGACGCCGTCAGCGTCGGTCGCCAGGATGCGAGGGATCCGCGACCAGACGTCCGCCGGCATCAGTCGACGGACGACGAGTCGCCCGGCCTTCTCGCACCGCGCGAGGATCTCGAGTGCCGGGATTTCCCAGCCGGCGAGGCCGGCCAGTGACAGAGGGACTCCGTCCGCGACGACGAGTTCGAGCCGGCGCGTCGGGACATCCTCGAGTAACTGCCGGCAGAAGCGCGCGACTGAGAGGGCTTTGTCGGCATCTTCACCTCCGCGCAGCGCCGGCGCCAGAAGCGCGATTTCGATTGCACCGTGCAGACGAGCCGCCAACCCCTCGAGCGACGGATCGAGCCACCGTTCCGCCGGGACCGGTAGACCGAGGTTCGCCGCATCGTCGGCGACGACGTTCCGTAGCCACGGCAGCACCCGATGTCGATCCAGCAGATCCCAATGGGCCTGATTGCCGTAGTCGTTGAGGCAATGGCCGCAAGACGTCGTGCATCCCTGTGGGCAGTCGAGAATTTGCAACGCGCGCTTCAGGATCGCCTTCGCCGAGCAACGGCCGCCGACGAACAGGCGCCGGGCATAACCCGCGCCGCCCGCCACTTCGTCGAAGAGGACGACGATCGGATGTCCGGCATGGGTCTGGTATGTGGCGAGGATGTCGCGCGGACGTGCCTCCAGGACATGGGCGGCGGCGAGCCGCAATGCTTCGGCGAGCGTGCGTAGGAACGTTTCTTCATGGCGGCGCGCCTCCTCCTCGGATGCGCCGTCGGGTGGCGGCGGAACGAGGGCACCGAAGGAGACGGCTCGCACGTCGGTCTCAAAGACGTGGCCGAGGTCAATAGGATGGTCCAAGTCCTCTACCGGGCAGCGATCTCCGGTGCGGGGATCGTCGTGTGGCATGTGGACGCGACCACCGAGCCGGGCTTCCCACGGCGCCGCGGCGGCAAATTCACAACGCGGGCAGCGCAAGTAACCGCGTCCGTTGGGACCGCGGTTGGCGACAAACAAGCGTCCGACCTGCGTCCGACCTTCGTCGTGTGGGTGAGCTGCGGCGAAGAAGGTCGCCACTCTTGGTAGATCGGTAGCGGCGAAGGCCTGCGGTAGAGCTTGCGTCACCAGACGAACTTCGTCGGCGCGTCGTTGGCGCAGGCGCGAGGAGGCAGGATCGCGACCCTGCCTATCACTATAGGCGGTCAGGAACCCCTTGGGCTCGATGAAGGTACGAATGGTCGGCGTTTCGGATCCGCATTGCTCGCAGGTCGGCGATAGATCCAGGCGAAACCGTGCGATGGCGACATGGGCACAGGATGCGCAGATCGTATAGTGCTGCTGCGGCATGAAGTCCTTCGGATAACGAACGATGCCGGCACTGACCCAGATACGTCCGCCTGCGACGACTTCTGCGCCTGGAGCATATTCGGAGATGGCGAGCGTCGCCGTCCGGTCGAGCTGCAGGGCGTCGTCGCGCCGGATGCCCCGCGTCGCGGCGGCGTGACCGCGTTCGGTAGTTATCTCCAGCCGGCAAGAATGGACCGGAAAGCTGTAGGTCGGGATGGCGGCAGAGCGCGAGAGGGCCTCGACTAGAAACTGATCGAGCAGGCGCTCCTGTTCGCACTGCATGGCGAAGGCGCGACCGTCGGCGCTGGCGGCGCGGGCTTCGTCGCGGCGATCCTGCAAGGCCTGCCAGCGGAGCGAGACGTCGTGGGCGAAGTCGCCGACGATCTTGCGAGCGTGGTTGCGCAGATCTTGGCCGGTGAGGCCCACGGCGGCGAGCCGCAGCGGCAGGTGGTCGGTCAGATGCTCAGCGGCGGCGAGGGCGGCCGACCCTGTCACACTCTCGAAGAAGGCGTCGAGCGATTCACGGAAGAGCGCGTCGGCCTGCGTACCGAATTCGGGTCCGAAGAGATCGTGGAGGCGGGGTGCGCCGGTTCTCGCATCGAGCGTCAGTCGCTCGCGCAGTAGACCCGCCAGGATCACCGAGATCTGGTGGCGGCGGAAGAAGTCCGGGTTGTCGAGTTCGACGTGGGGAAGTGGCGCCGAGCCGGAGAGATAGCGATCGAAGTGCCGATACTGCTCCTGATCGAAATTGCTGTTGCGCGCCACGGTGAGTGCGATCGGCGCCGCCTGCGCACGACGCCCGGCGCGGCCGGAGCGCTGCTGATAGTTGGCGATCGAGGGCGGCACGTTGCGACAAACAACGGCTTCGAGGGCGCCGAGATCGACGCCCATCTCCATCGTCGTGGTGCAACTGAGAAGATTGACGTGGCCGTTGCGGAACGCGTCCTCGAGCTTCTCGCGCTCGCCGGTGCCGATGGCGGCGGTGTGCTCGCGGGCGACCGCTGCCTGAGGTTCCGCGGTCAGATAGCGCTGAACGTAATGGTTTTTCGTCTCGAAACTCTCTCGCTGCGCCGGATCGATCGGGACCAGAACCCCTTCGCATTTCCAAGACGAACAGTGACCGCCGATCGAGCGCAGGGTCCGCGATCCGCACATGCCGCAGCGATGGAGGATCGTGCGGTGGCCGTCGTGGAATTCCAATCGACCGAGGTCGAGCGCCACGCCGCTCTCATGCGGCACGAGCAGTTTTGCGCGTCGGGTCTCCTGCCAGAAGGTGTCGAGCAGCTCGATCGCCACCGACCGTGCGAGCCCGAGCCGTTCGACCAGGAACCACGAGAAGCGATTGTGTCGGTCGCTCGCCGGCAACAGGCCGGTGGTCACTCTCTGCGCCGGAGATCGCTGCCGCACCAACGCCCGCCCGGGCTGATCGAGCCCGTCGCCCCAGATCGAGGCGTCGCCGAGGTCGAGCTCACCTGCGAGATCGTCGATCAGGCGATTGCGCCGGATCATGTCGAGGAGCAGGCGCACCAGAGTCTCGGCGTCCGCGGCGATCGCCGGTGCGACCGCCGCGAGCCGCCGCGCGACTGCTCGCACCGCCGCATGGTCGTAGTCGATCTCGATCAGACCGAGCGATTCGAGCGAACTGCGGCTTCCTCCCGGAAGGCAGAATTCCGCCGCGAGCCAACCGAGCAGACGTCTCTTCACCTCTCGAGATCCGAGCGGTTCGACGGTTCCGGTCTGCAGGACCGAAAAGGCGCGGCCGTCCGCGCGCAATCGCTTCCAGACACCATCATGCAGATCGCGCAGACCGAGCGGCTCGTCGTCCTCCTCGGCATCTTCCTGGACAGTGCGCACTGCGGCTGCACGGATGGCCTGATCGCGCGAGGTCCGCTCGAAGAACGGAGCGAAGAACGCAGCGTCCTGGCGGCTGTCGGAGAACACCAGCAACCGCCGGCCGTGCATCGGCAGACCCCGTTCCTCCGTCGCGGGCAGGGCTTCGACGAGCTGTTGCGTGGCGACTGCGGCGAAGGCGTCGTCGCCGGGGTGTAGGCCGGTGATCGGCTCGAGATGCCGGCCGCCGCGCTCGCCGCACACCGGACACTTCACCACATGGCGCCGGTTGTCCTCCGACATCGCCATCTCGACACATTCGAGAGTAACGGTTCGCCCGCTCTGCGCAGTGGCCACCACCGTTCCCGTCTCGACGTCGACGATCCGACGGTCTGTGTCGTCGGCAACGTCCGTCGTTGCGTCTTCGCCGTCCTCGACGTCGGCCTCCATCGCCACCCCGCCCGGGCGGAGGCGTAGTACCTGCCGTTCGGCGCCGGGAGCGGGACTGGCGAGGAGATGCCCACTCCTTTCCCAGGCTTCGAGCAAAGGCTCGCCGCAGTTGCGGCATACCAGCAGACGATACCATGGCCGACCGTCTGGATCGCTCCATGACAGGCGCGGCCGAAACTCTGCCCAGCCTTCGGCGGCTTCGGCGTCGAGGCGGACGACGCCTCCCTCGATGCCGCTGACGGCAAGGTGATGACGGGCGGGAAGCAACGGAAACTCTGTCGGCTCGCCACGAGCGAGAATGCCGAGCCCGATGATTCCGCGTAGGGCGTCGTGGCGTAGCTGCGGCTCGGCCGCGGGGAAGAGGTCGGCGGCGGCCCGCTCGAAGGGAACGACCTCATCGGCGAGCCGCCGGGCCAGCGCCCGAACCTCCGGTCGGGATGCCAGCATGTCCACCAAGGCCGGGCCGAGGTCGGCCGCGCTGTCGGAGACGCGCAGGACGCCGAGGTCGTGGGCGTCGGCCGCGGCGTTCCAGTCGGCCGGGGTGAGCGGTGTGTCGGTCTCGATAGAGGCCAGTGCCTTCGGCACACCTGCCCACGATCGCGCGTCGACCGGCGCGCCGTCGGCACCGTCGAGAAGCGCCGGATGGAGGCGGCGTTTGCCTTTGACTACCGCCTCGGAGGGCGTGCCGAAAGGTTCGCCGAACAGATCCTCGGCGAAGTGGACCAGTTCGTCGCTACGCGACGCGTCGAGGCTGGCGCTGGTACCGATGCAGCGCAGATTTCCGGAGGCGATGCCGAGCCGTGCCTTCAGCTTGCGCAGGAGAAAGGCGACTTCGACCGCCTGGGCTCCGTCGTAGGTATGGATCTCGTCGAGCACGAGGTACCGCAGTGATGCCCCGGCGAACAGGGGCGCATTGCGCGGCAGCAGCAGCAGATGCTCGAGCATGGCGTAATTGGTCACCAGGATCTGCGGTGGTCGCGCCAACATCTCCGATCGACTCAGCAGCCAGGATCGGGAGATCGACCGGCCGAGCCCGAGCGCGTCGACGAGAGTCTGGTTCTGGAGGAGGCGGGTCTCCTCCTCCGGTCGCTCGATACTCGAGCCGATCTGTCCGGTAAAGCGGCCGAAGGTGATGCCGGGATTGCCGAGTTCTCGCAGCAGCAGACGGGCGATCCTGTAGTAGAGTTGGTCGTTGGCCAGCGCGTTCAACGGATAGACCAGAATCGCGCGAACCCCGGGCACCCCCGTGGGCTCGCGCAGGAGTGCGTCGACGATCGGGTAGAGAAAGGCCTCGGTCTTGCCGCTGCCGGTGCCGGTGGCCACCAGGAGATTGTCCGACGCCGCCCGCCGAATGGCGCGCTCCTGATGGAGATGCAGCCTGCGAGTGAAGAGATGATCGTGGCCGGTGTCGCGCAGACGCCGCCAACTCTCGTTTAGGAAGCCGTCGCCGACGAGATCGGCGAGGCTGGCACCCTTCTCGAAATCGGGCAGGCTCTCGAGAAACGGGCCGGTCACCAGCTCTCTGCTGGGGATGCCGTCCCGGACGGCCTGGGCGAGTTGCGGCGCGCGTTGATCCGACACCGGCACCGCGGTCGTCATGTAACGGGTGAGAACGTCGGTGAGGCGATCGCGCAAAGCGAGGGGGTCGAGGTCTTTCATCGTCCGGACAGTCCTTCGAGTTCCCAAAACAAGAGATAGAAGCCCCACAGTTCCGGTGCGAGACGAGTGAGAAGGCCAAATCGGCGGCGCAGCATGTTCGGAGATGTCTCCGTTCGGCGTGACAACTCCACCCAAGCGGATTGTGCGTCGCCGCGACGACAAGCCCGTGCGGCATAGGAGAACAACGAAGGCAGCGTCTCGGCGACGTGGACGCGTTCGATCAGAGCCGACGGCGTGGAAAGCGCGATGCGGTGGCCGAGCATGTGGGCCGCTCGTGCCAATTGGATCGCGTGGGGGATCGGGGCGATTTCGTCGGCGCCGTCGGTCATTTCGACGTCGACGGTCTCGTCGATGCGATCGCATAGACGTAGGAGACACCAGACATGGTGCGCTCCGGTGAGACGCCCCTGCCGCGGGCGCCAGAGTGCAGCGAAGTCATCGGTTCCCGCGATGGCATCGCGGTAGCGACTGAAGTCGAAGTCCCGCAGCGGGATCGTGTCGCATTTCGCCGCCTCGGCAAAGGTTCGGAATCCGTAGGCGAAGCGCGGGTCGACCGCCGCCGCCGCCATGGCGTCGCGCACGCGGGCGCCCTTCCGGCAAAGGGACAGTGCGGTGGCCTCACGGAGATCGCTGCCGACGTCGTCGCGGGCGATCTCGTAAGCATCGGCGGGCAGTGAGAAGAGGTCGGGGGCCACCTCCAGAGGATGGTGCAGCGGCAAATAATCGGCTGGTCGATCGATCGAAAGCGGGCGCATGAGTGTCTGAAGGAGATGCCGACGTCCTTCGTCTGTTGCCGCGAGCGACCGGCCCGTGGAGATCCACAACGCCTCGATCGGCGCAAGCGTCGCGCGGGCAGCCTCCGCGATTGGAGTTTCGACGACGTCGGTCAGACGGGTGTAGAGTTCCCGCTGATCGCCGATGTCTGAGGCGGCAAGCGATCGTGCGCCCGTACCGAGCAGATGGCGACGTCCGTGAGCGTCGATGAAGGGATGCCAGTGGTCGGTGCCTTCGATCCGTACCGAGATTTCTCCGATGCACGGGCCGGCATTTCTCGGTGGAGCGATCCTCAAGGTGAGACGTGGTGTCGTCGCACCATTGCTCTCGCCGCGAAGGAAGCCTCGGGGGCGTACCTCCAAGGGGAAGCGCCCGAGGGCGACGGCGTCCTCGATCTGCTGTCCTGTCGCGACATCCGTCATGACGAGACGAACGGCATCGACCGGACGCGTCAGGTCGCAACGTACACGTAGTCCACCCTCCGTTCCCAGAGAGTCTACGACGAACAGGCTCGGCGCCGTGGCCGGAAGGACCTTCAACAACGTCTGCGAGGCTTCCGGGCGCAGACGATGAACGGTCCGGATCTCATCATGTGGCGCCGCCCCGATCAACGTGGCGAGCGCCAGACGCCGTACTCCCGAGCGTCCGAACGGGCGCTCCTCGACCACACCGCGCACGTCGAGATCGACCGCCTCGTCGGTGCATCGGATCGCCAGCATGTCGCGGTTCTCCGTCGAGACTGCCAGAGATGATCCGAGTGGCAGGAGATGCTCGACGCCGGTCTCGCTCACCACGGCGACAGTGAGCCCCGGTCTGGCGAATTCGAAGATGCGCGTTCCACGCTCGCCGTCGCGAAAAGCGAGAACGGCGACGCGAAAGGAGGCGGTCAGATCGAGACACAGGCGGTCGTCGGAACCGCGCACAACGTGGCAACTTTGGTCGAGATTCACGTTCGCCGGGATGGCTGCCGCCTCGAAACGGGTCCCTTCGGACAATCCGACGAATCCAGGCCAGACCCAATAGCTCGAACGCACCAGCATCCTCTGCCCTTCGCTGACCACCAACGCGACGCGGAGGAGGCCGGCAGGACCGCGCGGTGGCAGTACGTCGGCGACGTCGATGACCACGTCCTGCTCGGACGGCACTGGTAATCGATGGGGCGCCGAAAGAGACGGATGCTGGATCAGCAGATCGAGCGCGCCGTCGAGGCGTCCCGCAGGAAAGCGGATGCGAATCTCCGTCGGGCTGCCGCACAGGGGGCCACCGGTGCTACGACCTGCACGCGGCAGTTCGACCTCGATGAGTGGGCGAGCCGCAACCGTGAGATGGAGCACATCGCCACCGATGCTCACGGCACACGAATGAGACGTGTCGACGATGCGGGCGAAGGCTTCGGTGCCGATCGAGACTGCGGCCTCGTCGGCGACGGCGAATGGCAGCCGCGCGACGAGGAGTGCGCTGGTGATGTCGATCGGGACGGGTTTAGTCGCAGCTTCGGTCGTGACGATCCGCAGCAGGCGACCGGAATCGGGATCGAAGACGAGAATGCGCCGATCCGCTCCGAAAACCGCCATCTCGTGGCTTTCGAATTCGGTGGAGTCTCCGTCCGACCATTCCCACTCGACACGGTCGGGCCAGGGGGTGGGCAGAGCACGGTAGCTTCCCGCGGGAATGGTGCGCGACCATCCCGCCGCCCGGCCGCGTATACCCGCGCGCGGCGGAGTGACGATCACCAGCGTTTCGTCGATGAAGGCGAGGCTCGGCAGACCTAGGACCTTGGCCGATCCCAATCGAGTACGAGCGGGTTCGAGGTGATCCCGCATGAGCCGTTCGACGATGCCGGTCGCGGTCTCTCCACGGGAGACCCGTGCGAAACAGAGCGCGTGGTAGGCGTATTCGTCTTGGATGAGGATGTTTCGCATGCGCGTGAGACCCGGCGGCGCCAAGTCGATCGCTCTGTCTTCCCAGCTGTTCATGTCGCGAGTGTCGTCGTCCGGCGGTGGGCCATAGGCCGCTTCCGCCCGCACGAGGGCCTCCACCAGAGCCGGGTACTGCGCCAGTGAGACGCCGGCTTGGAATAGATAGTCGTCGACGGCACCGGTCGGTCGCAACGAGGCGACACCGAGGCCGAGGCGGCGGCAGGCCTGTCGAAAAGAGCTGTTGAGACGGGTGCGCACGGGGATGCCGATCGACGAAACGGCAAAGGCACGAGAGATCGCAGGGTAGATCGCATGATCGTCCCGACCGTAGGATTCTGCGACCGCCCGTACCAAAAACCAGGTGCCCGCAGCAGGAAACGCTTCGATGAAGCGAGGGATCCGGTCTTCCTGTCCCGCCACGAACGTCGTGGCGGCGTGTTCGATCGCTGTCGCATCGGAAGGGGATGGTTCGAGGTGAGCTGCGAAGGGAGAGGCGCCTTCGGCACGCAGTTGTCGGCGCAACACGAATTCGATGGCCTTCAGGCGAGGTGAGCCGACGATGGGCTCCACGGCGGTCGGCATCCGGGCAGTCTCTCTCAACCGACAAGGAGGATGATGACGATCTAGACTCACACAAAACCACAACCATCACTCTGGCGTGTGCGGATTGATGAAACAAGTGAATCGGTTGCTGCAATGCATCGGGGGTCGGGCAGCTGTCGTTCTCCGGAAAATGCGAAATTGCTGCGATTAACTCCGTTGTTGCCGGCCCATGTGCATGTGTTTCCTGCCGGAGGAGTAATATTCTCGCCTGACGCATTCTCATTGTCCCATGCCTATCTCCAGTTAACGTCAAGTGCGGCCTCAACTTTTCAGGACCGCACCATGTCTCGAATCCTCCCACTACTCGGTTCCGACCCTCTCGATCTCGGAGATGAACCACTCCCCTCGATCCCGCCTCTCGACGTCGACCAATGGATCGCCGCGTCGATCCTTCAGAAGGCGATCCGGCGTGGTCTGCCCGATCTCGCCGAGCGTGCCGCCGTCACGCTGTGGCGCCACCGCGGCCCTCGGATCTGGCACCGCCTCGTGGTGATCGCCGTCGAGGACATCGGCCTCGCCTC
>ERZ1645187.3496-NODE-3496-length-13155-cov-18.588244_pt1 | contig 13155 bp, 11 predicted proteins | sample MGYA00575352_ERZ1645187 | MGnify/ENA primary metagenome ERZ1645187 (study PRJEB40837, sample SAMN11349314) | freshwater sediment metagenome | isolation source: river sediment | host: Sediment | place: India: Wazaribad , New Delhi | collected 2017-02-21 ...
ACCCGCTCCGATCGTTCCGCGTCCTTCGCGCGGAACGTGAATCGGCAGCGGCAAGACCCGCTCCGATCGTTCCGCGTCCTTCGCGCGGAACATGAATCGGCAGCGGCAAACAACAACCTCACGCCGCGTCGGCGGTGGCGAGGACCGGCGCGGCCGGCGCGGAGTGCGCTGCCATCCAGTGCTGCCGGTCGGCCTGTGCATCGAGTTCGTCGCGCAGGAAATCGAGGTCGTAGCCGGCCGCCGCGAGCTGCGCGAGGACGTCGTCGACCGAAACCTTGCGGGCGCTGGCCGCGGCCCAGATGATGGCGGATCGCATGCCCGACTTGCAATGCGCGAGGATGGGGCGGGGCAGGTTCGCGAGCGCCTCGGCCATGCCCTCGACCACCGGGTCGGTGAACAGGTCGAGCTTGCTCGACGGGACGGCGCGGTACAGCAGCCCGTGGCGCCAGGCGTGGGCGGCGGCGGGCTGGCTCGCGAACTGCCCGTCTTCCTCGCCGTCCGGGCGGTTGTTGACGATGCTGCGGAACCCGAGGCGTGCGATCTCGGCGATATCGTCCGCGAACAGCTCTCCCGTTACGGCGATGTCAGGCGCGATGTAGACGAGGCTCTGCATGGATCGCTTTCCTTCCGGTCCCGGCAGCGTCCAACCCCGCCGGTCGAGAGGAATATGACGCATGATGGCGCAAAATCCAAGGCGATATGCGTCTATACGTGGAAATAAATACCAAAACATTGCGATATGAATGGACGTAGCGAAAAAACGCTCCTACAGTGCCCGACACAAGCAACCACATGCTGCAAAAGAACAGCGACCAGGGAGAGAGCATGCTCGACGAGATGGACGTGAAGATCCTCCGATTGCTGCAGGAGGATAGCACCCGCCCGGTGGCCGAGATCGGCAAGGAGGTCGGCCTCTCGACCACGCCGTGCTGGCGGCGCATCCAGAAGCTGGAGGAAGCCGGCGTCATCCAGCGGCGGGTCGCACTGCTCGATCCGGTCAAGGTGAACGCGGGCGTCACCGTGTTCGTGTCGATCAAGACCGATCAGCATGCGCTCGAGTGGCTGGAGAAATTCCACCGTGCGGTCGTCGATTTCCCGGAGGTGGTCGAGCTCTATCGCATGAGCGGCGACATCGACTATCTGCTGCGCGTCGTCGTGCCGGACATCGCCGCTTATGACGCGTTCTACAAAAAGCTCATCGGTCGCATCGAGATCGCCAAGGTGTCGTCGGCGTTCGCCATGGAGCAGATCAAATACACGACCGCGCTGCCGCTGAGCTTCGCGCTGGCGCCGGGGGCGGGCACCGCGCACGGCCGCTCTGCCGACAAGGAATGAAGCTGCCGGTCTATGCCGACGTGGCGCGTGCGGGCGAGCGGCTCGCTGGCGTCGCCGTGCGCACGCCGCTGTTGCAGAATGCCACGCTGGACGCGCTGACCGGTGGGCGCATCCTGCTCAAGCCCGAGTGCCTGCAGCGGGTCGGCGCCTTCAAGCTGCGCGGCGCCTACAACCGGATCGCGGACGTCGATCGCGAGGCGTTTCCGGGGGGCGTGGTGGCCTGCTCGTCCGGAAACCATGCGCAAGGCCTTGCGGCGGCGGCCGCACTGCTCGGGCATCGGGCAGCGGTGGTGATGCCGGCCGATGCCCCGGCCCTCAAGATCGAGCGCACACGATCGCTCGGCGCCGAGGTCGTTCTGTACGATCGCGAGCGCGAGGACCGAGACGCCATCGCCCGCGCGATCGGGGCGGAACGGCGCGCCGACTTCATCCATCCGTTCGACGATGCCGGCGTCATCGCCGGGCAGGGTACGGTCGGGCTCGAGATCGTCGCCGACGTCCGCGCGCTTGGCGCCGCACTCGACGCCGTGCTGGTGCCGTGTTCGGGCGGCGGCCTCGCGTCGGGTATCGCGCTGGCCGCGAAACATGACGATCCGCGTATAGCGGTGCACACGGTCGAGCCGCACGGGTTCGACGATTTCGCGCGCTCGCTGGCGGCGGGCGAGCGGCTGGCGAACGCGCGCGTCTCGGGCTCGATCGCGGATGCCCTGATGGCGCCGTCGCCGGGGCGCATTGCGTTCGCCATCGGCAGCGCGCTGTTCGCTCCCGGGCTCGTGGTCACCGACGCCGAGATGCGCGCGGCAATGCGCTTCGCCTTCGCCGAACTGAAACTCGTGCTTGAGCCCGGGGGCGCCGCCGCATTGGCCGCGCTGCTCACCGGGCGCTACGACGCTCGCGGACGCACCGTCGCGGTGGTGCTGTCCGGCGGCAATGTCGATGCCGCGAGCTTCGGCGCCGTCATCGCCGGAGCGTAGAGCGAGCGCCATCTGCAGGACCGGGCAGGCTGCACGATGCAAACGCGGCCAGTGCTCCGGGCACCGGCCGCGCAATGACCGTGTGATGCGTCGAACTCAGCCGGCGGCGCGCTGCGGCTCGATGTCAGTCGCGCTCGCCTCGTCGACGGCGGCCGGTGGCTCGGCAAGGAATGCGTCGTCGAGCGGCGGCGCGGCCGGCGTGTCCTCATACGACTGCAGCTCGTGCAGCAGCGTGTCGAGCAGGATCGACAGGCGGTTGGTGGTATCGTCGAGCGCGTCGGCGAAGCGCAGCGCGCGCTCGCTCTCCATCGCCTGCTGGCGGCTGACGGCGTAGAGCATCGACGCATTACGCGCGATCGCCTCGCAGCTCTTCGGGTCGAGTTCGTCCTCGTGCAGTGTCCACGTCAGCTCGTGGATGCTCTCGGCCATCTGCAGCATGCGCATGACGGGCGAGGAGGCTTCGCTCTGGGCGAGAGCATTGGCCTCGCCTCCGGCAGCATCCGCCGCCGGCTTCGGCAGCTTGCGCGCCGTCAGCTCGAAGCGCGTCTCGGCGACGAACGACGACAGCTTCTCGAGTTCGAGGCGCATCATGCCGAGAACCGCGGGCGGCTGCTTCATGGACGAGGAAAGGCGGCCGATCGCGTCCTCGAGCAGGCTCATGTCCAGGCGGCGGGCGCGGCGACCGTGCTCGGCGAGGAACCAGCGCCCGCGTGCCGTCTCGAGCAGAGTCTGCTCGATGGCCCGATACTCCAGTTCGGCGTCGTTCATTTCAGGGGCTGCAATCTCGGCCATAGGTCCTGTCTCGAATGTTCGCACCACAATGTCGTTGGCACTGTTATGCGATTCTGCGTTGCATTGGGAACACGTCGGCTGTGAACCGCGTCACAGGGGGCCTTTGCGCACAGGGAATCGGCGGCGAGGACGTGCTCGCAATTGTGCGGAAATGTTAAGCGGCGGAGCAGAAGACGCGCGCGGCCGGCGAGGCCACCCTGCAGACGACCTGCAGAACGATCGGGCGCGGCAGGACGGCGGGCATGCGAGAGTACGGCTTCAGGGTCAGCGCCTTTTTCGCGGCCCTCTTCCTGATCTACGGGTTTCACATCCCCTATCTGCCGCTGTGGCTCGAATGGCGCGGGCTGACGGCCGGCGAGATCGGTCTCGTCACGTCGGTTCCCTATTTCCTGCGCCTCGTGGTGACGCCGTCGGTCGCCTATGCCGCCGATCGCATGGGCAACCATCGCCGCGTGATTCTCACCCTCGCCTGGGTGTCGCTCGCCGCCGCGCTGGCGCTCAGCCAGTCGCCCGCCTTCTGGACAATTCTCGTGACCAGCGTCGTGCTGGCGATCAGCACATGGAGCATCATGCCGCTGACCGAGACGGTGGCGATCGTCGGCGTGCGGCGCGGGCTCGACTATGGCCGCATGCGCCTGTGGGGCTCGCTCACCTTCATCGCCGCAAGTTTTGTCGGCGGCGCCATCGTCGATGCGAGCGGGCGCGGCGCCGGCATCTGGCTCATCGTCGCCGGCGTCGCGGCGACTGTCGCGGCCGCGTATCTGTTGCCGGCGCCGTCGCGGATTGCGGCCATTCCGCAGCCGTTGGCGACCCCCGTGCAGGAGGTCGAGGACGGTGCGTTGCCACAACCGCGCGGCATCGATTCGAAGACGGTGTGGCGGTTGGCCGGCGACCCGCTGTTCATGGTGTTCCTGCTCGCCATCGGCATGGTGATGGCCTCGCATGCCATGTTCTACACGTTCGGCGCCATCGCCTGGCGCGCGGGCGGCTTGTCGTCGGCGTGGATCGGCACGCTGTGGGCCATCGGTGTCATCGCCGAGATCGCGTTGTTCGCGTGGTCTGCAGCGGTTGTGAGCCGCTTCGGTGCGCTGACGCTGCTGTTCGCGGGATGCGCCGGCGCCGTCGTGCGCTGGGCGGTGATGAGCTTCGATCCGCCGCTCGCGGTTCTCATCCCGTTGCAGGTGCTGCACGGCCTCACCTATGGCGCGGCGCATCTCGGCGCCATCCACTTCATCGGCCAGGCGGTACCCGAGGAAGCCGGCGGCACCGCGCAGGCGCTCTATTCGACGATCGCGGCGGGCGTGATGCAGGGCGGCGCGACGCTGCTGTCGGGTGTGCTGTACGCGAGCTACGGAAGCCCGGCGTATCTCGCCATGTCGGTGATGTCAGCGGTCGGCTGCATCGCGACGCTGTGGTTGATCCGTCGTTGGGCGGGCACTCCGCTCTGGCGTTGAGCGTGGAAACTTCGGCCTCGACGCGCGTTGGCTCTGCGGAAATGAACCCGAGCCAAGGAGGCCCGAAATGAAACTCGTCACTCTGACCGCGGCGATCGCTGGCGCCCTGGTGCTGTCGTCCGCCAGTGCATCGGCGGCCGTCGTCTGCAACGACGACGGCGACTGCTGGCGCACCAAAAAGACCTACGAATATCGCCCCGAATTCAAGCTCCGCATTCACAAGGACGACTGGAAGTGGAGCGATGCCGACAAGAGCAAGTATCGCTGGCGTGAGGCCGGCAAGGGGCGCGGCTACTGGCGCGACGGAGCGTGGATCGAGTTCTGATGTCGTCACATGCAACGGATGTCTCGGGACGTGCGTTGCTGCCACGGAGAAGGGCTGCAGGATGCGCGGGGGCACCGGCTGGGATCGGCCGGTGCCCCTACGTTTTCGCCCTCTCGTGTGAGCAGGCGGAGGAGCAGATCCCCGCATAGTCCAGCGTAGGAGAGCACGAACATGATCAGGATGAGAACGTTGGCGGCAGCGCTGCTGCTGACTACCACGAGCGTTGCTTTCGCTCAGGAGGGGCGCGAGCCACGCGGTCAGGGTGCGTCACCTCCGGCTGCAAGTCAGCAGGGTGGCGGAGCGCAGATGCAGAGGGACGGCGGCGGCGATCGCGGCGGCATGGACCGCCAGGGCGCGCCCGATCGTGGCGCGGCGGCGCAGAAGGACAATCGCGGCGGCGACGACAACGCGCGCAAGGAAGCGCAGCGTGGTGGCGACGGCAAGAAGGCGGAAAAGCAGGCCGATAATGCCGACAAGCGCGAGGACAAGGCCGAACGCAAGGCGGGTCGCGAGCAGGACAACGATGCGCGCAAGCAAGCCCGCGACGAGCGCAAGGACGATCGCAAGCAGGCGCGCGAGGAACGCAAGTCGGGCGATGCGGCCGGCAACAAGGCGGATGCCGACAAGGCCGCCGAGGGTCGCTCACGGGGAGCCGACGACAAGCGCAACGCGGCCGAAACGAACGATCCCAGGCGCGGCCAGCAAGCCGACCGTGCGGGACAGCAGCCATCGACGTCGCAGCAGACCGGACAGTCCGGTGAACAGCCCGGTCAGCCCGGCCAACGCGGCCAGGACGCGGCGTCAGCGCAGCAGCAGGGCGCGGAGGGCCAAAGGCGTACCGTCGAACTCTCGGAGCCGGACCGCAACAAGGTTCGCGACGGCTTCCGCAGCGAACGCTCGAAGGTGAAGCACCGCACCAACGTCAACATCGACATCACCATCGGCCGGCGTCTGCCGCGCGACTGGGAGTACTATGCGGTGCCGACGTTCCTGGTGGAGATCGCGCCGCGCTATCGTGGCTATCGCTACGCCTGGGTCGAGGACCGCTACGTGCTGATCGAGCCCGACACCTACGAGGTGGTCGCCTACGTCGAGCCGGACTCGGGCCGCATCTACGAGAGCACGACCATCGCGGCGGCAGGTACGCGGTCGGGTGGTGGCTCGGCAAGCGCCGCTTGCGAGAAGGTCGAACTCAGTGCCGACGAGGAGACCGCCATCCTGCGGCTCGTGAAGATCGAGAAGACGCGTAATCTCGATCTCGATGTCGGCACCACCGTGCCGCGTGATGTCGAATTGCTCACGTTCCCCGATGACGTGCTGAAGGATCATCGCGCGCTCGACGCCTGCCGCTACGTGGCCGTCGAGGACGACAAGCTGGCGGTGATTTCCACGCAGTCGCGCAAGGTCGTCGCCATCATCGAGGATTGATCGCGACATCGATCTGCGACACCGGCAAGTTACATGGGCGAGATGGTGGGTTCCGTCATCTCGCCCATTCGTGCTGTCAGGTCAGCTCCATAGCAGCGGGCCCGGCGGGGCAATCCACCCGTCGCGGATGACAAGGCCGTGCGGACGATCGCGAGCCAGCAGCAGCGGCCCGTCGAGATCGATCCAGTCGGCACCTTCGGCGAGCAGCAGCGCGGGCGCGGCAGCGAGCGAGGTCGCCACCATCGAGCCGATCATGATGCGCATGCCGAGGCGGCGCGCTTCGGCGTGCATGGCGAGCGCGGCCGTCAGGCCGCCGGCCTTGTCGAGCTTGATGTTGACGGCGTCGTAGCGGTCCCGGAGTGCTGCGAGATCGCTCGCGACATGCGCGCTCTCGTCGGCGCAGACGGGAACGGCGTGCGGGATGGTTGCGAGAGCGGCGTCGTCACCCGCCGGCAGCGGCTGCTCGATCAGATCGATGCGCGCATCCGCCGCTGCCTGCAACAGATGCGTGAGCAGCGCCGCTGTCCAGGCCTCGTTGGCGTCGGCGACGAGGCGCGCGTCTGGGCGCGCGGCACGCACCGCCTGCATGCGGGCGTCGTCGCCCTCGCCACCGAGCTTCAGCTTCAACAGTTTCAGATGCGGCACGCTGCGCGCCTTCGCCGCCATGCTGTCGGGCGTGCCGAGGCTCAGCGTGTAGCAGGTCTCGACCGGGCTCGGCGCGGCGCAGCGCAGAAGCGCATGTGCGGGCAGGCCGCGCTGCCTCGCTTCGAGGGCCACGAGCGCGCAGTCGAGTGCGTTGCGGGCAGCACCGGGCGCCATCGCATCGAGCAGGGCCGCGCGCTCCAATGGGCCGCGATACGTAGCGAGCGTATCGAGCGTGCCGGCGACCGTCTCGCCGTAGCGTGCGTAGGGGATCGCTTCACCGCGACCGATGGTGCCGCGCTCGTCCGCCACCTCGCAGACGACGACGTGGGCCTCCGTCTTGGCGCCGCGCGAAATGACGAACGGATCGGCGAGCGGGAAGGTCTCGGACCAGGCGCGGAGCTTCACGGGGAACTCGTTGGTCTGTTGGTGAGGAGGGCGGGGACGGGAGGGCACTGCACCAACCTTTGTGCCGGGCGGAAATCCCGCTCGCGGCACCCGACTTTCCCCCGATACGTCTCAGGAGAGCCGTCCGCTGGCATGGGCGAGGAACAGGTAGACGCGGCCGGTCGCCGAGGTCATGTGCGCCTGCGCCAGCCGTCCCGAGCCGTCCTTCGCTTCGGCCTCGCGCAGGATGCGCTCGAAGTCGGCCAGATAGCGGTTGACGGTCGCCTGCAATGTGGCGTCGACCGGGTAGCGGCGTGACACCTCGTCGAAGGCGCCGCGGCCGTCGGCCGAGTAGATCGAGCGCACCATGATGCCGCGCTGGCCGGCCTTGAGGCGGCTCCAGATCACCGACGCGGTGGCGGCGTCGAGCGCCCGCGACAGCACGTCGATGTTGAGCGTGAACGCGGGCGCGGCAGGCGGTGGTGGCGCCGGCGCGGGCGCGGGGGGCTCCGCAGCGGCAGGCGTATCGTCGCGCGAGGCGCGCTTCAGCAGATCGCCGAGCGACCAGGCATCGCCGCCCGGAGGCGGGGCGGCAGGTGCAGCGGCGGCATGCGAGCTGCGCGCGCCGAGTTCCTGCGCGAGCGATGCCGACAGCGAGGACAGGGAGCGCGGCGGGGGCGGCGAAACGGGGCGCGCTGCCGGTTCGGCAGGCTTCGCGGCGGCCTGCGGTGCCGGACCAGGCGACGCCGGCATCGGCGACAGCGGACCACCGTTGGCCATCGGCAGGGACACGTCGCGGCGCTGCGCCTCGCGCGTCGTCAAGGTGGAGAGCTGGTCGAGCGCCTTCAACTGATCCTGCAGGGCGCGGCGCAGCGCCTCGGCGCTGGCGCGGGACGCCTGCGGCAGCTGCTCGAACTCCTGCTTCATGCGCGTCTGCTCGCGCGACATCTCGTCGGCGATCGTCTGCGCGCGCTGGCGCATCTCCTCGGAGGTCTCGGTAAAGCGGCTGGTCAGGGAGCCGAGCTGGCTCGACACTTCGCTCGAGACGTTGGACAGGCGCTCCTTGAGATCGTGAAGAGCCCGGTCGCTCTCGGCGTCGGTTTCGATGCGCAGCCGCTCGATCTCGCTCAACGCCAGCTGGCGATGCGACTGGGCGCCGATTTTCAGCTCCTCGGCGGCGGCGCGGGCGCGCTGCTCGGCGGCCGAGATCGAGCCTTCGATGGTGGTCGAATAATCCTCGATATAGCGGCTGAACTCGCCGGCCTTGCCTTCGAGGCGATCGAGGGTGTTGGAGAGATCGATGTGGCGCGCCTGCAGGGTCTGGTCGATGCGGCGGTTGGCGGTTTCCAGAGCACTCGCAGCCTTGAGGATCGTGTGACCCTGGTTCTCGAAGCGGCCCGTGACCGTATTGATCTGGCCGAGCAGGTTCTCCGACACGTTCTTCAGCATGTCGGACTGGCCGGCGAGCGTCTCGATCGCCTTGAGCGACTGGCGCGTGATGTTCTCGCTGGTGCGACGCACCGACGAGATGCCCTGGGTGAGCGTCTCGTCGAGTTCCTGTGACTGGCGCGAGATCGTATCGGAGAACGTGCGGGCGTGCGTATCCAGAGCGTTCGACAGGCTCTGCGCCCGCTCGCCGACGGCATAGTCGATCGCTGACGTGGTGCGGTGGATGGTCTCGTCGAACAGGCGCAAGCGGTCGTTGAACGCGGCGTCGAGGGCGCGCGTGCGCTCGACCAGCTGCGTGTCGATGCGCTCGGTTCTGTTGGCCAGTGTCGTGTCGAGCGCGCGCGCATATTCCTCGAACACGGTCTGCAGATTGCCGGTGCGGTTGGCGATCGCGGTGTCGAGCGCCTGCATGTGCTCGTTGAACGCGCTCTGCAGATGATTGGTGCGGGCGCCGAGGGCGCTGGCGAGTGCCGTCGTGTAGGTTTCGAAGGTGCCGCCGAGCTGGGTGGTGTGATCCTCCAGCACAGCCTGCAACCGGTCGGTGCGTGCATTGAGCGCGGTGCCGAGGGCGCCGGTGTAGGTTTCGAGAACCGTCTGCAGCTGTACCGTGCGATTGCCGATCTGGCCCTCGAGCGAACCGACGCTGCGTGACAGTGTCGTCTCCAGCGACGACAGGTTGTCGGCGGCGCCCTGAATGATGGTGGCGAGGTTGACCTGCTGGTTCGACAGCTTCTCGATCAGCATCGGCACTTCGGAGCCGAGCGTGCGCAGCGTCTCGTTGAAGCTGTTGCTTGTCGAGGCGAGCGCGTGGCGCTCTCCGGCCAGTTCGTTGATGAGGCCGCGAATGCGCCGCTCGTTCTCCTCGTAGGAGCGCTCGAGTGCGGCGACCTCGTTGTGCACGAGCGCTTCGAGTTCGCCGGCGCGGCCGATGGCGTGGCCGACCGCCTCGTTCATGAAGCCGACCTGACGGCGCACGGCCTGGCCGAGCGACGCGATCGAATCTTCCGCCATGCGATCCGGCTCGGCGAGGCGGACGGCGACCTCGGTCATGGTCGAGGAGCGCAGCCGCAGCTCTTCGGCGCGCCAGGCGAGCAGCGCCATCAGCCAGATCACGGCGATCGGTACGACGACGGCGGCGAGCATCAGGAAGGTGGTGGGCTGCGTCAGCAGCGCGCCCCAGCTCGCCGCGCCCTTGTTGGCGAGCAGCGACACGATGGTGAAGCCGAGACCGGCGGCGCCCCAGATGCCGCTGGCAATGGCGGCGTAGCGGTAGACCTTGTTCGAGGGCTTCTGCTCGAGCGCGTAGATGAGCCCGCCGATCGAGGGCACGTCGTCGTTTGCGGCGATGCGGTTGCGCACCGGGCCGGCGGGACGGCGGCGCGCGACGCGGCGCGCCTGGGAGCCGTCCGGTCCGTGATCCCCATCGCCCTCGTTGTCGGCTTCCGCATCGTCATCGCCGAACAGAGCGGCAGCGGCCGGAGCCGGCCTGCTTGCGCCCGCGCCATTGGCTTGCGCGCCGGAATTCGCGTTGGCCGGCTTCGGTTGCGGCGGCAGTGCGGGCGGGGGGACGGTCCGCGCCGGAGGCGGCGGGAACGGTGCTGCGGCGGAGGCCTGTGGCGGAACGGCGATCGGCGGCGGCGCTGCAACGGGGAGTGGTGGCGGCACGATGGACGGCTTGGCGGCTTGCGATTGGCCCATGGCAGCGAGTGACGGCATGCCGGCGCTGCCGGCGCCGGACCCGGCCTCAGCGCGCTGCGGCACGTCGGCCGTCGATTTCAGTTGGTCTTGAGCCATGTCGTGCCCGATTCCACGCCGCGCACGGCGCCCCCTGCAGAACCGTTACAGCACGCCCGCACACCCGCTGAAAACAGTTTTTCGACGCGGATGCCGTGATGCCGATCAAGGTGCGCGTGCAACCATTCGGTGCGGCCTGGAGGCCCCCCTCCAAGCTCATCCGGGTAGCCGCCCTTTGGGGCGAAACGAAGTCACCCCGAAACGAGTGAGGCCGGGCGTCCACATCGCGGCTGGGTTCGCCCGATCCTTATCAACAGGTTTAGGACAAGCCCGAAACTTCAGACTGCGCCTTTACCGGGCGTTGGCTCGGCTTGCCTATGCTGCAGCCTGCGGGTCAGCCGAGTGGCCGGCAGGCGGTGGTGCAAAGCGGCCCTCCGCAAACAACCGGATCAGCCGGGAGAGCAGATCATGGCGGTCATCGTCGATTTCGGAGCCGGATTGTCCGCCGACAGCGCAGTTCAGCCGCGAGGCCGGGGCTATGCCGAGCGGCGTGCTGCCAGCGCCACCGCAGCGCATGCCGGCGGCCGGGTGCCGCGAGCGGCCATCGATCATGCGCATCTGGCGCGCTACACGCTCGGCGATCCGGAGCTCGAGTTCGAGGTTCTCCAGTTGTTCGCGGGCGAAGCGCCACGCACGGTCGCCCTACTCAAGGCGGCGGCGGATGCAGGCGCGGTCGCTCTCCGGGACTGGCGGATGGGGTGCCACACGCTCAAGGGCTCGGCTCGGGCGGTCGGGGCGTGGCGCGTGGCGGAGTTGGCGGAGTCGGCCGAGCGCGACGAGGACGGCGGCCAGATCGAGTGGTCCAGGCATGTTGTCGCCCTCGAAGCCGCGATCGCCGACGTGATCGCCCATATCGGCGACATGCGCGGCGGCGCCAACGCCGCGGAGTGAACGCAAGGGGCGGGTTCGACAGGCGCGCCGCGCTGCTGCGCATATGCACAGATCCGAATGGCTCTGCCGATCCGGGTGGGCGGGGTGCGACGATCGGCGCGCACGCCGGCGGGACCCGGCCCGCGTCCTGCGGCCGAATTTGCCGTCCGTCGCTTGAATTCGCATTGGTGCGGGACATATTGTGCGCCCGCTGCCCGGCGCTCCGCCCGGCAATCCGGAATTCGACACAGGAGCCGAAGCCTCCCCCATGGCCAAGATCACATTCATCCAGCCCGACGGCACCAGCCAGGTGGTCGAGGCGACTCCCGGCGTCACGGTCATGGAGGCCGCCAAGCTGAACGAAATCCCCGGCATCGAGGCCGAGTGTGGCGGCGCCTGCGCCTGCGCCACCTGCCACGTCTACGTCGATGCGGCGTGGCGCGAGGCGGTCGGTCAGCCGGCGGAAATGGAAGAGGACATGCTCGATTTCGCCTTCGACGTGCGCGAGGAAAGCCGCCTCAGCTGCCAGATCAAGGTGACCGACAAGCTCGACGGTCTCGTGCTGCGCGTCCCGTCCAAGCAGTTCTGACGCCGCGCCGCGCGCGATGCCGCTACGGGCAGGGCGCGCCGCAAGCTGTGAAACACGAGCGGGGGCGCGGGAATGCGCGCAGCCCCGGGGAAGAGCACGCACCATGACCGTCATCGAGAGCCCGCAGTCCGCAACCGCCTCGGCCGCCATCGAGGCAGATTGCGTCATCATCGGTGCCGGCCCCGTCGGCCTGTTCGCGGTGTTCGAGCTTGGCCTGCTCGACGTCAAGGCGCACGTCGTCGACATCCTCGACAAGATCGGCGGCCAGTGCTCCGAACTCTATCCCGAGAAGCCGATCTACGACATTCCCGGCCTGCCGGTCGTCACCGGCCAGCAGTTGACCGATCAGCTCATGCAGCAGATCGAGCCGTTCGGGCCGACGTTCCATCTCGGCGAACGCATCGACGAAGTGAAGCGCGAGGGTGATCGCTTCCGCCTCGTCACCGACACCGGCAAGACGTTCCTCACCAAGGTCGTCGTCATCGCTGCGGGTGGCGGCTCGTTCACGCCCAAGCGGCCGCCGCTCGAGGGCATCGAGGCCTACGAGGGCACGTCCGTCTTCTATGCGGTGCGCCGCATGGAGGACTTCCGGAATCGCGACGTGCTGATCGTCGGCGGCGGCGACAGCGCGCTCGACTGGACGCTCAACCTGCATCCGATCGCCAAATCCGTTACGCTGCTGCATCGCCGCGACGATTTCCGTGGTGCCCCGCATTCGGTCGAACAGATGCGCAAGCTGGTGGCCGACGGCAAGATGCGGCTGATGATCGGTCAGGTGACGGCGCTTGCCGGCGCGAACGGCCAGCTCTCGCAGGTGAGCGTGAAGACCAAGGACGGCGAGGAGGCCATCACCGTCGATCGCATGCTGCCGTTCTTCGGGCTCACCATGAAGCTCGGCCCGATCGCAGACTGGGGCCTCAATCTCAACGAGAACCTGATCCCGGTCGATACCGAGAAGTTCGAGACCAGCACGCCGGGCATCTTCGCCATCGGCGACATCAACTGGTATCCGGGCAAGCTGAAGCTGATCCTGTCGGGCTTCCACGAAGCCGCGCTGATGGCGCAGAAGGCGGGCCAGTACGTCTATCCGGGCAAGAAGGTGCTGTTCCAGTACAC
>ERZ1645187.3497-NODE-3497-length-13155-cov-12.500305_pt1 | contig 13155 bp, 10 predicted proteins | sample MGYA00575352_ERZ1645187 | MGnify/ENA primary metagenome ERZ1645187 (study PRJEB40837, sample SAMN11349314) | freshwater sediment metagenome | isolation source: river sediment | host: Sediment | place: India: Wazaribad , New Delhi | collected 2017-02-21 ...
CCAAGGTCGATCCGCTCTCGCCCGCCAACAAGCTGATCATGACCACCGGCCCGCTCACCGGCACGCCGGCTTCCACGGGCGGCCGTTATTCGGTGGTGACCAAGGGCGCGCTCACCGGCGCGATCGCCTGCTCGAACTCGGGCGGCTATTTCGGCGCCGAACTGAAGTTCGCCGGCTGGGACATGATCATCTTCGAGGGCAAGTCGCCGAAGCCGGTCTACCTCTGGATCGAGAACGACAAGGCCGAACTCAGGGATGCGGGCCATCTCTGGGGCAAGACGACCTGGGTCACGGAAGAGACGATCAAGAAGGCGCACCAGGATCCGCAAATTCGCGTTTCCAGCATCGGCCGCGCCGGCGAGAACGGCGTGCTCTACGCCTGCATCGTCAATGACCTGCACCGCGCCGCCGGCCGTTCCGGCGTCGGCACCGTGATGGGCTCCAAGAACCTCAAGGCCGTCGCCGTGCGCGGCACGCTCGGCACGTCGAGCGTCAAGGATCCCAAGGCTTTCCTCGCCGCCGCGACGGCCGCGAAGAAAGTGCTGGTCGACAACGCCGTCACCGGCCAGGGCCTGCCGACCTACGGCACGCAGGTGCTGATGAACGTCATCAACGAAATGGGTGCGCTGCCGACGCGCAACCATCGCGACGTGCAGTTCGAGGAGGCACGCAAGATTTCCGCCGAGGCCATGCACGAAAAGCGGCCGACCGACGGCAAGTCGCACCTCGTCACGAATGCCGCCTGCTTCGGCTGCACCATCGCCTGCGGCCGCATCTCGAAGATCGACGAGACGCACTTCAGCGTGGTGAACAAGCCCGAGTACTGGGGCGCCAGCGGCGGCCTCGAATACGAGGCGGCCTGGGCGCTCGGCGCCGCCAACGGCGTCGGCGACCTCGAAGCCTTGCAGTTCGCCAACCTGATCTGCAACGAGGACGGCATGGACCCGATCTCCTTCGGCGCCACCGTCGGCGCGGCGATGGAACTTTACGAACTCGGCATCCTCAAGGCCGCCGATATCGGCATGGACGCGCCTTTCGGCTCGGCCAAGGCGCTGTGCGAACTCGCGCAGATGACCGTGAAGGGCGAGGGTTTCGGCAAGGAACTCGGCCTGGGCTCGGCGCGGCTGTGCGCGAAACATGGCAGGCCGGAGTTGTCGATGTCGGTGAAGAAACAGGAATTCCCGGCCTACGACTCGCGCGGCATCCAGGGCATGGGGCTGACCTACGCGACCTCGAACCGCGGCGCCTGCCACCTGCGCAGCTACACGGTCGCTTCGGAGGTGTTCGGCATCCCGGTCAAGACCGATCCGCTCGTCACCGATGGCAAGGCCGATCTGGTCAAGGCCTTCCAGGATGCGACGGCGGTGTTCGATTCCGCCGGCATCTGCGTGTTCACGTCCTTCGCCTGGACGCTGGCCGACGTACAGCCGCAGATCGCCGCCGCCTGCGAAGGCGACTGGACGCTGGAAAAGCTCAATGAAGTCGGCGAGCGCATCTACAACATGGAGCGCTTGTTCAACAATGCCGCCGGCTTTACGGCCAAGGACGACGACCTGCCGCCGCGCCTGAAGACCGAGCCCGCCAGGACGGGGCCGGCCAAGGGTCTGGTGAATGGCATCGACAAGATGCGCCCCGAGTACTACAAGACGCGCGGCTGGGATGCCGACGGCGTGCCGACCAGGGACACGCTCGGACGCCTGGGGCTCTGAGCGATGCAGCATGTGATCATCGGCAACGGGCCGACCGGCCTGGTTGCCGCCGAGACGCTGCGCCGCCTGCAACCAGAGGCCGAAATCGTGCTGATGGGCGACGAGGCCGAGCCGCCGTACTCGCGCATGGCGATTCCCTATTTCCTGCACGGCAACATCGCCGAGCAGGGCACCTATTTGCGCAAGGATGCCGACCATTACGCGAAGCAGCGGATCCGGCTCGTGCAGGCGCGCGTCGCGCGTGTCCATCCCGCAACGAGGCAGATCGAGTTTACCGACGGCAAGACGCAGGGCTACGACAGGCTGCTGGTCGCCACCGGCTCGCAGCCGATCCGGCCGGACGTACCCGGCATGGACCTGCCCAACGTGCACACCTGCTGGACGCTGGCCGATGCACGCGCGATCGCGGAGAAGGCGAAGCCCGGCAGCCGCGTGCTGCAACTCGGGGCCGGCTTCATCGGCTGCATCATCATGGAAGCGCTCGCGGCGCGCGGCGCCAAGCTGACGGTGGTCGAGATGGGCGACCGCATGGTGCCGCGCATGATGACCGAAACGGCCGGCGGCATGATCCGCCGCTGGGTGGAGAAGAAGGGTGTTGCCGTCCATGTGAATTCGGCCATCACCGCCATCGAGAAGCAGGGCGACGCGCTGGCGGTGAAAGTCAGCGGTGGCGGCACGCCGATGGCGGCCGATCTCGTCATTTGCGCTGCCGGCGTGCGGCCCAACATCGAATTCCTCGCCGGCAGCGGCATCGAGATGGGGCGCGGCATCCGCGTCGACAGCGGCATGCGGACGTCCGTGCCGGACATTTTCGCGGCGGGCGATGTCACCGAGGCGGCGGGCTTCCATTCCGGCCAGCCGGAACTCAACGCCATCCAGCCCAACGCCGCCGACCAGGCCCGCATCGCCGCGCACAACATGGCCGGCGAGGCATCGGCATCGCAAGGCAGCCTGGCGATCAATGTGCTCGATACGCTCGGGCTGATCTCTACTTCCTTCGGCCACTGGCAAGGGAATGGGGATGGCGTCGAACTGGTCGATGAAGCGAATTTCCGTTACCTCTCGCTCCAGTTCGAGGACGACGTGCTGATCGGCGCCACTAGCATCGGCTGGACCGACCACGTCGGCGCGCTGCGCGGGCTGATCCAGACGCGCGCCCGTCTCGGGGCATGGAAGGAACGGCTCAAGGCCGACCCGACGCAGTTCATGACCGCCTATCTCGCCACGGCGCAGAAGGCTGCATGATGACTGCATGAAGATTGTCTTCAAGCTCTTCGCCTCGCTGCAGGACTACCTGCCGGTCGAGGCGAAGACGAGCAACGCGCTCGTGCTGGACCTGGAAGAGGCCGCCACCGTCCAGCAGGTCATCGAGCGCTTCGCCCTGCCGCGGAAATCCTGTCACCTCGTCCTGATCGACGGCCACTTCGTGCCGCCCGCGGAACGCCCCATTCGCGTGCTGCGGGAAGGCGAAACGCTCGCCATCTGGCCGCCGGTTGCCGGGGGCTAGGGGGCGCGATTAGTCCGGGCCGCCGGCGGCGGCGGAAGTGTCCTTCAGGGAGTGTCCTTCAGCGCCCGCCGCAGCACCTTGCCGACGTTGGTCTTCGGCAGTTCGTCGCGGAATTCGACGTGCCGCGGCACCTTGTACGAAGTGAGCTGCGTGCGGCAATGGGCGATGATGGCTTCGGCCGTCAAGGCCGGATCCTTGCGCACCACGAACAGCTTGACCGCCTCGCCCGAGTGCTCGTCCGGCACGCCGATGGCGGCCACCTCGCGCACGCCCGGATGGCCGGCCACCACTTCTTCCACTTCGTTCGGATAGACGTTGAAGCCCGACACCAGGATCATGTCCTTCTTGCGGTCGACCAGGAAGATGAACCCCTTGTCGTCGATGTAGCCGATGTCGCCGGTGCGCAGGAAGCCATCGGCGTGGAACACGGCGCTGGTTTCGTCCTCGCGCCGCCAGTAGCCGCGCGTCACCTGCGGCCCGCGCACGCACAATTCCCCGGGCTGGTTGGCGGCAAGTTCGTCGCCGGCATCGTCACGGATCGATACTTCCGTCGAGGACAGCGGCAGGCCGATCGAGCCGGTGAAGCTGTCGACGTAGAGCGGATTGATGGTGACCGCCGGCGATGTCTCCGTCAGCCCGTAGGCCTGGATCAGCGGCTTGCCGGTCACTTCGTGCCAGCGGTCGGCCACGGGTTTCTGCACGGCCATGCCGCCGCCAAGCGTGACTTTGAGGTGCGAAAAATCGAGCGTGGCGAAGCGTTCATCGTGCAGCAGGGCGTTGAACAGGGTGTTCACGCCGGTGATGATCGAGAACCGATGCCTGCCGAGTTCCTTGACCAGACCGGGGATGTCGCGCGGATTGGCGATCAGCAGATTGGTGGCGCCCAGGCGCATGAACATCAGGCAGTTCGCGGTGAGCGCGAAGATGTGATAGAGCGGCAGGGCGGTGACGACGACTTCCTCGCCCTCGCGGGCCACCATGCTGACCCAGATGCCGGCTTGCGTCACGTTGGCGATGATATTCCGATGGCTGAGCATGGCGCCCTTGGCCACGCCCGTGGTGCCGCCGGTGTATTGCAGATAGGCCAGGTCGTCCAGGCCGATCTCCGGCGCGCGGAAATCCTGTCGGCGTCCGGTCGCCAGCGCCGCGCCAAGGCCGATGGCGCCGGGAATCCTCCAGGGTGGCACCAGTTTCCTGACATGGCGCACCACCAGGTTCACCAGCAGCCCCTTGAGGCCGAGCATCTCGCCCATCGAGGTGACGATGACGTGGCGCAGCGAGGTGCGTGGCAGGATCTGCTCGACGGTATGGGCGAAATTTTCGACGACCACCATCACTTCGGCGCCGGAATCGCGCATCTGGTGTTCGAGTTCGCGCGGCGTGTACAGCGGGTTGCAGTTCACCACGACGCAGCCGGCGCGCAGCGCGCCGAACATGCATATGGGGTACTGGAACAGGTTGGGCATCATCAGGGCGACGCGCGTGCCCTTGCCGGCGCCGACGCTTTGCAGCCAGCCGGCGAAAGCGGCCGACTGGCGATCCAGTTCCGCGTAGCTCAGGCCGACGCCCATGCTCAGGTAGGCGGTCTTGTCGGCGTGGCGCCGGCAGGCCTTGTCCATGAGTTCGCCCAGCGAGGATTCGGCGAGCGGGCCGATCTCGGCGGGTATGCCGTCAGGATAGCTGTTCAGCCAGGTCTTTTCCATGCCCATGTCCTGATGTCATGCCGTTGTCTCCCGCCGGTCCGGCGGCGGAAAATTCCGTCGCGGCGATTCGCAGCATACCGCAATTGGCGCGCGCTCAGGCCGCCGGGCTCATGTCGCGGCCGGCCGCCTGGGCGCTTGCGCGGCGCCGGCGACACCGAAGTCGTAGGGGAAGTCGTCGACCCGCACGACGATGTCGCGCAGCCGGTTGCGCCGGCGCATCAGCTCGTGTTCCGCCGCGTCGATGACCCCGGCCTCGAAGGCGGCGTCGGCGATGTCGCGGACATTGGCCCTGGGGTTGCCGTCGAAACGGCCGTCGCGTTCGGCCTTGCGGATCTTCGCCTCGACGGGCTCGGCTTCGACGGTGGCGGCCAGCGCCAGTTCGATGGCGCCGACCGGCTCGTCGTCGCCGGTCGGGACATGGCAGCCGGCGGTCAGCCGTTCCCGCGCCGGCCCCGGAGCGATCAGCGTGCGGGCAACTTCGTGGCCGACCGCGTCGGAGGGCACGACGTAGGGATGGCCGAAGGGAAAGATCACCTTGTGCAGCCAGAAGGCGAAGAAGCGGTTCGGGTAGTTGGCGATGACGCCGTCGAAGGCCTGCTGCGCCTTGTACATCGCGTCCCAGATCGCCCAGTGCATCAGCGGCGCGTCGGCCGGCTGGCGGCCCTCGTCCTCGAAGCGCTTGAGCGTGGCCGAGATCAGGTACATCTGCGACAGGATGTCGCCCATGCGCGCCGAGAGTTTCTCGCGGCGCTTCAGGTCGCCGCCCATGACCAGCATCGAGATGTCGGCGATGTAGGCGAAGGCCGCCGAGAAGCGGGCCAATTGCTGGTAGTAGCGGCGGGCCGCCGGCGCCACGTCGGGCACCGCCACGGTGTGCGAGCCGGTCAGCCCGTGCCAGAAGGCGCGCAGGCCGTTCTTCAGCGTGTAGCCGACATGGCCGAACAGGGCGGCGTCGAAGTCCACCAGTCCCTTGTTCGCCTCGGCGTTCCGCACTGCGTGAATCTCGGCGAGCACGTAGGGATGGCAGCGCACGGCGCCCTGGCCGAAGATGATCAGGCTGCGCGTCAGGATGTTGGCGCCTTCGACGGTGATGCCGATCGGCAGCTGCTGGTAGGCGCGGCCGAGGAAGTTGGCCGGGCCGAGGCAGATGCCCTTGCCGCCGATGATGTCCATGCCGTCGTTCACCACCTGCCGCGCCCGCTCGGTGACATGGTGCTTGACGATGGCCGAGACCACCGAGGGCTTCTCGCCGAGATCGATGGCGCCGGCCGTCAGCATGCGCGCCGCGTCCATCATGTAGGTGTTGGCGCCGATGCGCGTCAGCGGTTCCTCGATGCCCTCGAAACGGCCGATCGCCATGTTGAACTGGCTGCGCACGCGCGCATAGCCGCCGACGGCGCGGGCGGTGAGCTTGGCCATGCCGGTGTTCGAGGACGGCAGGGAAATGCCGCGCCCCGCCGCCAGGCATTCCATGAGCATGCGCCAGCCCTGGCCGATGCGCTCCGGGCCGCCGATGATGAAATCGAACGGCATGAACACCTCGCGGCCGCGCGTCGGTCCGTTGGTGAAGGCGCCATTCAGCGGCAGGTGGCGCCGGCCGGTCTCGACGCCCGGATGGTCGTGCGGCACCAGCGCGCAGGTGATGCCGAGATCCCTGCCGCCGCCGAGCAGGCCGTCGGGGTCGAACAGCCGGAAGGCGAGGCCGAGCAGGGTGCACACCGGCGCCAGCGTGATGTAGCGCTTGTCCCAGGTCACGCGCATGCCGATCACTTCCCGGCCCTGCCAGACGCCCTTGCCGACGATGCCGACGTCGGGGATGGCGGCCGCGTCGGAGCCGGCCCAGGGCGAGGTCAGCGCGAAGGCGGGAATCTCCAGGCCCTTGGCCAGCCGGGGCAGGTAGTGCTTCCTCTGCGCCTCGGTGCCGTAATGCAGCAGCAGTTCGGCGGGCCCCAGCGAATTGGGCACCATGGCGCTCACCGCCAGCGCCGACGAGCGCGTCGACAGCTTCATCACCACCTGGGAGTGCGCGTAGGCGGAAAAACCCAGGCCGCCGTAATGCTTCGGGATGATCATGCCCAGGAAGCCCTTGTCCTTGAGGTACTGCCAGGCCTCGGGCGACAGGTCGTAGCGCTCGTGTGAGGCCCGCCAGTCGTCGACCAGGCGGCAGGCCTGCTCCGTCTCGTTGTCGAGGAAGGACTGTTCCTCGGCCGTGAGCCGGGGCGCGGGGAAGTCGAGCAGCCGCGTCCAGTCCGGCCGGCCGCGGAACAATTCGCCCTCCCACCAGACGCTCCCTGCTTCCAGCGCTTCGCGCTCGGTGTCGGACATGGTCGGCAGGATGCGCTTGAACAGCGCGAACACGTGGCGGGTGACCAGCGCGCGGCGCAAGGGCGGCAGGATCAGGACCAAAGTCAGTGCCGACAGGACGCCGATGGCGATCAGGGTACCCATGAATGTCTTCCTCCGGATGCGCGGCTTCCGGCCAGCGGTGCCGGATGTCGCGCGGAATGCGGTCAGCCGCCAGCTTACAGGGTTTGCCGCGCCGGAAGCATGCCGCACATTGGGTATACTCCGCGCTTCCCGCTTTTCCCCGCCGATGGCATCCGGACCGCTCCCATGCGCATTCTTCTGAGTAACGACGACGGCTATTTCGCGCCGGGCATCGAGGCGCTGGCCGAAGCGCTCCGCCCCCTGGCCGAGATCACCGTGGTGGCCCCCGAGCGCGACCGCAGCGGCGCCAGCAACTCCCTGACGCTCGACCGGCCGATGCGCCTGCGCCGGGCCGCCAACGGCTTCCATTTCGTCAACGGCACGCCGACCGACTGCGTGCATCTGGCGGTCACCGGCATGCTCGACCACCTGCCCGACATGGTGGTGTCGGGCATCAACCTCGGCGCCAACATGGGCGACGACACCATCTATTCCGGCACCGTGGCGGCCGCCATGGAAGGCTACCTGCTGGGCGTGCCGGCCATCGCCGTTTCCCTCGCCAGCAAGGAAGGGCGCCATTTCGCCACCGCCGCGCGGCTGGCCCGGGAACTGGTCGAGCGCTTCCTGCGCGAAGGCTTCGGCGAACCCGTGCTGCTCAACGTCAATGTCCCAGACGTGCCGGCGCTCAAGGGCGTGCGGATCACCCGGCTGGGCCGGCGGCACAAGGCCGAACCCGCCGTGCCGCAAGTCACGCCCCGGCACGAGACGGTCTATTGGGTGGGCGCCGCCGGCGAGGCGGCCGACGCCGGCGCCGGCACCGATTTCGATGCCGTCGCCAACGGCTTTGCCTCGATCACGCCGCTGCAGGTCGACCTCACCCATACCGGCCAGCTTGGCGCGGTGGAACGCTGGCTGGCGCGATGACGGCATTGCAGGGCATCGGCATGACCTCGCAGCGCACGCGCGCGCGCATGATCGAGCGCCTGCGCGAACAGGGCATCCGCGACGAGCGCGTGCTGACGGCGATGGCGGCGGTGCCGCGCCATGTCTTCGTCGGTCCCGCGCTGGCCCATCGCGCCTACGAGGACACGGCGCTGCCGCTGATCCTCGGCCAGACCATTTCCCAGCCCTACGTGGTCGGCCGCATGATCGAACTCCTGCTGGCCGGGCGCCCGGCGCTGGGCAAGACGCTGGAAGTCGGCGCCGGCTGCGGCTACCAGGCGGCCGTGCTCGGCACCCTGAGCAAGCAGGTGTATGCCGTCGAACGGCTGGCGCCGCTGCTGGCGCAGGCGCGCGACAACCTGCGCGCCGCGAAGCTCTCGCATGTCCGCCTCAAGCACGCCGACGGCATGGCCGGGCTGCCGGAGGCGGCGCCCTTTGATACCATCATCGTCGCGGCCGCGGCCGCGGCCGTGCCGCGCGCGCTGCTCGATCAGCTGGCGCCGGGCGGCCGCCTGATGCTGCCGCTGGGCAGCCACGACCAGGTGCTCAGCCTGTTCGAGAACACCGGACAGGGCGTGGTGGAAACGCGGTTCGATCCGGTTCGCTTCGTGCCGCTGTTACCGGGAGTCGATTGAATGTCGCTTTGCCGCTGCTTGTGTTTGTCCATCGTCGCCGCCGCCCTGGCCGGCTGCGCCAGCCGCGCGCCGGCGCCCAGGGGCGCGCCCGGCGCGCCCGTCGTGGTCGAGGCCGGGGCCGCCGCTCCGGCGCCGGCTGCCGCGCCCGCCGCGCCGACGGCCGCCCGCGAAGGTTTTTACGTCGTCAAGAAGGGCGACACGCTGCGCAAGATCGCGCAGGATCATGGCCGCGACTATCGCCAGATCGCCGCCTGGAACAACCTCGCCGACCCGAACAAGCTCGAAGTCGGCCAGGAACTGCGGGTCGCGCCGCCCGAGGGCGAAGCCGAAGCCAGGCCGATCGTCACGGTGGCGCCCGTGGTGGTGACGCCGGAGCCGGCATCGTCGATAGTCAGTGGCGGCGAGACGCTGAAGCGCTGGCCCAGGGGCGGCAAGATCGCCTATTCGGAAACCGCGCTGGCGCAGGCCAAGGCGCTCGACGGGGCCGCCGCGCCCAAGGCGCCGGACCGGCCGGCCCAGCCGCCGGCCGCCGCTCCCGCGAATGCCGTCGGCGCGGCGCCGGCCGCATCGACGGCGCCGGCAGCCCCGGCCGCCGCTTCCTCGGCCGAGGCGGTGGAATGGACCTGGCCGGTGGCCGGCAAGGTCATCGGCGAATTCGCCGAAGGCGGCGGCAAGGAAAGCAACAAGGGCATCGACCTGGCCGGGCGCATGGGCGAGCCGGTGCAGGCGGCGGCGGCGGGCAAGGTCACCTACGTCGGCAGTCTGCGCGGCTATGGCGACTTTCTCGTCATCCGGCACAACAGCGACTACATCTCCGTGTATGCCCACGCCAGCAAGATCCTGGTCAAGAAGGACCAGGTGGTGAGCAAGGGCCAGAAGATCGCCGAGGTCGGCAGCTCCGACGCCGACCAACCCAAGCTGCATTTCGAGATCCGGCAGCAAAGCCGGCCGGTCGATCCGCTCAAGCTGCTGCCGGCGCGATAGTGACCGACGAAGGATTACCCGGGGAAGGCGAAGAGGAACTCGCCGCGGAAGCGGACAGCGCCGGCGGCGAAGTCGATTTCATCGAGGACGTCACGCAGATCTACCTGAACGAGATCGGCGCCGGTTCCTTGCTGACGCCGGTCGAGGAACTGGCGCTGGCGCGCGCCACGCGCGCCGGGGATTTCGCCGCGCGCCAGCGCATGATCGAGGCCAACCTGCGGCTCGTCGTCAGCATCGCCAAGCACTATCAGCATCGCGGCATTCCGCTCGACGACCTCATCGAGGAAGGCAACCTCGGGCTGATCCACGCGCTGGAGAAGTTCGACCCCGAGCGCGGCTTCCGCTTCTCCACCTACGCCACCTGGTGGGTGCGGCAGAACATCGAGCGCGCCATCATGAACCAGTCGCGCACCATCCGGCTGCCCGTGCATGTCGTCAAGGAACTCAACATCGTCCTGCGCGCCCTGCGCAAGCTCGAATCCGCCGCCGACAGCCCGCCCGACCACCACGCCGACGCGGCGGCCGTCGCCCGGCTGCTCGACCGGCCGGTCGAAGAGGTCAGGCGCCTGCTGGCCTGCAACGAACGCACCGCCTCGCTCGACGCCCCGCTCGACATCGACCCCGACCTGTCGATCGCCGACGCCATCGCCGACGAACGGACCGAGGCGCCCGACCTGCGGCTCGAACACGCCGAAATCGAACAGCATGTCGCCGAATGGGTGGCCCGGCTGTCCGACAAGCAGCGGCTCGTGATCGAACGCCGCTACGGCCTCAACGGCCGCGACGTGGCGACGCTGGAAACGCTGGCCCGCGATCTCGGCATCACCCGCGAGCGGGTCCGCCAGATCCAGATCGAAGCGCTCGGCCAGTTGCGCCGGCAACTCGCGCGCGAAGGCGTCGGGCGGGATTCGGTGCTGTAAAGCAGCGGGCGGGGGAGGTTTTTGCTGCTATCTACTCGCTATCCGGCGTCCCGCCACGGCTGACTTTCGACCGTTGCCGAAGAGCGCCGGCCGTCGTCGTGGGCGTGGATGTCGGCGTCATGCCGCCAGCGCCCGGCGCATCGCGGCGGCGAGTATCGAAGGGTCCTCGGCGCCGACGATGACTTCGCGGCCGCCGACGATGTAGGTGGGCACCATGTTGATGCCCATGGCGCGAACCTCGCGCTCCATGTCGAGCACGGTCTCGCGGTCGGCGTCGGAGGCGAGATGGGCGGCGACTTCGGCGCCGGGGTAGCCGCATTCCCCGGCGATGCGTTCGAGCACGGCGGTGTCGCCGAGGTTTTCGCCGCGCTGGAAGCTGCCGACGAACAGGCGTTCCACCAGCGGCTCCGCGTCGCCGCGCTGCTGCGCCCAGCGGACCAGGCGATGCGCTTGCAGCGTGTTGAGGCGCAGCGGAATGTTCTCGAAGGCGAATGTCACGCTGCTGGCCTGGCCGGCCTGGCGGACGCGCTCGAAGATGCCCTCGACGGCGGCGCGGCCGCCGAACTTGCGTTCGAGGAAGGGCAGGTAGGGTTCGCCTTCGGGCGGCGTGTCGGGATTGAGGAAAAACGGCCGCCAGCGTTTCTGGCAGGCGAAATCGGGCCGGTCGCGCCGGACCTCGGCGAGCGCGGCGGCCAGGCGGCGCGTGCCGATGAAGCACCAGGGGCAGACGAAGTCGGAAACGATGTCGATGGTGAGCATGGTCTTGTTGCTCCGTGGGTGGGCGTGAGGGTTCAGCGCCGCGCCGCGCGCAGCGTTTCGGCCAGGTCCATGACGGCGGCGGCGTAGAAGCTGCTGCGGTTGTAGCGGGTGATGACGAAGAAGTTGTTGAAGCCGAGCCGGTATTCGGTGGGATGGTCCGGCGTCGCCAGGTCGATCAGCGCCGCGGGCAGTTCGGGCGCGCCGTCGGCGTCGACGCCGAAGCCGGCGAGTTCGGATGGCAGCCGCGCCGGCCGGATGCCTTCGGCGATCAGCGTGGCTGGGGAATCCGGCGTGTCGCCATGGCTGACTTTCACCGCGTGGGCGATGGCTTCGCCGCCGCGCCAGCCGTGCACGGCGAGGAAGCGGGCGATGCTGCCGATGGCGTCCTCGGTGCTGGCCGCCAGGTCGATGCGGCCGTCGCGGTCGAAGTCGACCGCGTAGCCGCGCACGCTCGACGGCAGGAACTGCGGCAGGCCGATGGCGCCGGCATAGGAGCCCTTGTAGCTCCACGGGTCGCGCCGCTCGTCGCGCGCCAGCAGCAGCAGCGCCTCGAGTTCGCGGCGGAACAGTCCGGCGCGCGGCGGATGGTCGAAGGCCAGGTTGGTCAGGGCGTTGAAGGCGTGGAAGCGCCCGGTGTGGCGGCCGTAGAACGTCTCGACGCCGAGGATGGCGACGATGATCTCGGCCGGCACGTCGTAGGTCGCCTGGGCGCGCGCCAGCGACGCGGCGTGGCGTTGCCAGAAGTCGAGGCCGCCGGCGATGCGCCGCGGCTCGACGAAGCGGTCGCGGTAGGCCCGCCAGGAGCGGCTGCCGGGATCGGCGGGCGGCCGGATCGCCTTGATGACGGCGGGATCGGGACGCGCCTTGCGGAACAGCGCCAGCAGGCCGTCGGCCTCGAAGCCGTGGCGTTCGGCCACTTCGGCGACGAAGCCGCGCACGTCGTCGCGCTCGCCGTAGGGCGGTTCGGCCCTGGCGCCGGCGGCGGCGAGGCAGGCGAGCAGGGTGAGCAGGGCGGGCAGAGTGGGGGAACGGGGGATCATGGCCGGAAGGATGCCACGCGGCGGCGCAATTGGTCGAGCGCGTCGGCGCGGTCGGCGCCCGGCGCGGCGTAGCGCAGCCGGGCGTAGAGGGCGGCCATGTCGCGCATGTCGGCGGCGGCGGCGGGCAGCGCCCGGCCGACGCGCTCGGCGTAGTCGAGCGGGCCTTCGTCCGGGTGGCGGCCGAAGCCGCGCCGGGCCAGGCGGCGCGAAAGTTTCTCCCATAGGCGGGCGGGCGGATCGGCGCGGCGCCGCTGGCGCAGGGTCCAGGCGGTCAGGACCAGCAGGGTGACGCCGCACAGCGCGGCCAGCGCGGCCGTCATCGCGCGCCAGTCGGGCGAGGGCATGCCCAGGCGTTGCAGCAGTTGCCTTTGCCGCTCGGGGGTGTAGCCGAGCACCCATTGGTTCCAGGTGTTGCTGACGGCATCCCAGCGAAAGCGCAGGTCGCGCAGCCACGGGAAGTCGGCGCGCATCAGCAGCGGCAGCGGGTCGCCGGCCGGCACGGCGGCGGCCAGGTCGAGGTCGATGCGGG
>ERZ1645187.3499-NODE-3499-length-13153-cov-5.940678_pt1 | contig 13153 bp, 13 predicted proteins | sample MGYA00575352_ERZ1645187 | MGnify/ENA primary metagenome ERZ1645187 (study PRJEB40837, sample SAMN11349314) | freshwater sediment metagenome | isolation source: river sediment | host: Sediment | place: India: Wazaribad , New Delhi | collected 2017-02-21 ...
GTGATGCTCGGCGGCTTCATGATCCACGGCATCCAGCCCGGTCCGCTGCTGTTCACCTCGCAGGGTGTCCTGGTTTACACGATCTTCGCCGCACTGATTCTGTCGACCGTGATGATGCTGATCTGCGAGTTCTACGGCATGCGCATCTTCGTCCGCCTGCTGGCGATCCCCAAGCACATCCTGCTGCCGATCATTCTCGTGCTGTGCGTCGTCGGCGCCTTCGGCCTCGGCAGCCGCGTGTTCGACATCTGGACCATCCTGATCTTCGGCATGGTGGGCTACGGCTTCGTCAAGTTCGGCATTCCGCAGGCACCGTTCATCATCGGCTTCATCCTTGGCCCGATGGCTGAAACCAACTTGCGCCGCGGCTTGATGCTCTCCGACAACAACTTCATGGAGTTCCTGACACAGCCCATCGCCGGCAGCTTCATCGCACTGTCGGCGGCTTCGGTTGTCTGGCATATCGTGCAGACGCATCGTGCCAAGCGCGGCAAGGCGAAGGTCGCCATCGAGGCCTGATGTCGGCGATCTCTCGCATAAAGGTACATCCAATGAAACGAGAACGTAAAGCCAAGATAGTCGCGACCCTGGGTCCGGCAAGTTCAACCGAGGCCGAAATCCTGTCCTTGATAAAGGCGGGCGCGGATGTCTTCCGGCTCAATTTCAGCCATGGCAGCCATACGGATCATGCCGCGCGCTACGCAGTCATCCGCAAGCTCGAAGCCGATCTGGATTACCCGATCGGGATCGTCGCCGACCTGCAAGGGCCCAAGCTGCGCATCGGCACTTTTGCCAAAGGCAGCACGAAGCTCAGTTCGGGCCAGAGCTTCCGGTTGGACCTCGATCCGACGCCGGGCGACAGTCAGCGTGTTCCCCTGTTGCATCCGGAAATCTATCAAGCCCTGGAAGTCGGGACCGAACTATTGATCAATGACGGCAAAATCCGGCTGCGTGTCGATCGTTACGGTGCGGACTTTGCGGAAACGACAGTCGTCGTACCCGGGGTCATCTCGGAGCGAAAGGGCGTCAATGTGCCAGGGGTGGTTCTGCCCATTTCTCCGCTGACAGACAAGGACAAAGGGGATCTGGAATTCGCGCTCGAACTGGGTGTCGATTGGGTTGCGCTTTCATTCGTGCAGCGGCCAGAGGATATTGCCGAGGCGCGCGCGCTGGTGAATGATCGCGCCTGGATCATGGCCAAGCTGGAAAAGCCCTCGGCCATCGAATCCCTGGAAGCGATTATCGAGCTCGCCGATGGCGTCATGGTCGCGCGTGGCGACCTTGGGGTCGAATTGCCACCGGAACGCCTGCCACAAATTCAGCGCAATATCGTGCGGGCAGCACGGCGCCACGGCAAACCTGTCGTGGTTGCCACCCAGATGCTGGAATCCATGATCGAGGCGCCGACGCCGACGCGGGCCGAGGCCTCGGATGTCGCGACAGCGATTTACGAAGGCGTCGATGCCGTCATGTTGTCAGCCGAATCCGCGTCGGGAAAATATCCGGTCGAAGCAGTCACGATGATGAATCGCATCGTGTGCGAAGTGGAGAAAGACCCGGCTTACCGCGAAGGCCTCGATGCGACGCATACACAACCGGAGTCGACCACGCAGGATGCCGTCTGTTATGCGCTGAGAAGTGCCGCAGAAATCATCAAGCCCGCGGCCACCCTGACCTACACCGAATGCGGTCATACCGCCCTGCGCGCCGCGCGCGAACGGCCTGCCACGCTCATATTGGGGCTGACGCCGCACTTTACCCATGCCCGCCGGCTAACCTTGGTGTGGGGGGTGCAGCCGGTTCCGTTCGGGAAGGTCGCCAGCGTGGGCGACATGATTACGCAAGCGACGCATGTGGCCTTGCAGAAGGAATATGCCTCTCCCGGCGAAAATGTATTGATCATTGCGGGCATACCGTTCGGTCATTCGGGGTCGACCAATCTGCTGCATGTCGCGCGTGTCGGTCAGCCAGCGTGAATCCTTTCTACATCTGCCTCCATCCTGAGGACAATGTCGCCGTCGTCGTCAACGACGGCGGCCTGCCGGCCGGTAGCCGTTTCTCCTGCGGCCTGGAGTTGATCGAAGCAGTACCGCAAGGGCACAAGGTCGCGTTGGTGGCCATCCCCACCGGTACCCCCGTGCGGCGCTACAACGTGACGATTGGCCATGCGCTGCAGGACATCCCGGCCGGCGGCTGGGTTAACGAAACCCGATTGCAGATGCCACCCGCGCGATCGCTCGACGACCTGCCGATCTGCACTGTTAAGGCGCCTGATTGGCCGCCGCTGGAGGGTTATACCTTCGCCGGGTATCGCAACCCCGACGGTTCAGTCGGTACGCGCAACATCCTCGCGATTACCGAAACCGTGCAATGCGTCGCCGGCGTGGTCGATTGTGCCGTTCGGCGCATCAAGGAGGAACTTCTGCCACGCTACCCTAATGTGGATGGCGTGGTGGCACTGGCGCATGGCTACGGTTGCGGCGTGGCGATCGATGCACCGGATGCCCCGATTCCGATCCGCACGCTGCGCAATATCAGTCTGAATCCCAACTTTGGTGGCGAAGTGATGGTCGTCAGCCTCGGTTGCGAGAAGCTGCAGCCAGAGCGCCTGCTACCACCGGGAACGATTCACATCGCCAGCGCCGCACCGCTTGATCTGGTGAGGCTGCAGGACGACCAGCATGTCGGTTTCCAGTCGATGATCGATGCCATCGTCAGTCAGGCCATTCCGCATCTTGAAAGGCTCAACGCCCGAAGACGTGAAACAGTACCCGTGAGCGAACTGGTGGTTGGCGTGCAGTGCGGCGGTAGCGATGCGTTTTCGGGCTTTACCGCCAATCCGGCCGTCGGTTTCTGCACCGACCTGCTGGTGCGTGCCGGGGCGACGGTGATGTTCTCCGAGGTCACCGAGGTGCGTGACGGCATCGATCAACTGACCGCACGGGCTGAATCGCCCGACGTCGCGGCGGCGCTGGTGCATGAGATGGCGTGGTACGACGCCTATCTGGCCCGCGGCAGCGCGGATCGCAGCGCCAACACCACACCGGGCAACAAGAAAGGCGGCTTGTCCAACATCGTTGAAAAGGCGATGGGCTCAATCGTCAAGTCCGGTTCGGCTGCCATTTCCGGTGTTGTGCCGCCGGGCGAGCGCGTGGCAGGCAAGGGACTGTTCTTCACGGCCACGCCGGCCAGCGATTTCATTTGCGGCACTTTGCAACTGGCGGCGGGCATGAACCTGCACGTCTTCACGACCGGACGCGGCACGCCCTATGGACTGGCCGAAGTGCCGGTCATCAAGGTCGCGACGCGCAGCGACCTCGCACGACGCTGGCACGACCTGATGGACGTTGACGCCGGCAGCATTGCCACCGGCGAAAAGAGCATCGAGGAAGTGGGATGGGAACTGTTCCAACTGCTGCTCGATGTCGCGAGCGGCCGGAAAACCTGGGCGGAACAGTGGGGGCTGCACAATGCCTTGACCCTGTTCAATCCCGCACCCGTCACCTGACCGGCATCTTGTCATCTCATGCAATACCGGGCGTTGCCATGAACGTGGTGACGTCATCGTGCTGAAAATCGAAGATTCCCGGCTGGCAACTCCACTCATCGGCAGTCTTTGGATGCTGGCTTCCAGCTTCCTTTTCGCCGGGATGGGGGTGTTTGTCAAACTCGGCTCGGCCGATCTCGCGGCTGCCGAATTGCTTTTTTACCGATCCATGCTCGGCCTGCTGATCACCTACTCCCTGATTCGTTACAACGCCATTCCTCTGAAAACCCGGCACTGGCGCAAGCACGTATTGCGAGGAGTGGTTGGTTTTGCGGCAATGATGTCGCTGTTCCTGGCGATCACCTTGCTACCCGTAGCCACTGCAATGACTCTCAACTATACGTCGCCCATCTTTCTCACGGCAATCGCCTTTGCTTTGCATCAGAACCGGATGCGCAGGGCCGGGTATCTGGCGATTGCCAGCGGCTTTGTAGGGGTCGCCTTATTGTTGCGTCCGACCCTCCACGGCAATGACTGGGCTGGGGAATTGCTCGGACTTGGTTCGGGATTTCTCGCTGGAATCGCCATCTACCATACGCGCCAGTTGGGGAAGATGGGAGAACCGTCATCGCGCATAGTCTTCTACTTCATGCTGATCTGTTCGATCTGTTCGGCGAGCTGGATGATCGTTTCTGGCATCAGCGAGTTATCCATGACGACCGCGATATGGATTCTCGGCGTCGGTCTGCTCGGCACCGGCGGCCAGCTTGCCATGACGCGTGCCTACAGCATCAGCCATTCCGTGGCGGTAAGCAGCCTGACCTACTGCACCATATTGTTTACCTGCCTGTTCGGGATACTGTTCTTCGGCGACTCATTTGACACGATTGCCTGGATAGGGATTGCATTGATCGTATTCGGCGGCATTGTCGCCACCTATTCAGACCGCCCCCAGCCTTCGGCAGAGTCATAGGTAGCAAACGGGGTTGGCGATCTGTCCAAGGTTGTGTGGAGCGACAGCTAACCGTTTCATTGCCGACCGATCTGAGGCGCGGGCTCAAGGACTGCAATGGCCGAGTTGTGTGAAATGACCATCCAGCATGTTTCCGACTCCTTGGTTGTTGATCGGAGTCTGATTGTTCTACTAGAGGGGCGGCGGACGATGCTTGGCAAGAAACTTGTCCATGGCCTTCTCGATGCGCTTCCTACGCTTGTCAGGCAAACACCACGGAGACGGCACCCTCGCCTTGTCGCTTTTTGGTTCTGGGACGGACGACGATTTCGACATCCATCCCCAGTTTGGTCAGGAATCCGACCAGACGTTCCTGGGAGTAACCCTTGAAGTGACCACGCAGGAGGGCGGATACCTTGGGTTGGTCGATCCCCAATAGTTCGGCGGCCTGGACCTGGGTCAGTTTCCGGGCCTGGATGATGCGGCCGATCTGGGCAACGATGCGCGCCTTGGCGAGCATTTCCCCGGCATCGGCGAAATCGAGATCGGCATACACGTTGCCGGAGCTGACTTCGTATTCGATGTCTTTGGTGGTCTTGCGTGTCATGTTCATGCTCCTTCCGTGAGTCGTCGCGCATCGTCTAGTCGCTTGCGAATCAGTTCCATATCCGGCTTGGGGGTTTCGCTGCCCTTGGCGGATTTCTTCTTGAAGCAGTGCAGGACAAACACCGCTTCGGAAAAACGTACTGTATAGACCGCCCGGTAGGTGTCTGTCGCATAGTCCTCGACAACTTCGAGCACACCGGCCGAGCCGAATCCTTTCAGCACCTTGGTGTTCGGATGCCGGGTGCCGATTTGCGCGAGGTGCAATGCAAAGCCAAATTCGCGCTGTACCGCCTTTGGCATGGCGAGCAGATCTTTCCGGGCACTGCCAATCCAGAACAGGGGTTTCTGGTCTGCGTTCATTGCCGGCTACTGTATGCCATTACTGGCATATTGTCCAGCAGTCTTTCGCAATATTCAAGGCGGAATCCCTCGCCGAGACATCGCTTATCGGAGTGGAGCTGACGTTCGAATGACCATGATGGTGCCGCCCTGAATTTCCACTCCTGGCCGAAAGTCGGCGCTGGCGGGACGGCATGCTTACTGCAATGTGACCGAGAACACCTTGTCCTGCTCTTCGATTGCGGCGACCGTGACCTGTTCACGCTGCTCCAGATCGAGCGCGAACAGTGCGCGGGCCAGCGGATTGATGAACGCTGATTCGAGCGTGTTGCCGATGCCGCGGCCGCCGTTGGAGAGGTCACGGGTGCACAGGTCGAGCAGTTGCGCGCGAATTGGATCGGGGATGACGAGTTCGAGCTTGTGCTCCTCGGCGAGGCGGCGCGTGATGTTCTTCAGCATGCCGTTCAGGATCAGCGCGGCGACGTCGGGCCGGATGAAGTTGAAGACGACGATGTTGTCGCCGATGCGGTTGAGGATTTCCGGCCGGCCGAGGCGGTACTTGAAGTGGTCGGTGATGGCTTCGCGCACGCGCAGTTCGACGACTTCGTAGGGGTCGTCGGGCTTGACGTTATGTACGCGGTTGCCGTGGCCGTCGTCGACATAGATGCCGAGGTTGGAGGTGAAGATCAGCACGGCTTCCGAGAAGTAGGCGGTGTCGCCGCGGCCGTCGGTGAGGCGGCCATCTTCGAGGATCTGCAGGAACTTGTCGAGGATGCGCGGGTGCGCCTTTTCGATCTCGTCGAAGAGGATCACCGCGAAGGGGCGTTCCTTCACCGCGTCGGTCAACTCGCCGCCGGCGTCGTAGCCGATGTAGCCGGGCGGCGCGCCGAGCAGCCGCGCGCCCGTGTGTTCCTCGGCAAATTCGCTCATGTCGAAGCGAATGTAGGCGCGCTCGTCGCCGAACATCAGTTGCGTGAGCGACTTGGCGAGTTCGGTCTTGCCAACGCCGGTCGGGCCGGCGAAGAACAGCACGCCGCGCGGCCGTCCGCCGCCCGATCTCGCTTGCGCACCGGTCAGGCTCATCACCGAACGCATCAGGATATCGACGGTCTTGGTGGCGGCCTGGTGCTGGCCTTTGACGCGGTCTTCGAGCGCGGCACGCGCGTTGCGAATCTTGTCCTTGAGGTAATCCTTGCGCCATGGATTGTCGGTCGCGCCTACCTTGTAGCTGCGCACGGCGTCCTCGACGCCGCCGAGCGGGATGGCCTGCCGCACGGCGAGCTGCGCGATATCGGCGAGTGCCGTCAGTGTCAGGCCGTCGGTGCCATCGGCATAGCGGCGCACCGCTTCGGCCTGTTGCGCGGCATCGGCCTCCGCGTGGCCGGGGAAGAGGCGGATCAGCTGGTGCGCCGCGACTTCGCGCGTCTCGTAATCGGGCTTGCCGACGATCAGCGAGGCGATGCGTTCCGAGTCGAGCGCGAACCACGAGGGCAGGTCCTGCGGCCGATTGACCAGCCACAAGACGGGATTGAATAAAGGAGAACCGCCGCTGGCCGGAATGACAGGATTGGCGGACAGGGACAGCTTTTCCGCCGCGACGAAGAAGCGGTGTTCGCCGGCGTCGAGATGGTCGGGCGTGCGCGCGAGGCGTGAAGCGAAGTCGAGCACCAGCGAGCAGCGTGCCTCGCGGCTGCCAGTGAGCTTTCTCATCAGGGTAACCAATGACTCCAGCCCCATCGGCATGACACCTTCCTGCAGCTTCAGTTCATGGAGTCTCGTCGCGAGTTCAATGGTCGCCGGCTCGTTGGGATAGACGCGCACGCCGTCGGCCGGATCGTAGATCAGCAGGTAGCGGTAATCCTGTGTCTTGAGTTTCTCCCACAGCCCGCGCAGCAACGGCACCGGAATCAGCGTGGACCCGAGCGGCGCGAGCACGCTGTCGCGGATGTTGCCGGAGACGATGAACTGCGAGCGGATCGGCAGCAGGCGGTCGAGGTCGCGCAACCAGCGCGGCGTGAGATCGGTCTGGGATGCGTCGCTCATTCGATGCTCCGGGCTTTGCGGGGTTGGTGATGGCGTTCTTCGCTGGTTCGGGCCGGCAGGCTGGTGGCATCGACGACCTGCACCGGCGCTTCGCCGGCCTGCAGCAGGCGTGTCACCGTGATCGGAATGCCACGTGCCTTGAGGGTGTCGAAGAGTTTCGGAAACTCGGCGCACCAGCGTTCCTCGGCGCGCATGTCCTCCCGCGCGCGATCCTCGCCGGCCATGCCGGCACGCACGACATTGAAGTTCATCGCGTTGCGCTGCGGATCGATGCGCAGGCGGATGAAGTAGTCGCCCCAGCCGGGCTTCTGGAAGTGCGCGACACCACCCTCGACGAAGAGCGTCTCCTCGATCTCTTCGACGGCGTAGCCGAGGTCCTTGAGTGATTGTTCGAGCACGATCGCCGCGGCTTCCTGCAGCTGCTTCTGCTCCGCTGCTGCGCTGCGAGCCTCGTTATGCCGCTGCACCTGCAGACGCAGTTCGGTCGTCAGCGCCTCGGCACGCTCGGCCGAAGGCGCGGCAACGACCTGTTGCGCCAATGCCTCCAGCGCCGGGGGCAATACCTGATCCGGATCGAGCTGCAGGCGTTCGAGCACACGGGCGACGAGGACGCGGCGTGCGGTGGCGATGTCGGTAGCCGCGACCTGGCCGGCTTGCGCCAGGAAGGCGGCCATCTGTTGCTGCAGGGAAGCGCCGGCCGCGGCAAGTTCTTCAAGCCGGGTGGCGAGCCCGGACTGCGCGGCGGTATCGGCTGGCGAAGCGGCGAGCAGCGCGGCGAAGCGCGCCTGTGCCGCGCGCAGCTCCGCCATGTGCTGTTGCCGTTCGGCGCCGGCCTCCTGCGCCATGCGCATGCGTTGGCGTTCTTCCTGTCGCTGGCGGCGCGTTGCCGCGGCGAGCCGGTCGGCTTCCGCCATGCCGGCCGCGATCTCGGCGGCACCGCGGGCGATGGACTGGGCGGAGACGAGCACTGCAGCTTCGAGTCCGAAACTTGCCGCCATCGGGCCGCTCATGTTTTCTCCCCCTGAATTATTCGCCCGTATTTTACGCGACGTACAATCGGCGCATGACTCTCACCGAACTGCGCTACATCGTCGCCCTGGCCCGCGAGAAGCATTTCGGCCGCGCGGCGGAAAAATGCTTCGTCGCCCAGCCGACCCTGTCCGTCGCGGTGAAGAAGCTCGAGGACGAGCTCGGCGTGATCCTTTTCGAGCGCGGCCAGAACGAAGTTTCCGTAACGCCTGCCGGCGAACCGATCGTGCGTCAGGCCGAGAAAGTGCTGGCCGAAGCCGCACGCATCAAGGAACTGGCCGACACGGCGGGGGATCCGCTCGCCGGCCCGCTGCGCATCGGCGCGATCTACACGATCGGCCCCTACCTGCTGCCCCGGCTGGTGCCGCTCCTGCGCGAGCGCGCGCCGAAGATGCAACTGATCATCCAGGAGAACTTCACCGCCAAGCTGATCGAGGCGCTGAAGAGCGGCGAACTCGACGTGGCCATCCTCGCGCTGCCGGTCGAGGAACCGGGGCTGGTCGCGCAGGCCGTGTATGACGAAGCCTTCCGCGTGCTGGTGCCCGCCCAGCATCCATGGGCGAAGCAGAAAACCATCGAAGCCGGCCGCCTGCTGGATGAGCAGTTGCTGATGCTCGGCCGCGGCAATTGCTTCCGCGACCAGGTGCTCGATCTCTGCACGCGTGCCGGCGCCGGCGGGCCGCAGGTGCTTGAAGGTTCCTCGCTCGAGACCATTCGCCTGATGGTCGCATCCGGCGTCGGCATTACCGTCATGCCGGCCTCGGCGGTTGACGAGCTGCCGAAGAACGATGTACTGCTGCGCGTACGCCCGTTTGCCGAGCCGACGCCGGTACGCCATGTCGGCATGGTCTGGCGTGCGAGCTTTCCGCGCTTCCAGGCCATCGACCTGTTGCGCAAGGCGCTGCTCGACTGCAAGCTGCCAGGCACCAAGGTCAGCAAATAGCGAATTCCTATAGGTGTCATTGGAACAATCCTCTGGAACAATCGATGGCTCCGGCGCAAAATCCCCACATCGCAACGGGAAATCGAAAGGAGAACACCATGAAAGCCAAGACCAGAAAACCTGCCGGCATCGACATCGGCATCTCCGCTGCCGACCGCGCCAGGATCGCGCAGGGCCTCTCCAAACTGCTCGCCGACAGCTACACGCTCTACCTGATGACGCACAATTTCCACTGGAACGTCACCGGCCCGATGTTCAACACGCTGCACACCATGTTCATGGCGCAGTACACCGAGCAGTGGAATGCCCTCGACATCATCGCCGAACGCATCCGCGCCCTCGGCCATCCAGCCCCGGGCACCTATCGCGAGTTCGTCAAGCTCGCGTCGATCAAGGAAGTCGAAGGCGTGCCGAAGGCCACCGAGATGATCCGGCTGCTTGTCGCCGCGCAGGAGGCGACCGCCCGTACCGCGCGCGAGTTGTTCCCGATCGTCGACAAGGCCAACGACCAGCCGACCGCCGACGTGCTGACGCAGCGCCTCGACGTGCACGAGAAAACGGCGTGGATGTTGCGCAGCCTGCTGGAAGAGTGAGCGCTCACAGGACCTACCAGCTCCTGATCGAAGTCGCCCGCCCCGTGCGGGTCAGCATCGGCCGGCTCGGAAGTTTTGCCTTCCCTGCCGGCCGCTACATTTATACGGGTTCCGCGCGGCGCAATTTCGAAGCCCGCATCGCACGCCATCTGCGCAGGGAAAAGACCCTGCGCTGGCACATCGACTACCTGCTCGCCGCTCCGGGTGTCCGTGTGGCCGGTATGCGGCGCTATGTCGAGGACGAGTGCTCCATCAACCAGGCGACACCAGGCATCGTTCTCATCGACGGCTTCGGCGCCTCGGACTGCCGCGCCGGTTGCGGCAGCCATCTCAAGTTGCTGGACTGAAGCGTGTCGTCAGCCAGTCGATGATGTCCTGCGCCGGATGGCGCCAGTCGGCCTCGAGCATCAGGCCGTGGCCCATGCCGGGATAGAGCGTCGCGTCGGTGCCGTAGCTGCGCGCGGTCATCTCCACCAGCGAGGCGGGGATGATCATGTCGTGCTCGGCGCCCAGTACCAGCAGGCTGGCCCGGCCATCCGGCAGGTGTTCGAGAACACGCATCGTGTGCGGCAGGTTGAACAGCATCATGTCCCAGATGGCGCGGTGCGATTCGGGCTGCGCCATGCGGTAGTAGCGCGTCAGGTCATCCACCGAGACCGGCTGGGCGAACAGCGCGGCGCGCAGGCTGTCGAGCGCGACCTGCTGGCCGGTCATCAGCCGGTTGAGGTCGGCGAACAGGTTCGGCTGATTGAAGAGCATGCCGAAGGCCGAGGCCGCCAGACCCTGCGGCGGCACCGAGCACATCAGCACCGCGGCGGGCGCGGTATGTTTCTCCAGGTATTTCTGCACGACGAAGCCGCCCATCGAATGGCCGATCAGCACCGGCGGCGCCGGCAGCGTGGCAACCGTTGCGGCGACGTCATTGACATAGTCATCGATCGAATAACTGTCGAGGTGGTCGCGGCGGCGGCTCTCGCCGTGGCCGGAAAAACTCAGGGCGTGGCAGGAGAAACCGGCGGCGGCAAACCAGGGCAGGTAATGCTCCCAGCACCAGGCGGCGGTGTAGGCACCATGCAGGAAGAGCAAGGGGGGGAATTCCGGACGCGGCTTTGGCGGCGCGCTGGAGAGGACTTCCAAATGATCGGCACGGCTTTGATGCATTGCCGCATTCTAGTGCGCTGCCGTCCTGCCAGCGCCGATTTTCAGTGAGCGGTCCCGGATAGCGCCCAGATGCGGTTCCAGTAGTCGGGCTTGATCGTCACGGACTTCAGGGTGGTGAAGTCACGGATCGCGAAATGCGCCCGCCGCGTGTCGCGCCGCACCGGGTCGCGGAACAGCCGGCCGTGCGCACCGAGGAAGGATACGACTTCGCGCGGCCGCGCCGCGCCATGCGGTGCATCGACGACGATGGCGGTTTCGCGGTTGGCGAGGCGTACCAGCGTGCCGGGTGGAAAGCTGCCATTGATGCGCCGCAAGGCTTCGAGAAGGACCGGGTCGAACATCTGCCGGCTGCGCGACAGCAGCCAGTGCAGCGCCTCGCGCGGCGTCATCGGATTGCGGTGAAAGCGTTGCGGGGCGACGAGCGCGCACCAGACATCGGCGATCTTGAGGATGCGCGCCTCGGGACAGATCTCGTCGCCGCGCAGCGCGGCAGGGTAGCCGCTGCCGTCGAGCGATTCGTGATGCTGCTCGACCGCCTCGATCCAGCACAGGTCGGCGCCCGGTGAATCGCGCAGCAGGTCGGCAGCCAGTTGCGGGTGGCGCGCCAGCGTGATGCGCTGGGCGTCGGTGGGGATGGCATACGGCGCCGTGAGGTCATCCTGCAGTTCGACCGAAGTCAGGTTCATGAACATCGCCGCCTTGGCGACCGTGTGCTGGCGGACCGCATCGAGCTGGATGGCGCGGCCGAGGTGGATGCCGAGGATCGCGGCGGAAAAGCCGTGCCGCAGCGAGGGGCTGTGCAGCGGAACGTGCGATCCCATGCCGAGGCAGATCTGCGGTGCGCGATCGACGAGGCCGACGAGTTCCGCGGCGACGGTGGAGAGCCGGATCACATCCTGCACGGTGCAGGACCAGCTTTCGATCACCTCGACGTAGGCGTGGGCAATCGCGGCCAGCCGGTCGCAGGGATGGGAGGAAGCCGGCACGAGCGGTTGCGGGCGGGCAGCGCTATTGGCGTAGGCGCTGCCGAAAGATTCGGCGAAAGCGAGGGCGGGCGCGTTCATGCAGGAAAGCTACGCAAATTCCCTGCCAGCCTGCTTTACCCGAGAATTTGCCCAAAACCGGCGGCATTGGCGGTATCACCGGCAAATATTGCCGGCGTCAGAGGCTGGCGAGTGCCTCGTCGGGTGTCAAAATGCGAAACAGGCCGTCGAGCCGGCGGCCGCGCCGCAATCGCAGCAGCAGCTTGTCGGCGGTGACCAGCCAGTGGGCGCCGCCGTCGCGGGCGAGTTCGAGGAACTTCTGGTCGTCGCGGTCCTTGCAGCGCGGCAAGGCGACAGCGTCCTGCGGCACGGCGTCGATCAGCTGTACCAGCGCCAGATAGGCGGCGTAGGCGGCTTCCTGCCGCTCGTCCGTCAAGGCGAACAGGGGGTAGCCGAGCACGCGGCGGAATTCGGCGAGGCAGGGCGCGCTGGTCAGGGCGATCCAGCGCCCGGAAACGACTTCGCCCCGGAACGGGGCGAAGCGGCTGTCCTTGAAGACGAACAGCGAGAGCAGCACGTTCGTGTCGAAAACAACACGAACGGGATGGCTCATCAGGACTTCTTCTGCTGGTCGAGGCGGAATTTGACGAAGCTGCCCGGCGCGTCTTCCAGCACGCCGAGCTTGCCCTTGACGGGATCGCGCGCCGGCACGGTGGCGTCGTCCTGCGCCATCAGCCAGGACTGCCAGTCGGTCCACCACGAGCCGGGTTGCTGCTCGGCACTGTTGAAAAACTCCTCCGCCGTTGCGGGCAGCGCTTTGGCCGGATTGATCCAGTAGCCGTACTTGTTGGCGGCGGGCGGGTTGACGATGCCGGCGATGTGTCCGGAGCCGCCGAGCACGAAGCGCGTCGGGCCCGAGAACAGCTGCGCGCCGAGGTAGGTGCTCTGCCACGGGGCGATGTGGTCTTCGATCGTGCTGATGAAGTAGGCCGGGATCTTGATCTTGCGCAGGTCGAT
>ERZ1645187.3501-NODE-3501-length-13150-cov-17.508286_pt1 | contig 13150 bp, 8 predicted proteins | sample MGYA00575352_ERZ1645187 | MGnify/ENA primary metagenome ERZ1645187 (study PRJEB40837, sample SAMN11349314) | freshwater sediment metagenome | isolation source: river sediment | host: Sediment | place: India: Wazaribad , New Delhi | collected 2017-02-21 ...
CGATGTCGGCCTGCCACGCCGTCTCGGTCATGAAGATGTCCTGCACGACGAACAGCTCGAGTTCGCACAAGGCCTGACGCGCCTGCCGGACGTTGGGGTCCGACATGGCCGGGTTCTCGCCCATCACGTACATGCCCTTGACCAGCCCTTCGTGGATGGCGTGCATGATCTCGATGACGGTCAGGCCGCGATTGGGATCGAGCTTCGTGTTCCAGAGCTTCTCGTACTTCTCGCGCGTCGCCTCGTCCTCGACCGAGATGTAGTCGGGGAACACCATCGGGATGAGCCCCGCGTCGGAGGCGCCCTGCACGTTGTTCTGGCCGCGCAGTGGATGCAGGCCGGTACCGGGACGGCCGATCTGCCCGGTGATGAGGGCGAGCGCGATCAGGCAGCGCGAGTTGTCGGTGCCGTGCGTGTGCTGCGACACGCCCATGCCCCAGAAGATTATCGACGACTTGGCGCGCGCGTAGAGCCGCGCCACTTCGCGGATCACGTCGGAATCGATGCCGCAAATCGGTGCCATGCGCTCCGGCGAGAACGAGCGCACCTTGGCGCGCAGCCCGTCATAGCCCTCGGTGTGCGCCTGCACATACTGCACGTCCACCATGCCTTCCTCGATGATGGTGTGCAGCATGGCGTTGAGCAGCGCGACATCCTGCGCCGGCTTGAAGTTCAGGATGTGCGTGGCATAGCGCGCGATGCCGGAATGCTGGCCGCGCGGGTCCATGACGATGAGATTGGCGCCGCGTGCCGCCGCCTGCTTCAGGTAGGTCGCGGCGACAGGATGGTTCTCGGCCGGGCGCGCGCCGATGACGATGATGGTCTCGGCATCCTTCGCCGCGGTGAACGGTGCGGTGACCGCGCCGGAGTTGACGCCCTCCATCAGCGCCGCCACGGACGAAGCATGGCAGAGCCGCGTGCAGTGATCGACGTTGTTGGTGCCGAAGCCTTGGCGGATCAGCTTCTGGAACAGATACGCTTCCTCGTTGGAGCCCTTGGCCGAGCCGAGGCCGGCCAGCGCCGAGCCGCCCCACGTATCGCGAATCTTCTTGAAGCCCTTGGCGGCCTTCTCGAGCGCTTCTTCCCAGGTCGCCTCGCGGAACACTTCGAGGATCTCGTCGCGCGTGCGCGGGATCAGGCATTCGCGCTTCGCCTGGCCCTCACGGCGGATCAGCGGCTTGGTCAGGCGGTCGGGATGGTGGATGTAGTCGAAGCCGAAGCGGCCCTTGACGCACAGCCGGTTCTCGTTCGCGGGGCCGTCGCGACCGTCGACGTAGAGAATCTTGTCGTCCTTGACGTGCACGGTCGTCTGGCAGCCGACACCGCAATACGGGCAGATGGTGTCGACGCTCTTGTCCTCGTAGGCGACGCGCTTGCCGGTCGCCTTGTCGAGCAGGTTGGCTTCCATCAGCGCGCCGGTCGGGCACGCCTGCACGCACTCGCCGCAAGCGACGCACGTCGAGCCACCCATGGGATCGTCGAAGTCGAACACCACTTTGGCGCCGTGGCCGCGATAGGCCATGCCGATGACGTCGTTCATCTGCACCTCGCGGCAAGCGCGCACGCACAAGCCGCAGTTGATGCAGGCGTCGAGATTGACGGCGATCGCCGTGTGGGAATTGTCCGCCTCGGGCTTGTCGCCTTTCGGCAGACGGCTCGTCGGCTGGATGCCCATCTGGTCGACCCACGCCCAGAACTTCGACTTCGGGTCGTGGCTCTCCTCGCGCTCCGGCTGGTCGGCGAGCAGCAGTTCGAACACCATCTCACGCGACTTCTTCGCGCGCTCGGACGCCGACTTCACCTTCATGCCGTTGGCGACCTTGCGCTGGCACGAGGCGGCGAGCACGCGCTCGCCCTCGATCTCGACCATACAGGCGCGGCAGTTGCCGTCCGGGCGATAGCCGGGCGCCGGGTGATAGCAGAGGTGCGGAATGTCGGTGCCCTCGCGCTTGGCCACCGTCCAGATGGTCTCGCCGGGCTCGGCCTCGACCTCACGGCCATCGAGCGTGAACTTGATTTTGTCTGACATGATCTCGTCTCTCGCGGATCTTCTGCTCAGTCTCTCGCGGCGTTCGGCGCGCCGCAGACGATCGTGGGACCGCCGTTACGACAGGTCCTCGGGGAAGAACTTGATGACCGATTGCAACGGGTTCGACGCGGCCTGCCCCAGACCGCAGATGGAGGCGTCACGCATCACCTGCGAAAGGTCGTCGAGCAACGGCTTGTCCCAGGTCTCGGCGCTCATCAGCTTGACCGCCTTCTCGGTACCGTTGCGGCACGGCGTGCACTGCCCGCAGCTCTCGTCCTCGAAGAAGCGCATCAGGTTCAGCGCCACGTCCTTCATGTCGTCCTTGTCGGACAGGATGACAACCGCGTGGCTGCCGACGAAGCAGCCATGCTTTTCGAGCTGGCCGAAATCGAGCGGAATGTCGGCCATCGACGCCGGCAGGATGCCGCCCGAAGCGCCGCCCGGCAGATAGCCCTTGAAGGCGTGCCCATCGAGCATGCCGCCACAGAGTTCGATCAGCTCGTTCGCCGTCGTGCCTGCCGCCGTCAGCACGACGCCCGGCTTCTTCACACGCCCCGACACCGAGTAGGAGCGCATGCCCTTGGCGCCGTTCTTGCCCTGGCTCGCGAACCACTCCGGTCCCTTCTCGATGATCGACGGGATCCAGTAGAGCGTCTCGACGTTGTTGACGAGCGTGGGGCGGCCGAAGATGCCGACCTCGGCGACGTAGGGCGGACGCTGGCGCGGGAGGCCGCGCTTGCCCTCGATGCTCTCGATCATGGCGCTTTCCTCGCCGCAGATGTAGGCGCCGGCGCCGCGGCGCACGCTCACCTTCACGTGCTTCGAAAGGCCCGCCGCCGCGAGCTTCGGGATCTCGTTGGCGAGGATCGCCAGCACGGCCGGATATTCGTCGCGCATGTAGATGAAGACCTCTTCGGCCTCCACCGCCCAGGCGCCGATCAGCATGCCTTCGAGAAACGCGTGCGGCCGCGTCTCGAGGTAGTGGCGATCCTTGAAGGTCCCGGGCTCGCCCTCGTCGCCGTTGACGGCCATGAGGCGCGGTCCCTTGTAGCCGCGGACGAAGGTCCACTTGCGCCCGGTCGGGAAGCCGGCACCGCCGAGGCCGCGCAAGCCACCGTCGGAAAGTGCCGCGATGACGCTGTCGACAGACCGCTCGCCCGCGAGGCACTGCTTCAACACCGCATAGCCGCCCTCGGCGACATAGCTGTCGAAGTCCTGATACTCGGGGATTTCGGGATGGACGTGGCCGTGCGCGACGAGGCTTTTGATCCTGTCGGCGGTTGCATGGTCGACGTGATGATGGCCGACATGCGCGGCGGGGGCGGTGTGGCACGAGCCGACGCAGGGCGCGCGCAGTACGCGCACGTCGTCCAGGTCGAGTTCGCCGAGTTCGGCGATCAGCTTCTCGGCACCGGCCAGCATGCACGAGAGCGACTCGCACACGCGGATGGTCGTCCTGGCGGGCCGCGGCTCGCCATCGGTCACCACGTCGAAGTGCGCATAGAACGTCGCCACCTCGTACACCGCAGCCATCGGGATGCGCATGAGCTCGCCCAGCGCCTGCAGGTGACCGACCGGCAGGCAGCCCTCGGCATCCTGGATCTTGTGCAGGTTCTCGATCAGCAGCGCGCGCTCGTGCGGTCCCGGCCCGACGATCCGGAACACGGCTTCGCGCTCGTCGTCCTTGAGCAGGCGTCCCTTCGGAAACACCAGCGCCTTGCGCCGGCCGGCGCCGGGATGCGGCGAGCGCTTGCCGCCTTCCCAAGGCTCGCCCTTGACGATGCCATTGCCGTTGCCAGCACCGTGTGCCTGGCCATGCGCTGTCCCGCGCCCCTTGCCGTGGTAATCCGTCACAGACTTCACCCTCCGACCGCTTGTTGCGGCGTTGTCGTTCATTTCGTGGAGCGCGGGTTACCCGCGCCGAGGTCAACGCCGTCCGGCGTGCGTGACCTCACGTGCTGCCGTCGTCTCCTGTCGGGCCGCCGCCACGGCGAGGCGAGCGGCCGAAGTCATGTCCTGTGCAGGCTGATACGCGACGCCGTTGTTGGCCAGCACCGTCGCGGCAAAACTGGCGTTGTTGCCGGCCATGCGCACCACCAGCGGCACCGCGCGCGTCGCCCGTCGCATGGCGACACCGACGCCTTCGGCGATGGTATCGCACGCCTGCATGCCGCCGCCGTGAATGTTGACCAGCAGTGCACGCACGCTCGGGTTGGCGAGGATCAATTCGATGCCGTAGGCCACATCGAGGCTCGAGGCATTGGTGCGCACGTCCATGAAGTTGGCGGGCCGTCCGCCCGCATCGACCACACAGTCCAGCGTTGCGAGCGCGAGGCCGGCGCCGTTCACCACGATGCCGATGTCGCCATCCAGACGCTGATAGTTGATGTGGTGGCGGTCGGCACCGAGCACAACCGGATCGCCCTCCTCCGCCTCGACGGCGGCGCTCAGGGCGGCGAGCGCCGGGTGGCGCACGAGGGCGTTGTCGTCGATGACGATCTTGGCGTCGAGAGCGACGAGATCGCCGTCCCACGTCACCGCCAGAGGATTGATCTCCACCTGTGTCGCATCGACGGCGACGGCCAGACCCGCCATGCGCCGGAAGATGTCGGCGGCCTTCCCTGCGGTCGCCCCCTCGAGGCCGAGCCGCGCCGCCATTCCGGCAAAATCGCCGGTCGCCTCGTTGCCGGTGATGGCGAGATCGATGCTGGCCAACAGGCTCGGGTCTTCCGCCGCGCGCGCTTCTACAGCCGAGCCGCCCGCGGCACAGCCGAGCAGGCGCAGGCGTCCCGAGCCCGCGTCGAGAAACACCGCCGCGTAGAGCTGCCGCAACGTCGGCACGACTTCCTCGATGAGGACCCAGCGCACCCGCTCCGTGCTGCCGGGCTCACCCGCCTTGGTGAAGCGCATGTCGAGCAGCAGCCGCGCCGTCTCGCCGACGCCTTCGGGGGAAGCCGAAAAGCGCACGCCGCCGGCTTCGAGGCGATCTCCCGCGCGCACCTGGGCTTTGACGGCGAGTTTTCCGCCACCGAGACGGCGTGCGATGCGCTCGGCGTCCGCCGGGCTGTCGGCGACGCGGCCCTTGGGAACGGGAACGGAGAATCTGGTCAAAAGCTCCTTCGCTTGGAACTCTTGGAGATTCATCGGTGCGGCGCTCCTTCCCCGTCTCGCGCGTCGACGCGCCGCAGGGCTTCTTATGATATGCCGGCTGTCATATCCTTGTTCGTCGCGAGCGTCACTTGAAACGCGACACGTAAGATATACTATCTGGTATACCATACACCACGACACGAGTCAGCCTGCTCGACGCTCCAGCCCAGGGCTGAGGCACACTCAGGTCCCGGGCCGATATTCGTAGCTGCGCTTGTGCGCAGCCCGCAATCCGGCCAAGATCATCGCGATTTCAACAGCCCTCCCCCCATTCGTGCTTGGTTATTGAAGAGCCTGCGGCCTTGGCATATGGTATGCCAGATCACGGCCGTCCGTTCGAGCCCTCGGCATAGCTCCAACGGTACAGAGCGACGGCAGACGTCTCGGCACCACGTTCCCCGCGAACACGGATGTCTGGCATGGAAACGCACAGGACGAGCCTCAAGATTGCGCCTATTGGCGAGAGCCAGAGCCTGAAGGCGCGCGCCTACGAGGCGCTTAAGGCTGCCATCGCCGGCATGAGCATCTACGACGAGGACGCCGAGCTGCGCCTCGACGAGCGCGATCTTTCGGCCCGCTTCGGCATCAGCCGCACGCCGCTGCGCGAGGCGCTGGCGCAGCTCGATCAGGAAGGTCTCGTGCGCGTCGTCGCGCGGCGCGGCATCTTCATCGTCAGGAAGACCAAAGCCGAGATCCTCGACATGATCGAGGCATGGGCGGCGCTCGAGAGCATGGCCGCACGCCTCGCCGCCGAGAGCGCGCCGGTCGACAGCGTCGAGGAATTGCACAGCCTCACCGACCCCTACGACGACGTGAGCCGCAAGCTCGGCGAGTATTCCGACGCCAACATCCGCTTTCATCAGGCGATCTTGCGCGCCAGCGGCAACGGCCTGATCGGCGAAATCTGCGACGGCCTGTTCCTGCACGTCCGCGCCATTCGCACACGCTCCATCTTCGAGAAGGATCGCGCCCAGCGCTCGATCATCGATCACAAACAGATCGTCGCGGCGATCGAGAAGCGCGACGGCGACCTCGCCGAGCGGCTGGTGCGCGAGCACACGCTGCGGCTTCGCGACCACGTCGCCCAGCACGTCGATATACCCTGAATACCCTGAGCAACTTCGACCGGACACGGCACGACAACAACAAGAATGTGCCGGAGCAACCAAGGAGGAACGTCACATGGCGGCAAGCGGCGCAGCCGAGATGAAGGTGGTCAGCAATACCGCTGACGACACGCTCGCGCGCAAGAGCACAGACCCCAACATCGTCTCCGGTGGCCATCTCGTCGCCAAGGCGCTGAAGGCGGAAGGCGTCGATACCATCTTCACGCTGTGCGGCGGGCACATCATCGACATCTACGACGGCTGCGTCGACGAAGGCATCAAGATCGTCGACGTGCGCCACGAGCAGGTCGCGGCCCATGCCGCCGACGGCTACGCCCGCCAGACCGGCAAGCTCGGCTGCGTCGTCACTACCGCGGGACCGGGGTGCACCAATGCCGTCACCGGCGTCGCGACGGCGTTTCGTTCCGAGAGCCCGATCCTGCACATCGGCGGCGGCGGCGGCCTCGCCCAGCACAAGATGGGCTCGCTGCAGGACCTGCCGCACGCACAGATGATGCGCCCGATCACCAAGTTCGCCGAGCAGGTGCTGACCACCGAGCGCATTCCCGACATGATCGCCATGGCGGCGCGCGAGAGCTTCTCCGGCGCCTACGGTCCGTCGTATCTCGAGATCTCGCGCGACGTGCTCGATCGCGAGATCCACATCGACAAGGCCGTCATCCCGAAGCCCGGCCACTATCGTGCTTCGGTCAAGTCGATCGGTGATCCCGCCGACATCGAGCGGCTCGCCGATGCCCTCGTCAACGCCGAGCGGCCGGCGATCCTGTTCGGCCAGCAGGTGTGGGCCGCGCGCGGGCACAACGAAGCCATCGCCCTGCTGCGCGGTCTCGACATTCCGGGCTACTTCAACGGTGCCTCGCGCGGCCTGCTGCCGCCCGGTGATCCCCACCACTTCGACCGCACCCGCAGTCTCGCCTTCGGCAAGGCGGACGTGGTCGTCATCGTCGGCACGCCGTTCGATTTCCGCATGGGCTATGGCAAGCGCATCAACGTGCCGACGCTGGTGCAGATCGATCAGGACTACCGCACCGTCGGCAAGAACCGCGACATCACGTTCGGTCTGGTCGGCGATCCGGGCGCGATCCTGAAAGCGGTCCTCGATGCGGCGACGGCGAAGATCGACAACTCCAAGCGCCAGCTCCGCCGCCAGTGGATGAAGCAGCTGACCGACGCCGAAGCTGCGGCGACGCAGAAGCTGATGCCGTTGTTCACGTCCGATCAGTCGCCGATCCATCCGTTCCGCGTGGCGTGGGAGCTGAACGAGTTCCTTGGCGAGGACACCATCTACATCGGCGATGGCGGCGACGTCGTGACCATCTCGGCGCAGGCGGTCAGACCGCGCAATCCGGGCCAGTGGATGGACCCCGGCGCGCTCGGCTCGCTCGGCGTCGGCACCGGCTTCGCCATCGCCGCGAAGCTCGCCAACCCGGACAAGGAAGTGCTCTGCTACTACGGCGACGGCTCGTTCGGCATGACCGCCTTCGACATGGAGACGGCCAACCGCTTCGGCGTGCCGTATCTCGCGGTGATCGGCAACAACTCGGCCATGAACCAGATCCGCTACGGGCAGATCTCGAAGTACGGCGAGCAGCGCGGCAACGTCGGCAACCTTTTGGGCGACGTGCCGTTCGGCAAGTTCGCCGAAATGCTCGGCGGCTATGGCGAGGAAGTGCGCGAGGCAAGCAAGATCGCCGGCGCGCTGCAGCGTGGCCGCGAGTCGATCGCCAGGACCGGCAAGTCCGCCGTCATCAACATCTGGGTCGACCCGCGCGAGTACGCTCCCGGCACCAAGAACCAGACCATGTACAAGTGACATCGAAGGGCCGCCCTCGCGGCGGCCCTTCTCCGCTTTGCAACGTCGCGATCAGCCAATCAGTCGAGGAGGCCGGCACATGACTCTCGCCCTGCGCAGCCCCAGACGCTGGTCGGTCGCGGACTACCTGTCATTCGAGGAAACGGCGAGCGAGCGCCACGAGTTCATCGATGGCGTCATCTATGCGATGGTCGGCGGCAGCGACCGCCACAATCTCATTACCGGCAATCTGTTCCTCGCACTTGGCAACCACCTGCCCGACCGCTGTCAGGCGTTCGAGCACGGCATGAAGCTGCGCGTCGTCCTCGATCGCGCGGAATGCTTCTACTACCCGGACGTGATGGTCTCGTGCAGCGAGCAGGACCGCGCCCGCCACTGGCGCGAGCGCCCGCTTCTGATTGCCGAGGTGCTGTCGGATTCGACCGAGCGCAACGATCGCGCAGAGAAATTCACGGCCTACAGATCCATCCCGGAGTTGCAGGAGTATGTGCTGATCGCGCAGGACGTGCCGCAGGTCGAAGTGTTCCGCCGCCGCAATGCCTGGCAGCTCGAAACCTTCTTCATGAACGACACCATCACGCTGGAGAGCGTCGCGCTGACCCTCCCGGTGACGCAACTCTATCGACGCATCGCATTCTGAAACACCACGCGCGGACCACGAGCCGCGAGCACGACAAGAAAAGGGAAGGACGGAAATGACCAAGGCCCTCGACGGGATCAAGATCCTCGATTTCACGCACGTCCAGTCGGGACCGACGTGCACGCAGCTGCTCGGCTGGTTCGGCGCCGACGTCATCAAGGTCGAGCGCCCTGGCGAGGGCGACGCCACACGCAAGCAGTTGATCGACGTGCCGGGCGCCGACAGCCTCTATTTCACGATGCTCAACCACAACAAGCGCTCGATCACCATCGACACCAAGAACAAGCGCGGCAAGGAGATCCTCGAGCGCCTGGTCAAGACCTGCGACGTGCTGGTCGAGAACTTTGCGCCCGGCGCGCTCGATCGCATGGGCTTCTCGTGGGAGAAGATCCAGGAACTCAACCCGCGCATGATCATGGCCTCGGTCAAGGGCTTCGGCCCCGGCAAGTACGAGGACTGCAAGGTCTATGAGAACGTCGCGCAGTGCGCCGGCGGCGCCGCCTCGACCACCGGCTTCCGCGATGGACTGCCGCTCGTCACGGGCGCGCAGATCGGCGACTCCGGCACCGGCCTGCATCTCGCGCTCGGCATCATGACGGCGCTGTTCCAGCGCGAGAAGACCGGCCGCGGCCAGCGCGTGCTCGCACCCATGCAGGACGGCGTGCTGAACCTCTGCCGCGTCAAGCTGCGCGACCAGCAGCGCCTCGCGCACGGCCCGCTGAAGGAGTATTCGCAGTACGGCGAGGGCATCGCCTTCGGCGACAGCGTGCCGCGTGCCGGCAACGACTCGGGCGGTGGCCAGCCGGGCCGCATCCTCAAGTGCAAGGGCTGGGAGACCGATCCCAACGCCTACACCTACTTCATCATCCAGGCGGCCGTCTGGGAGAAGGTGTGCGACCTGATCGGCGAACCCGGCTGGAAGACGGCGCCCGGCTACGACAAACCGCTGCACCGGCTCGACAAGCTCAACAAGATCTTCAACCGCATCGAACAGTGGACCATGTCCAAGACCAAGTTCGAGGTCATGGAGGCCTGCAACCCGCTCGACATTCCGGTCGGTCCGATCCTGTCGATGAAGGAACTCGCCGAGGACGAGGGCCTGCGCGCGACGGGCACCATCGTCGAGGTCGATCACCCGACGCGCGGCAAGTATCTCTCGGTCGGCTGCCCGATCAAGATGAGCGACAGCCCCGTCGAGGTGACGCGCTCGCCGCTGCTCGGCGAGCATACCGACGAAATCCTCGTGGACGTGCTCGGCTACAGCGCCGAGGAAGCCGCCGAATTGCGCGCCGCCGGCGCCACCGAGCTGATCAAGCGCGAGGCCGCCGAATAGCCTTGTCCCCGGGGGCCGTGCAGCGACATCGGCCCCTTTTCCAAACGTCTCTCGAGTCGACGTCCACTCCACCACCAGAAACAACAGCGGCGCCGCATGAACGGCGGCCGGCGGGAGGGTCCAGCGATGCGCATCGTCGTCCACGGTCAGGAGGCCTTCGGCAAGGCCGTCCTCGAAAAGTTGCTGGAGCGCGGCGAGAACGTCGTCGCGGTGTTCTGCGCACCCGACAAGGAAGGCAAGGCAAAGGACCCCTTGGCCGAGTTCGCCGCGGCGAAGGGCCTGCCCATCCATCAGCCGGCCTCGTGGAAGACGCCGGAAGCACTGGCACTTATGCAGTCGTACAAGCCGGACGTCTGCATGATGGCCTACGTCACGCTGTTCGTCCCCCAGCCGGTGATCGACGCGCCGACCTACGGCACCTTCCAGTATCACCCCTCGCTGCTGCCGCTGCATCGCGGCCCCTCGGCGATCTCGTGGCCAATCGCTTTTGGCAAAACGCACACGGGCCTCTCCATCTTCTGGCCGGACGAGGGCCTCGACGAAGGCCCGATCCTCCTGCAGAAGGAGTGCGACATCGGCCCCGACGAAACGCTCGGCGACGTCTACTTCAAGAAGCTGTTCCCGATGGGCGTCGACGCCATGATCGAGAGCCTCGATCTGGTGCGTGACGGCAAGGCGCCGAAGATCCCGCAGGACCACTCGAAGGCGACCTACGAATATCGCTTCAAGAAGCAGCTCGCCGAGATCGACTGGTCGAAGAGCGCCGACGAGGTCTACAATCTGATCCGCGCCGTCAATCCCGCCCCCGGTGCCTTCGCCGCCTTCAAGGGCGCAAAGTTCGACATCTACGACGCACGCAAGGCGAGCGGCTCCGGCAAGCCGGGCGAGGTGCTCTCGGTCGACGGCGACGGCATCACCATCGCCGCCGGCAGCGGCGGCGCAGTGCTGGCGAAGCGCGTGCGCCCTGACAAAGGACAGAAAATCCCGGCTGCGGAATTTGCCGCATCGACCGGATTGAAGCCGGGCGACATTCTCGACGCCGTTGCGCCCAAGGCTCAGGGCTGACGCAACCACAACAGAGCCGCGACACGCCGGGTCTACCGGCTGGGAGGAACAAGCTGATGGCCGTGAAGTCCGATATCGAGGTCGCCCGCGAGGCGAAGATGAAGCCGATCGGGGAGGTCGCCTCCAAGGTCGACATCCCCGGCAGCGCGCTGCTCAACTACGGGCCCTACAAGGCCAAGGTGTCCTTCGACTTCATCGACAGCAAGAAGGACAAGAAGGACGGCAAACTGATCCTCGTCACCGCCATCAACCCGACGCCCGCCGGCGAAGGCAAGACGACGACCACGGTCGGCCTCGGCGACGGCCTCAACCGCATCGGCAAGAAGGCCATGATGTGCCTGCGTGAGCCCTCGCTCGGGCCGTGCTTCGGCGTCAAGGGCGGCGCGGCCGGCGGCGGCTATGCGCAGGTCGTGCCGATGGAGGACATCAACCTCCACTTCACCGGCGACTTCCACGCCATCACGTCCGCGCACAACCTGCTCTCCGCCCTGCTCGACAACCACATCTACTGGGGCAACGCTCTCGGCCTCGATGCCCGCCGCATCGGCTGGAAGCGCGTGCTCGACATGAACGACCGCGCGCTGCGCATGATCGTCAACTCGCTCGGCGGCACCGCCAACGGTTTCCCGCGCGAAGACGGCTTCGACATCACCGTCGCTTCCGAAGTGATGGCGATCCTGTGCCTCGCCATGGACCTCGAGGACCTCGAGCGCAGGCTCGGCAACATCGTCGTCGGCTATACGCGAGACAAGGCGGCCGTGCGCGCCCGGGACCTGAAGGGCGACGGCGCCATGACCGTGCTGCTCAAGGACGCGCTGATGCCGAACCTCGTGCAGACGCTCGAGAACAACCCGGTCTTCATTCACGGCGGCCCGTTCGCCAACATCGCTCACGGCTGCAACTCGGTGCTCGCCACCAAGACCGCGCTGAAGCTCGCCGACTATGTCGTCACCGAAGCCGGGTTCGGTGCCGACCTCGGCGCCGAGAAGTTCTTCGACATCAAGTGCCGCAAGGCGGGGCTGCAGCCGTCGGCCGCGGTCATCGTCGCCACCGTGCGCGCGCTGAAGATGCACGGCGGTGTCGCCAAGGACGACCTCAAGGGCGAGAACGTCTCCGCCGTTGCCAAGGGCTGCGACAACCTCAAGCGCCACATCGAGAACGTGCGCAAGTTCGGCGTGCCGCCGATCGTCGCCGTCAACCGCTTCATCACCGACACCGACGCGGAGATCGCCGAGGTGATGAAGGCGGCCGAAAGCATGGGCACCAAGGCGTTCCTCTGCACGCACTGGGCCGATGGCGGCAAGGGCACCGAGGATCTCGCCCGTCACGTCGTCGAGATCGCCGATAGCGGACAGGCGCGCTTCCAGCCGCTCTATCCCGACGACATGCCGCTGCGCGACAAGTGCAAGACCATCGCCACCGAGATCTACCGCGCCGCCGACATCTCGTGCGACAGCTCGATCGAAGCCCGCTTCAAGGAGCTGGAAGCCGCCGGCTACGGCAAACTGCCGGTGTGCATGGCCAAGACGCAGTACTCGTTCTCGACCAACCCGAACCTGCGCGGCGCGCCGACCGGACACACGGTGCCGATCCGTGAGCTGCGGCTCTCGGCGGGTGCGGAGTTCATCGTCGTCGTCACCGGCGAGATCATGACCATGCCGGGTCTCCCGCGCGTGCCCTCCGCCGACAACATTCGCCTCAACGAGAATGGCCAGATCGAAGGCCTGTTCTGAGGCGCACGGAGCCGAAGCGCACACAGAATGTGCTTGGCACGACCTGGGGCTCCGCTCGCGCGGGGCCCTTTCTCTTTTTCGGAGCGCCTGGCGGCGCGTCCGGCGCACTGCGCTCCGATCGGCCGAGCCCCCCCGCGAGGCCGTAAATCGGCAGCGCAAATGATCGGCCTGCGACCCTCGGCCGCTGAGCACGCTTGCGCGTGCCGACCACCCGCTCCGATCGCCCGAGCCCCTTGCGGCGAGGGCGTGAATCGGCGCGG
>ERZ1645187.3502-NODE-3502-length-13147-cov-18.131913_pt1 | contig 13147 bp, 15 predicted proteins | sample MGYA00575352_ERZ1645187 | MGnify/ENA primary metagenome ERZ1645187 (study PRJEB40837, sample SAMN11349314) | freshwater sediment metagenome | isolation source: river sediment | host: Sediment | place: India: Wazaribad , New Delhi | collected 2017-02-21 ...
CGAGAGAAGCGCTCCCGTCATCACGAGCTCTTTTGCGGGGCGATCTGCCAAACGATTTTGCGCGGCGATCAGATATTCATCTTTTTCGAGCGCCAAAACTGCCGATTGCAGCGCTGTTCCCCTCATCGCAATGATTACAAAAACCCTCATCCAATGCGCGATCAGTCAGCCATCTCCTGGGAGAGGGCTGAGGATTAGCGAGAGTCTGCTGTTATTTATAAAACGGATCCGAGAATTACATCCGGGTCGTTTGTCCTGATAAATGGATGCACATACTTGTTTAAGACGTCTAAAGAAAATTTAGACATGGTAGAAGCCTCGCCTTTATGAATTTATGCGATTCATATTTAACCACCCGGATTTGTTCCATTGGTCGGATAGAAAGCCGGCGTGGCACTCCAGAATCGGACGCCATAGCGCTTGATCACCTGAGCTCTCCCGCTCTGCTCTAATCGATTTAACGTGTCAACGATATTTTCCTGTGACCAATCAGCAAGGGTTTCAACTAACTCTGTTTCCCGCATGGGATGACGGGTGACGATCCCAACAATGGCATCCACCAAGTCTTCTGAACCACTCAGATCAAAGGTACCCGCAGCAGGATGAACGACTCTGGCGATATTCCCTAAAATCGCTTGGGCGCGTAAAAGTCCTTCTTCGTCCGTGGGTCGCACCCAGGGCTCTGCTGGTGGTCGGTCAGGCTGGAGGATATGGACTTCATCGGGGTGTATGCGGGCGAGTTTCCCGGCGATTCTTTTAAGTTCCACCTCTGTATCATTTAAATCTTTTATCAGCATTACTTCAATCCATAGCTTGCCTGGATATTGCTCACGGAAAGAAATCAAACCATCGATGATGCGATTATAAGTAATCGCGGGATGGGGTCGGTTGATCTTGCGATAAAGTATTGCATTACCTGCGTCCAAAGTTGGGAGTACTGCGTCTGCCTCTAGCAACTCCTCACGAACCTCAGGCAAATACAATAAAGAGCCATTCGTGATAACTGCCACCGGAAGTGTCGTCAGGGTTTTTACTTGATGAATCATTTCCCCAATGCTCGCATGAAGAGTGGTTTCTCCGGATCCCACAAATGTGACCCAGTTAATTTCCCCCGGCTTATGAGCTTCTAAGGCTTCTTTTACTTGATCGATTATTTCTTCAGGTGGAAAAAAATTCTTGCGCTCATTGGTCAGCGGTCGAGTACGACCAAGCTGGCAGTACACGCAATTCCAATTGCAAGTCTTGAGTGGAACGGGGTCAATTCCCAATGATTGCCCCAGCCGCCTTGAAGGTACTGGTCCAAATACGTATTTCACCTTTTCGTCCTCCTCTCAGCGCTCGCCAAACAACTTGGTGCCAATCCGCACAATATTTGCGCCTTCCTCAATGGCAATTTGATAGCTATTGCTCATGCCCATCGACAGGAATTTCATTGTAATGTTTGGCAAATTCCTGGCAGCAATGCGCTCAAAAACCTCGCGGGTTGCTTTGAAATAGGGTCGGCTATCCTCTGGATCACCAAAGCGCGGTCCCATGGTCATCAAACCTTCAACACGAAGATTCTGTAAAGTGCTCATCCGAATGACCAGTTCATCCACTTCCTCCGGCAGGACGCCGGTTTTGTTTGTTTCACGACCGCTGTTGACTTCCACCAGGACCGGCATCTTTTTCTGAAGATTTGCACAATAACGGTCTAAAGATTGGGCAAGGCGCCATGAATCAACAGTTTCTATCATGTCAAAATATTCGACGGCTATTTTTACTTTATTTTGTTGCAAATGACCGATCATGTGCCATTTTGCCCGGTCGCCAATTGTCTGAATGATCGGCAATGCCTCTTGCACATAGTTGTAACCAATGTCTGTCACACCCGCTTGAATAGCTGCTTCAACTTCTTCCAAGGTACGCGTCTTAGCCGCTGCCAGCAACAAAACACCTGGAGGAATGGATTCTAGAATTTTTTTAGTGGACTTTCTAATGTTATTTATTTGTGAGTTCATTTTTTGCCTGACCTGGATTGCAATAACATCTGTGTTCCAATAGGTTGATGAACAAGCTCTGAGACCAAGGGACATTTGACCTTGAATAAGAAAAAGATATTTTCGGGCTCGTTACTAAGGGTTTCAAAATTGCCCTGCCCTTTGGCAATGATTAAGTCAGCATCGGAATAACGGCGCTGGAATTCCTGGCTGCAATCCCTTAAAATCGTCCCCGGAGCATCAGAACCATTGTCGATGATCTCGACGATTTTATCCAGACCAACTGCCTGAGCATCGGCTAATGTGGCATCGTTGATTACAGGTGCACCGCGCACGACAAGCGTCACTCGCTCTGGCAATAGTTTTTCGATAAGCAGTCGGTCAAAAGCAATTTCACCGGCATTATCAGCAAGATACAAGATGGATTGCGCTTTGGCGATGGCTGTGCGAAACTCGTCATAATCACCAACCAATGGTTCGGTCAGCGCACGGTTTACAGCCTGGAGCATATCAGCTTCTGTGAGGTTTCCATTTACGCCCATGTCAATGACATTTCCTGCAATTGCCAAACGGGCTGCCAACAGCAGAGGATCACTGGCAGATTCAATTTTAGATCTGAGAGAAGGGAGCATTTCCAAGGCTATGAAATTTTGCCGATCTTTTGTCTCACGGTAAGGGTCATCCACCCCGGCAATCTCCCGCAGCCGGCGATGGATACGCTGCGCCATTGCAGGAGGCGATTGACTCAGGTCCATTTCTCCAGCCCAACCCAAAACCTCACGAAGAATATTTTCATGAACCTTTGGATCTTTGGATACCATCCTGGCAGCATCCAGGCTCTGACGCAAAATGCAGGGAATGCAGTCCAACGAGGTTTTCATGCCTGTTTTTTCCCAATAAAAGTGTCAATACTATCGAAGTTTTCATGCCTGCGTAATATCTCAGTGTATGGAACTTTGACCATTTCACCGCGCTTATTTTCGTGAATGGTATACAAATCATTCAGGCTTTCAATTCGATCAATAAATAACACGCCGTCCAGGTGATCAATTTCATGATGAACCACCACAGCATTAAACCCTTCAATCAACCGATCGAAGGGCTGTCCTTGTTCATTCATGCCTACAACGCGCAAGTGATGGGGGCGCACTGTTTCTCCATATAAACCCGGAAAACTTAAGCAACCGTCAAAATCTTTGCGTTCATCACTCATCTCAACGATTTGAGGATTGATCAACGCCTGGGGCGGCCCCGCTTGCCATATTCCGTCTACTTCGGCGCCCAAACAGACGATCACCACACGCTGATGGATGTTAATCTGAGGCGCAGCCAGCCCAATGCCATCCCCACTGGCTTGTAGCGTGTCTTGAAGATCTTCAATGATCTGTTTTAACTGGTGAGCGTTCAGATTTACAGCTTCACTTTTCTGGCGTAATTCGCTTTTGTATTCTGGATAAACTAAAATTTTACGGACTGTCATGGTTACACATCCTAACTTATAAAGCTTTGGCTTTTTTGGGTCGTCCGTGACCTTCAATCGCATCTATCACCGCTTCGCGTAATGCCATTACGGCAAGTTTTGCGCAATGTTCATGATCTGTTGGTAAACCACCTAGAGCTGATAACAATTCTTCAGGGGTGATTTGTCCCGCCTGGTCCACTGTTTTTGAACAAGCCATTTTGGTTAGCATGCTGCCACAGGCTATGATGACACCGCAACCGTCTGCCACAAATTTCGATTCAATAATTCTGTTAGAAATTATGCGCAGGTCTATTTGCATCCGATCCCCGCAACTTCCCAAGAAAAATCCCTGAGCATCAGGATGATCTAAAGTGCCCATGTTTTCTTTACTTCGAATCAGATACATGACAATATCAGAATAGGGTTGTTTGACTTGCTGCGGCTGTGAAGATGAGAGTGAATCGACATCGATATTGCCCTCAAAAGACCTCTCTCCACCGATAGATGCCCTTTTTAAATCGCCATTTGGAGATTTTGACGGAAGAGATGATGCCTTTTCTTCAAGTGTGGAAACCGATGCAACAAATAAGTTAGCAAACTCCGAACTTTCTTCCAGCACGACTTCTTCAATTTTTCCCAAATCGCACAGTTTTGCCACGATCGGAACCAGCGGTATTTGAGTCAAAAGTGAAGCTTTTGCAGCGCTTGCCACTGTTTCACCCCCACTCTTACCAAAAATAAACTCCTTTTTACCTGTGTCGGGATCGAGATAATATGCCATATTTTCAACCACGCCGAGGATTGGAACATCCATCTTTTGAGCGATACATATTGCTTTGTTTGCAGCTTTTGTGGATAACACTTGAGGTGTTGTAACGATTATTGCGCCTCTGAATGGAAGCGACTGCATGACTGCAATCGCAACCTCTGAAGTGGCAGGCGGCATATCGACCAACAAATAATCTAAAGTTCCCCATTCAACTTCTTTCCAAAGTTTTTTGATGACTTCATCAACCATGGATACTTTCCAAACAACCGGTTGATCTTCATTATCAAAAAGTAAATCTGTCGAAATAATTTTGATACCCAAATGGCTTTGCAAGGGTATAAAATTATATTGTCCGGTCTTTGCTGAACCACGCAACCCAAACATCAGCGGAATATTCGACCCTGTAAAATCTGCATCAAGAATACCTACTTGATAACCCTCATGTGCTAAACTGCTAGCAAGCAGACTTGTAATAAATGATTTTCCGACTCCTCCCTTCCCGCTCATCAAACCAATAACATGCTTGATTTGATTAATTTCTGCAGTTGCCCGTTTAAATACCATTTTTGATTCCAATTTTTGATCTTTACCAGTAACCGTGTCCATGGCACTTATCCTTTGGATTGAGTGATTGCACTAAAAATTAATGCAATCAACAAACTGAATACCAGCCACATTATTCCGGATATAACTAAAAATTTCCCATCTTATTCCTCTTCGTATAATTTGTTAAAAATTTTGCCGATCATAGGTTTGTTTGATTAATCAAGCTGGTCAGCGCTTCAGCTTCGATGTAGTCCTTTACAGTAATCGTTTGAGATGTAACCCCAATCACATCAGCGACGGCTTTCTTGATCTGCACTGCCAGGAATACAGCAATTGGACATAGAGGAGAAGAAGGTCGGATCGTATAGGTTACCTGACCGTTTGACTCCACCACTAGATCATCCACCAGTTTCATGCGGACGACGTCTGCTCCGGTCTCCGGGTCGATCACTGTGGAAAGTTTCGCAAGAATCGCTGCCTGTAATTGCTTGACATCAGACATTTTTCTTCTCCATGAATTCCGGAACAGTTGTAAGGAAGGCTTTTAATAACTCTGAAACGCCGGGCATATTTACATCTTCGATTTTTCCTGCATCACACAGGAGAGCAATTTGAGGATCAATCGGTAGTTGAGCCAGTATAGGCGCACCGGCAGTTGCCGCAATTTCCTCCGCATGGCTATCCCCAAATATGAAGTGCCGTTTGCCGCATTCTGGGCAGACAAAGTAAGCCATGTTTTCTACTATCCCGGCAATATGCACGCCAATGGTTTGCGCCATATGCACTGTTTTTCGCACAATCAATGCCGAAAGGCCTTGCGGTGTCGTTACCATCACAATTCCTTTAACAGGCAGCGACTGCATGATGGTCAGAGTCGCATCCGATGTGCCGGGTGGGAGATCAACCAACAGATAGTCCAGTGTGCCCCACTCGACATCTCCCCAAAGCTGCTTGATGGCTTTGCTGATCAATGGACCGCGCCAGATTACGGGTTCATCTTCACTGGAGAGTAGTAAATTCATTGAGATAACCTTGATTCCCGATCGGCTTTTGAGCGGTTCTATGCCAATTTTTCCAAACTCTATCGGGCCATGCAGCCCAAATAACATCGGAATACTTGGACCTGTAATATCCGCATCAAGAATGCCAACCGAATATCCTTCTCTTGCAAGGGCACTTGCCAGCAGACTGGTGACAAACGATTTGCCCACTCCGCCCTTACCACTCATCACTGCGACAACATATTTGATGTGGTTGTATGCTGCAGCAACACCATCCTCTGATTTTGGAGGAACTGTATTTTGTGCCTTCTCTGGTGTGGAATTCATTTTAATAGATATCCTTTCTATATTCGTTGACTCTTAAAACTCTACATTTCTTTAAAATTAATTGAACTGTAACATCTTTACGATGTTTTGCCATATCTGCCTGATCGATATGCTGGCAGGAGACATGGGTCGAAAAGCAGTCACTGATTCGCCACGAACCATCGCTTCAGTGACAGTTGAATCGAATGGAATTCGACCCATCACTTCAACATTCTGTTTCTGGCAATATTCTTCAATTTGAGCTGCACCATCCAAAAAAATATCGGCCTTGTTGATACACACAACTGCTGGAACATGAAAATGCCGGGTCATTTCCAGCGCACGCTCCATATCATGCACGCCGGATATGGTTGGTTCGGCAATGACTATCGCCATATTTGCGCCCGAAACCGCAGAAATCACCGGACAACCTATGCCCGGTGGACCATCTACGATGATTAACGGATACTGCTCATCCATCGCAAGCAAGCGCGCTTGTTGCTTTACTAAGGTGACCAGTTTCCCCGAATTCTCTTGGGCAGGGCGTAACTCTGCATGGAATAACGGACCATAACGGCTATCTGACCGAAACCAATAGCCAGCCAATTGCAATTCCATTTTAATGGCGTTAGCAGGACATTGATGCACACAGGCGGCACAACCATCGCACGCAATCGGGTCTACTTGATAATCGCCTTGTTTAAGAGCAATCGCGTCAAAGCGACAGACTTGTTCGCACAAACCACAGCTCTCACATTTTTCAGGGTCTATCCAGGCTACATTACCACCCATAAATTCGTGCTGTTCCAGTACATGAGGTGATAAAACCAGCTCCAAATTCGCTGCATCCACATCGGCATCTGCTAGCACTGCGCGAATAGAATCAGAGTGAGCGAGATGGGCAAACGCTGCTGCGATACTGGTTTTACCTGTGCCGCCTTTACCGCTTAAGATTACAAATTGTTTCATTGTTGAGCCACGATTCTGCTGATCTCAGCAAATAACTGCTGAAAAAGCATTATGTATTTGGGATCAATATCAAAAAGCGTTTGTCCTCGCGCGGTTCCCTCAGCAATGGCGCGGTCATAGGGGATACGCATCAAGATCGGTAAACCTATGTCAATACAATATTTTTCGACCCCTGGGTCTCCAATACCATCACGGTTGATGACAACTCCTGCGGGGATTTGTAATTCTTTTGCCACCTGCGCAGCCAATTTAAGATCGTGCAGACCAAAAGGTGTTGGTTCGGTCACAAGCAGCAAAAAATCGGCGCCGCGGACTGACTCTACCACCGGACAGGAGGTCCCTGGAGGTGCATCCACGACCACCACCTGTCCAGACTGAGCCACAGACCATTTTTTAAGCTGCCGGATGACAGGTACGGCCATGGGCTCCCCAATATTCAGGGTTCCACGCGAAAACTGGATACCTGAAGGGGTGGATCCCGCCTCAAGAGACCCCAGGAGGTTGGGTTCTTCACTTATCGCTTTCGTAGGGCAAACCCATGTACAACTGCCGCAACCATGGCATAACTGCGGGAATACCAATACTTTTTTGTTTAGGACTGCGATAGCATGATATTCACACACTTCCGCGCAGTCACCGCAACCAATGCATTTTGACTCATCGACATTGGGGATCAGAATGCTGACATCTTTTCGACTTTCGAACGTCGGCTTTAAAAAAAGATGAGCATTCGGCGCTTCCACATCACAATCCAGAAAAAGCGGGGGCAGGCCCAAAGCATCTACGGACAGACTCAAGGCTAGGCTGGTGGCAACGGTGGTCTTGCCCGTTCCCCCCTTCCCGCTGGCGACAGTAATTCGCATGGGTTATCTCCCTTGTGAATGGTGGGTGCCACTGGCGGTTGGCATATTCACTTGCTGCAGCTCTCCGGCATTAAAGCGTTTGACGATATCCTGGATATTTCCATCGCTTTTATTTCGATACATTAAAATGCCGGCTGCGTTAAGCGCTGAGGAAGCATTTGGACCAAAATCACCGCTGATGACAGCCTCCGCCTTCTGCTTGGCGATAAATTGCGCAGCCTGAGTCCCAGCTCCTCCAGAAGCATTAATGCCTGGATTGGAAAAGGCTTCCCACTCCATCGTTTCGGTATCCAGTACAAGAAAATAAGCACAGCGCCCAAAACGCATGTCGAACTTGGCATCAAGTGATGGGGATGACGCAGTAATGATAATTTTCACAATTTTCTTTTCTCCTTAGACAAATAATATTTCTATTCGCGGACCATTTTGGTCCCACATTTTGGACAAACCTGGTCAATACAACGTTCACTCACAATATGTTCCGCCTTATAGCCACACTTAGGACAGACACAGTTTCCGCTTGGGCCGGCGCCAGGCTTGGTACCGCCGCCCATTCCCCGCCCCTTGCCTTGGCCACCTCCACCTCGCCCCTGACCACGACCGTCACGAAATAATCGATCAAACATTATTCCACCTCCGTTGCATAAATAAAATAAGATTCTCTTGAATGGCTAAACGCATCCTTTTCGGTTTCCCGGATAATAAGGCGCGAAGCGCCGCACAGCGAAATAACGAGTCCAACGTCCCGCGCCTTTCTTTCAGCTTGCCTATTTCTGCTCAAGTTCTTGAATGCGTTTTTCAATGGCTTCTAATTGATCTTTCAACCTGATAGACTGTGCTTTAAGCAACTCAGTCTCCTCTTGTGGGGTTGGGGGTGTATAGCCGAAACGCTGCCAGCCTGGTATGCCGGTTGCATAAGCGATATTTCGCCAGCCGCGACCTCCACCCCTAAAGCCAAAACCAAAGGCTTGCCCCGGTATTGCTGGATTGGCATATCCTGGTACACCAAATCCAGAACAGTAACCGGCTCGTCTACCGGTCATTGGACCAGATCCCGTAGGTCCCGTTCGATCTCCTCTAGGCATTTGATTCACCTCTTTTCTATTTAGATTTTAGAATAGCGTCCACGGCGCTGTCTGCGTCTTTGGTATGGACGATTTTCAACAGGGTTAATGGTCATCATGGTGCGTTCCTGGACTGGTGTAGAAATCCTTCGCTCCAAAAATGTCGCCAGAACGTCAGCCATACGCAGTAAAAAGTGTTGGGCAACCAGTGAAAGTACTGTCCCACCCCAACTTGACTGTTTAGGAGAAGATTCCAGGGCAGTCTCGGGGCGCAAAATTTCTATTACGCCGGGTTTCTCTACAATTGCTGGAGTAACCCTTCTTTCTAATTGCAAAGCGCCTGTCGGACACACATCAGCGCACACCTGGCAAGAAGAACATTTTGCTTGATCAATAAATGCCTTACCTTCTTTCAACAGGATTGCTTTATTTGGACACACTTCCACACAATCCCCACAACCTTTGCACAAAGCACGATTTACAATCATCGTCATTGAAAATTACATCCTTTCTTACCTATCCTTGGAGGAACCTGTCCCTTCAGAGGATAGAAACTGCATCAATTTCAAAATTTACTTCTCCTGCTTTTCACTCACCAAATGCTGTTCCACTAAACGATCGTTATCATCGGAAGGGCAGATGACTAGAATCGATCGGAAAGGCGTATTTCCTCTGTTTTCCCAGCGATGGGGAAGGTGGGCCTGAAAAATAAGACTATCCCCTGGTTCAAGAATGTATTCATCCTGCCCGACCTGATACACCATATTACCTTCCAGACAATAAACAAACTCTTGGCCAGTATGGACTATTGCATCAGTTCCGCTGTTTGCAAAAGGATTCGAGGTCAATAAAAGTGGTGTGGCTTCCCCTAAAGCCAGACCCCCTCCTAAATCTTCAAGCTCTCCGTGAGGGAACAGGGTTCGGGGGCGCTGTCCAAACTTTTGAAAAACTACGTCTCGATAAACGGTGGAATCTTCAAAAAATGCAGTTATGGGGATCTGCAAAGCTGTCGCTAATTGTTGAAGGGTGCTAACATTGGGAGATGATTTTTCATTCTCGATCAAGCTGAGGGTATTGAAGTTTAAACCACTGATCTCAGCCAGAGAACGGATTGAAAGTCCCTGCATCGTCCGCAGTTCTTGTAACCTATGTCCTATGTTGAGCTCAGTTGAAATCGGATTCTCTGTTGAAGGCTGCATCATGGCCATCAGACTCTCACGCCATTGGCTATGACGTCGGACAGTTCGGGCACGAGATCGATTTTGGTTATTGTTTGGCATCCAATATTCCTTTCCTGCTCTTGTACTGTTATTGTAGTACTGATTACAGGCATGTCAACCATTTAGTTATTACTTAACTAATCTGAAAGATCCGGACAGAACCTTACAAAACGCCTGATGAAAATATCGGGGAAAACTAGGCAGCCCGAATACAGGAAGCCCGATTGAAGTTAAAGCCGTTATTCAGAATGATGTAGTTCTCTGGCATTTCTTCCCAAAATACGAATTTTTGCACGGTGAATTGATGAGATAGCAATTCGAAATGGGAGATGTACATGGCTCGGCTTTCATTCCGGATCTAACTTTTCTTGTGGCTCAATTCGAGAGTAATAATATTAGTCTATTCGGACCAAAAGGGGGAAGAAGTCCTTGAGCCTATTCCGTGTGTTGACCTCCTGAGAGCAATGAAAGAATCATTACCCTGCTTGATAGCGAGCGCCAAGGGTGGCGAACGTAACGGAATTCTGACCTCAGGAAAATGTAGTTCTCTGCTTCCAAGGAGGAGTTTTGTTCAAAAGACTTGGCAGCAAAATGGGTGATCCCTCAACTTCTTGAAGAACAGGCAGCTTTGCTAAAACAAACTAGAAGAGTTTACCTTGGAGAGGTTAGAGACAACTGGGAAGGGATGGAGAAAAAGTTGTCATCCCTTATTGTACCTTTGAAAAGGTCCATCGAAGCACTTCTGAATATCTGCGCAACTTGGTTATCAATTTGATCTTACAATTAATTGAATGGTGGAAATTTATATACAGCGATGAATAGTTGAAACTAAGATATACCAGCAGTGAACAAATTGAGGTATCTGACATTTTTTTACATCTGGATTGGTAAAGCAGGAACCAGGATCGGCGTAACCACAAACTTTGAGATTGATAACGATTCCACTGCGAAATGCCCGTTTCAGAATGGCAACAAGTTAAGAAAAACGTCCCGGGTGTTGTAAATCCGAAGAAGTAACAGAAGCTTTTCGTGGATATTTCGTCAAGAACAAACGGCCGTCAAAGACCAACACTGTTCCGGGGATATCCTTATATAGCTTGCGCTCAACGCTGTATTGTCCATCCTGCCGGATTGAAAATGCCCCCAAAGCTATGTCTGGTCGCCGTGCGTAACGCGAAGATAGTTTTCACGCCCATATTTTCGAAATTGTCAGTTAGCTTCTCTTCGGTGTAGTATGGAAATAAGATATGTTCAGCGTTTATTCGTCCAGCGCAGTGTCCGCCTATTGAAGAAATGAACAACCAGTGATCAGTTCCGCTGACAATGGTCATGAAAAAAGAGGCATGGCATCATAATACTGGAACTTGTAAAAACATCTCACCAAATACGCCGACATTATCCCCTGTGGATTCAGCCGGAGAGCGCGGAAGCGGACTGCCTCCAATTAGAGTCACTACGTTCTTAGAAGGCATGTTTCACGATCCCTCGCTGTTAAGCTGTGTCTTAAGCCCGGTCTACAAACAATTCATTTCGTCTGATGACATCGCTGTACCAATAAGCGCTGTCCTTTAGGAAACGTTTTTGGGTTTCATAATCAACATATACAATCCCAAATCGCTCTAAATAGCCCCTCTCCCACTCAAAGTTATCCATTAGCGACCACACCAAATAGGCAGTGACCGGTATGCCAGCCTGGATTGCCTGCCAGACTGCTCGGATGTGGGTCTGCAAATAATCGATACGCTTCTGATCATGTATTTTTCCAGTCTCATCAGGACCTTCGGCGTAACTGGCTCCGTTTTCAGTAACCATCAATTGCTTAGGACGATACTCCCGGAAAACTCGCTCGAGGATTTCGAACAAACCCTCGGGATAGACCTCCCAACCCATGTCTGTTTTGGGCACATCCGCTCTCTTTTCAGCCAGAATAGGCTCCGGTTCCGAAGAAGCGAATTGCCGGCTGTAATAATTGATCCCCAAGAAGTCTGTTTCTTGCCCCATTAGTTCCATGTCACCGGGCTTGATGAATTCAGGCTCGATCGACTCCAACACACCCATGCGAACATAATCCTCAAGCATATCCTGGGGATACCCACGCCCAAAAATGGGGTCAGCAAACCAGCGATTGAGCTCTCCGTCCATAAAACGGAGTGTGTCCTCGCTGACAGGGGCATCGGGGTCGTTATGGATTGGGCTCATGTTCAGCACGATGCCAACCTGCGCATCGGGGACAGCTTTGCGTAATTCATTAACCGCCCTGCCATGTGCAAGCAAAAGATGATGAGCTGCCAGGATGCCCTTCGAGCGATCTTTTATTCCCGGCGCGTGTTTGCCAAAGGTATAACTCAGATGGCTGGCACACCAGGGCTCGTTGATGGTGAACCACGTTTTCACCCTGTCTCCAAAACTGCGCGCCACCGAACCTGTGTATTCAGCAAAGGCTTCCACGGTCGAACGATTCAGCCAGGCTCCCTCCAAAGCGGTTGGCAAATCCCAATGATAAAGGGTTGCCATGGGTTGAATATCAGCCTCCAAAAGCGCATCCACCAGCCTGTTGTAAAAATCCAGACCGGGCTGATTGATCTTTCCGCGCCCCTCCGGCAAAATACGCGGCCAGGCAATTGAGAAACGGTAATTTTTAAAGCCCAATGATTGCATCAGCTGGATGTCTTCCTGCCAGCGGTGATAATGATCGCAAGCCACATCTGCGTTATCACCATTGAGTATCTTCCCGGGGATATGAGAAAATGCATCCCAGATGGACTCTCCCCTGCCGTCCTCTTTTACTGCACCTTCGATTTGGTAAGCACTGGTGGCAGTCCCCCACAGGAAGTTCTCCGGAAATTTCAATGTTGAAGTCATAGCGGTTATCCTTTTCTGATCAGTTGAGTTGCGTAAAAGTGGATTTCAATGACGGATAGAGTTCCCGGTAGACCTGATAAGCACGCCGGTAAACCTCGAATGTGTC
>ERZ1645187.3503-NODE-3503-length-13146-cov-6.376060_pt1 | contig 13146 bp, 10 predicted proteins | sample MGYA00575352_ERZ1645187 | MGnify/ENA primary metagenome ERZ1645187 (study PRJEB40837, sample SAMN11349314) | freshwater sediment metagenome | isolation source: river sediment | host: Sediment | place: India: Wazaribad , New Delhi | collected 2017-02-21 ...
ATCCAAGTAATCCTTATAGAAAAATTCTTGATAAAGAAACTGGAATATACTTTCCTGAGAATAAATACTACAAAAATCCTGATACTGGAGAAATGGATGAACAGAAGCTTGGCATAGGTTGTGCTAAAGTTGTAGAAGTTGGGCCAGAGTGTAAATATGTAGCTGTTGGTGATGATATCTACTATGATACAAGGACAGTAGTTCCCATTCCTTTTTATGGTAACCCCTATAAATTGTTAACTGAACCCCAGATTCTTTGTGTGTTAAATGAAAATTTAAAAGAACGATTTAATATGAAATAATATGGAAGATTTAAAACAATACTATTTGCCTGGAGATGTTGTAACAATCAGGCAATGTATACCAAATTCCCCAGTAATGATTGTAGTTAAGAAAGTTACTAAAACAATCAAAACTGAAAGTCTTAAAGGTGACTTTTTTCAGGGAATACTATGTCGATGATTTACAACAACAGGAGAGTTACAAGAAGCTATTTTTAATACAAAAGATTTACAGAAAATATAATGAACGAGAAATTGTACAATGCCTTGAGTCAGTATGTACTTTCAGCTTTAGGCGAAGACCCTACTAATGAAGAAATAAAGGCTCAATATAGACCAGTTTTTGAAACTGTACTAAAAGATGATAAATTTGTAGAAGCATTCACATCAAATCCTGAGGAGACTGCTACAGCACTAGCTCAAGAGATTGTAAAATATCAAGAAAATGCTGCATCACAACAAGAAGCTATTATGGCTAAGAAAGGAGCTAGACTTATGAAACTTAAAAAAGGTGGAAAGAAAAAATGTGCCTGTGGTTGTGAATTAGTTGAAAAGAAAGAAGCAGGAGGTAAAGTATCTTCTGTTTGTAGTTGTGGTTGTAAGGTTAAACCTAAATTAGAAGAAGGCGGACTTATTCCTAAATATCAAAATCCATTTAGTGTAATTAATAAATTACGTGATCTCCGGCAATGGCTTCTAAATACAGAATTAGTTAAAGGATTGCAAACTAAAAATATAAGTGGAGAATCAGCTTCCAAAAGAGAACGTTCTATAGCTAAAGATCATGAATATTTTTTACAGAATCTAGCTAGACAAGATAGTACCACAAAAGAACATTTAACACAGCAAAATGCTAATATAGAGTCTGCAGCTAAAAAATATGAAGAATTTTTGGCTAATAAAGAGACTAATACGCAATCAAATGTGAAAAAAAAGAAGCCCACTGTAATTCCAGGAAAAAGAGTTCCAAATCCTGATATTTCAATAATAGACTATTTGGATAGTAAGGGAGAAAAATCTGACCCAGCTTCTAGGAAAAAAATAGCTGAGAGATTTGGAATGAGCAATTATAAAGGTAGTGGTACTCAAAATTTGGAACTTATCAGACTATTGAAAGAGGAGCCTAAGATTTTAGCTGCTAGAGCAGCTGATGCTGGAGTAGACTTTAATTACATACCTGAAGAAAAAGTAAGAAAAGAAACTCTTGTTGAAGTAAAGAAACCTACACTTATTGTGACAGAAAAACCCACATTAGTTAAAAAGAAAAAACTTGGGTTATTCTCAAAGAAAAAATAAAATGGCAGAAAATAATACTAAAAAAAGCATTAGCACTTTACAAGATTTAGCAAAAAGTCTTGGAATGGAAAGTTATAATAATACTCCGCAAGATAGCGTAGAATTAATGAGTAGAGTATATGGTTTATATAGAGAACCAGCAGTAGTAGTTGGTAAGTCTATGAATCCTACTAAAATTAAAGTAGGCTCTAGAGAATATCAGGAATTATCCAAGGAAGGTAAGAATAAAGCTTTTAAGTCTCAAGTAACTAGCGGAATTTCAGATTTTGGAAAAAAATATACTACTCCTGCAATGGCGGGAATAGTAGGAGCTGTTGGAGCATCAACATTAGCTCCAATAGTAGCTCCAGCATTACTTCCTGTAACTTCTGAAGCAATGACAGCAGGAAAAGTGGGAGCACAAATTATAGGAAAAGGTCTTCAACAAGCTGGAGCACAAGCTGCGACAAATCCTTATGGATTTTTAGGGGGAGTAGCAGGCTCTCTTTATCTTGGGGACAGAGTTAACAAAGAAGTTCAAAAAGACAGTGAAGGGAAATATGATACTTGAGGTCAGTTAGTAGAAGACAAAACTGGTGTCCATCATTTCTGAGGAGATTTAACCAATCCTGGAACCTGAGCTGGTGGAGGATTAGGGAGTGCTGCAGGAAATCTTGGGTATAGACTCGCAAATAATGTGCCAGTAATGATAAGGAATGTAGCAACTACTGTTAAAAATGCAATACCTATGGCTAGAAATGCAGTAGCAGATCCTATGACTATCACTTCAGCAGGTTATATGCCAAGAAGTCTAGCTCAAAACTTTACAGGAAAACAGGTTGTATCTCAAGGTACACAGGCTACAGGTTATAGTAAAGCAGGAGGTACTCGTTTAACAGGCAGTATGAATAATCAGAGTGGGAGGCCATACACTACTAATAGGAGTGTAAATGGTGGAGGTTATTCAGGTCAGAGGATAGTAGAAAAGACAGACTATTCTGGGAGAGCTTTAGAAAAAGTAAACCCACTAATGCCATTAGTAGAAACTCCTAATTCTTATGGAGTAATGCCTATATTTGGGCCAGAAAGAGTTGTATTACCTCCCGCAATTATACCACCAATAGTAAGAGATCCACTAACTAGAGTAGAACAAATTAAACAATCTTGGGGAAGTCCAGAATTTCAAGAGTGGTATAAAAAACAACCTCCAGGAACTACCCAAAACTATAATGGAAGACCTATCAAAATTGTAGGAGGAAGCGGTACTTTAAAGAGAGAAGTATATGCCAAAGAGGATAATAAAGGAAATAAATTGGATACTCCAGTTCTAGTGCCAGACAGTACTTCTACTTTACCAAGATCTTTATATTTTAGGAATTACACAAAGGAACTACAGGGAGCAGTACCTCCAGAGGCTGAAAGAGATTATAACAGGAAACTAGACACTAAGGATGCTCCGTGATTAAAATAATTTAAAAATGAAATTTTTTACATATGACCGTGATAATGAAAGTTTAGTTTTAAATGTTCCAGAGATTCTATTGACTAAAGAATTTGCTAAGTTACTAGAGTTAGGAAGAAATAAAACTAAGAATGATAAAACAGGAAAAAATAAGGAAAGAGCCTATAAAGAATTTACATACATGTATCTTGCACTGGATTGGGAAAGTCAATACTTTAACATTCCAGAGCAGGATAGACATGAAGCTGCATTAGAGGACTCCGAATTAACAGAAACGGAGTTCTCTGATCCAGATTTCAGAAGTGCTTGTAGGAAATATGAAGAGCTACAAAATTCTAATATTTCTATAAGGCTTCTAAAGTCTGCTATGAAGGCAGTAGAGACTGTAATCTTCTATCTAGAGCATGTAGATGTAAGTGAGAAAGATGAAGTAACAGGGAAACCTATATACAAAACAAAAGATCTTATAATTGAAATAAAAGGTTGCAAAGATTTAATTGTAGGTATTCAAGAATTAGAGAAACAAGTTAAGAAAGATATAGCTCCAGACAACAAATTAAGGGGTGGGGCAGAAGCAGGATTTTTTGATTAGGAATTATGAACTGAGATATAAAAATAAATGATCATATAGAATATTTTGATCCAAGACTAAGTTATGAAATTACAGGTTATCGTCCTATAAATGAAACTCAAGGGTTAGATTTTAATCCTGATTGATTCAGAACAGATGCTATCACTAAATTAAAAACTGGAAAATATAGTAACTTTGTCTATGGATCTAAAGCATATTCTGAATTTTGGCATGAAAGAAAAAATAGATGCGAAAATGGATACACTGTTAATGGGTATAGATTAACAGGAGATAATTACTTCTGATTAAATTTCTATAGGTTAAAACAGTCTGCAGATACTTCACGAGCTTCAATAGGACGAACATTGTCTTTTCCTATGTTCTTTGTATACCAATATGAATATTTTCATTATGTAGAATTATGTGAAATTTTAAAGAAAGACGTTGGATTATTAAAGGCTAGAGCTTTAGGATTTAGTGAAATGGCTGCATCATTATGTGTTAGACCATTTATAACTACTCCTAATTACAGAGTCGTAGCTTCGGCATTTTCAGAAAATTTCTTAAAACCATTACTATCCAAAGCATGAGATCAATTAGATTGGTTAAATGATAATACTGAGGGAGCTTTCAGAAGACTTCGTATGTTTAAAAATACAGATATGCACAAGAGAGCTTCTAAGAAATTAAAAGATGGAAGTGAGACTGGGCATAAATCAGAGATTGAAGGAATAGTAGCGGATGACCCTAAAAAAATTAGAGGCGATAGAACAGAAAGACTCTTTTTTGAAGAAGCGGGTTCTGATAAGGTACTTAAAAAGAAATACTTACAAGGAGAAGCTTTAATTACAGTACTTGGAGGATTGAGAATTGGAACTAGAATAGTTTGGGGAACTGGTGGAGATAGTGGCCCATCATTAAAGGGTATTAGAGACATTATTCTTAATCCAGATTCATACAATATTCTAAAATATAAACACAATTATACTCCTGACGGAAAATATGTACTTACTGGTATGTTTGTACCAGCTTTTAAATCTGTGTTACATTTAGCTGATTCTAGAGGATATTGCGATGAAAAGAAAGCAAGAGAATGGTATGAAAAAGAGAGACTTCTAAAAGCTGATGACCCTGCTGGTTTATTAATATACAAAGCAGAATACTGTTTTACTATAGAAGAAGCATTAGCTCAAGAAGGGGATAATTTCTTTCCAAGAGAAGAATTAGCAGAACAACTTGCAGCTATTGACATTTATAAAACTACTCCTAAACCTGAAAGAGGATATTTAGTATGGGAAAGAGACGATAATGACAGAATTATTGGAGTAAAATGAAGATTAGATCCACTAGGTCCTATTCAGATTATTGAGCATCCTTTAAAATCAGAACATAACTTACCATATGATAATTTATATGTAGGAGGAATTGACTCCATAGATATAGGTACTGCTGACTCAGCTACTAAAAAATCTGATAATGAAGATTCAAAGAAGCTCTCAGAGTTCTGTATAGTTATTAAGAAAAGATATTTTGGACTACAAGAACCTATGTACACGGCCATGTATAAAGATAGGCCTAGAGACCCTAGAGAAGCTTATGATACTGCAGCCAAACTTCTTATGTACTATTCTTGTAAAGCAGTTTTAGAAAGTACTAGAACTGCCATTTTAACCTATTTTAGGGATAAAAAATTTTTACATCTTCTTATGAAAAGACCTAGAGCAACCATGCCTGATGTTTCAAAAGGAAATTCAAACATGTATGGTTCTCCAGCAACAGTAAAAGTAATTGAACATTATAGAGAATTAATTTATGATTTCTGTTTAGACTATAGTCATACTATAGCTTTCAGAGAAATAGTTGAGCAATTACTTACTTATTCAGATGAAAGAAAGAAAGAATTTGACATTGTAGCTGCTTTAGGAATGGCAGAACTTGGAGACGAAGAAATGTCGTCTAAGAAGCCACAAATAAAGGAGCCCACTGGTGTAGGATTTAAAGATATAGGATGGTGAAGTGATTCCAAAGGTTATAAACATTACGGAGAAATTCCAACACTTTCCAATAGAGAGTATAAACCAAGAGTAGCTAATAATTGGTATGATAAACAACTTATGTAATGAGTGAAGAAGAATTAAAAAATAAAGTACTAGAAATTATTTGTAATGTGTATAAAGCAGTTTATGTTGGATATCTCAAAATTGTAAAAGTTGGAGACGTTTATAGAATGTACTTAGGAGTTCCAACAGAAACAATGCCTACCAATTTTGATTTACAATGTAATTCTGATGAAGAATTCTTGAACTTCATTGAAGAAGAATTTAAAAGGAGAAATTATTTAAGAAGAGTAACATATAATGTAATAAGAACAAATGATCCTAGACAAGAAAGTTAATAAACGAGATTCTGAAATTATTGAATGAATTGACAAAACAATTTCAGAACTTGTTTATGATAAAGTAAAAATAATTAAAGCCTACAACTATTATCATGGTAAAAGAGACCCAGAACAGTTTAGGCATTTAGAAGAAAATTATGGAATAGGTACTGCAACTTCAGTAGAATTTGTTCCATTAGTTAAAAAACATATTGATGTTTTGGTTGGAGAATACATCTCTGTACCATTACAACCACATGTATCGTGTAAGGATAAAGAAACATTGTCAAATATTTTTGAGGATAAGAAGAAAGCAATAAACTCGACTGCCATCGACTATCTTTCTTCTTTACTCAAGAAGACTGTAAGCAATGACCCAAATAAACCTCAAGATCCTGAAAGTGAATTAGAAAAAATTTTAGTAGATTTTGAGAGGAATTTTATCTCAGATTATGAAATTGCAGCACAAAATATTGTAGATTGAGCTAATCAGGCAAGAATTATTGATTTTTTAGAAAAAAGAAAAACACTATTGATAGATTTACTTGTATCAGGAACTTGTTATTATAAGGTAGAACCTTCTAGTTCTGATGGAAATATAAATTTAAGAATTTTAAATCCAATAAATACTTTCATTGATAGAAATCCAAATTCTCCATACCTGAAAGATTCATACAGATCTGTTATCAGAGAATATATGACTAAAGACCAGATACTTGAAAAATATGGCGAGTATTTGGACACTGAAGAATTAGAATCCCTAGAAAATTATGCACAACACAGTTATGATGGTACTGGAGCTTATGTAAGAGCTTATGATACAACTTCATCCGCAGAACTATCTGATGGTATTTTAGGTGGATTTGAAATTACACCACTATTACCGTTTGAAAGAAGTTCTGTAAAAGATTATAGATTATATCCAGTTTTTGAAGTAGAGATAATTAAAACTAAGAAAGAGGGAGGAAAATTTGTTTCTTATAGGCATGAAGGAGTTAGAATAGGAAGTACTATATACATTCCAATAGGAGAATCAAAGAATGTAGTTAGATCAAAGGATGAACCTACAAAATGTAGATTGTCTATTAATGGAACGTTCTACTTAAGTAGAAATGGAGATCCATTCTCTTTAATACTTGCTACTGCAAATTTGCAAGATAAATTTGATGTACTTAACTTTTACAGAGATAATATCATTTCTGAATCTGGGTCTGTAGGAGATTGGGTAGACTTACCCTATATACCTAAAATACTTGGTGGAGAATTAACTGAAAGGTTAATGAAGTGGAAGGCTTATAAAAAACAAGGTATAGCTTTAATAGATTCTTCTCAAGAAGGAAATCCTCCTATGAATACTACTTTTGGAGGATATGACGATACTTTAAAACTTCAAACCATTCAAGCTATTGATTTGGCTATACAAAGAATAGAGGAGACTTGTTCAACAATAACAGGAGTATTTAGAGAAAAGTTAGGTGGAATAGAACAAAAAGACGCTGTTACTAATGTTCAAGTAGGAGTAAGACAATCTAGTTACATAACTAAACAATATTATCAAGTTATGGATAATATGGTTAGAGACATATTAATTGATATATTAGATATTGCTAAAATAGTGTATAAAGATGGATTTTCTGGTATTATAGTATTAGGGGAACGTCTTAATAAAATATTTACTGCTCTTCCAGAACATTTTACTGTAACTGATTATGATATCCATATAGATGATAGTGCTGAAACAATAAAAGAATTAGAGATTATCAAACAGATTGCAATGGAATTTGCTAAAGGCAATGCTATTAATCCAGAGGTAATCTTAGAAGTTATAACATCTTCAGGTTTAACAAAACTAAAAGAAAACGTAGGAAAAGCTTTATCTGTTCAAAGAAAAGAGAATAACCAATTACAACAGGCTATGCAACAAAATGAACAACTTAATCAGCAACTAAAAGAAGCTCAAAGTCAATTGCAAAAAATGCAATCTGAATTAGAAACTGCTAAAAAAGCATCCGATCAAATAGCTAGAGAAAAGCTAGAATTTGAAAAAGAATTAGGTTGGTATAAAGCAAGGACTGAAAATAGTTATAAACAAGAACTGTTAGAATGGGAAAAGAAGAGAGTGGAACTAGAAGGCCTACAACTACTTGACGCAAACAAACAAAACGACGAAATAAAAAATAAATAATGATAGGATTACGTACAAATATATGCTCTAATAATAGTTGTGAAATAACTATTTCAGATATTACTGGATTTAAAGATGTTAATAACCCTACAGGATTTTTCAAACCTGGAGTGGATACTGCATTACTATCCAAAGAGTATTATATAGATGATGTCTATTTAATAACTTACATAATAAAGAATAATCCAGACGGAACGTTCACTAATATAGTATTTGAAGGAAATGCCCCAAAGCTAGTTACCTTTGATGATGCAAAGACTTTCTTAGAAATGGTAGAGGAAGCAGGAGTAAATCAAACTGCTGCTTTAAAATCAGATGGGTATTTCTCAATATACCATTTAGCCATTCCAAAGAGTAGTATTAGGGAAACGGCAAGAGCCAGTGCAGCTAATAAGTATTTTGTTAATGAAACAACTAAAGAGGTCTTTTTTGAGGATACTGATGAGGACGTTACAATAGACTTGCTTACATTACTCTTAGGAGAAACTTCTTGGAAAAATACTAATATCTCCATTATAAAAACTGAGATAGTATCTAAGTGTTTCTTGGATGCCTGTCTGTCATATATTTTAGAAAAATTTGCTAAACAGTATAGGGCAGGGAGTTGTACAAAAAACAATGAGGAGTTAAGCAGATTAAAAGAGACTAGAGATCTTTTATTTGCCATATCTAATACTATACAGTACTATGTAGAGTTTGGATTTTACTACAAAGCAGCTAAACTTATAAGCGATGTAAGTTTCTGTTCTATATGCGCTACTTTTATAAAGAATACTACAACAAACTGTAATTGCAATGATTAACGAACTGAAGAGGGAAGTTATTGAAGAAATGGAAACTTTAACTTATAGATCCATTCTCGGATACCCAGTAAATATGGGGGAAGTTGTAGATAAAATCTGATATATAAAATTTCTTTCTAAGATAATATAGTATGAGTGATATATTTATTATTGGAGGTAACATAAATGACCCTAGCCCTCCAAATTTACAGAGTGTTGATTTAGGAAGTTCTGAGGACTTGTCTAATCAAGAAAAGGTTTTAGAAAGAGAAGTTTCTATTTTAGGGTCAGTGTATGAGAGTATTTTTGAGGCAGCTGTAGTAGAAAATGAAGATTGCTATAATGCTCCAGAAGTGTTTAAAGGTTCGGGATGTATAATAGGTTTAAACCCCCAAGAACTTGATAAGGGAGAGACTGTGTTTAAATGGTTTTTAAGAACTTCTAATGAGGTGCTGGCTATTCAGGACAACGGAACTCTAAGAGTTTCTGGATTAGGGAATTTAAATATAAGTATCATAAATGAGGTACTAACCTTTGAAGTAATAGAAGAAGACCCAATATTTATAGCTTCTCCAGCAGCTACGATTACAGAAGAGGATATAGAAAGATGAAATTCTCCTATAGCTTCTTATGAGCACTGGTCATTGAAGATAGGCAATATAGTGGAGAATATACTAAATGAGGATAACTTAGAAATACTCCCTGGTGAAAATATCCAATTAGGCTTAGTAAACACAACGTTAACTATATCATCTGTACACAACCATGATGGATTGTACCAACCCATAGGAAATTATTTGACAGGCGAGTCAGACCCTATCTTCTTGGCATCGCCAGCAGCTTCTATTACTACAGAAGAAATTAACAAGTGAAATACTCCAGTAGCTGGGTATGAATACTGGTCTCTATCAACTGGGGAAGAGAGAGTAGTCTATGGATTTCTTTACAATTGGTATGCAGCCACAGATGTTAGGAATATTGCCAATACTGGATGGCATGTGCCAAACAATATGGAATTTGAAACATTAACCGCATACACGGGTGGAGATGCTATTTCTGGAGGAAAACTTAAAGAGGTTGGACTTACCTACTGGTTTAGCCCGAATACAGGAGCAACAAACGAAGTGAACTATAATGCTCGTGGAACTGGAATTAGGACTACGAGTGGCATTTATAGTGCTTTAAAGGCAGTAATGGATATATGGAGTACAACAATTTACAACACTACATATCAATTATATTATTGTTATCATATTAATTCAGCGTCATCAGGTGTAATATATGGCGGAAAATGGAAGGTAGAAGGATTGGGCATTAGGCTAATAAAAGACGCTACAACTCTTACACATGGTCAGACTGGAACATACACTGGTAATGATGGAAGAGTTTATCGAACAATTTGCATAGGCACTCAAGAATGGTTGGCAGATAATCTTGCGGAAACGAAGTATCGTAATGGAGACTGGATAGACGGATTTAATAATGGCATATATACTCCGATATCAAACTCCACGTGGGTGTCATTAACTACTGGAGCACTCTGTGCATACGATGATAATATAGGTAACGCCTACACAACTGGCAGTATTTATAATGTCACTGATAAGTCTATTTTAAGTATAGTTGCTGGAGACGGCATTTCTTTAGAACTCCTTGGAAACGAATTATCTATATCTACTAGTGGACTAGCCTTAGCAACCCATACTCACAGTATTTCTGATGTAGTAAATCTACAAGCAGCTTTAGACGAGAAGTCTTCAATTGTCCACACACACCCGTACCTGAGTGTAGAATCCGACCCTATATTTACGGCCTCAACTGCTTTTGGTATTACTAGTGGGGATGTCCAAAATTGGAATACATCTTATACTAATACTCATACTCATAGTAACAAAACTGCTTTAGACTCTGTTTCAGGAATTAATACAGGAGACGAGTCCACAATTACTATTAAAACAAAGTTAGGGGCAGCGTCAGGAACTACTGACGGATACTTAACTTCCGAAGATTGGGAATTATTTAATCAAAATAGTGGAATTACACCTAACTCACTAGGAGTTATTAGTGATACTAATGTAACTCTTTCCTTAGCCGGAAACTATTCTGAGGCTTTACTGGAAGCAGTATCTATTACAGTAGCATGGTCTGGAACTTTGGCTGACAATAGAATTGCCTCTGCATTGAACTGAAATACTGCATTTGGTTGAGGAGACCATGCCCAAGTTGGATACCTAACTAGTATTACAAAGGGACAAGTAGAAGGAGTTTTAACAGGACTAATTACTTCTCATACTCATAACTACCTGACCTCTTTCTCTGAAACAGATCCAGTATTTATGGCTTCTCCTGCAAGTGGGATAACTCTTGTAGATATCCAAAAGTGAGATACCGTAGAAGATAGGGTATCTAGTTCAAGCATAGTTGCCATAGAACGCATTACAGCCAGCGCTCATGCTCTTCTTGATTTTAACGACCCAACTATTCAACAAACTCTTTATATTATAATTGATTAATTATGGCTTACTGGAACGCAATATACCATATTAACCTTTACTCAGGCAGCGACACCGCAAGGACGGCTATTGCCGGGGTGAACTTTGTGAACAATGGCAGCGGTGTGGTACGTGGGCAAAAGACGGCACACGGGCTGGTAACGGGAGCGGTGATTACCATTCCTTCGGGTACTTATGCCGGAGATTACATGATTAACCGCATTGATGCAGATAACTTCGACGTGTTTACGGCACGGGCGATTGGTGTGGTAATTATTAGTGGCACTCCGGCTGTGAACGATACGCTGACGCTGAATGGCAACGTGTTTACTTTTAAAGACTCACGCAGCGGGGCGTTCGACATTGCTATATCGACAGATTTAGCGGTGCTGATTGCCAATATTTGCAATGCTGTGAATGGCGATATGACCACGATGTATGCTTTTCAGCAGGAAAATGGCTTTAAACTGCTGGCCGATATTTGCGGCACGGCGGGTAACAGCTACACGCTGGCGGCAAGCTCGGCTGTGGTAAACCTAAGCGGTGCGACACTGACAGGCGGGGCTAACCTTGCTTACTCGGCCAACCGAACGAGTGTAAGCATTACGCCATTTGGTGGAAGCTCGTGGAGTGACGCATGGCTGACTATAACCAGCGGTGCAACGGCAGCAAGGATACAGGGGGGCGATATGATTAAAGTAAGCAAAACGCCAGACCCTGTTGCAATAGGCAATGCTACATGGACAGATGGCAGCAAGGTAGTAACCCTTGCTACTGCACAAACGCTGACGGTGGAGAATTGCGAAGCAGCATGGACAGCATCGACCAATGTAACCTGCACGACGAGCGCCAACCGGAAACAGGGGACAGTGTGCGCCAGTGTAGCGATAGCCACAGCGTTTACGACCGGCAAGGTGGCTTACAGGGCTATTGGCAGTACGCTGGATTTAAGCGGGTACCAAAAGCTGAGTTTCTGGATACAAAACTCGGTGGCGGTAACGGCCAACTACCTAAAGATATGCCTATGCAGCGACACAACTGGCAACACTATTGTTGATGAGTTTTTGATACCGGCAATGGCAAGCACGGGGCGATATGCGCCCATGACGATAGCCCGAACAGGCGGTGGAAATTTGGGAAGTGCAATACAGAGTATTGCCCTTTACGCCGTAACCGACCCCGGAACACCTACATTGCTACTGGATAATTTTATAGCCTGTACCACATCGGGACTGAACCTGCAAAGCATGATAAGCAAAAACAGTTTGAAGCAAGGCGGTACGGAAGGATTTTACGCTATACAGATGATTGACGGGACAACGGTGCATTTGGACGGCGACACCAACTGCTACCAAAGTGCCACGTGGAATAAGTACACCGGCGCAACCGAAACGGTAGCTACCTATATGCGCGACGGGTTTAGGACAGCAATGGCCACAAACAACACTACGGTGGTGCATGCTATAAATGACAGTGGTAGTGCCACACTGGGCTACCTTGAATTGCACGGTGGGTGGGATACCACTACCAACCTGCAAGACGCTGATACCCTGTTTGACGGGTGGAATGGGAATGGGTATATTATAAGTACAAATTCAAGGATGCTGGTTAAAATAAATCGGTTTAGGTGTGTGAGGGGGAACACCGGGGTTTGTCTCTCTGGTTTGGGCAACAACTCCATTACAAATAATGGACAATGTAACAATAATTCGGGTAAGATC
>ERZ1645187.3504-NODE-3504-length-13142-cov-32.103996_pt1 | contig 13142 bp, 9 predicted proteins | sample MGYA00575352_ERZ1645187 | MGnify/ENA primary metagenome ERZ1645187 (study PRJEB40837, sample SAMN11349314) | freshwater sediment metagenome | isolation source: river sediment | host: Sediment | place: India: Wazaribad , New Delhi | collected 2017-02-21 ...
CAAGGGCGGCAAGGAGATCTGGATCCAGGCCTCCTACAACCCGATCTTCGACATGGCCGGACGGCCGTTCAAGGTGGTGAAGTTCGCCACCGACATCACCGCGCAGGTCAAGGAGCGCATGCGCCGCGCCGAGATCCAGAAGGGCATCGACGTCGACCTCGGCTCGATCACCGACGCGGTCGCGCACACCACGGCGCAGGCCGCTGCGGCGGCGTCGGCCTCCACCCAGGCCTCCTCGAACGTCCAGGCGGTCGCCGCCGGGTCCGAGGAGCTGGCGCAGTCGGTCGCCGAGATCAGCCGGCAGGTGGTGCAGGCGCTGGAGATCTCCAACGCCGCGGTGGCGCAGGCCGACCGCACCAACGAGACCATCAACACGCTTCTGATCGCCACCCAGAAGATCGGCGAGGTGGTCGATCTCATCAACTCGATCGCCGCACAGACCAATCTCCTGGCGCTCAACGCCACCATCGAGGCGGCCCGCGCCGGCGAGGCCGGGCGCGGCTTCGCGGTCGTTGCGAGCGAGGTCAAGAACCTCGCCACCCAGACCTCCAAGGCGACCGAAGAGATCGGCGCCCAGATCGCCGAGGTGCAGAACAACACCCGCGACGCGGTCGGGGCGATCGGCGGCATCTCGCAGACCATTTCCCGGATCAACGAGATCTCTGCCGGCATCGCCTCGGCGGTGGAGGAGCAGGAGGCCGTCACCCGCGAGATGTCGGCCAACATGCACACCGCGGCGGTGGGCGTCGAGACGATCACCAGGGGCATGACGGACATCGCCGCCTCGACCCGGCAGGTCGACGAGGCGACCCGCAAGGTCAAGGACGCCTCGCGCGCCCTGGCCTGAGGCTCCTCGCGATCGCCGCGCGGGGGAGCGCACTCCCCGCGCGGGATCGATATCGATCGGCTTCGCCTCTCGACGCCTCCGCGTCGACGTGCGACCGTCCCGCCGCCTTCGAGCGATGCGAGAGACGACGCATGAGCGACCCCCTCGCGGCTCCGATCGAGCCGCCCTCCGCGCCCGCACCGGGCCCGACCCCGCGTCTGCGGACGGTCGCAGCCGGTGCCTTCGCATTCGTCCTGTCGGCGATCTTCGTCTGGTTCGCGGCCTTCGACGGAACCTACCTCGAGGGTGGGCTCACCGGTTCGGACGCGACGATCCTGACCCAGATCCACTGGAACATGCTCCACCGCACCGCCGGTTGGTTCACCGAGCAACAGCCGCGGCTCCTCGGCGTCGTTCCCGATCAGTTGGTCCATCATGCGCTGGCGCAGGTCCTCGGCGATTTCCGCCTGACGCTGCCGAGCCTCGTCACGCTCACGCTCTTCGCCGACATCGTCCTTGCCGCGGCGCTGGTCGCTCGGTTCGCGCAGACGGGAGCCGTGCCGGCGCTCGCGGCCGTGACCTTCGTCGTTCTCGGCGCCTTCGTCGTGACGCTCGGCTGGCCGCTCCATGCGCAGATCGTGGCGCCGATCAACCATTCCGGCGGACTGGTGCTGTCGCTGGCGGTGGCGCTGACGATCGGGCGCCCCCCGCGCGATCCCTTGCTGCTCGTGCTCGTGGCGGCGGGCTGTTTCTCGGACATGCTGTTCGTGGTGATGGCCGTGGTGCCGTGGATCGCCGCCGATCTCGTGCTGCATCCCCCTGCGGCATGGCGGCCGGGGGCGCTGCGCCGCTACTGGCCGCCGGCCTTGGCGACGGTGGTCGGCTTCCTGGCGCAGACCCCGATCTTCCGCCAGGGGCCGCCGGCACCGTGGCCTTCGGTCATCCTCGAATCGCTGCGTAGTTTTCTCCGCGATGTGCCGAGCGATGGACGCTTGAGCATCGCGCTGGTGCTGGGGGTGGTGGCGAGCGCGATGGCGGTGCGGACGCTGTGGCGGCGGGCCGAGGCAGATCCGTCCGAACGGGCGCTCATGGCCTACGCTGCGGTCGCCATGGCGGGGTCGCTCGCGGCGATGATCTTCTTCTACGTCGACTATTGGAGCCTGCGCTATGCGTGGCCGATGGTGGCGTGGCCGCTGATCCTGGCGGCCGGAGCCTCGGCGAAGCGCATCGGAGCCGGGGCCATCGCGGCGGCGGGCGTGCTGGCGGGCGGGTTGGCGGTGGCCGCGGTGGTGCGTCAGGGTGGGCGACCGCCCATCCTCGATCGGCAGGATCCCGAACGGCTCTGCGTCTCGACCGTGGTGACGGAGGAGAAGCTGAACGCCGGCCTCGCCGAATATTGGCACGCGCGGCGACTGGTGGTGTCGAGCGACTTCACGCTCAAGATCGAGCAGGTCGATCCGAAGGACGGCTCCGCCCATCTGTGGGGCAACGACCCCTATTGGTTCCTGCACGATCATCGCCGCGCCGACGGGGGCGTGCGCTACGACTTCGTACTGATGACCGGTCTCGACCGCGCGGGCGTGAAGGCGACCTACGGCGAACCCGACGCGGTCCGCACTTGCCCCGGCACCGAGGTATGGATCTGGCGCGATCCGGATCGGCTGCTGCCGATCCTGGTGGCGAAGTCGCAGAAGGTGCTCGACCGCATCCGCCATCCGGAGCGGCGCTGAGGGGGGCGCGCGGGGACGCCTCGTTCAGCCTTCGCCGACGGTCACCACCAGCTTGCCCTTGACCCGGCGGGCGGCGATCTCCGCGATGGCTGCCGCGGTCTCGGCGAGCGGCACCGTCGCCTGGATGTGCGGCTTCAGCCGTCCCTCGACCACCCAGCGCATGATCTGCGCCATTTCGCCGGCGAAGGCGGCCGGCTCGCGCTCGACGTGATCGCCCCAGAACACGCCGCGGATGTCGCAGCCCTTGAGCAGCAACAGATTGAGCGGGATGCGCGGGATCTCGCCGGCGGCGAAGCCGATCACCAGGAAGCGACCGCGCCAGCCGGTGGCCCGCACCGCCGGCTCGGCATGGCGATCGCCGACCGCGTCGAACACCACGTCGACGCCACGACCACCGGTCAGCTCCTTGAGACGCTGCTTCAGGTCCTCGGCGTCGTAGTCGACCACCTCGTCGGCACCGACCGCGCGGCAGAAGGCGAGCTTGTCGGCGCCCGATGCGCAGGCGATCACCCGGGCGCCGAGCGCCTTGGCCACCTCGATCGCTGCCTGCCCGACGCCGCCGGAGGCGCCGAGCACCGCCACCGTCTCGCCCGGCTTCATCTCGCCGCGGTCGGCGAGGCCGTGGACGGCGGTGCCATAGGTGACGGAGAGGGTGGCGGCCCGCACGAAGTCGAGGTCGTCGGGCATGGCGACCAGCGTATCGGCCTTCACCACCACCTTCTCGCGGGCGCCGCCCCATTTGACATAGGCGACGACCCGGTCGCCCGGCACCACGCCGGAGACGCCCGCCCCCAGGCTCTCCACCACGCCGGCCACCTCGCCACCGGGAGAGAAGGGCAGCGCGGGCTTGAACTGGTAGCGATCGCGGATGATGAGCGTATCGAAGAAATTCAGCGCACAGGCCCGCACCGCCACCACCACTTCGCCGGGGCCGGCGGTCGGTTCGGGCAGTTCCTCCACCACCAGGTCGGAGGCGGGTCCATGGGTGCGGCAGAGCACGGCCTTCATCGTCGACGTTCTCGCGTTGGTTCGGTCTGCTGCGATGGGAAGCACGGCACGAGAGCCCCGTCCAGTCGCCGTGGGTCGTAGACCACCTGCCCGACTTTCGCCGCGATCCTGCGGCCACTGTCGCCACCGATGGGGACGACGAAGTGACGCGCGATCGCAGCGAACGCGGCAACCAGTTGGTAACCATCCGCGTGGTTTGTGGGATCAGGGATTCGATCGGTTCGGCCGATCGGCGGTGTTCCGCGTGTGAGACGGGGTGAACGGGCAATGAGGATCGTGATCCGTGTGGCGGCGGCGGTCGTGGCGCTTTCGGCGGTGACGGCGGCACATGCTCAGACCAAGCCCGCCACGCCGGCCAAGCCGGCGGCGGCGGCCAAACCGGCCCAGCCGGCCCAACCGAACGCCAACACGCCGCGCCTGCTGCTCGAGTCGCGGGACTGGAAGGCGATCACCGCGGTCGCCGCCAACGGCAAGATGTGCTTCGCGCTTTCGAAGCCGCAGAAGATGGAGCCGCCCTCGCTGAACCACGGCGACGTGGTGTTCTTCGTCTCGACCCGCACCGCCGACAACGTGCGCAACGAGCCGAGCCTGCAGGTGGGCTACCCCCTCAAGGAGGGCGCCAAGGCCACCGTCGACATCGACGGCAAGAAGTTCGCCTTCTTCACCAAGGGCGACGGCGCCTGGCTCGAGCAGAATTCGGACTTCGGCCCGTTCCTCGAGGCGATGAAGAAGGGCTCGAAGATGAGCATCGCGGCGACCTCCGGCCGTGGCAATCCGACCTCCTACGTCTTCTCGCTCGCCGGCATCGGCGGCGCGCTCGAGGCGGCTTCGAAGGAATGCAAGTGATCGATCGACGGCGAGCGCGCAAACGCGATCGCCCGACCACGACGACGGCGCCCGACCTCCCGGTCCGGCGCCGTTCTGCGTTTTCGATCGAGAGATCCCGGCCTCGTCGGCGATCAGCCGGCGATGCGGCGCTTCCAGTCGAGATACCACCCCACGAAGGCCTTCACGCCCTCCCCGACCGGGGTCTCGGGACGATAGCCGGTGAGCGCCTCGAGCAGGCGGTGATCGGCGAAGGTCTCGCGCACGTCGCCGGGCTGCATCGGCAGCATGTTGCGAATGGCCGGTCGGCCGAGCGCCGCCTCGATCGCCTCGACGAACTCGAGGAGCCCGACCGATGTGCCGCCGGCGATGTTGATGGTGCGCCAGGGCGCCACCGGCGACAGCGAATCGACCACCCCCTCGCCGCTCACCGCCGCCCCCAGGACCGGCGGACGATCGACCAGCCGCACCACCGCCTCGATCAGATCGTCGACGAAGGTGAAGTCGCGCTTCATCCGCCCCTCGCCGTAGACGTCGATCGGCCGGCCGGCCAGGATCGCGTCGACGAACTTGAAGAGGGCCATGTCGGGCCGCCCCCACGGGCCGTAGACGGTGAAGAAGCGGAAGCAGGTGGTCGGCAGGCCGAAGAGATGCGCATGCGAATGCGACATCGCCTCCATCGCCTTCTTGGTGGCGGCATAGAGAGTGATCGGCCAGTCGGCGCGATGGGTCTCGGCGAAGGGCATCTCGGAATTGCCGCCGTAGACCGAGCTGGTCGAGGCCAGCAACAGGTGCTTCGGCTGCGCCTCGCGCGCCACTTCGAGCAGATTGAACGAACCGACCAGATTGGCGTCGACGTAGGCGCGCGGGTTCTCGATCGAATAGCGCACCCCGGCCTGAGCGGCGAGATGGACGATCACGTCGGGGCGGGCGAGGTCGCGGGCGCGGCTCAGCGCCTCCATGTCCTCGAGCCGGGCGATCACCGGCGTGAAGCCGTTCGATCGGGCGAGTTCGGCGTGCCGCGCCTCCTTCAGCCGCAGATCGTAGTAGTCGGTCATGCCGTCGTAGCCGATCACCACGTGCCCGTCGGCGAGCAGGCGGCGGGCGAGGTGGAAACCGATGAAGCCGGCCGTGCCGGTGATCAGGAAGCGCATGGGGGTGAGTTCCCGACGAAGGAGGGCACCGCGACGAGGACGATCGTCGCGACGGCGGCCGTCATGGCGCGATCCGGGCGAGGGCGATACGGGCGGCGGCGAGGAAATCGGGCACGGTGCCCTCGCCGCTGGCGCCGTTGGGATGGATGCGCACGCCGAAGATACCGGCGGCGGCGGCGGCCCCCATGTCGGCACTGGAATCGCCGATGAAGACCGCGTTCTCCGGCGCGAAGCCGAGGTCGCGCCGGGCGGCCAGCACCATGCCGGGCTGCGGCTTGCGGCAGTCGCAGCCGTCGTTGGGGCCGTGCGGGCAATGATAGATGGCGGCGAGCTTCAACCCTTCCGCGGCCAACAGTTCCTCGAGACGAGCATGAACCGCGGCGAGCGCGGCCTCGTCGAAGTAGCCGCGGGCGATGCCGGACTGGTTGGTGATCAGCACCAGATCGAAGCCGGCGTCGCGCAGCAGGCGCATGCCCTCCAGAGCACCCGGGGCGAATTCGATGCCGGCCGGATCGCTCAGGTAGACCTTGTCGACGATCACGGTGCCGTCGCGATCGAGCAGCGCCACGCGGCGCGGCGAAGCCGTCATTCGCTCTCTCCGGTGTTGGCGCGGGCGATGATCGAGGTGGTCGAGTGGCCGACCTCGAGCGGCACCAGGGCGACGCGGCCGCCGTGCGCCAGGACGAAGCTCGAGCCGACCACCGTCTCGACGGTGTAGTCGGCGCCCTTGATGAGGACGTCGGGCTTCAGCCGCTCGATCAGTTCGAGCGGCGTGTCCTCGCCGAACAGGGTGACGAGATCGACGCTGTCGATCGCCGCCATCACCACCGAGCGGGCGTGTTCGTTCTGCACCGGCCGGGTCGGCCCCTTGAGGCGGCGCACCGAGGCATCGGTGTTCAGCGCCACCACGAGGCGATCGCAGGCGGCGCGGGACTTCTTCAGCAGTTCGACGTGGCCGGGATGGAGCAGGTCGAAGCAGCCGTTGGTGAAGCCGACCTCGAGGCCGTGGGCCTTCCAGTCGGCGACGACGGCGGCGGCCTCTTCGTTGGAGACGATCTTGGGATCGCCGCCCGATCCACCGCCGAGCGCCTTGGCCAGCTCCTGGGCGCGCACCACGGCGGTGCCGCGCTTGCCGACGGCGATGCCGGCGGCGACGTTGGCGATGCGAGCGGCGGTGGTCACCGCGGCGCCGGCCGCCAGCGCCAGTGTCATGGTCGCAACCACCGTATCGCCGGCGCCGGAGACGTCGAACACCTCCGAGGCGTGGGTCGGGATCGATACGGCGCGCTCGGCATCCTCGGCCGGCGCAAAGATGGTCATGCCCTGGGCACCGCGGGTCAGCACCACCGCATCGACCCGGGCGAGGTCGCGCACGCGCTTGGCGGCGATCTCCGCGGCAGCGTCGTCGGTGCAGGCGATGCCGGCGATCATCGCCGCTTCCGAGGCGTTGGGCGTCAGCACCGAGGCGCCGGCATAGCGGGCGACGTCGCGGGTCTTCGGATCGACCACGACCGGCACACCGCGGGCTTTCGCGGCGGCGACGATGCCGGCGATCACCGCCGGCGACAGCACACCCTTGGCGTAGTCGGACAGAACCACCGCATCGACCCGGTGCACCACCTGCTCGAAGCGATCGACGAGGACCGCGGCGACCGCGTCGTCGGGCGCGAGCACGGTCTCGACGTCGAGACGCAGGATCTGCTGGCCGCCGGAGACGTAGCGCGTCTTGACCGTGGTCGGATGGCCGTCGAGGCGGACGAAGTGGCCGGTGATGTCGTCGGCCGCACAGAGCCGATCGGCGATGACGTCGCCCTCGCCGTCGCGACCGAGCACACCGATCAGCGAGACCTCACCGCCGAGGCCGACGATGTTGCGGGCGACGTTGGCCGCGCCGCCGAGCATGCACTTTTCCGATTCGTGCCGGAGAATCGGGATCGGCGCCTCGGGCGACACCCGCTCCACGTGCCCGTAGACGAAGCGATCGAGCATCACGTCGCCGACGACGCAGATGCGCTTGCCGCTCCAACGATCGATCCACGAAGCGTCCAAGTCTCGTCTCCTCCTGCCGACACCGCACCCGCGCGACGTGGCGAGCGGGCTCGTCGGACGGCCCCGAGGTAGCCCAAAAGCGACGACAAAGCGAGAGCGAAAGGCCTTTTCGCCCTTCGCTTTCTCGATGCACCGCGCGCGGGCGTCACTCCACCGTGACGGACTTGGCCAGGTTGCGCGGCTGGTCGACGTCGGTGCCCATGAACACCGCCGTGTGATAGGCGAGCATCTGCACCGGCAGGGCGTAGACGATCGGCGCCACCAGCGGGTCCATGTCGGGCAGGGTGATGGTCTGTAGCGTCGCCACCGAATTCTCGGCGGTGCCGCGGGCGTCGGTGACCAGCACGATGCGACCGCCGCGCGCCGCCACCTCCTGCATGTTCGACACGGTCTTGTCGTAGAGCGCGTCGTGCGGAGCGATGACGACGACCGGCAGGGTCTCGTCGATGAGCGCGATCGGCCCGTGCTTCAACTCGCCGGCGGCATAGCCCTCGGCGTGGATGTAGGAGATCTCCTTGAGCTTCAGGGCTCCTTCGAGCGCGATCGGATAGTTCGATCCGCGTCCGAGATAGAGCACGTCGCGCGCCTTGGAGATGTCGCGGGCGAGCTTCTCGATCTGCGGCTCGAGCCGCAGGGTGCGCATGACCAGACCCGGCAGATCGCCGAGCGCAGCGACCATGCGGGCCTCGTCGGCCTCCGTCAGGACCCCGCGGGCTCGGCCGGCCGCGACCGCCAGCGAGGCGAGCACCGAGAGCTGGCAGGTGAAGGCCTTGGTCGAGGCCACGCCGATCTCGGGGCCGGCCAGCGTCGGGAAGATCACGTCGGCCTCGCGGGCGATGGTCGATGTGGTGACGTTGACCACCGCCGCGCAGTGCTGCCCCTGTGCCTTGCAGTAGCGCAACGAGGCCAGCGTGTCGGCGGTCTCGCCGGACTGCGAGACGAAGATGGCGAGTCCATGCTCGGGGAGCGGCGGTTCGCGGTAGCGGAACTCCGAGGCGACGTCGATCTCCACCGGCAGGTGGGCCCAGCGCTCGAACCAGTACTTGGCGACCAGCCCCGCATAGTAGGCCGTGCCGCAGGCGACGATCGACACGCGCGTCAGCTTCGCCCAGTCGAAGGCCGGAGCGGTGGGCAGCCGCACGGTGCCGACGGACAGGTCGAGATAATGCGCCAGGGTATGGCCGATCACCTCGGGTTGCTCGTGGATCTCCTTCGACATGAAGTGGCGGTAGTTGCCGCGATCGACCTGGAAGGCGGAGGCCGCCACCGTGACGATCGGACGGGAGACCACCGCATCGGTCTCGTCGTGGATCACCGCGCCGGAACGGCGGATCTCGACCCAGTCGCCCTCTTCCAGATAGGCGATGCGGTCGGTGAAGGGGGCGAGCGCGATGGCATCGGAGCCGAGGAACATCTCGCCCACGCCGTAGCCGACCGCCAGCGGACTGCCGCGACGCGCGCCGATCAGCAGATCCTCGTCGCCGGGGAAGACGAAGGCCAGCGCGAAGGCGCCTTCGAAGCGCTTCAGCGCCTTGGCCACGGCGGCGATCGGGTCCAGCCCGTCGGCCATGTGGCGGTCGACCAGCTGGGCCACCACCTCGGTGTCGGTCTGCGAGGAGAAGACATGGCCCTTGGCGACGAGCTCTTCCTTGATCTCGCGGAAGTTCTCGATGATGCCGTTGTGGACGACGGCGACGCGCGACGTCGCGTGCGGATGGGCATTGGCCTCGGTCGGGGCACCGTGGGTGGCCCAACGGGTGTGGCCGATGCCGATCAGGCCGACGAGCGGCTCCTTGGCGAGCCTCGCCTCGAGATTCTTGAGCTTGCCCTCGGCGCGACGGCGGGTCAGGACCCCGCCCGGCTCGAGGGTCGCGACGCCGGCGGAGTCGTAACCGCGATACTCCAGCCGCTTCAGCGCCTCGACCAGATGGCCGGCGACCGGCTCACGGCCGACGATACCGATGATACCGCACATGGATGGTCACACCCTCTGTCGTTGAATCGCTCACCCTCCGGTCTATCGGACGGGCATGCCTCTTTCGAAATCACTTTCGGTATCCGAATGTGACGAATTCGGGTCGCGGCCGCAGAAAACCTCGCCCCGCGTCGCGGCGTGTCGCGGCAATTCTGCACGGTTCGACGTTTCGCAGAAGCGGCGACGTCTCGTTAAGGATACCGACGAAATCCGGCCGTCCGCTCACGACTTGGTGCGCGCCGCCTTCGCTGCCGCCATCTTCCTGCGGAAGGCATCGGCCCAGCCCTGGATCACCGACTGCCGGCCGCGGGCGACCGCCAGAGCATCGGCCGGCACTTCCTTGGTGATGACGCTGCCGGAGCCGACATAGGCGCCGTCGCCGATCTTGACCGGGGCCACCAGCGAGGAGTTCGAGCCGATGAAGGCACCGGCGCCGATGTCGGTCAGGTACTTGCCGAAGCCGTCGTAGTTGCAGGTGATTGTGCCGGCACCGATGTTGGCCTTCGCGCCGACGCGGGCGTCGCCGATGTAGGTCAGATGGTTGACCTTGGCGCCGGCCTCGATGCGCCCGTTCTTGATCTCGACGAAGTTGCCGACGTGGACGTCCTCGGCGAGATCGGCACCGGGCCGCAGCCGGGCATAGGGGCCGACCGTGGCGCCGGAACCGACGCGGGCCCCCTCGAGATGGGAGAAGGCGCGGATGCGGGCGCCGCTCTCGACCTTCACGCCGGGACCGAACACCACGTTGGGTTCGATGGTGACGTCGGGCTCGACGACGGTGTCGGCGGCGAAGATCACCGTCTCCGGCGCCACCAGAGTGACGCCCGAGGCGAGCACCTCGGCGCGGCGGCGGGCCTGGAACAGGCCCTCGCAGACGGCGAGCTGGGCGCGATCGTTGGCGCCCATGAACTCCTGTTCGGCACCTTCGACCGCCACCGCCTCGAGGCCGCGCGACCGGGCGATCGCCACCGCATCGGTGAGGTAGTACTCGCCCTTGGCGTTGGCGTTGCCGATGGCGTCGAGGAGGGCGAGGGCCTGGGCACCGCGGAAACCCATGATGCCGGAATTGCAGAAATCGACGGCGCGCTCGGCGTCGCTGGCGTCCTTCTCCTCTCGGATGGCGACGAGACGGCCGTTCTCGGTCAGGAGCCGGCCGTAACCCTTGGGATCGGCGGCGCGGAAACCGAGCACCACCACGTCGGCGCCCTTCGCCAGTTCGGCGCGGATGCGGCCGAGCGTGGTCGGGGTGACGAGTGGGGTGTCGCCGTAGAGCACGATCACGTCGTCCGAGGTCGTCTCGAGCGCGGGGCGGGCACACAGCACCGCATGGGCGGTGCCGAGGCGCTCCGTCTGGACGAAGGCCTCGCGGGCGCCGGCGGCGGTGGCGGCCTTCGCCACCGCGTCCATGCCCGGCCCCACCACCACGGCGAGCCGATCGGCACCGGCGGCAGCCGCCGCGGCCACCGAATGGGCGACCATGGGGCGCGAGCCGACTTCGTGCAGCACCTTGGGCAGACGCGAGCGCATGCGCGTCCCTTCACCGGCGGCGAGCACGATGGCGAGGCAGGTCCGTTCGCTCGTCACTTGATCGAACTCCGATCGAATGCAGGGGAAGACACCGCACCGCGGGGACGAACCCGCGGCCGGAAGGTCGGCGAACCCGGTCGGTTCCGCCTTCGTCGAGGTAGCGCCAATCGGCCCGCACCGCCAGATGAAATTTCCCGCCGACACGCGTCGCAGGCCCGGCGGCGCCGAGCCCTTCCACCACGCGCGCCGCGCGCCGGAGCCATCCGGGAGCATCACGACTTGCGAACCGGATCGCATACGCGCAGGATCGCACGGTTCGAACCCGAAGGATCACTGCGCCCCACCTCGGCGGCGCGGTGATCGGCTTTCGCGGGCAGTGCCCATGGCCGCGGCGCGATGCGATCCCGGCGTCGAGAGGTAATTCGTGACACTGGAGCAAATCGCCCGGCGGGCGTTCGAAGTGGCCTTCTGCGTCACGATCCTCATGGACGGTGCCGCCCATTATCTCGGCTCCTATGTGGCGCTGGTGCTGTTCTCGATCGTCTTGGGCCTGTCCGCCTTCGTCGACGTCCATCGACCGGCGCTGCGGCGGCTGAAGTGGGGCGCGTTGGGGCTGGCCGTCTTCCTGGTCGGGCTGGCGCTGTGGCAGGTCCGTTGGCTGCCCGATACCGCCTCCGCCCATCCGGTGTGGCAGAACCTCGCCGAACAGTTCGGCAAGAGCGGGGGAACCCTGTCGGTCAACCGCATGGGACCGGTGTGGGAGATCCCGGGGCTGGTCCTGCCCTTCGTGGCCGCCGCGGCGGCGGTGCCGCTCTATCGGACCGAAGTGGCCGCCCGCAATTTGTGGACTCTGCTGGCGATCTTCGGGACGAGCTTCGCGGTCTACGGCTTCCTGCAGTATTTTCTCTTCCCGAACTGGCACTTTCTGGCGGAACGCAACGACTATCTCGACAGCCTCAGCGGCTTCTACGTCTACCGCAACGCCGCCGCCTCCTTCCTGTTCATGACGGCGCTCGCCACCACTTCGGCGCTCGATCGCTCGCTGGAACGGATCGACATGATGGCGATGTGGCGCCACCTGCGCGATCGCCGACCGGTGGGAGACGAGGAACGGCGGGCGCGGCTGCTGGCGATTCTGCTGGTCGTCCAGGTGGCCGCGGTCTTGATGACCAAGTCGCGCGCCGGTTTCGCGATCCTGGTCGTCGCCTTCCTTCCGTTCCTCTATCTGCGCCTGCGGCGCCATCTGCGCGCGGCGGCGTTTCCCAATCTGGCGCGGCTGGAGAAGCTCGGCCTCGGCCTCGCCGTCGCCTTCGTCCTCTTCATGGGAGCCCAGATCATCTTCCGACTGGAGATCCTCGGCGCCGAGGACGCGGGTCGGTTCTGCACCTACGCCCAGAGTCTGCTGCTGATCCGCGACAACCTCGCCTGGGGGGTGGGATTCGGTGGCTTCGGCGAAGCCTTCCCCCCCTATCGCCGCGCCGAATGCGACATCTTCGGCGTCTGGGACAAGGCGCACGACACCTACATCCAGGGCTTCGCCACCATGGGCTGGTGGTTCCTTCCCGCGCTCGTGCTGCCGCTCGCCCTGGTGCTGCCGCCGCTCCTGCGCGCACGCCACCTGCACGGGGCGGCCGGAACGGCGGCACTGGCGGCGCTGGTGGCGCTGGGAGCCGGGGCCGTGCATTCGCTGATCGACTTCCCGCTGGAAATTCCCGGCAACGCGATCCTGCTCGGCCTCCTCGTCGTCCCGGCCATCGCAGCCGCGAGCGATCCGCGGCGCAGCAAGCGGCACGCCGCCCTGCGCCGCCGTCGACATTCCGATGCACCTCCATCGGGTGCCGCCGAAGCACCCGCCCGCACCGGCGACGCGGCCCGCTGAGCCCACCGCTCCGAGCCGCGACACGGAGGTCCGACGCCCGAGAGGCCGGCCCCGTCGAGCCCGGCGGCCGAGGCGAGACCTCGGCGCGATCTCATACGGATCCGATGAACTCCGGCCCCGTCTCGTCCCCTCAGCGCCCCACGCTGGCGTAGGCGAACCCGTGGCGGGT
>ERZ1645187.3505-NODE-3505-length-13140-cov-8.599541_pt1 | contig 13140 bp, 17 predicted proteins | sample MGYA00575352_ERZ1645187 | MGnify/ENA primary metagenome ERZ1645187 (study PRJEB40837, sample SAMN11349314) | freshwater sediment metagenome | isolation source: river sediment | host: Sediment | place: India: Wazaribad , New Delhi | collected 2017-02-21 ...
GCAAACTACCTCAAAAACTCAGGATATGCTTCTGTCTAAAATCGTCATGCTCTAAGCGCCGCACGGCGCAGCGCCCGGAGGAGCGGGTCGAGGGACCGCCACTCGGCCTCCGCCGCCTCCCGCGCCTCGCGCAGCCTGGCCCTCCGGCCGGTGTCCTCTTCCAAGGCCTCCAGTCCCTCAAGCTCCATGGCGTAGAGCCTGGCGCCGTCGCGAAGCGCGCCGAGCTCGGCCTCTTCGGCGTCGGCCTCCTCCCAAATGCGTTCCCAGAATGCGTCCATCAGCGGCCTCCGTTCGGCTACGCCAATCTGGCGTTCTGGGGGCGTCAAGCGGACCCTCGGAGAAAATGCGCCCTCCACACGGTCCGCCCCGGCTCCACACGGTCCGGCACGAATAAACGTTGGTATGTCGCGGGCCGCGTCCTCCGTAGCCTCGTCCGATCGGAACCGCGCATCGGAAGGGACGCGACATGGAAGAGCTCATGAGGGAGGCGCTCGTCCGCCTCGACAGGATCGAGGCGGGGCTGGGCGCCCCGCAGAGGGAGTACCTGGACACGGAGGCGGCGGCCGCGTTCACGAGCATCAGCTCCGTCCAGCTGTCGGAGTGGCGCTCGCGCGGGGGCGGGCCCCGGTACCTGAAGCTGGGGCGGAAGGTCCTCTACCGGGTCGCCGACCTGCGCGAGTTCGTCGACTCCTTCGCGAGGGAGGCACTCCAATGAGCCGCCCGACCGAAACGGGGAACGGGCGCGCCGCTGTCATCGACGCGCCCGCCAACAGGGCACCGGAGAAGGACGGAGCGGAGTTCAAGCGCACCGACGCATTCGAGGATGCCGCGCCCTCGGTGGCGGCGACGCCATTGCTCCTCGACCTCATCCCGCTGCACCGCCACGACGCGGTCAACGCCAAGGGCCGGCCCGTCGGCAAGGCCCCGCTGCGGTCCGGCTGGCGCCGCGACGCCGCGCTGACGGGGGCGGAGGCAGAGGCCCACGCCGCGAGGGGCATGAACCTCGGCGCGCGGCTGCGCGGCGACCAGCTCGTGGTGGACGCCGACCCGCGCAACTACCCGCCCGGCGACGACCCGCTCGCCCGGCTGCGCCGCGACGTCGGCCTGCCGAACGGCCCGACCGTGGAGACCGGCGGCGGGGGCACGCACCTCTACCTCCGGAAGCCCGAGGGCCTGCGGGTGCGCGACGCCCTGGACGAGTATCCCGGCTTGGAGTTCAAGACGCAGGGCCGACAGGTCGTCGTCCCGCCGTCGGTGCACCCGAGCGGCCGGCGCTACGAGTGGGACCCCCTGCTCGGAGACGACATGGCCGTGCCGGACGCGCCGGACGCGCTCCTCAGCCTCCTGCGGAGGCCGTCGGCCTCCTCGGCGGCCGAAGACGGCGCGATGACCTCGGAACAGCTCTCGATGCTCCTGGAAGGCCTGGACGCGCGCGACTTCGGCAGCAACGACCTGTGGCTCCCGATCGCCATGGCCTGCCACCACGCGACCGGCGGGGACGGCATCGACGCCTTCCTCGACTGGTGCGCGACCGACCCCGACTACGCCGACAGGCTCAATACCGCGCGGGCACGGTGGGAGTCCTTCGGCACCGACCGGCCCGCGTCGGTCACGCGCCTGACGCTCTACAGCGCGCTCCACAAGGCGGGTCGCGGCGACCTGGTGGAGGCCGCGGAGCGCTCGGACCCTCTCGACGACTTCCCGGACGACGGCGAGCCCGAGGAGCCCGGCAGGCGCGAGCGCGACCTGGTCGAGCAGATGAACGACCGCTTCTGCTGCGTCATCAACGGCGGGAAGTTCGCGATCTTCATGGAGGACGAGGACGGCGTCTTCGACCCGCCGCGCCGCGTCTGGACGAAGATGTCTCGCGCCGACTTCCTCCACTACCACGAGGACGAGCGCGTCAAGGCGATGGGGAGCAGGCGCGAGGTGAGCGTCGCCGAGCTCTGGCTGGCAAGCCCCCGTCGGCGCAAGTACCCCGGCATCGTACTCGATCCCGAGGGACGCGACCGTGGCAAGCTCAACCTCTGGCGCGGCTGGGCGGTCGAGCCGAAGCCCGGCGACTGGTCCCTGATGCGCGAGCTGATCGAGCAGGTGCTCTGCTCGGGCGACCGCGCGTCCTCGGACTACGTCCTGCGCTGGATGGCCTTCATGCTCCAGAGGCCGGGCACGTCGCCCGAGGCGGCGATCACCTTCCGCGGCCGGGAGGGCACCGGCAAGGGCACGCTCGGCCGCGCGCTCATGCAGATCGCAGGGGCGCACGGCCTCACGGTGTCGTCGCCTGCCCAGTTCGCGGGCCGGTTCAACGCCCACCTGCGCACCGTCGCCTTCCTGTTCGCCGACGAGGCGTTCTGGCCGGGACACAAGGAGGCGGAGGGCGTGCTGAAGCAGCTCGTGACGGAGCCGGTCATAGCGTTCGAGGGCAAGGGCGCCGACATCGTGCCCGGCCGCAACCTCATCCACCTGATGATGGCGAGCAACAACGAGTGGGTCATCCCCGCCGGCCTCGACGCACGCAGGTTCGCGGTCTTCGACGTGTCGGACGCGCGCCGCAACGACAAGGCGTTCTTCGGGGCGCTCAACGCCCAGATGGCGGCGGGCGGGCTCGCGGCGATGCTCCACGACCTGCTGGCGACGGACATCGAGGGCTGGCACCCCTCGCGCGGCATCCCGAAGACGCAGGCGCTCGCCGAGCAGAAGGCCCTGAGCCTCAACCACGCATCGAAATGGTGGATGGCGCTGCTGGACCGGGGGGCGCTGCCGGTCACCGAGCCCATCGCCTGGGACCGTGGGCCCGCGGAACTCGACCCGGTCTCCAAGGGCGAGCTGCTGGAGGACTACGACCGCTACCTGAAGGCGAACAGGGTCTTCAGCGCCAAGGCCAGCCACCGCGCGCTGGCGACGGCCGGGAGGTCGCTCGGCCTCCAGACCGGCAAGACGAAGGGCGGCGAGAGGGCCTGGTGGCTCCCATCGCTGTCGGAGGCCCGAGAGCTGTTCGAGGAGCGGCTCGGCGCCTCCGCCCTGTTCGAATGACGGGCAATGCCCTCCCTCCACCGCCGAGGGAGGGCTCGTCCGACCTGTCCGACCTACGGGATGCATGGGACGGACGCTTAGAGACGCTTACGATCCTCAAAGCGTCTGAAGAAAAGGCTATATATCTTATGCTTAGACACTATAGACACTTTATACAGTATATAAATCGGTTCTATAAAAATTCAGCTCCGGATAGAGGGCAGCACTTGGGGACATGTGAGCCGGAGCAACGAGAAAAACCGTACGGCGAAGTAGAAAAAAGAAGCGTCCGGCGTCTAAAGCGTCTTTCTGCTTACGGATCATGCGCTTAGACCGGACGCATAGCTTCTTCAAAACGACCGAAGCGTCCTCAAGGCACTTGGGCGCGTGGCCTCCATGGGGCCTCTCCCTGGTCGATGAGGGGTGCCGCCGCCTCGGCACCGACCTTCAGGCATGGCGGTGCTGTCCCCCGAGCCTTGGCGGCTTCTCGATGGCCGCCCGCAGCCCGTATGCCCTCGCGCGCGAGGCTGGAGGAAGCCGCCCGCGAGGCTCCCGCGCGAAGAGGCGCGGGCGACGCCCGCGCCCCACGCCGCGCACCTCGGCCACGGGGCAGAGAGCCCGCGCGAGGCGCGTCGGCGCTGGCGCCAGCGCAGAGGCCGCGCGAAGGCGGCATGGGGCGCAGACACGGGGGATCGCCTGTCCCGCGTCCCTCCGGCGGGCCGAAAAGGCCAAGCATCGCAAGCGCTTTGGGGGGAGCCTTTCCCCCGGCCCGGCCCCAGGCCCGACGGAGGCGGGGGAAACAACCCACTTCCCGTTGAGAAGGGGCCGGCGTCCTGGGGTCTCCGTGTGCCCCGTAGCCTCCCCTGTGCAGGGAGGGCGCCGGTGCCTCATTCTCCAAAATTTTGAAGGCCGCCCGGTGCGGGGCTTCCCAGGATTTTGAAAAGCGCTGGCGTGCTTCCCGCCTCGCGGGGCGCACGGTGCGCGGGACACGGTGCGCGCAGGAGGTACGAAAATGGACAGGAAGCAGGAGGCGGCGCAGCGGTTCGAGGAGGGTCGGCGGAGGCCGGAGATGGACCGCCGCTGGTCGCCCGAGGTGGAGGACGCCGTCCTGGAGATCGTCGGCCGCACGGTCAGCCCCAAGCGCGCCGCCGAGGAGGTCGGCGTGAGCGTCTCGACCATCCACGACCACAGGCGCAGGGACCCCGAGTTCCGCGCCAGGTACGCGGTGGCGATGGACGACGCCTTCACCGCCGTCCTCGACCACGCCTTCACCCGCTCCTTCGACGACGTGCGGCCCTCGGACCGGCTGACCGAGGTCCTGCTGCGGCTCCGGTGGCCCGAGCGGCTCGGCTCCTTCCTCCAGGTGTCGGGGGCGTCTGGAGTCTCCGGCGGGCTCGACCCGATGGTCATCGCCCGGATGCCGCCCGAGGACCGCAACGCGCTGATCGGGCTGCTGGAGAGGTACCAGCAGGTGCAGGGCGACGTCGCCCTGGAGACGGAGGCCGACGGTGCCCCGCTCCTGGTCTGACACGCTGCGCGACCTGCGCGAGGCCGGTAGGCTCGCCCGGTCGCTGGAGGGGACCGCGCCCGGCACCGCCGCGCTCTACGGCGGGGGCGACGAGCTCGTGCGCCTGCACGGCCGCCCGACCGGCGCGCTGTTCTGGCGACTCGACCCGTTCCCCCTGGAGCTGTGGGAGGCCATGGCCGGCGAGCACGCCGAGGGGCAGCGGGCCTCGTCCGGCGACTAGTCGCGGAGCCTCCACGTCGGGAAGTGCGGGCTCTTGACCCGCTTCCGCGCGGCCTCCTTCGAGATGCCGTGGGCCTCTCCCGCCGACGCGAGGCTCGGGTAGGCCGCCCCTTCTGCCTCGACCCGTATACCGCCTCTCCGACGCGCCTTGCACTCCACCTTCGCAGCGGTCAGGGCGCGGCTTATCTCGGTCGGGTAGGTCCGGTGGCCGGGCCGCTCGCGGTCGAGCATCTCCAGGACGGCCGAGTGGGTGATTGGACGGCCCGCGTCCTCCAGCGCCCGTGCAAACTCCTTTATGAGCGTGCTCTTCCACACGTACTCACGACCGTTCGGCTTCCATCCGTTTGGGTGCTTCGCCATGGTTGACGATATTGAACAAATACAAGTATTAGTCAAGTATTATCGTGATGATCCTCTCCGACGGCTGTGCTTCTTTGTATCGATCCCGCAGTTAAGCGGGGCGAACGTGGAGAAGCGAAATGGACGGACTTTCACATTTCAAGCATGGCCTCACCTACGAGGAGGTGCGTCATGCTGCCTGAGTACATAAACCACCCCGATGCCATGGTCAGCGAGCATGAGAGGGCGGTCGCCGAACTGCTCTCCGTCTCCCTCTCAGACGCCATCGACGTCGACGAGGCGCCGATGGTCGCGGCCATCGACGGGTGGCTGAAGCTTGAGCACTTCGAGGAGCTGACCGACCGGCGCACCGTGGCTCGGCTGCTGTTCCTGTTCACGCACAGCGGCCTTCGGCACGGCAAGGAGCCGCCGAGCGTGCAGTTGGGGTTGCTGTCATGAAGACGAGGAAGAGGACGATCACGATCAGGCCGAAGCGCGCTGACATCGAGCGCTTCTCTCACGTCGACACCGAGAGGAAGCGGGTCGCCGCAGCGACCGCATGGGCGGGCATGCGCGCGTTCCAGATCGAGATGGGGCCCGGGCACGCGGCGCTGGACCTGATCGCCGAGGAGCTCCCGGAGAAGTACCGGCGCAACTGGGCGAAGGGGCAGCTGAGGGCGGCGTGACTGCTGGTCCGATCCGGCACGGCGACGGGCCATGCTGAAGGCGTCTACGGGCCGTCCGATGGGGCGGCCCGGTCACCCCGATGGGGGTGGACGCTCACATGGGGATGGTCCCCGCCAAGGTCCTCCGGCCTGGTTGAGCGTGACGCTCAACGTCGAAGGAGAACACCACATGGCACAGAAGAAGGCTCCACCCACCCTGACGAAGCCCTGGCGGTCCGTGACGGACCTGCGGGCCTCGCTCACGCGGGCACGCGAGCTGCACTCGGAGAGCGCGAAGCGCCTCTCCGAGATGAACGAGCGGGTGGCGAAGCGCCGGGAAGAGCTGCGCGCCAACCTGCACGACCTCAGCCCCTCCCAGCAGGCCCTCGTCCTCAACAGGGCAATCGGCGGGCTGCGGGCCGACCTGAAGAGGGACAGCGCAGATGCCCGCCTCGCCCGGCTGCGGGAGCTTGACGCCCTGCGCCGGCAGGCGGAGGACGCCAGGGCGCACTACCACAGCCCCATGCAGATGCTCATGCGCGACTCGCTCGGCAGCGAGCGCCGATCACGCCTCATCCAGCAGCTTGAGCACTCCGGCAAGGTGGAGCTCGCGAGCCTGGCCGCGCTCGCTGTATCCTCGAAGGACCGGGAGCTGGCGGCCGTCCTCGCCTCGCAGATGGGCCGCATGCCCCACGGTGAGCGCCCGTTCTCCCCGCACGAGCTGGCCGACCTCATGGTCGGCGAGGAGCACCGCGCCGTGCAGGCCGCGATCATGGAGGTGGGCGAGCTGGCGCAGCGCGCCGTCCTGGACGACCGCTCCTTCGAGACCGGCCGGCCCGTCGACCGGGTCGGGCTCGCGCTCCGCGCCCGCGACCGGGCCGCGCTCGGCGCGTCCGAGCTTCCAGACGACAACGAGGAGAACTGAGCCATGGCCACATACGCATTCTATCCCGCCTCGGAGGCCCAGCGGCGTGCCGACGGCCTGAACTTCGCCGTGGCGGTCGGCGCGAGCGCGGCGGACGCGCGCGGCGCCGCCGAGGCCCTGCTGGGAGAGCCGAACGCGCTCGCCGGCTGGGCGAGCGTCGACCTGACCTCCGCGCCCGCCGCCTTCGTCTCGGGCCTGCCGGTGGGCGCGCGGGCGCAGACGGTCTGGCCCACCCTGGATCGCGGCAGCTCCCACCTGAGGGGTACCTGAGCCATGGCCAAGATCACCGACGATCACCTGCGCGAGCTCCTGGCCGGGGTCGCGAGGGTCACGCCGCACGAGCTATGGCTCATGCTGCACGGCCCAGGCGTGCCGTGTGAGGGCGCGCGCGTCACGATCTGCGAGCTTGCGCTCGCCCGGCTCGGCTACGAGCGCGTGCCCGTCCACCCGGTGCGGCTCAGCCGCGACGGGTTCGAGTGGGTGCGGGGCCACTGGCCGTCAGACGACCGCTGGCCGGACCTCACGGACGACCCGGTCCTGCTGGAGGTACTCGACCGCTACGTCACCTTCCGCCTCGCGTGCGGCGCCGGCACGGTGCACTGATGCTGGAGGACGAGCTCTTCAACTTCGGCCTTAGGCTCGAGGCCACGCTCGGTCGGCTGGAGGCCACCACCGTCCGCGAGGCCGCGTTCTTCCTGGGGGCGCGGCCTGGGGCGCCCGACCGACGCGCCCTCCGCCGGGCCGAGGCCGCCCTGCTGCTGGCCGGCTTCGAGCCCACCGGCGGGAACGGCCGGTGGAAGCGGACGGACGCGGGCATGTCGGACTTCAGCCCTGTGACGCTCCGCCGCTTCGTCAGGGAGGAGGATGTCCATGTCCCGTCAGAGTGACCTGGAGGGCCTCGCGAGGAGACTGGACCGCATCGCCGTGCAGGTCGAGGGCAACGTCGAGCGCGCCGTGCGGGACTGCGCCCACGCGGTGCTCAGGTCCGTGGTGGAGGCCACGCCGGTCAACACCGGCACGGCCCGCTCGAACTGGACGCCGGAGCTCGACCGGGCGTTCGAGGGGCTGCTCGCCGCGCGGGTGCCCGGCGCGGGCGGCTCGACGGCGGAGGCAAACGCCGCTGCCGCCATCGATGCGGGAGCACCGACGATCGAGGCCTTCGACATCCGCGCCAACCGCGAAATCCACATCACCAACAACGCGCCCCACATCGGCGCGCTCAACGACGGGCACTCTCGGCAGGCGCCCGCCGACTTCGTCCGGACCGCAGTCCTGGACGGGCTCGCGGCGGTCCGCGGCGCCAGGATCGTGGACGGCTGAGCGCTTCAGGCGATCAGCCGCCACGCCGCCCACGCCCAGACGGCGAGGCCCAGCGCGGCAGCGGGCAGCAGCCACCACCCCTCAGGCGCGCGCTCCGTCCGGCCTCCCGCGCCCCGGGGCCGGCACCCATGCGACCCTGGCGATGCTGCCCTCCAGCCTGCCCACGGCCGACCCCAGCCAGAGCGCCGGGGCGGGACGCCCCCAGGCGTCGGCCTCCCTCTCGCCAATCCTGTGGACCTGCGCGGTCGCCGGCTGCTCGGCGGCCATCGTCACCTCCCTGGCCCAGTCGAGGGCCTCCGACTGCGCCTCCGCGAGGCAGTCCACCCGGAAGTAGAGGGCCCCCGCCACGGTCACCCTGTATCTCCCCGCCATCTTCCGTCTCCTCTGTCTGACGCACTCCCGCCACCCTGCCGCGGTCGGGGGGCCCCGCGAGCCGGCCGAAGCGAAACGTCATCCGCCCGCCCGGCTCCCTCCGGCGGGGGACCGGGCACGGTGTCTCGACGATCGGGTCGTCGGGAGGAGAGCGACGTGGGGGCGAAGAGGAGGGCCGCAGAGGCCTCGGCGGCGGCCGACGCACAGACCGGAGCCGCCGAGCGTCCGAGGCCACCGCGGACATCGGCGTCGAGCCGGTGAGGCCTCGGTGTCGGCGTTCTCGCCCGATCGCTCATCGTCGAGCGTCGGATGGCGAAGGGGTGGACGCCCGGATCGCGGGTGCCCGCGCGTCCGAGAGGTCCGTCCGCCCGTACTCCCACCGGATGCGCAGGGCGGGCGTCGGGGGCACGAGCCGCTTCCGCACCGGGGCCTGAACGCGCGCGCAGCCGAGTAGCTGGCGGCACCGTCCTTGCACACATATTCGACGAATATCCGTCTTACACACTCGGTGGGCGAGAAAATATTCGACGAATATGTTGACATCCTGCTGTCAGCGCCCACATTCTCCCTCGACATTGACCGGTCATCCAACAACAGGTGGTCGCCACAGTATCGGAGGAATATATGGACGCCAGCATCAACGCGCCTGCCGGCCAGAATGAGAAGCGGACGAAGTTCCGGGAGATAGCGGAGAGCCGCACCAACAAGGCCCTCGACGCGATCTCGAGGATCGGTAATCTGTCCAATCGCTCGCTATACGAGTGGGAGGACGCGGAGCTGAAGAAGGTGCTTAAAGCCCTCAGGGACGCGGTCTCGGAGGTGGAGGCGCGCTTCGCCTCGCCGAAGGGTAAAGTCGGCTCGAAGTTCAAGCTCTGAGGGAGACAGGGATGACCGACTGGCGCACATTCCTGGACACCCTGGTGGCGGCGACGAAGGTTGAGGAGGTGAGGGCTGCCCTCGCCGAGGTCCGCGCCGACGCCAACGTAAAAGTGGTGCCCTTCGGCCGCCGAGAGAACAACAGGGGTGCGATCGAGGTCGCGACCGACCCGGCCCGCTCGCTGATTGAGCGGGTGACCAACGCACACGACGCGCTGCTGGAGCACGAGCACGCTCGCCACAAGGGCATGCCCGTCTGCCTTTCGCCGCGTGAGGCGGCTGAGGCTTGGCTCGAGGTGCCGATGAAGGGCGGTCTATCCGCCCTGACGCCCAAGCAGCGGCAGAACCTCGCCGGCGACACCGTCCTTCGGCTCGACCCCGGCGAAGGCTGGCAGTCGCGCATCCTGACCGTGGTCGACCGCGGCAGCGGCATCGCCCCCGAAGACATGGAGGGCACGATCCTCAGCCTTAACGAGAGCAACAAGATCCAGAAGCACTACCTCGCCGGCACCTATGGCCAGGGTGGGTCCAGCACGCTGGCATTCTCGCGCTTCGTCCTGATCGCGTCCCGCGTGGCTGGCGGTGGCTCGGTTGCGTTCACGCTGGTCTGGTACGAAGACCTGCCTGCCGACCAGTTCAAGACCGGCCGGTACGTCTATCTGACCGACGGAGGGACGGTCCCCGTCGTCGCCGCCGCCGAGGGTGACCCCGAGCACGGGACTACGATCCGCCACTTCGGGTACGACCTGACGACCTACACGGCATCGATCGGACCCAAGAGCCTCTACGGCGCGTTGCAGAGGGTCATGTTTGACCCCGTCGCGCCGATCCGCTTCGAGAACACGGTTGCGGGTTGGAACCGGACGATCAAAGGCTCCCGCAACGCACTCAACGGCGCCGTCGACCAGGACGACGAGAACGCGAAGGGTCCCGAGATCGACTACCGACTCCCGATGTTCAACCTGTCACTAGGAGAACACGGCGAGATCGGAGTGGAGTACTGGGTTTTGGCCCGCTCGGTCGGCAAGGACGGGAAAGCATCGAACAACCGCCCATCCCGCGCTTTTGTCGATGAGACCAAGCCCATCGTATTCACCCATAACGGCCAGAACCAGGGCGAGCTGTCGGGCCGCATCGTCAAGAAGGATGCGGACCTGCCGTTCCTCCAGGTGCAGGGTCGGCTCATCGTCCACGTGAACTGCGACCGTCTCTCCCCGGCCGCGAAGCGCAAGCTGTTCTCCTCGACCCGCGAGCAGTGGAAGGAGGGCTTCGTCCACGAGACGATCCAGGCTGAAATCGTCAACCTCCTCAAGTCCGACGACGAGCTTCGCCGGCTCAACGAGGAAGCGCGCGACCAGAGCCTGAAGGACAAGGACGAGTCGGCCAAGAAGCAGATTCAGAGGCAGGTGGCGAAGATGCTGCGCCTCGTCGGCCCGGCGCTCGCCGAGGCTGCGGGGACCAAGAAGGAGGGCGGCGGCGACCCGCCGAAGCCCAAGCTGGGCACGAAGAAGGTCCCGGAGCCCATTGAGACGCGGGACCCTCCGACCTTCATCCGCATCGTGGCAGACGAGGACGAGCCCATCGAGTTCCACACCGGGCAGCGGCGGTACGTGCGCATCGAGACTGACGCAAACTCGGACTACCACGACCCCGATGACCCGAAGAAGTCGCGGCTCAACGTCGCGGTCGGCGACGACCTGGAGGTATTCGGGACCAGTCCTCTGAGCGGTGGTAGGATGCGGATCGGCGTCCGCGCGAAGGCGGACGTGGCCATCGGGACCAAGGGCAGCGTCCGGGTGGAGCTCTATCGGCCCGGTGCGTCGGCCCTGAGCGACGAGCGGGACTACCGGATCGTCGAGCCCCCGAAGCCGAAGGAGGGCGAGAACCAGACCGCCTTCCCGCAGTTCGAGCTGATCCCCGTGGACGGGCCGGACGACGAGAACTGGACCTACGTCACCGACCAGGCTGACGACCTCGACGTCAAGCGCCACGCCAGCGGCGCGCAGATGACGGAAGGGACCCTCTACGTCTACTACTCGACCGCATTCCCGCGCTTCGCCAACGAGAAGCGGCGCCTGGAGGCGTCGAACCCGGCCCTCGCGCACTCGTTCCAGCGCCGGTACGAGCTCTGGCTGGCCGTTCACGCCTTGCTTAAGCACGAGGACGAGGCGAGCGCGACGGCCGAGGTGGACGACGACAGCGAGGTGGCGCAGGAGATCAAGCGCCAGGAGCGCTGCCGACTCGCGGCCGTGGCCACCATGATGGCGGCTCAGGAGGTGAAGAGTGGCATTGCGTTGGGGGAGGATGAGGCGGCGGCCTGATCGCCAGGCCGGCGCTGGATGACTATCTCGTCGCACGTCGCGGCTACGACCTGCGGGTCGAAGCGCCCGATAGAGTGGGCCGCGTAGGCCCAGTCGGCCTCGACGGACAGCCACCGGCGCCCGAGCGCCTGCGCGACCGCGCCCGTGGTGTTGCTCCCCGCGAACGGGTCGAGGACCGTGTCGCCCGCGTCCGTGAGGAACTTGACGAAGAACTCCACCAGCGTCGCGGGCATCCGCGCGGGGTGGACCGGGGCGCCGCGCTCCACGCAGAACCTCCGGTAGTCGTCGCTGGATAGGGTGTTCGCCGCCTTGAGGAGGTTCGTGGCCTCCTCAAGGTACTCGGCGAAGCCCTGCGGCGTCACCATTCCGTCGAGCGCCGGCACCGCCTCTGCACCGCCGACATTCGGGGGTATGGCTCCGCTGTTGTCCGTCTTGAAGCTCTCCGCGCCGATGTTGTGCTCGGAGGGGCGCGGCCCGGCGTTGTACTTGCCGGTCTCGATCAGCCGCCGCATGCTCGGGCTGTACTCCCGCAGCACCTTCCGGTTGTCCGCCTTCGGTCGCGTCGTCGGGGACATCCACCAGATGCGCGTGAAGGCGTCCTTGACCCGCACCCGCTCCCGGTTGACCCACTGGACCGGCGACGGGAGCCTGGCCGGATTGTACCAGATGAACTCCTGGCAGAGGTGGAGGCCGCCCTTCTTCAGGAAGCGCAGGAACGCCTCGATCACGTGCGTGGCCATGACCGGCTCGCCGGGCACCCACGCATTGCCGATCTCGATGACGATGGAGCCGTCGTCGGTGACGAGGTCACGCAGGAGCGGTGCAAACTTGGCGAACCACCGGATGTACTCCTCGCCCTGGAGGTTGCCGTAGCTCTTCTTGGTGTTCAGGGGAAAGGGCGGCGACGTGAACGCCAGTTGGACCTTTCCGCTGTGCGCCTGGAGGGGCCGGCTGCGCAGCACCTTGAGGGAGTCGCCGCAGTAGGCAGAGCCCAAGTCCGTCTCGTAGATGGGCGTGGACGCACGCCGCCCCTTCCTGAGCGTCGCGGCGATCGCTATGTCGTGTGTCTTGCCCCAGTCTGCCATCTCGCTCTACTTACGATTCCTTCGATCACATTATCCTGAGCCGGAGCTCTCGTACACGGCCCAGGAGGAGCCCTGGTCGTCGTTGCAGGCCCAACGTGGCCCGCCTTTCGAATGGTGGCCGCCGCGGGAATCGAACCCGCACGGGCGAAGCCCGAGGCATTTTAAGTGCCTTGTGTCTACCAGTTCCACCAGGCGGCCTGCTCTCTCCATATCCTCCCGAACCCATGCCCGCGACTCATGCGAGCCGCGCCCATCGGGCCTATCTCGGGCCTCCTTCGGCGCATTCGGACCTAGGCGCATGATCCGATTGCGCTTTTCTTCGGGCACGGCCGGATTTTAAGTCTGGTGCGTCTACCAGTTTCGCCAAGGGGGCGCGCGACAGGCGCGTGGCTTCGTCTAGCCGGGCGCACCCGCGCCGGCAACCCGCCGCTCAGACCCCGTAGAGCCAGTCGTAGCGCTTCGCCAGCCGCTCGCCGCC
>ERZ1645187.3506-NODE-3506-length-13140-cov-8.215972_pt1 | contig 13140 bp, 10 predicted proteins | sample MGYA00575352_ERZ1645187 | MGnify/ENA primary metagenome ERZ1645187 (study PRJEB40837, sample SAMN11349314) | freshwater sediment metagenome | isolation source: river sediment | host: Sediment | place: India: Wazaribad , New Delhi | collected 2017-02-21 ...
ATCGCCAGCATCCGCGAGCGCCTGTGGCCCATGGGCGACGACACGGTGTTCATCCCCGGCCACGGCCCTGAAAGCACCTTCGGCGAAGAGCGCCGCCACAACCCGTTCGTGCGCGGCGGCTGACGTGTCGCGCCGACGCTGCAAGGCAAGGGCATTTCCCACGATCATCAGCGCGGCCAGCAAAAGGTGAATGGATCACAAACCAGGTGTTAGCCAGTTACTGGCCCTGACGGCGGCGCGTTTCTAGACTGGCCCCATGCAATGCAACGGCATGGAGGAACAAATGGAAGCTGTCGCCGACATCAGGGAGAGGACCCGCCACCCCGTCAAGACCGAAAAGGCCGACGACCTGCCGCCCGGCTTTCTGCTGCGGCTGCTGGACGAGATCGACTACGGGCTGGTGCTGGTCGACGAGCAAGGCAAGATCCAGCATGCCAACCACCTGGCCCGGCACGAGTTGGCGCGCGGCCGGCTGCTCGACGGCGCCATTGGCGAGACCATCACCGGCCGCACCGCCACCCTCGGCCAGCAACTGATGTCGGCCGTGCACGGTGCGCTGCAGGGGCGCCGGCGCCTGCTGTACCTCACGCACGGCGAGCACACGCTGCCCGTGGCCGTGATCCCGCTGTCGCACGCGGTGGAAGAATCCTGCGGCAGCGTGCTGCTGGTCATGGCGCGCCAGCGCGTGGGCGACAACCTGGCGCTGCAGATGTTCGCCCGCGAGCACAGCCTGACACCCACCGAGGAATCGGTGCTGCGCGCGCTGTGCGATGGCCGCGACGTGGACGAGATTGCCGTGCAGCACGGCGTGGCCGAATCCACCGTGCGCACGCAGGTGCGTTCGCTGCGCGACAAGACCGGCGCCAACGGCATCCGCCAGCTGGTGCAGCGCGTGCTGGCCTTGCCGCCCGTGGTGCCCGCGCTGCGCAGCGAAGGGGGCGCGCCGCGGCGGTCAGCCGCCGCGGGGTTCCAGTTCGTATGATGGGGCATGCCCCCCGCGCCTGACGGTCTTCGCTCACCCCCCCACAGCCTGCCAGCGGCAGACAGCGCCTCGGCCCACGTCGAGGCGCTGGCGCATCGGGGCGCCGAACGCCATTACCGGCGCGGCACGCTCATCATCCAGGAAGGCGACCGTGGCGACACGCTGTACATCGTGCGCTCGGGCCGCCTGCGCGCCTTCGTGGCCGACGCCAGCGGCAAGGAGCTGACGCTGGGCCTGTACGGCCCCGGCGAATACGTGGGCGAAATGTCGCTCGACGGCGGCCCGCGCTCGGCCAGCGTCGAGGCGGCCGAGGCCACCGTGTGCGCCGTCATCACGCGCGACGACCTGCTGGCCTACATCGCCGACCACCCCGACTTCGCGCTGGAGTTGATGTCGCGCCTGATCCGCCGCGCCCGCCTGGCCACCGAGAACGCGCGCAGCGTGGCGCTGATCGACGTGTACGGCCGCCTCACCAGCCTGCTGCACCGCCTGGCCGAGCCGCCCGACGCAGAGGGCCACCGCCTGCTGCGCGAGCGTTTGACGCACCAGCAGATCGCCAGCCACCTGGCCTGCTCGCGCGAGATGGTCAGCCGCCTGCTGAAGGACCTGGAGATCGGCGGCTACGTGGCGCTGCGCGAGCGGCGGCTGGTGCTGCTGAAGGCGCTGCCGGCGCGGTGGTAGCCGGTGGTGGGGCGGCCGGGGCTGCGGCGTGGGCTGACAGCCGATTGAACAAGCGCCGCGCGACCTGCGGCGCGGCGGCGCTGGTGCCGCGCAGCCGCACGGTGCTGGCGCTGCGCGTGCCGGCAGCGCTCCAGCCTTCCACCGCGGCGCATTCGTCACTGTACGCCTGCTCATCTGGAATGCTGCTGACGCCGGGCCGCGCCGCGCGTGCGGCGTCCGGGTCGGGCCAGCGCGGGCTGTAGCGCGCCCAACTGCCGTCGCGCGCACGTATGCCGCCAACAGACACGGTGCGGCCGCCGGTGGCGATGTCGCTGAAATTGCCACTGCGCCGGATCGGACTTGGGTTGGCCGGATCGTCGACGAACGCCCACGGGTTGCCGCTGGTGTCGTAACTCTCGTCCTCGAAGCGTGACTGGCGCGCACCAGTGCGCGTGCCGATGGTGATGTCGTCGCGCTCCACATAGGCGTCGATCGTGACCGCACCGCCACCCTGCTGCGTGAGGGTGATCTCCCACACGCCGCTGGGCGCCGTCGCGACGGCGGGCTCGAAAGCGGTGGTGGGCTGCAGTGCCAGCAGCGCGCAGGTGCCGTTGGCGCCGCTGGCAGAGCGGCGCGGATAGATCATGGCGCAGCGCAGCAGCTTGTCCTGCAGCCACGCGCCAGATTGGCCTGGCACGAATGGCGGCAGTGGAGGGTGGCCGGGTGGCGTGAGTTGAAGCTGCACCGCAGAGGCGCCCTCGGGAAGCCAGAGCTCAAGAAAGCTTGGTGTCGTGTCATCCGGTGGCACCAGCCAGCGCAGGCTGTGGCTTTCCCCCGCCTGCAATGTCAGGTTGGCGTGCGTGCGCGACTGGTAGCTGTTGCCGGCAGCCAGCACGATCTGCAGCCGGCCGGCGCAGCGCTGCACCAGGTCGTCCATGGCCGCTTCCAGCAGCGAACTGCCATCGTGTGGTCCCGCCAGCGCGCCAAAGCTGATGTTGACCACGACCTCGGCGCTTGGCTGACAGCGCGCCAGGATGTACATCAGCGCGTCCAGCACGTGCACGTTCATCGACCCGCCCGACGTGTCCTGCACGGTGCGGTAGTCGAGCTGCACCGCGACGATGGGTGCCTGGCTGGCCGGGTCCTGCAGGCGGTGCCAGCTGGGCGGCGCGTCTAGGTCGGACGGCGGGTTGGACAGGCGGGCGAGCACGCCCCAGGGGCCGGTTGCCAGGTCCAGAACATGCGTGCCGTGGCTGACTGCCGTGTCGAGCGCGTGATAAGGCACGCGCCCCGCCGGCCAGGGCTTGTCCAGCCTGGACAGGCCCAGGGCCGCGTAGACGGCGTCCTCATCCACCACACCGCTGGCATCGCGCGCGGCATTCATGGCGTTGTCGATCTGCGCCGCGCCGAGCTCGCGCCCGTAGCCGAGCGCCTTGGGCCGTACGCCCCGGCCCAAGCCATCCTGGCGCCAGAAATAGGCCACGCGGCTGCACTCTGCCGCATCGAGAAAATGCGCATGCGCGAGCGCCAGGCCGTCGTCAATCAGGCCGAATACCCGGTTGGCTGCCACCGGGGGCGGCGCCTCGCCAGCGCCAAGTCGACGGCCAGGTGCGAGGACGGCCATGGTTTCGTAGTTGACCGCATCACGCACCGGCAAGCCCAGCTCGACACGCCGAACCAGACCATGCAGGCGCCCGCGCGGGCCCAATTGCCGGAAGAACTCGCGCCGCACGCGTGCGCTGCAGAAGCGCACCGAAGCCGGCACCGCCGTACCGGCCGAGAACGGCCCGCCATGGTAGACGCGCGGTATGCGCAGCCAGGCGGCAGCGCCCGGCACCGCCAGCAGGTCCGCCACACCACGGCCTTCTTCCAACTCCAGCGCCACGGGCAACCAAAGGTGCTGGATGGGGCCACGCTCGTCCACACGGCGCCCGTAGCTCTCGAAGCCTGTCGCTTCGGCCCAGGCCAGGTAGGGGTCGGCCCCGTCGATGGCGCCGTCCCGTGCCCAGTCGATGCCGGTGAACGTGCCCCTGGGCAGCGGCGTCCAGTTCATGCCCACTCTTCCAGCGTCTTGCTCCAGACCAGGTGCAGCATGGGCGAGAAAGCAATGGCGGTGGCACTCGCGGTGTGGCGGTAATAGGGCGCCCCGTTGACCAGGGACACGCGCGGGTCGAAGTCGAGCATCGCGCCGCCCGGCCCGACGAAGGCCGGACCGTCGAAACCCCAATGGTCCACCGTGGCCTGGGCGTCGGTTGCAGTGGGCGTCACGGCGCTGCCGCAGCGCGCGGCGAAGAACCGACCCAGTGCCGTGCCAAGCAGCCGGCCGGCAGCGCTGTCCACCGGGTAATGCACGCCGGCCACCGTGCGGTTGACCGCCACGCGCGCCGCCAGGCGGTCGAGTTGCGCCTGCATCAGCGGTGTCATCAGCCGTGCGGGCAGCAGCATCTTGAGCAGTTCGACCGTGGCGTAAATCTCGGTCGCATGCCCGCTGGGCCAGCTGGCGTGTCCGGGCGTCGGGATCAGTGGTTGCACCTGCGGTGACTGCTCGACGGGGCGTGGGCAGGCGAACGCATGCTTGAGCCGCATCTCCACCGCGTTGACGAGGGTCATGAGCAGGGCCGCCAGTTGCAGCGTCCACTTGTGACGCTCGCCGCTGAGGCCGATGACGCCGCCCCAGAACTCGTTCTGGTTGGGCATCTGGGTCAGGACTTCGGCCTGCCGGTCTCCGCGCAGTTCGGCGTAATTGGCGACCAGACTGGTCTGCTGCTGGAAGATCGCCGGCGTCGGCCGCGTCAGCGACACCAACTCGACCCGCGCGGTGGTGGCAAGGTCGACGAAGGCCACGTGCATGCGCTCGGCATTCGAGGCATCCTTGGCGACATCCATGCCGGACAGCAGGTCGAGCACGCAGGCCTGCAGCCGCGGCGCAGGATCCCAGCGCGTTAGGGCATCGGGTTGATCCAGTGCGGGCAGCATCGGCGGGTTCGGTTGCGGCTGAAACGGCCCCGCCAAGGCCGCTCGGCTGAGATTCTTGGCCGTGGAAAGCAACGGGTTGGCAGGGTCCACCAGCGCGGACACGCTGGCGATGCCACCGATCCCTCCGATTCCGCCAATGCCTCCGATACCCCCAATCCCCCCGATGCCACCGATCCCTCCGATACCACCGATTCCGCCAATTCCCCCGATCCCGCCCATCTGACTCATGGTGCTGCCTCCATTGCGTTGATCACTCCGACACGCCGACCAGTCGAAAAGCCTGTGCACAGCGCTGTCCGAGTTCGGACATGTTGCTCGCAGACTTGGCCAGGAAACTGCTCACGCTGAAGTCCGGTTCCAGCTGGTGCAGTTGCGCCACCGTCTCACGGGCGGCCACGGTGTCGCCCAACATGGCTTGAGCCACGATCAATGCCCGCAGCGTCGATGTGTGCGTGCGATTGGCGCGCAACGAGCGCAGTGCCAAGGTGTGGGCAAGCTTGTAGTCCTGCGCGGCCAGGGCCGCAGTGGCCGCCAGTGAGTCGTAGAAATACTTCAGCGGGTCCAGCGGCGACAGATTGAGTGCGCGGCCCGTGTCGGCCACCGCCGCAGCACCTTCGTCGCGGAACGCGTGCAGCGTGCCCTTGAGCAGCCACGCCATCGAATCGTTGGGATTGATCTGTAAGGCCTGTTCATAGCTTTGCATACCGGCGTCCGGATCACGCAGCAGGTTGACGTGAACGAATCCCTCAGCTGTCATGGCGGCCGCGCAGTCGGGTCGGATGTCCAGGGCGCGTCGGGTGCTGTCCAGCGCCAGACGTGCCTGCAATTGGCGGTCCGTGGCCCAGCCTTGCTGCACCTTCAGCACGTGCCACTGCGCCAGCGACGCATGCGGCAGCGGGTGACGCGGCATGCGTTCGGCCAGATGGTCGAGCATGGCCTTGGCGCGCTCGAAGTCCGCACGCGACAGCCGGTGCATCAGCGACACCGCACTCAGCAGCAGGGTGTGGCTTTCCAGTGTGGGCAAGGCCTGCGTGCGGCCACGCTCCAGCTCGGACGACATGACGGACGAGGTAATCCCGGCGACCAGCCGAGCGATCAAGTCGTCGTCGTCCAGAAAGATGCCTTGCACCTGTCCGCGCAATTGCTCGGCCCAGACCACCAAGCCGCTGCGCGTGTCGGTGAGTTCGACAAACAAAGCCACTTGCGTCTGGCTGGACCGGCAGGTGCCCGACAGGACGTAGTTGGCGCCCAAGTGGTGCCGGATGTCGGCGATGGGCTGGGTGCGCTGGCCAAACACAGTGGTTGACAGACGCGAGATCACGTGCAGTTCGGACGTACGCGACAGCGCCGCGATCACCTCGTCGGCGAGCGCCTCGCCCAGCATTTCGTGGCCTGCCTCGCCGCCCTGTGCGGCGAAGGGGATGACGGCGATGGTCGGCCGCAAATCCTGCGGCGTGGCATCACCTTGCTGAATCACGGGCGCGGGCCCGACGGGCCCAACCCGCCACACGCGCACTGGCTGGGCGATGTGCTTGAGGTAGCACTCACCCAAGTCTTCCAGATCGGCGTCCAGCCCAGCGGTCAGCAGATCGTGCACTTCGGCCGTCACGGTGGTCTCGCCCGGCCCGGCCAGGCTGGCGACGCGGGCCGCCAGGTTGACGCCAGAGCCGTAGATGTCGATGGCGTCGACGTAGATCTGCGCCGCGTTCAGGCCGGCGCGCAGGTGGAACTGCTGATCGGGCGGCAGGCTGCGGTTACTGTCGTCGAAGTAATGGTGCAACTCGTGCGCGGCCTGCACCGCCTCGGGCGCCGAATCGAACTCGGCCAGCAGGCCGTCGCCCAGGCTCTTGACGTGGCGGCCATGGCGCGCGGGGAGCACCTGGGCACGCGCATGCTGCACGAAGGCGTGCCAGCGCTGCACGACGGCGGCCTCGTTGGCCGCCATCAGGCGCACGGATTCCACCAGGTCCATCACCAGCACCACCTTCTGCCGACGGGGCAAGCCCCATGCCAGCGCCTCGTCGGTCAAAGCGTTGAGATGGACAGTGTCGGAGGGCGGGGGCGGCGGCGTCATACCCTGTAGGGGTGAAAGGGGTGAAGAACCCATTGTGCCGGCTGCGCCTTTCAGTCGCTACTAACGCGGATGGCGTCGTGGCCAAAAAAGAAAGCGGCCCGTGGGCCGCCAGGGAATGGTCGGGGCCGGTTCAGCGCGCGTCGATGGCGCGGCCGATGGGTGTGTCGTAGCGCGGCGTGCCCGTGGGCGTGCCGACAGGTTGGCGCGCCAGCGCGGGGCTGGCGGCGGGTTGCGTACGCTGCGCCTGCCGGTACAACCCTTCCACACGCGGGATGTTGGCCTGCAGCTGGCGGATGCGGTCGGGTCCGCTGGGGTGGCTGCTGAGGAAGCTGGTGCCGCCCTGGCGCTTGCTGGCGGCCATCATCTTGTTCCACAGGCTGACGCTGGCATCGGGGTCGTAGGCGCCGCGCGCGGCCACCTCCAGGCCCACCAGGTCGGCCTCGGTCTCGTCGTCGCGGCTGTATTTAAGGCTCAGCAGCTGGGTGCCGATGTTGGCGCCCAGCTCGCCCAGCTGCCCCAGCCCGAACAATGAGGCCGCCACCGACAGCCCCAGCCCGGTGGCCTGTGTCTTGGCGATGCGTTCGCGCGCGTGCTCGCGCAGCGCGTGGGCCATTTCGTGGCCCATGATCATGGCGACTTCATGGTCGCTCAGCTTCAGCTGGTCGAGGATGCCGCTGAAGAAGGCGATCTTGCCGCCGGGCATGCAGTAGGCGTTGATCTGCTGGCTGCCGATGAGGTTCACCTCCCAGCGCCAGCCGCGGGCGCGGTCGTTCCACTGCGCGGTGTGCGGGATCAGCCGGCTGGCAATGCTGCGCAGGCGGCGCACCTGGGGGTGGTTGTCGGGGCCCAGCGCGCGCTGGGCGCGGGCCTGGGCCATCAGCTCGCTGTATTCCTTTTGCGAGGCCTGTTCCAAGGCCTCGGCCGGCACCAGGGTGCGCAGCGACGACGAGCGCCCCACGTCCACCTGCCCCAGCACCGGCGCCGCCGCAGCGCTGCCGGCGGCCAGCAGGAAGGCGCGGCGCGGCGACCACATCGAACGGCCCGCGGGCTGGCGGGGGGCGGGCGAGAGCGAAGTCTTGGCGTTGCAGATCCAGCACATGGCGGGTGAATAATGAGGCCGATGAAGATGGTCAAGATAACGCAGCCGGGCACCGGCCGGATGGCGCGGGCGGCGCAAACGGGTGCAGGCCTTGTCTGACAGCGCCAACCCCGCCACCGCCCCCGCTGCGCCCAAGCCGTCGTGGGTCGACACGATCAAGGTGTACCTGCAGCCGGCCAGCCTGCGCATGCTGGCGCTGGGCTTTTCGGCCGGGCTGCCACTGCTGCTGGTGCTGGGCACGCTGTCGTTCCGCCTGCGCGAGGCGGGCATCGACCGCAGCACCATCGGCTACCTCAGCTGGGTGGGGCTGGCCTACGGCTTCAAGTGGGCCTGGGCGCCGCTGGTGGACCGTGTGCCGCTGCCGGGGCTGACCCGGTTGCTGGGGCGGCGGCGCAGCTGGCTGCTGCTGGCGCAGCTGGGCGTGGCGGCCGGGCTGGTGGGCATGGCGCTGGCCGATCCGCGCGTGTCGCTCACGGCCGTGGTGTGGTGCGCGCTGGCGGTGGCCTTTGCCTCGGCCACGCAGGACATCGCGCTGGACGCCTACCGCATCGAATCGGCCCCGACCGAGCAGCAGCCCGCGCTGGCGGCCACCTACCAGACGGGTTACCGCCTGGCCATGATCTGGGCCGGCGCCGGCGTGCTGTGGCTGGCCGCGCGGGCACAGGGCGGCGCGGCGGGTTACGACAACCACGCCTGGCAGGTGGCGTACTTCGTGATGGCTGCCAGCATGGCGCTGGGCGTGCTGACGGTGCTGGTCTCGCCCGAGCCGGCGCCGTTGCCGCTGCCGCTGCCGGCGGCGCGCAGCGCGCAGGAGTGGGTGCAGAGCGCGCTGGTGGCGCCGTTTGCCGACTTTTTCCGCCGCTACAAGTGGCAGGCGGCGCTGATCCTGGCGCTGATCGCGGTGTACCGCATCAGCGACGTGGTGATGGGCATCATGGCCAACCCGTTCTATGTGGACATGGGCTACACCAAGGACGAGGTGGCGGCGGTGACCAAGATCTACGGCGTCATCATGACGCTGGTGGGCGCCTTCGTGGGCGGCAGCCTGTCGCTGCGCTTCGGCGTGATGCGCATCCTGATGCTGGGCGCGGTGCTGAGCGCGCTGACCAACCTGCTGTTCGCCTGGCTGGCGGGGCACGGCCACAGCGTGCCGGCGCTGATCGCCGTGGTGTCGGCCGACAACCTGGCCAGCGGCATCGCCTCGGCGGCGTTCGTGGGGTATCTGAGCAGCCTGACCAACATCAGCTACTCGGCCACGCAGTACGCGCTGTTCTCGTCGCTGATGCTGATGCTGCCGAAGTTCGTGGCGGGCTTCTCGGGCGACTACGTCAACGCCTTCGGCTACGCGGGCTTCTTCACCAGCACCGCGCTGCTGGGGTTGCCGGTGCTGGTGCTGGTGGCGCTGGCGGCGCGGGCGCAGCGGGTAAGTTCAAAGCCAAAACCGGCCTGAGCGCAAGTGTGCCGGGCGCAGGTAGCTATATTTTGTATAGTTGATTGCTGGGCCGAGCGGCGCGCGGTTTACCTATCTTTACCCCCGGTTCAAGCGCGCACTGCACCGGCGCCCCATCATGATCGGCTGGACGGCGCCAGCGCGCCCGGCCGCTGAAAGGAGCCCATGAGCACCCACCACCTGCTGATGATCGAAGACGACACCCGCCTGGCCGCCATGGTGGGCGATTACCTGACGCAATCCGGCTTCACGGTGACGCACATGGCCGACGGCGAATCGGGCCTGGCGGCGCTGCAGGACAAGGCGGTCGACCTGGTGATCCTCGACCTCATGCTGCCCGACATCGACGGCCTGGAGGTGTGCCGCCGCATTCGCGCGCTGCCCGGCCCGGTGGCGCGCGTGCCGGTGCTGATGCTGACCGCCAAGGGCGACCCGATGGACCGAATCGTCGGCCTGGAGCTGGGCGCCGACGACTACCTGCCCAAGCCGTTCGAGCCGCGCGAGCTGCTGGCGCGCATCCGCGCCGTGTTGCGCCGCCACCAGAGCGGCGCCGCGCCCGAGGCGCAGGTGCTGCGCTTCGGCACGCTGGAGATCGACCGCGATGCGCGCATCGTCACCGTGGGCGGCCAGCCGGCCGAGCTGACAAGCTACCAGTTCGACCTGCTGGTGACGCTGGCCGAGCGCGCCGGCCGCGTGCTGACGCGCGACCAGATCATGGAGGCCGTGCGCGGGCGCGAGCTGGAGGCCTTCGACCGCTCGATCGACGTGCACATGGGCCGCATCCGCGCCGCCATCGAGGCCGACGTGAAGAACCCCAAGCGCATCCTGACGGTGCGCGGCGTGGGCTACGTCTTCGCCAAGCAGCAGGATTGAGCACGGTGACGGATGTTATTGAATTGATAGTGGATTGCGCTTGATACACAAGGATTCCAAGAGAAAAACACCTGAAATCAAGCAATGACGAGCGCAAGCAGCTATGTTTTTTGATGTGATGACGACGCTGAACCCGCCCGCCGCCCTGGCGCGGCGCGGCTGAGCGCCTGGCCCGAGGTCTTGCCGTGGCGCCCACCAACCCCATCGCCCGCAAGCTGTACCTGCGCATCTGGCTCGCCGTGGCCGGCAGCGTGGCGCTGCTCAGCCTGCTGGTCGGCTGGGCCTGGCACCAGGCCGAGGAGCAGCGCGACCGCCAGCCGCCCACGCCGCGCGAGGTGGTGGTGCGCAACGCCGCGGGCGACGTCATCGGCAGCGCCGAGGCGCAACCGCGCCGCGTGCCGGGGCAGGGCTTCGAGTTCGTCGTCACCCTCGAAGACGGCGAGGTGCTGACCCTGCAGATGCCGCCGCGCAACCGCACCGCGGCCGGCGGCGGCCCGCGCCGCGGCAGCGATCATCCGCTGGCCTGGCTGCGCCCGCCCTACGGCTTCTGGTGGACGCTGGGGCTGGCGGGGCTGGGCGTGATGATCGGCGTGTTCCCCGTCGCGCGCCGGCTGACGCAGCGGCTGGAAGGCCTGCAGCGCGGCGTGCAGCGCTGGGGCGAGGGCGACCTGTCGGTGCGCCTGCCCGAAGGCGGGCACGACGAGGTGGCCGACCTGTCGCGCCGCTTCAACGCCGCCGCCGAGCGCGTGCAAAGCCTGATGGCGTCGCAGGCCGCACTGCTGCAGTCGCAGAAGTCGCTGCTGGCCAACGCCTCGCACGAGCTGCGCTCGCCGCTGGCGCGCATCCGCATGGCGATCGAGCTGGTGGGCGCGCAGGGCTCGCCCACTGCGCGCGCCGAGATCCAGCGCAACATCGCCGAGCTGGACCAGCTGGTGGACGAAATCCTGCTGGCCAGCCGGCTGGACGCGCGCGAAGCCGACATGGGCACCGTCGAGCCGGTCGACCTGATCGGCCTGGTGGCCGAGGAAAGCGCCCGCGTGGGCGCCGCGCTGGAGGTGCCCGACGGCAGCGGCGACATCATCGTGCCCGGCGTGGCCAAGCTGCTGCGCCGCGCCGTGCGCAACCTGCTGGAGAACGCCGCCCGCCACGGCAGCGCCGGCCAGGTCAGCGCCGGGTTGTCGCTGGCCGATGGCCACGCCGAGCTGCACGTGGACGACCGCGGCCCCGGCGTGCCTGAGGCGCAGCGCGAGCGCATCTTCGAGCCCTTCTACCGCCTGCCCGGCGTCAGCGAGCGCGCCGGCGGCGTCGGTCTGGGCCTGGCGCTGGTGCGCTCCATCGCGGTGCGGCACGGCGGTAGCGCCCATTGCGACAACCGCCCGGGCGGCGGCGCGCGCTTCACGTTGCGCTTGCCCGTGGTCAAGAGCACCCCCTGAGCAGTCACAAAACGTAAGAAAGAACACTTTGTTCTTGTTTTGTGTCATGGACTCCCGCGAACAGGGGAGTGTCGTGGCGTTGCGTGCTGTGTAGAGTTGTATCTTGAAGCTGTCACGCTGCATATGGGCTCGGCGCGCGAGCGCCGCCAAACACACAACAAGAAACGACTCCGGTCCGGAAACCGCCCTCACGGGCGGTTTTTTTTTGGCCCGCGCGGCGCCCTGGGCCCGCGGGCGCGCCACCTACAATTGCCCGCCATGCCGCAGTTCCCCATGGTTCGCTGGGCTGCCCTGTTGTGGGGATTTGCCACTTTCTGGCCCGTGGGCCTGAACTACACCGCCTTTGTCGCCCTGGTGGCGGCCATGCTGTGGCAAGGCGATCTGCGTGCGCGCTTCGAACAGCTGCGCCAGCAGCCCAACTGGTGGCCCAGCCTGCTGTTTCTGGGCTGGGGCGGGCTGATCCTGCTGCTGGGCACGCGCTACGCAGAAACCGCCTCCAACGCCCTGCACGCGCTGCGCATCGTGCTGATGCTGTGGCTGGTGCTGGCACTCACGGCTGAGGAAGCCGTGTGGGCGGTGCGCGGCTTCGTTCTGGGCCTGGTCGTCAGCCTGCTGCTGGTGGGGCTGCACCTGCTGGTGGGCCTGCCGCCCAGCCTGGTCTGGGACAGCATCGTGCGCTACGGCGGCAACAAGTCGCTGGCCAACGCCGTGCTGATGGCGCTGGCCGCCGTCAGCGGGCTGCTGGTGGCGCCGTGGCTGACGGGCCGTGCGCGGGTGGCGGCGATCGCCCTGTCGCTGGGCGCGCTGGGGGTGCTGCTGACCACGCTGTATTCACGCACCGCCTGGCTGATCGTGCTGGTGGCGGCGGCTGCCGGCGTGCTGCACCAACTGCGCGCGCAACGCCAGCGCCAGCTGTTGGCGCTGGCCGTGGCCGTGGCGCTGACGCTGTCGATCGGGCTGCTGACGCCCGGCGTCAAGGATCGGCTGGTGCTGGGGGTCGACGAGATCGTCAGCGCCCACCAGGGCGAGGCGGTGGGCATCGGCAGCAGCTGGGGCATCCGCTACCGGCTGTACGAGAAGACGCTGGACATGATCCACGAGCGCCCGCTGACGGGCTGGGGCATCGGTGCCTGGAACGACCAGTGGCGCCAGCGCGTGGACGCCACGCTGGCGGTCTCGAACATGCCGCACAACGACTTCCTGTGGATGGGTGCGCAGGCGGGCGTGCCGGGCGCGCTGCTGCTGCTGCTGATGGTGGCGGCCGGCCTGCCGCGCGCCTGGCAGCGGCATGACCTGAGTGGCCGGCTGGGGGTGGTGGCGCTGCTCACCCTGCTGGTAGCGCTGGCCACCAATTCGGCGCTGCGCGACGCCTCGATCGGCCTGGCGCTGTGGTTCGTGGTGCTGGTGTGGCAGCGGCTGTCGACCGAGCCTTCGGAGCGGTGGACGCAGGCGCTGGCCGCGCCGCGCCGCGCCGCGCCGTGACGCCGCGTTAGCTTAAAAGGTCCGGTCAGCTCAGTGGCCGTGCGCCACCGCCTCGCCCGCCTTGAGGCGGTAGACGGTGCCGCAGTACGGGCACTTGGCTTCGCCGCCGTG
>ERZ1645187.3508-NODE-3508-length-13135-cov-19.828135_pt1 | contig 13135 bp, 10 predicted proteins | sample MGYA00575352_ERZ1645187 | MGnify/ENA primary metagenome ERZ1645187 (study PRJEB40837, sample SAMN11349314) | freshwater sediment metagenome | isolation source: river sediment | host: Sediment | place: India: Wazaribad , New Delhi | collected 2017-02-21 ...
GGTAATGTACCGAACAATAAAAATCCCCGACATGCGTCGGGGATTTTTTTATTGATAATTCTTCAATGGATAAATTACACTTTCTGAAAGTATTTTGCAAATTGCATCATGGCACCGATATTAGTCACCTGAATTTGTCCACCCATAAAGGCCATGGTCGGATCTATTCTGCCTAATTCAATGTCTTCATAGACTTTTGCATCCGCGGTAATTACACATTCCGGCGTTCCGTGTAAACCTTCGTCAATACGCGCATTTCCGTTTTGTATAGTCAATGTGTACTGGCAAGCATTTTCGCCGCTTAAATCAAACTGAAATACGGTAGAGTAGGAGGCGGCTTTATCTTTTTTGATACGCAGCGGAATGGACAGGATAATTTCTTTTGCAGTCTGCGGTTGTCCCCATGCTTTGCCTGCATCATTGTCTGTTCCTGCTGTAGCGGAAGTTTCAGTATATACTTTTTTGTAGCGAACATCATCGAGAATAATCTTAGATAAAATTTCGCGCATGATTTGTGTGGTTCCGCCTACAATGGTGCCTACACGCGCATCTCTGTAAGCACGTGCGATAGGGAAGTCTTCCATGTAGCCGTAACCGCCATACATTTGCAGGCATTTGTCTACGATTTTATTGCTGAGTTCAGTCATGTAGAGTTTGACCATGGAAGCTTCCTTTACAGGTACTTCGCCTTGTTGCATCAGCCAGCAGGTGTGATAGGTCATTTGCTTGCCCGCTTCCAGCTCTGTATACAGTTGTACCATCTCATGTCTCAGTACCTGATATTTTTTGATGGAACGTCCGAAGGCTTCTCTTTCGCTCATGTATTTCAGTGTGGTGTCGAGGCAGTATTCACCGCCGCCAATGCCGAGGATACCGGCCACCAGTCGCTCAATCTGAAAACTTTCCATGATGTAGAAAAATCCCATACCTTCTTTACCTACGAGGTTGGTTGCAGGTACGCGCACATGGTCGAATGCCAGCTCTCCGGTGTCGGAAGAGTGCCATCCAATCTTCTTTAAGGCGGAGGTAGTAAATCCGGGAGTGCCTTTTTCTACAACTATCAGGCTGATGCCGTTAATGCCGGCATTGCTGTCCGTTTTACAGGCGACCACTACAAAATCGCCGAGATGACCATTCGTGATAAACGTTTTGGAGCCATTGATAATATAATCATCTCCGTCGCGGACAGCCGTAGTGCGCATGGCTTGCACATCCGATCCGCCGAATGGTTCCGTAATGGCGATGGCACCTACTTTTTTACCCTCAATTGCAGGTCGCAGAAAACGTTCCTTCAGTTCGTGACTGCCCGCTTCCGCGAGGTGATTGGTGGCCATATACTGATGCACACTGACGGCGGCACACACGCCCGCATAGCTGCATTTAGCCAGTTCTTCGAGGTAGGCACAGGTATAGAAAATATCCGCATCCGCGCCGCCATAGGCCTCTTTGTGATTGATGCCCAGGAAACCCTGTTCGCCGAGTTTTACAAATAAGTCACGTGGTATTTGTCCGTCTGCTTCCCACTGGTCGCCGTAAGGTCTGATTTCTTTATCTACAAAAGCCCGGACACTTTGCCGGAACATTTCGTGTTCTTCTTTGAAATAGAGTGATTTCATAAGAGCTTATTCTGTTTAATTTGAATAAAAATAAGAAATAAAGGATAGTCTGTATGAAACTTTTTTAATTTTGTTTGTTATAATGCTGTACGAATTAAATTTTTAACTGTCTCATGCAAAAACATTTACCAACTTTTCATACTTACAGTATAAAGGATCTGGAGCTGTTGAGTAACATCAAAGCGCACACACTGCGCATTTGGGAGCAGCGGTATGGTATTTTGCAGCCTAACAGGACAGATACAAATATCAGAACCTACAGCGATGCAGACCTCAGACATCTGTTGAATGTTTCTATGCTGAATCAGCATGGCTTTAAGATTTCCCATATCGCATCCATGTCCAAAGAGGAGATAGAGGAGCAGGTGCGCGGCATAACGGAAGAACTGGAATTGCAGGATGATCAAGTTACTATGCTGGTCATTGCCATGCTGGATCTGGATGAAGATGCATTCTGCAAAGTACTGGATGAGGTAAAAGCTAAAAAAACGTTTGAAGCAATGGTGATAGAATTGCTGTATCCGTTTATGGAAAAGGTCGGCAATTTATGGACAACCGGCAGTGTGAGTCCGGTGCAGGAACATTTTGTCAGCAATATCATACGGCATAAACTCATTTCGGAGATTGTACAGACACCGCGTGTTGTGCGAAATGCGTCTCCGAAATTTTTGTTGTTTACTCCCGAAAATGAACTGCATGAAATTGCTTTGTTATTTTACTACTATCTGTTGAAAGTTCGTCAATATGATGTGGTGTATATCGGTATCAACATTCCTTTGTATGATTTGGTGACTGTTTTCGAACATCATCAACCGGAATATATTGTGAGTTCTTTTACAGTACATCCCAATAAAGATAAAATCAAAACGTATTTAGACAGCCTCTCAGGTCACTTCCCGAAGTCTTCTATTCTCTTATCCGGCTATCAAATCCGAAATTACAGACAGGAATTGCCGTTAAATGTGAAAAAAATTGAGAATGTCACCGAATTTATCCATTTAATTCAAAAGTCTTAACAAAGGTTAAGGTTTATTTGGAATTGTTTTGTTTAACTTTGAATTACAAAAATTAAACAAAATGAATCTTACCCATTTTAAAACAGAAGTAAACGCAGCGACGATTTCTTTGAAATCACACGCTATGCGATTGACACGCGATACGAATGATGCGGAAGATTTAATTCAGGAAACCATCGTAAGAGCCTTGTCTAATGAAGATAAATTTCAGGAAGGTACTAACATCAAGGCCTGGTTGTTTACTATCATGCGCAATATCTTCATCAATGATTACAGAAAGAAAGTGAAGCGCAACACGTTGATAGATACTACGGACAATATGCATTACATCAACTCAGGTATTACAACTACCAATGCAGGAGAGCGTTCTTTTGTGATGAATGACATTAAGAAAGCACTGGCAACCATACCTGCAGAGTTACGCATACCTTTTATGATGTATTATAAAGGCTATCGTTACCATGAGATAGCAGAGCAGTTGAATCTACCGCTTGGTACGGTTAAAAGCCGTATCTTTTTTGCAAGAAAAGAACTGAAGGGGATGCTCTCCGCAGATTACGAATAAGAAACAGGGGTATTTTTAATATGTTTCCGGCACTCTGAAAGGAGTGCCTTTTTTTATTTTATCAAAAAAGAATGTTGATGCAAATCAAAAGAGGATGTTAATAGCATAATATTGCCGAAAGTGCTGAAAAACAGTATTCTATCTTGATTTTCCTTTCCTCATGTGAGGATTTATTGTGTCATGTGGATATTTTTCAGGCGAATTTTAAAAAAAAATAAGCCAAAATTGTGTGTCTTTGTAAATTTATGTTAAATTCACACTCTTATACTAGAAATTAATTGTTAAACACAATAGCTATGATGAACAAAACAAAAACCTTTTATTTAAACACACTTGCTTTGTTCTTTGCCATGTTGCTACTATGGCAAGGGGCTGCTGCGCAGACAATCAGCGTAGAGGCGAGAGTAACCCAGTTCTCGATGCTGAATGCGGGAGCTTATGGCTCCAACTGCGGTGGGAATGACTGCGGCGGATTTGGGAATGAACCAGATGCCCGTATCCAGTTTCGCATGAAACACAATGCAACAGGAACATGGTCCGGAACCTATGACTTAAGCGAGGACGAGGCCAGTTGTGGTACCTGGTATGCACCTACAACGAATCCGGGTAACTATTCTGCTACGGGATTATCGTTGGCGAGTTTATTAGAAATCCAGATGAACGGAGTTGAGTCTGATGGTTCATGCATTTTAGGTACAGACAGTGATGATGGTAACTGTGGGGGCTTTGCAGCTGCGTCAGGTGCCAACAATATCGCAATTACTGGTACAGCCCCATGTGCCTGGTCTGCAACACAGCAATCTCAACGTAATGGTTGTGCGTCTGATGACGTAACAGAAAGCTACGGTGCCAGATGGCAGTGGAGATGGAGCTGGGATGGTGCCAGCGTAACGGATGCCAACAGTGGCGGTACTATTGACTTTAACACACCAGCCAATGTTACAGTATGCTTAGGTGACGATCCGGATGTATTAACATCTTCCGTAGCGCCACGCGATCCTAATCCTGCAACTGCGGGTCTTGTGGATAACATTACTTGGCAGCAAAGTGTAAACGGCGGTGCATTTACTGATATAGGTGGTTCAAGCGGAGAGACATATGATCCGGGTGTATTACCTTTAGTAGGTGGTGCTAGTACAACCTATACATTCAGACGTAAAGTAGATTTCTGTATCAATGCCGGTACAGGTGCTACTAAAGAAGTATATTCCAATCAACTGACGATTACAGTAGTGAGTTTGAATGCTCCTGTGGTAGCAGACGCAAACATCTGTGCCGAAAATTCCGTGACACTGGTAAGTGGTGATGTAAATACCGTTTGGTATGACGCTGACCCAACACTGGGGCCTGCCACTCAACTGGCAACAGGTTCTTCTTATACAACTCCTGTATTAAATGCAACTACTACATACTATGCACGCCTTGAAAGCGGCACATGCGTAGGTGCGGTAGAAGATGTGATTGTAAATATTACTCCATCTTCTCTGAGCGCACCAACAGCTGCTGATGCTACTGTTTGCGAAAACAGTTCTACCGTATTGGTTGCATCCGGCGAGCCTAATGCAACATTTACATGGTACGCTGATGCTGCTTTGGAAAATGCCTTACAGGTAGGTGCTCAGTTTAACACGCCTGCTTTAACAGCAAACACTACATATTATGTTACACAATACACGCCAACTGATTGCGAAAGCGCGGCAGAGGCTGTAACAGTAACGGTAGATGCTCCTGTTGCACCGTCAGCAAGCGATGTAGATGTATGTTTCAACGGTTTTGCTGAATTGACAGCTACAGCTGCTAACCCTGCAAACACCTTAAACTGGTATAGCGATGGTTCTACATCTAGCTTCCTGGCTTCTGGTGCCACTTATACTACACAGGCTCTTACTCAAACAACGACTTTCTTCGTTCGCGAAGAATCTGCTGCTGGTTGTTTAAGTGCTGCTGTTCCTGTAACTGCTAATGTAATTACACTGCCAACTGTAGCAGTTCCTGAAGTGCTGCCTGCTTGCGAAAATGATGCAGCCATCACAATAAATGTAACACTCCCGGAAGATGTCGATATTATCTTAATTGGTGAGTCAGGATTCGGCCTGATTGGTGGCTTCAACGTTAGCGGTTTAGGTGGATTAACTGTTCCTTTAAACTTGACTGGCATCTCAGTAGCAGGTGATTATAACCTTTACATTGAATATATTTCTGCTTCCGGTTGCGAAAGTCAGAGAACATACTTCAATGCGCACGTAGATGAGAACCCACTTCCACCACTTTCAATCGTTGGTGATGAAGTTGATGCTTGTTTAGGTACCGCTCCTTACTTAGGTGTTGAAGGTTCTGGTGGTACTATTAACTGGTATCTGATTGACGGCCCATTCGGTGCATATACATCACCGATTGCTCATGGTTCTGAATACTTCCCGCAAGATTTACCTGCCGGTACTTATACATTCAATGTTACAGAGACTAATGCTGCAGGTTGCGAAAGTGATCCAACAGAAATCATTGTTAATGTAAATGAAGTTCCAACTCCGGTTGTAACAGTTGATCCTGTGGCGGTTTGTCCGGGTGATATTGCAACACTGACAGCAGAGAATCCGGATCCTTCCCGATATATTACACTGTGGTTCAGAGATGCAACAGGTCAGATTCTGTATGATTTCTTCACAGATGAAACTTATGTAGAAGGTATTGAACAAAATACATTCTTCTATGCACAGTACCTCGACTTAAACACTGGTTGTTTAAGTACACTGGAACCGGTATTGATTCGTGTAATCAACAGCCGTCAAGTGGTGAACGCAGAAGCTTTACCTGCTTGTGCCGGCGAACCTATCACTGTTAAGATTGCTCATTGGGATTTCACAGGTTCTGTAGGTATCCTCGATTATCCAGGTAACCTGTTATATTTCGATACATTCGACCACTCTGCAGATGATTCTGGTATTACAGTAGTTCAGTTGCCTGCAATTGCTACTCCAGGTTCTTATTCTTACTCATTACAAGAGTTAGGTGATAACTATTGCAATAGCTTCATTTCTACCTTCGTTGTAAATGTATTGGAAACACCAGCTACGCCGGTTGTTACTTCTGCAGAAATCTGCCAAGGTCAGACAGCTACTTTGACAGCAACAGGTACAGGTACTATCACATGGTATGCTGACGCTGCACTGACACAAGTAGTTCAGACAGGCAATGTGTTTGTTACACCTGCATTAACTACAACTACTACATATTATGTAACAGCCTCTAATGCTACTTGCGAAAGTCCGGCTGCGGAAGCAACAGTAACGGTAAATCCGGTTCCTGTAGCTCCTGTATTAACATCTAACAGCCCGGTATGCTCTGGTAACAGCATCATACTGAGTGCAACCGGTATTGATTCATTACCATTACACACTTATACTTGGTATCTGCCAAACGGTACTGATACAACTACTACTGACTCCGTATTTGTAATCCCTAATGCTCAAGTGGGTAACAGTGGTACATACGGCGTGAGCGTATCTATCGGTACTTGCCAGGGACCTACTACCTACACTACTGTAGTAGTACGTCCTACACCTGCTGCTCCAACCGTTTCTAACTCAGGTCCGGTTTGTGAGCGTGGTTCTGTAACAGTATCTGCTTCTGCTATCGTAGGTGCAGTGTACAACTGGACAGGTCCTAACGGATTTACTACCAACACACAATCATTCACACTGAACAATGTAACAGCTGCACAAGCAGGTACTTACACTGTAACAGTAACTGTAGGTGGCTGTACTTCACGCCCTGCCAGCACAGAGGTAATTGTGAATCCTGCTCCGGCTAACGACAGCGGCTTCATCACTTCTAACGCTCCATTGTGCGAACACCAAACACTGAACTTAGAGTCTTATGTAGCTACACCTCCTGCAGGATGGGGCTTCGCATGGACTTACAGTGAAGGTCCATGGACTTCTAACCAGCAAAATCCTTCTATTGCTAATGTAACAGAAGAAAATCACCAAGGTACTTACTATCTCGTAATCACAGATTCTTCTACTATGTGTACATCTAAACTGTATGCTACATTCGTAGACATCTATGCATTCCCTGATAAACTGATTGCAAACAACGACGGTCCTGTCTGCGAAGGCGGTACTATCACACTGGATGTAACAAAAGTATTCGGTGCTACTTACTCATGGTCTGGTCCACTCGGATTCACATCATCAGACAGAAACCCTGTATTGCAAAACACTACAGCTGATATGTCCGGTGTTTACACTGTGACTGTTACACTGCCTGGTGGTTGTGCTGATTCAGCTACAACAACTGTAGTTATCTTCCCTAATCCAATTGCTTACGCAGGCGAAGATGATACAGTGGTACAAGGTACTATGGTTCAACTGATTGGTACAGGTGCTATCACTTACAACTGGTCTCCGGATGTATTCCTGAACTACAACAATATCCCTAACCCATTATTCAATACAGAAGATCCTGCAACAATCGGAGACAATGTATTTACACTGACAGTTTGGGATAAAAACGGTTGTACAGATAAAGACACTGTGGTGATTACAGTATTGCCTTCATTGGATTTGATTATTCCGGATATCATTACACCTAACGGTGACGGTCTGAATGATACTTGGGTGATCACACACATTGAGAACCTGACTCAAGCTGGTATTCCATACACAGTTCAGATATTCTCAAGAGGTGGCGCTTTAATGTATGTTTCTCAAAACTATTCTAATGGTGCAGGATTCGACGGTACATTCAAAGGTAAAACTTTACCGGACGGTGCTTACTGGTACATTATCTCTACACCAGACAGAAATTACAAAGGTGCATTACATATTAAACGATAATCAAAGGAATGAAGCGAATTAATCATCTAAGTAAAATCATAAAAATGAAAATAAATAAAATAATCAGCTTAGTAGCCTTGTTAGTCGCAGGATTCCAGTTGTCGCATGCACAGCAGCTACCTGCGTATAGCAACTACTTCTTAAATCCGTTTATCTACAATCCTGCAAGAGCAGGAACGGATTTAGACGGTGGTCGCATCAACCTGGGCTTTCAGAAATTATGGGATAGAGTTCCTGAATCTCCTGTGAGCACTTATGGCTCATGGGATGGTAGAATCAAGGGTTCCAATATGGCATTGGGAGCTACTATCTACCACGATAGAACAACGCCAAGCTGGCAAAACACAGGTGGTAGCTTAGCTTATGCATACCACCTGCCATTCAAGAAAGATAAAACTCATTTCTTATCTTTCGGTTTACAAGCTGGTGTGAATTCTATCAATATCGGTGATTTCAATCCGTTTGATGCGAATGACGCGGCTGTAACCAATGCCAGAAGTGTAAACTTTGACCTGTCAGTGGGTATCAACTATCATTGGAAAGGCCTGAATGTTGGCTTCTCCGTACCACAGGTATTGGGTAACAAAATCAGATTCCGTGCAACAGATCCTAATTTCAATTCCGGTACAAAAATTCAGCGTCAGTACATTGCTCATGTGAGCTATGATGCGAAACTGGGTAAGAAAAAAGACTGGACATTAGCACCTCATGTAATGGCGAATGTGGTTGACAAAAACCTCTCATTCCTCGACATTACCTTGATGGCTAAGTACAAACAACTCGCTTGGGTAGCATTAGGTTACACCAACGGTGGTGGTCTGAAACCGATATCTCTGGATGGTAAGAAGTCTTGGTTCTCGCCAAATGCTTCCGGCTTGCATGCAACTGCAGGTGTTGGTATCAAGGAGTTGGTGGATCTGAGCTATACTTACAAATCTACTTTTGGTAAAAAAGGTGATTTGACAATGGCTAATCTGGGTTCAACACATGAGATTACCTTCACTTTCCGTCTGAAACGCAAAACAGATAAATCTGAGTTTGACGAAAACAAAAAACGTACAGACGACGAGATTGCTAAAGTTAATCAGAAAGCAGACGACAATGCTAAGAAAATCGACGAAGTGGATGCTAAAGCAGACTCTCTCGGCCAGGCTCTGGCAGGTGTTCAGAAAACTGCTGAAGATGCAAAAGCAGCTTCTGAGAAAAATACAGCAGACATCCAGCAGGTTAACTCAAGATTGGATAATATCGTGTACAAAAAATTCGGTTCAGTATACTTTGAAGTAGACAAACATGAATTGACAGATGAGGCTAAAGCCAGCATCGACGCGTTCAAATCCAAACTGGCAGAAATGAAAGGTAACTACTTCATTTACCTGGCTGGTAATGCTTCTACAGAAGGTTCTCAAATCTACAATCAGGCATTGTCCGCAAAACGTTGCGATGCAGTTAAACGTTACCTCGAAGGTATCGGTATCTCTCAGCGCGTATTGTTGTTGCCTTATGGTGAAAACTCTTCTGTAACAGAGAAACAAACTAAAGAAGAAGACAGAGCTCAAAACCGTCGTGTAGATATCTACCTGAGTGGTGAATAAGCCAACTTTCTCTTGAAAATAAAATAGCCTCCGATTTCGGAGGCTATTTTTATTTTATGTGATTTCTGATTTTTATCATATAAGGAATCTTAAGTAAACATTTATTTGGACTTATGTTGCTTACGTTTCTTATGTGGTTATACGATTACTCAGGATTTGCCGTTTAATCTGTCCATCGTTCTGCGCCCTTTTATGGTGCCGCGCAGACAGTATTCACAGGCGCAGGGGGCTTTCTCATGACTGTCCGGCATATATCGCCATCCTATAGTCTGCGGCAGGTGTTTTATCCGGATGATCTCACTTGGCATCACCTTTCTGGTCAGAATCAGCTCGTAACCCAGCGGATTTTCCAGTTCCATGATTTCTTTGATGGCCTGTCCCAGTTTTAATTTGCGGTGTGGCTTGCCATAGATACCGGCATATACCCAGGTGTCATCCGGAATTCTGAAATAGACTCCGACATAGGTTCGTGCGCCACCGGCTTTCAGTTCTCTTAGCCACTGGTGGGAGATATAGAAATTTTGTAATACCGGCATGCAATACACACCGGTTTTATATCTGTTTAGCTTAAGTCCATTCTGCAGTATCTTGCTGCTATTACGCTCATCTGCGAGGTGTACGAGAACCGCCATACTTGAATATAATAAAAAAATCCCGACCGGAGGGTCGGGATGATGTCTGATAATAAAATTATTATGCTTTCTTCGTAATCAATTCTTTGATACGAGCTGCTTTTCCTTTCAGGTCTCTTACGTAGAAGATTTTCGCTCTGCGTACTTTACCGATTTTATTTACTTCGATTTTCTCGATATTTGGAGACAATAAAGGGAAGATACGCTCAACACCTACACCATTAGAGATTTTTCTTACGGTGAAAGTCTGTGTTGCACCGGTTCCTTTTCTCTGGATTACATCACCACGGAATACCTGAATACGTTCTTTGTTTCCTTCGATGATTTTGTAGTGTACATTTATGTTGTCACCTGCCTTGAAGTCAGGAACTTCTTTTGCTGCTGTTAATTTTTGCGTTAATTCTTTTACCTTTTCCATCTTATTAGATTTAGAGAGTGCAAAGATACTCATTTTTTTATGAAATGCAATGTTATTTAATCGTTTTCTAAAAGGTCTGGTCTGCGTTTTTGAGTTCGCTCCAGTGCCTGCTGGTATCGCCAGTCTTCGATGAGCCTGTCATTGCCCGATAATAGTACCTCCGGCACCTTCCAGCCATTGTAATCCGCCGGGCGGGTGTAGACCGGCGGTGCCAGCAGATTGTCCTGGAAAGAGTCGGTGAGGGCGGATGTTTCATCACTTAAAACGCCCGGAATCAGTCTGCCGATAGCATCTACGAGCACTGCAGCCGGCAGTTCGCCACCCGAGAGCACATAGCTGCCGATAGAGATCTCTCGCGTCACGAGGTGTTCCCGCAGCCTTTCGTCGATGCCTTTGTAGTGGCCGCACAGGATGATGATGTTTTCTTTCAGTGATAAGCCGTTGACCGTCCGCTGGTTCAGCAGTTCGCCATCCGGCGTCATGTAGATAATTTCATCGTATGTCCGTTCCGCCTGCAACTGTTCGATGCAGCGCATAATCGGTTCTATCATCATCACCATTCCGGCACCTCCGCCAAACTGATAATCATCGATCTGTTTGTGTTTATTGGTGGCGTAATCGCGGATATTGTGCAGGTGTATTTCCAACAAGCCTTTGTTTTTGGCACGTTGTAAAATCGAATGCTCAAAAAAGCTGTTCATCAAGGAAGGCACCGCCGACAGGATATCTATTCGCATAACAGAAGATTAAATACTAAAGTTAGAAAATTTCGAGTAAACCCTCCGGCAATTCGGTTTCCACCCGTTTTTCAGCGGGATGTATGGCGGTAATGAATACATCGTTGAGCGGAATCAGCACTTCCTTGCCGTCTTCGCGGATGACGCTGGCCAGAAATTGCTGCGGCATTTCCATGATGTTGTCGATAATGCCGATGTCGCCGAAGTGCTTGTCGTGCATGCGGTAGCCTACCAGTTCACCGTAAGGATCTTCTTCCAGTATCTCGCTCAGATCGTCTTCTTTGGCAAAAATGGGTTTTCCGGCCAGTCGCTGTGCCTTTTCGCGGGTGTCCATTTCTTCCAGACTGATGATGGCGTTTTCATGGGAGTTGATATCTTTACCCGTGATAAAATAGGGAAGCCCGTTGATGAAAATGGCTTTCATGTCTTCAAAGTCATCCATGTAAAATTCATCTATGAAGATTTTCAGCTGGCCTTTGAATCCGTGTGTTTTCAGTACTTTGCCAATTTGTATCAGTTCCATGCCGGAAATTTATCGGTTAAAAATAAAAAATCCCGACAATAGCCGGGATTTTATTCGTTATGCGGAATGATTATTCTGCGCTTTCTGTAGTTTCTTCTGCCGCTGGTGCTTCTTCTGCCGCCGGAGCTTCTTCTTCCACCACAGGAACTTCTTTCACTTTTGCAGGTGCATTTACGGAAGCAGCGATTTTCGCTTTTTTCACGCTTTCTGCTTTTGATTTTGTTTCCTGTACTTTACCTTCTTTCTTTTCGAGCCACTCTGCGAATTTAGCTTCCACATCTTCTGCTTTCACTACGCCCAGTGCCACACCTCTCAGCAAGTGTTTTTTGTACAAAGCACCTTTGAAAGACAGGATGGCTTTTACAGTAGTTGTTGGTTCAGCACCATTTTGCAACCATTTTACCGCTTTGTCTACATCCAGTGTGATAGTAGCCGGGACAGTAGTCGGGTTGTAAGTACCTACCAGTTCGATGAATTTACCATCTCTTTTTGCACGGCTGTCTGCCGCTACGATTTTGTAGAACGGTGCACCTTTAGCACCATGTCTTTGAAGTCTTAATCTTGTTGCCATATAAAAATATGTTTTGTTTTTTATGCCTGCCCGCCAAAGAATGGCATTCAGGGTTTGAAATAATGAGATGCAAAGATACAACTTTTTTGGAAAAAAATCCGTGGTGTCGTCGTTGCAGGTGTTAATTTAATGTAAGAATTCGGTCGTCTGATTATGGAATTTTACTGATATTGACTTCTTTCGGCAGGAATTTGCTGGTATCGCCGCCGCCGATGATGATTTCCCGCACGATGGTAGAGGAGATGGCCGACAGTTCCGGCGAAGACAAAATCAGGAAGGTGTCGAGTTCCGGTTCCATCATGTTGTTCAGCTGCGCGATGGTTTTTTCATATTCAAAGTCGGCGGAAGAACGGATGCCGCGGATAATATATTTTGCGCCACGGGTTCTGCAATAATTAACGGTGAGTCCGGTGTAAGATTCCACGCTCACTTTCGGTTCATTTTTAAAAACGTCTTTAATCCAGGCGATGCGCTGCTCGAGCGGATAGAGATATTTTTTCTGGGTATTGATGCCGATGGCAACCACCACTTCATCAAACAAAGGCAGCGCGCGTGTCACGATATCGACATGGCCCACCGTGATAGGGTCGAAGGAACCGGGGAAGATAGCTATCTTTTTCATTC
>ERZ1645187.3509-NODE-3509-length-13135-cov-17.871865_pt1 | contig 13135 bp, 11 predicted proteins | sample MGYA00575352_ERZ1645187 | MGnify/ENA primary metagenome ERZ1645187 (study PRJEB40837, sample SAMN11349314) | freshwater sediment metagenome | isolation source: river sediment | host: Sediment | place: India: Wazaribad , New Delhi | collected 2017-02-21 ...
GGTTTGTTTGACGTGTTCGCGCAGGCCCCTAGACTCGGCTTGAAATGGCCGGCGACCGACGCCATCTGAACGAATTGAACGCGGGGCGAACCGACCCCGCCGCAACCCCGCCGGAGGCGCCGCAAGGGCCGACCGGCAGAGACGTTCGAGCTTCCTCCTCGCAGGCGTTTTTCGCGAGGGACCCGCGCCGGCGCGCAGTCCGGCGGCGGAAGGAAGGGCGGCGCCTCTCTCGTCTTCGCCGCTGCGCTCAGGGCGGGGCGAGCACAGGAACAGGATGCTCCGCATGACCAACAAGCGCCCGACCGTGACGCCAGGACAGGTCGAGACCTACGCGGTTCTGCCGCTGCGCGACATCGTCGTCTTCCCGCATATGATCGTGCCGCTGTTCGTGGGCCGCGAGAAGTCGATCCGCGCGCTGGAAGAGGTGATGAAGCAGGATCGCTTGATCCTCCTCGCCACCCAGAAAAACGCGACCGACGACGATCCGGCGCCCGAGGCGATCTTCGATCACGGCGCGCTCGCCTCCGTGTTGCAGCTCCTCAAGCTGCCCGATGGCACCGTCAAGGTGCTGGTCGAGGGCGTCGCGCGCGCCAAGGTGGATCGCTACGTCCGCACCGAGGAATATTACGAGGCCGAGGCGCAGGCGCTCGCCGACGAGCCGGCCGACAAGGTCGAGGTCGAGGCGCTGGCGCGCTCCGTGGTCAACGAGTTCGAGAACTACGTGAAGCTCTCGAAGAAGGGCGCGGCGGAGGTCGTGGCGACGCTGTCGCAGATCGACGATTACGCCAAGCTCGCCGATACGGTGGCCGCCAATCTCGCTGTGAAGATCTCCGACAAGCAGGCCCTGCTGGAAGCCGCCAGCGTGCCCGCGCGGCTTGAGAAGTGCCTGGCGCTGATGGAGAGCGAAATCTCGGTCCTTCAGGTCGAGAAGCGCATCCGCACGCGCGTCAAGCGCCAGATGGAGAAGACGCAGCGCGAGTACTATCTCAACGAGCAGATGAAGGCGATCCAGAAGGAGCTCGGCGACAACGACGAGCGCGACGACATCTCCGAGTTCGAGGAGAAGATCGAGCAGACCAAACTCTCCAAGGAGGCCCGTGACAAGGCGCTCGCGGAGCTGAAGAAGCTCAAGCAGATGAGCCCGATGTCGGCCGAGGCGACGGTGGTGCGCAACTACCTCGACTGGCTGCTGTCGATCCCGTGGGGTGTCAAGGGCAAGGTCAAGAAGGACATCGCGGAAGCGCAGGAGATCCTCGACAAGGAGCACTACGGCCTCGAAAAGGTGAAGGAGCGCATCCTCGAGTATCTCGCGGTGCAGAGCCGCACCAACAAGCTCAAAGGCCCGATCCTGTGCCTCGTCGGCCCGCCCGGCGTCGGCAAGACCTCGCTCGGCAAGTCGATCGCCAATGCGACGGGCCGCGAGTTCGTGCGCATGAGCCTCGGCGGCGTGCGCGACGAGGCGGAGATCCGCGGCCATCGTCGTACCTACATCGGCTCGATGCCCGGCAAGGTCATCCAGTCGATGAAGAAGTCGAAGCGGTCGAACCCGCTCTTCCTCTTGGACGAGATCGACAAGATGGGACAGGACTTCCGCGGCGATCCGGCGGCAGCGCTGCTCGAGGTGCTCGATCCGGAGCAGAACTCGTCGTTCAACGATCATTACCTCGAGGTCGATTACGACCTCTCGAACGTGATGTTCGTGACCACGGCGAACACGCTGAACATTCCGCCGGCCCTCATGGACCGCATGGAGATCATCCGGCTCGCCGGCTACACCGAGGACGAGAAGGTCGAGATCTCCAAGCGCCACCTGGTGACGGAGCAGAAGCAGGCGCATGGCCTCGACGACGCCGAGTTCTCGGTGACGGACGACGCGCTGCGCTTCCTCATCCGCCGCTACACGCGGGAAGCCGGCGTGCGCAGCCTCGAGCGTGAGATCGCCAAGCTCGCGCGCAAGGCGGTGAAGGAGATCATGACCTCTTCGAAGAAGAGCGTCGAGGTCACGGCCGACAATATCCAGGACTACCTCGGCGTCACCAAGTACCGCTATGGCGAGGCCGAACTCGAGGATCAGGTCGGCATCGTCACCGGTCTGGCATGGACGGAGGTCGGCGGCGAGTTGCTGACGATCGAAGGCATCCGCATGCCCGGCAAGGGCAAGATGTCGGTCACCGGCAACCTGCGCGACGTGATGAAGGAGAGCATCCAGGCCGCCAACGCCTATGTGCGCTCGCGCTCGGTCTCGTTCGGCATCCCGCCGACCGAGTTCGAGAAGAAGGACATCCACGTGCACGTGCCGGAGGGCGCGACGCCGAAGGATGGCCCGTCGGCGGGTGTTGCGATGGCAACGGCGATCATCTCCGTGCTGACGCAGATCCCGGTGCGCAAGGATGTCGCCATGACCGGCGAGATCACGCTGCGCGGCCGCGTGCTGCCGATCGGCGGATTGAAGGAGAAGATGCTGGCGGCCCTGCGCGGCGGCATCACCACGGTGATCATCCCCGAGGAGAACGTGAAGGACCTCGCGGAGATTCCCGAGGAGGTGCAGAAGAAGCTGACCATCGTTCCGGTGTCGCGCCTCGACGACGTGCTGAAGACGGCACTGGTGCGCATGCCCGAGCCGATCGTCTGGGACGAGGAGACGCAGTCGGTAGCGGCGGCCCCGGCCGCGACCGAGCCGGAGCCCGACGGCAAGGGCGGCGGCCGCGTCACCGCACACTGATGCACCGCAGCCGGTTTGATCCGGCGAATGCGAAACGACAGAAGCCCCCGCGCCCGTACGGCGCGGGGGCTTTTCCTTGCAGCCGGGTCCGGCGCTCCCGCGTTACTGGCGCCCTCGAAGGAACAAATACGGGACGAATTGCAGCGGGATTACGACCGGTGCGATTGAACCACGTCCGCTTTTGGCCGAACCGGTGATAGCCGCGCGAAAGGCCGGAAAACGGGCCGTTTTCGCTTGACGCGCCGGGGCGGGAGCGCTTCTTTGCAGCCTCCGCACGCGGTTTGGCAGCGCCATTGCGAGCCCGCCTCAATGATGCGAACCGCATTCCGCGCCAGCCGGCGCGCCCGCCGACTTTCTCACGCACAAGGACGACCGAGATGAGCAAAAAGGATTTGATCGACGCCGTGGCCAAGGAGCTCGAGCTCACCAAGGAGCGCGCGGGCCAGGTCGTCGATACCGTGATCGACCAGATCAAGGCGGCGATGAAGGACGGCAAGGAAGTGCGCCTGCCCGACTTCGGCACCTTCAAGGTGGCCAAGCGCGATGCCCGCAAGGGCCGCAATCCGCTGACCGGCAAGGAGATCGATATCCCCGCCTCGACCGTGCCGAAGTTCACGGCGGCGAAGGGCCTCAAGGACCTGCTGAACTGATCCGTTGCGATCCGTCGGTTTTCTTACAGGGTGCGCCGCGGTTCAGTTCGCGGCGCACTTTGCTTTTTCGAGGGGGCCTATGGCGAGTGACGTCGCAATCCGCCGCGCCACGGCGGGTGATGCCGATGCGATCTGGCGGCTGCTGGAGCCGGTCGTACGCGCGGGTGAAACATATGCGCTACCCCGCGATATGACGCGCGCCGCGGCGCTCGCGTACTGGTTTGCGCCGGGGCACGAAACCTTCGTCGCCGAAATCGGCGGGCTGGTCGTCGGGACATACTACCTGCGCGCCAACCAGCAGGGTGGCGGCGCCCACGTCGCCAACTGCGGGTACGTCAGCGACGCCGCGTATGCCGGCCGCGGCATCGCCCGTGCCATGTGCGAGCATTCGCTGACGCGCGCCCGCGAGCGAGGCTTCCGTGCCATGCAGTTCAATCTGGTCGTATCGACCAACACGCGCGCCGTGCGCCTCTGGCAGGACCTCGGCTTCGCGATCGCCGGCACGCTGCCCGGCGCCTTTGCACATCCGACCCTCGGCGATGTCGACGCCTTCGTGATGTTCCGCGCGCTTTGACCGTCATGCAGTCGAGCTCGAGAACGGGGAAAAAAGGGGGAGGTTCGGGAGGCTCTGCCTCCCGAGCGGGTGCGGGCGGCTGCCCGCTTGCGCAGCAACGGATGGGGGCAGCACGACGGCGCTACACGTATGGCTGCCCCTCATCCCGACCCTCTCCCCGTGCGAGTGCTGGGCATGGGGAGAGGAGCACGTCGCTACTCACACCGGCCGCAGCAGGACGTGCTTCTTCTTGCCGAGGCTGAGCTTGACGATGCCGTCGGAGGTCAGCGCGCTGCGATCGAGCGTCATCTTCTCGTCGGTGATGCTGGCGTCGTTGACCTTGAGGCCACCGCCCTGGATCTGGCGACGGGCTTCACCGTTCGATTTGACGAGGCCCGCGAGGACGAACGCATTGAGCACGCCGATGCCGGCGGCAAAATCCGATGCGGCGATCTCGACCGTCGGCAGGTCGCTCGCGGTCTGGCCCTGCTCGAAGGTCTTGCGCGCGGTTTCCGCGGCGGCCTCCGCCTTGTCGCGGCCGTGGATCAGCGCGGTGGCTTCCGTCGCCAGCACCTTCTTCGCCTCGTTGATCTCGGCGCCCTGTAATGCCGCGAGGCGCGCAATCTCGCTCATCGGCAGCGTCGTGAACAGCTTGAGGAAGCGGCCGACATCGGCGTCCTCGCTGTTCCTCCAGTATTGCCAGTAGTCCCACGGCGACAGTTGCGCTTCGTTGAGCCAGACGGCGCCGGCCGCTGTCTTGCCCATCTTCGCGCCGGAGGCCGTCGTCAGCAGCGGGCAGGTGAGCGCGTGCAGCGGATGCCTGACGCCCATGCGCCGCCCGAGGTCGAGCCCCATGACGATGTTGCCCCACTGGTCGGAGCCGCCCATCTGCAGGTTGCAAGCGTAGCGGCGCGCGAGTTCCACGAAATCGTAGGACTGCAACAGCATGTAGTTGAACTCGATGAAACTCAGCTCCTGCTCGCGCTCGAGGCGCAGCTTCGCCGAATCCATCGTGAGCATGCGGTTGACCGAGAAGTGGCGGCCGACATCGCGCAGGAACTCGATGTAGTTGAGCGGCGCCAGCCACTCGGCGTTGTCGAGCATGACGGCGTCGCGCGGACCCTCGCCGAACGTCAGAAGCTTCGCGAAGACGCCCTTCAGCGCTTCCTTGTTGGCGTCGATCTCCTCGACCGTGCGCAGCACACGCGTCTCGTCCTTGCCCGAGGGATCGCCGACGCGGGTGGTGCCGCCGCCCATCAGCGCGATCGGCTTGCCGGCGCCGGTCGCCTGCAGCCAGTGCAGCATCATGATGGAGAGCAGATGGCCGACGTGCAGCGACGGCGCCGTGCAGTCGTAGCCGACGTAGGCGACGATCTCCCCCTTCGACGCCAGCGCATCGACGGCGGCAGCGTCGGAGCACTGGTGGATGAAGCCGCGTTCGGCGAGAAGGGCGAGAAACTCGGATTTCGGATTGGACATCGGCTCTACGGTCTGCTCGGTTCGCTGCCGGGATGGCGCGGCGGCACGAGGCGGCCTGCGCCGGACAAGGTATGATCGCCCGGATTCGGGCGGCACCATGCAACGAGGACGGGAACTTGAGCAAGCTCAAGCGTGCGATCGGGCTCATGAGCGGGACCTCGATGGACGGGATCGACGTGGCGCTGATCGAGACCGACGGCGTCGCGGACGTGCGCCGGGGACCGGCCTTCACGTATCCCTACTCGGAGCAGTTCCGTGAGCGTTTGCGTCAGGCGGTGGCCGAGGCGGGCCAGATCAAGCGCCGTGGCGACCGGCCAGGCGTTCTCCATATCGCAGAGCAGTACCTCACCGATCTCGCCGCTGAAGCCGTGGCGCAGTTCCTCGAGGACGTCAGCATCACCGCCGCCAGCATCGACGTGATCGGCTTCCATGGCCACACGGTGCTGCACCGGGCGCTCAATGCCGGCCGGCAGGGCCAGCCACGCATCGTGCACGGCGCGACGACGGCGCCGAACGGGGCATCGCCGCCGCGCATGCTGACCGTGCAGATCGGCGACGGGAACCGCCTCGCGCGCATGACCGGCATCGACGTGGTCTACGACATGCGCGCGGCGGATGTGGCCGCTGGCGGGCAGGGCGCGCCGCTGGTGCCGGTCTATCATGCCGCGCTGCTCGGCCGCGTGCCGGAGCGGCCGATCGCGGTGGTCAACATCGGCGGCGTCGCCAACATCACGTGGATCGGCCGCAACGCGCACACCGACGCGGCCCTCGACGCGAGCCTGATCTCGTTCGACACGGGACCCGGCAACGCGCTGATCGACGACTGGATGCGGGCGCGGACCGGGGCCTCGCGTGACGAGGACGGTGCGACGGCGGCGCTGGGCACGGTGCATGACGAGATCGTATCGGACTACCTGCGACATCCGTTCTTCGCCGAGGTGCCGCCGAAGTCGCTCGACCGCAACGCCTTCACGCTCGACAGGATCGCGTCTCTGTCGACCGAGGATGGTGCCGCAACCCTTGCGGCGTTCACGGCGGCGGCGATCGCAGCGGCGCAGGCGAGCCTGCCGGAACCGCCGAAGTTGTGGATCGTGACCGGCGGCGGCCGACGCAATCGCACGCTGATGGAAATGCTGGCCGCGCGGGTCGAAAGCGCGGTCGTTCCGGCCGAGGCCGTGGCGCTCGACGGCGATGCCATGGAGGCGGAGGCGTGGGCCTTCCTCGCGGTCCGATCGCTCGCCGGGCTGCCGCTGACATTCCCGGGCACCACGGGCGTCGCCGAGCCCGTCACCGGAGGTGTGATGGCCAGGGCACGCGCTTAGCGCAGCGATCGCGCAGCTCAGTCGAGCCGCTGCAGCATGCGGGCGAGGCCGAGCGTGATGCGGGCGAGGCTGGCGCAATCGACCGTCGCCGGCAAGTCGGCGAGCGTGTGGTAGTAGGGGTTGCGGAACGGCGCGGTGTCCGTGATCATCATCGCCGGGAAGCCGCACTGGTCGTAGGCCCAGTGATCCGACAGATCGATGCCGGAGAGGAAGCCCGGGGCGATGCCGCCGATGGAAGGGAATGCCGTCTCGGCGCGAAAAGCCCGCAACGCGCGATGCACGAAGCGGCGCGCGCCCGGCAAGCCGACGAAGGCGACGAAGTTGCCGACGCTCGGATAGATGAGCCCGAACGGAAACGGAAAGCGCTGCGATCCGGGTTCTTGCGAGAAATAGCCGAGCGTCTCGAGCGCGATCATGCCGGCGACCGGTTCACCTTCGCGGCGCATGCGGCGGGCGTGGACGAGGCTGCCCATGTCGCTGGTCTTGCCCCACGGGGCTTCCTCGTTGACGAAGAAGACGAGGCGCAGTCGATAGGGCAGCGGGGCTGACGCCGACAACATGCGGCACAGTTCGATCAGAGCGGCGACGCCGGTGCCGTTGTCGTTGGCGCCCGGTGAATCGTCCGGGGAATCGTAGTGGGCGCCGACGACGTAGGTGACCTGTGGGATCGCAGGGCTTGCCGCGGGCGCGCCCTCCAGGATCACCTCGATATTGCGCACCGGACGTCCGCCGACCTCGAACTCCTGCGATACCGGGTGCAACCCGATCGTGAGCAGCGTCCGCTCGATGTAGGAGGCGGCGGCTTCGAGCGCCGGATAGTGGTAGAGGTTGTGCGGCCGGCTCGCGATCGCGTCGAGATGCGCGCGCAATTGCGCCGCGAGTTCCTGCTCGGCCGCCGTCGTTGCAGTCGAGGGTGCCACATGCGGCTGCAGCGGCCAGACGAGTGCATAGCCGAGCGACAATCCGAGCAGCGTGGCAATGCCGAGAGTGAGCCCGCCGGCAGCGAGCAAAAGTGACGTAACGTCCATCGAAGCGGTCCCCGCTGCCTCCGGCCGCGACTCCGGACGCGGAGAGTTCGCAGCCGGACGATCGAGTCTACGACAGCATCGTTCAATGCGCGTTAACTTGCCGCGCTAGTTCTGCGCATCGACGGGCGAGGGGCGGGAGCGCTACTCGTCGTCACCGTCATCGTCGCCACCGGCCGCGGCGGGGGCTTCTTCCTCAGCCTCGCGCGCCCGGTCACGCTCGCGCGCCGCCTCGCGTTCCTTCTCTCGCTGGCGCTTGGCCTCGCGGTCCTCGGCATCCTTGGCGAGCCGCATATCGACGTAGCTGCCGACCACCGACGACAGATCGTCGAGCTTGTCCTGGAAGAAGTGGTTGGCGCCGGGGATGACCTCGTGGTCGATCTTGATGCCGCGCTGCGTCTTGAGCTTGGTCGACAGCTCGGCGACCGAGGCCGACGGCACCACGCGGTCCTTGTCGCCGTTGATCATCAGGCCCGATGAGGGGCATGGCGCGAGGAACGAAAAGTCGTAGAGGTTGGACGGCGGCGCCACGCAGATGAAGCCGTCGATTTCCGGCCGCCGCATCAGCAGCTGCATGGCGATCCAGGTTCCGAAGGAGACGCCGGCGATCCAGCAGCAGCGGGCGTCGGGTTTGACGATCTGCAGCCAGTCGAGCGCGGACGCCGCGTCGGCGAGTTCGCCCGGGCCGCCGTCCCAGAAGCCCTGGCTGCGGCCGACGCCGCGGAAATTGAAGCGCAGCACCGAGAAGCCGCGCGCCGCGAACGTGTGGTAGAGGCTGTACACCACCTGGTTGTTCATGGTGCCGCCGAACTGCGGATGCGGGTGCAGGATCAGCGCGATCGGGCTGTCGGACTTCGGCTCATGATGATAGCGCGCCTCGATGCGTCCGGCGGGGCCGTTGATGATCAACTCAGGCATCTGTCCTCGTCGTCGTTGAAGCTCGGGAGATTCGCTCTCGATCCGTTCCCGGCAGAGCCGGCCGGTCCGTGGCGAAACCTGCGCGCACGCCGCGCTCGCTGCGCCGGATGAGCAGTGTCGGCACCGCGCAAATCCGGCTGCGACCTTCTGCCCGCCCTGGAATACTGACTTGGAGCGGTCCGGTGCCCGGCAGAATACTTGACTTCCCTGCTCGGATTTACATATTGTCGAACGTAATTTAGAACCGTTCGAATGACTCGGTCCCTGCGGTGGTCCGAAGGGAGCTGCCGCGGTCGCGGTTCTTAGCATGAAGACGGGTGGCGAATGCAAGCTTCATCGCCGCCCGGGCCGTCGAGTGTTTCGCGTCGCGATGGCTGTCACATGGTGTGACGCTGCGAGAGGCGCGGGTGCCGTTTGCAACCAACGGGTGTCGTCGTGGAGCTGAATACCAAAGGCCGTTATGCCGTAATGGCGATGGCCGATCTCGCCAAGCACGAGGTCGACACCGCGGTTCCCCTGTCGCAGATCGCCGAGCGCCAGCAACTCTCGCTGTCGTATCTCGAACAGATTTTCCTGCGTCTGCGCCGCGCCGGTCTGGTCGAGAGCGCGCGCGGACGCACCGGCGGCTATCGGTTGGGCCGGCCGGCGAACGAGATCAAGGTCGGCGAGATCATGGCGGCGGTCGAGGAAGAGACGCGCATGACCCGCTGCATGGATGGCGGCATCGGCTGCCTCGGCGAAGAGCGCTGCCTGACGCACAACTTGTGGAAGGGGCTCGGCGGGCACATCGCTGCGTTCCTCTGGAACGTCACGCTCGCGGAGGTCCTGAGCGGGATACCGTCCGACAAGCTGGCGCGCGGTGGCGCCGATGCGCGTGGCATCGCCTGGGCTGCCGAATGAGCGCAGTGCGCACATACCTCGATTACAACGCGACGGCACCGCTGCGCGCCGAAGCGCGCGAGGCCATGCTCGCGGCGATGGATGCCGGCGGAAACCCGTCCTCGGTGCATGCCGAGGGACGCCGCGCACGCGCTATCGTCGAGAAGGCGCGTGAGCAGGTCGCGGCGCTGGTCGGCGCGGAGCCGCGCGATGTCGTTTTCACGAGTGGTGCGACCGAGACGGCGAACCAGGTGCTGCGCCGCGCCTGGGGCACGGTGCTGTTCTCGCGCATCGAGCATCCATGCGTTGTCGCGCCGGCCCTGCAGAGCGAGGGGCGCATCGAGGACCTGCATGTCGGCGCCGACGGGCGCATCGATCCCGTCGCACTGGCCGTCAAGCTCGAAGCGATGTCGGCGGCGGGGCATCTGCCGCAGGGGCGCTCGCTGCTCGCGGTGCAGATGGCCAACAACGAAACCGGCGTGCTGCAGCCGCTCGGCGAGATCGCCGCCGTCGCACGCGAGCACGGCGTCGCGATGCTGTGTGATGCGGTGCAGGCGGCCGGCCGCCTCGCGATCGACTTCGCCACGTCCGGCGTCGATTACATGATGATCTCGTCGCACAAGATCGGTGGTCCGAAGGGAGTCGGTGCGCTGATCGCCAAGGGCGGCGGCGACATCCCCCCGCTCGTCATCGGCGGCGGTCAGGAAAATCGTCGCCGCGCCGGGACCGAGAACGTCGAGGGCATCGCCGGCTTCGGCGCCGCCGCAGAGGCCGCGTTGCGCGATCTCGCATCGATGGAACGGATCGGCGCATGGCGGGATCGCATCGAGCAGGAAGCGCGAGCCGTGCGTCCCGACACCGCGGTCGTCGGCAGCACGGCGCCGCGCCTCGCCAACACGTCGTCGCTCGCGGTGCCGGGCCTCGCGTCGGAGACGCTTGTCATCCGGCTCGATCTCGCCGGCTACGCCGTCAGCGCCGGTTCTGCTTGCGCTTCGGGCAAGGTCGGATCGAGCCCGGTGCTTGCAGCCATGGGTGTCGCACCCGACATCGCAAGGGCAGCGGTTCGCATCAGTCTTGGTCACGCGACCACGGCGGACGACATCGACAGATTCATCGAGACCTGGTGCGGGATCGTATCGGTGTCACGAAATTCCTCAGTAACGCTGCCGCGCGCATCCGCGCCGGCCGCACAGCATCACGAAGCCGCGATCGCCGCGGCAGCCATGGGAGAGCGTTGAAGATGGCAGCGGTTCAGGAGACCATCGAGCAGGTCAGGAAGATCGACGTCGACCAGTACAAGTACGGCTTCGAGACGAAGATCGATACGATCAAGGCTCCGAAAGGGCTCAACGAGGACATCGTCCGCTTCATTTCGGAGAAGAAAGGCGAGCCGGCGTGGATGCTCGAGTGGCGCCTCGACGCGTTCGAGCGCTGGAAGACCATGACCGAGCCGACGTGGGCCAAGGTTTCTTATCCCAAGATCGACTTCCAGGAGCTGCATTACTACGCCGCGCCGAAATCGACGGAAGGGCCGAAGAGCCTCGACGAGATCGATCCGGAACTGCTCGAGACCTACAAGAAGCTCGGCATTCCGCTGCGCGAGCAGGAGATCCTCGCCGGCGTGCAGGGCGCCAAGGTGGCGGTCGATGCCGTGTTCGATTCCGTGTCCGTCGTCACGACCTTCAAGAAGGAGCTGGCCAAAGCCGGCGTCATCTTCTGCTCGATCTCGGAAGCCATGCGCGAGCATCCCGAGCTGGTGAGGAAGTACCTCGGCTCGGTGGTGCCGAAGTCCGACAACTTCTATGCGGCGCTGAACTCGGCGGTGTTCTCCGACGGCTCGTTCGTCTACATCCCCGAGGGTGTGCGCTGCCCGATGGAGCTGTCGACCTACTTCCGCATCAACGAGAAGAACACCGGCCAGTTCGAGCGCACGCTCATCATCGCCGACAAGGGTTCCTACGTCAGCTACCTCGAAGGCTGCACGGCGCCGATGCGCGACGAGCATCAGCTGCACGCGGCCGTGGTCGAGCTGATCGCGCTCGACGACGCCGAGATCAAATATTCGACGGTGCAGAACTGGTACCCCGGCGACAAGCAGGGCAAGGGCGGCGTCTACAACTTCGTTACCAAGCGCGGCGACTGCCGCGGGCGGCGGTCGAAGATTTCATGGACGCAGGTCGAGACCGGCTCGGCGATCACCTGGAAGTACCCGAGTTGCATCCTGCGCGGTGATGAAAGCAGCGGCGAGTTCTATTCGATCGCGGTGTCGAACGGCTACCAGCAGGTCGACAGCGGCACCAAGATGATCCACCTCGGCAAGAACACGACGAGCCGCATCATCTCCAAGGGCATCGCTGCCGGGCATTCGGAGAACACCTATCGCGGGCTCGTCTCGGCGCATCGCAAGGCGAGCAATGCGCGGAACTTCACGGCGTGCGACTCGCTGCTGATCGGCGACAAGTGCGGCGCCCACACGGTGCCCTACATCGAGGCGAAGAACGCTTCCGCGCACTTCGAGCACGAGGCGACAACCTCGAAGATTTCCGAGGACGTGCTGTTCTATTGCCGCCAGCGCGGCTTGAGCGAGGAAGAGGCGGTGGCGCTGGTCGTCAACGGTTTCGTCCGCGACGTGCTGCAGCACCTGCCGATGGAGTTCATGGCCGAGACGCAGAAGCTCATCGGCATCAGCCTCGAAGGCAGCGTCGGGTGAGCGCTGCTCATGAAGGTCCAGGACGTGGTTGCAGGCAAGCCTTCAGACGATCTGGCACCTGGAACATTGAGCAGCATCCTGAAGCAGGCCGGATTCAAAGGACCAAAATGATGCGATACGCGGTTGTGATCGAGAAGGCGGAAAACAACTACTCCGGCTATGTCCCCGACCTGCCCGGCTGTGTTGCGACCGGCGCGACCGTCGGCGAGGTCGAGGAGGAATTGAAGCTGGCGATCCGCTTTCACCTCGATGGACTGAAGGAGGATGGCTTGCCGACTCCGCTTCCCTCCGCGGTCGCCGAGTACGTTGATGCGTGACCGTGACAAACAGATTGGTTCCGGTGACCATCGAGGTTGATGGGCATTTCGCTGAGGCCGACAGGCTTCTGCAAGAACAGCAAGGGTAGTGAACAATGCTCGAGATCAAGAACCTGCACGTGAAGATCGCCGACGAGGACAAGATGATCCTCAAGGGCATCGACCTCGTGGTGCCGAAGGGTGAAGTGCACGCCATCATGGGCCCGAACGGATCGGGCAAGTCGACGCTCGCCTACGTGCTCGCGGGCCGCGAGGACTACGAGATCGTCGAAGGCGACATTCTCTGGAACGGCGAGTCGATCCTCGACATGGAGCCCGACGAGCGCGCCGCGAAGGGCGTGTTCCTCGCCTTCCAATACCCGATGGAGATCCCGGGCGTCGCCGGCCTCACGTTCCTGCGCACCGCCGCGAACGCAGTGCGCAAGAAGCGGGGCGAGGCCGAGATGACGACGCCGGAATTCATGAAAGTGGTGCGCGAGCGTGCCGCGAAGCTCAACATCGATGTCGAGATGCTGAAGCGCCCGGTCAACGTCGGCTTCTCGGGCGGCGAGAAGAAGCGC
>ERZ1645187.3510-NODE-3510-length-13133-cov-8.268696_pt1 | contig 13133 bp, 10 predicted proteins | sample MGYA00575352_ERZ1645187 | MGnify/ENA primary metagenome ERZ1645187 (study PRJEB40837, sample SAMN11349314) | freshwater sediment metagenome | isolation source: river sediment | host: Sediment | place: India: Wazaribad , New Delhi | collected 2017-02-21 ...
CTGGCGCTGTCGCGCATGGGCGCGCAGGACGCGGATGTCGGCGCTGTCCATGCCGGGGCGTTCAAGCACCCGGCTGGCGGCCGTCTCCAGCGCGGACCAGCGGCTCGCCGACGCCAGCGTGCCCAGCCACTGCACCTGATGTGCCAGTACCCCAGGTGCCAGCTCCGCGCCGCGCGCGGCCTGTTCAATGGCCCGGTCCACATCCCCCTGGGCCAATGCGCGGTTGGCAGCTTCGAACTCGGCGTAGGCGCGGCGCTGGCGTGCCTGTCTGGCCAGCTCGGTCAACTCCGGGTCCGATGGCGTGCCCTGACCGGCGACCGCTTCGACATCGGCATAGGCGCCGGTTTCCAGCAGCGCATAGGCCAGCAGACGCCGGTAGTCGCCGTTGTCAGGTTCGAGTTGCACGGCCTGCCGTGCGGCCCGCGCGGCGCTCTGGAAGTCGCCCTGGGCGCTTGCCTTGTAGGCCGTGTCGGCCGAGTCGTAGGCCGCGCCGCGGCGACCCGCTGCTGGCCCGGCCGCCAGGGCTGCGCCAGGGGAGGCCGACCGCGGCAGGCGTGCGCTGCGGGAAATGGCGCCGCGTGACGGGGTGCGACGTGAGGCGACCCCCTGCGGCGCTGAGGCGCGCGACGGGGCCGCGTCCTGTTGCGCGAGTGCGCGCCGCGCAGGCGTTTCGTTTTCGTGGGTCGGTGCCACGGCGCTGGCCTGGTCGGCGCCTGGCACCGTGCCGGAGGCGGGCCCGGGATCGGTGGCCTGGGCGCTGGCTTGTGTCTGAGGTTCCGCGGTCCGTGGTGCCGCCACCGGTTCGAGGCTCGCCAGGGTGCGTCGCAAGGCGGCATCACCGGGGTGCTTGGCGATCTGCTGCTGCAACAACTGGCGAGCCTTGTCCGTGTCGCCGAACTGGCGATACGCCTCCGCCAGGTAGCCTGCAATCACGGCGCTGTCCGGGGCCAGTCGCAAGGCCTGCCGGAATTCGTCATAGGCGCGCGCCCGGTCGGCGTCGCGCAGGGCGTCAAAGCCCTTTTGCAGATGCGGGTATACCAGAAAGCGGGTGTACCCAGACACCCCTGGCCCCAGGTCGATCGCCTGGCCAAGCACCGGCCCCGCTACCAGCAGCAGCGTCAGCGCCAAGGTGGAGGGCAGGCGCTTCATTCATGCCTCCGCTGCCAGCGGGCCACTGCCCACGCGGCCCTTCGAGAGGCTGATCACCAGTTCCCGGACCGGAGGCTGCAGCTTCTGTTGCAAGGCCAGTGCCTCGTCCAGTGCTTCGCGGGTCAACAAGCCTCGGGCGAGCATGAATTCACCCAGCCGCTCGTGGGTCTTGGCACGCTGGATCAGCACCGATTTCAGTGCAGCGGGATCGATGTGGCCGAGCGCACACAGGATGTCGCCGAGCAGCAGTTGGCCCCCGACGTAGACATGCCACATCAGCGCGGCGGTCTTCGGCGTCGCGGCGGGCGCGCCTTCGGCGCCGGGCCGTCCCGTTGGCGCCGGATCGCCGTCTGCGCGGGCGCCATACCAGTGCCTCAAGCCAACGGTGACTTCGCCCTTCGGGACGATCACATAGCCGATCTTGCGGTTCAGCTTGCGCCCCATGGCGGCCAGCGATACCGGGTCCAGATACGACTCGCAGGCCAGCACCAGGGTATCGCCTTCCTCACGAATCGGCACCACGGCATAGTGCAGGGCCACCGATGCCGGCACGCAGGCCACCAGCGCTTCAGTGAGCTGGCGGCTGTCGAAAGGCTCCCAGTGGGCGCGCGACTGCGCCGCCACCGCTGCCGCCAGCTGCTCGGGCGTGATCAGGCCGCGGTGCACGAGCGCCGCGCCCAGTCGCAAGCCGCGCACCGGCTCGGCCAGTGCTTCGTCCAGTTGCTCTTGCGTGAGCGCGGACTGCGCCACCAGGATCTGCCCCAGCGGCTCACGTGCGCCGCCTTCGCCACCCAGGGTGGGGAAGTCGTGCTCCGTCTTGGCCCAGGCGATGCGCCGCACGTCCTTGGCTTGCAGCGTCTGCATCAGGGCGCGCCAGTTGGCGAAGAAATTGATCACGTTGCCCCAGACCAGCCGAGGTACCGACAGCAGGCCTTGTCCGATTCCGTAGTAGGACGACACGAAATAGATGCGCTGCAGCGCACGGTTGCACAGCAACGCCAGATTGGCGACCAGCAGCGTCGTCAGCCAGGCGTTGTCCTCGAAGATGGAGAGGAACTGGTAGCTGTCGGGCACCAGCCGCTGATACAGCCACAGGGCGAGCAGCTGCAGCAGCAGCAAGGTCGCCAGCAGGCCGGCGAAATTGGTGATCACGCCCTTGCGGTCGCGCCAGAGGAAATAGTTCAACCCCCAGTGCCGTGACCAGCCCATGGTCTTCGTGCCCTGGTAGATGATGCCGATGATCCAGCGCGATTTCTGGCGGATCGCGGCGCGCGCGACCGACGGAAAGTACTCGCGCACGCACACGGTGCTGGCTTCGCGGGCGCTTTGGCCAAGCCGGACGCCCTGCGCCGCCGGGCTGCCACGGCCGTGCGGATCCATCGGGAAGCGCACGAAGATCTCCTTCATGCCCATGCCCTTGAGCCGCAAGCCGATGTCGTAGTCCTCGGTCAGGCTCTTCACGTCGAAGGCCGTGCCCTTGCCATGGCTGAGCAGGGCCATCACCGCCTTGCGACTGAAGCAGGTGCCAACCCCGGCACTGGGGACCTGACCGACCAGGGCCTCGCGCACCAGCAGATCCTTGCCGTGCGATTCGGCGAACTCGTCCAGGTAGTGGCAGCTGGTGAAATCGGTCCAGGGGCGCGGCAGCGGGTAGACCGGCAGCTGGATCAGGTCCTTGCGGCCCACCAGATGGTTGAACACGCGCAGCTCCATGGGGGACAGCACGTCTTCCGAGTCGTGCAGGATGAAGCCCTCGAAGTGGATGCCGGCGCGCTCCTCGAACTGGAATATCGCATCGAGCACGTTGTTGAGGCAATCCGCCTTGCTGGTCGGGCCATCGCGGGCACCGACGACCTTGTGCACGTTGGGAAAGCGGGCGCAGACCTTCTCGACGTCCGACTGTGTCTGTGGGTCGTTGGGGTAGGTGCCGACGAAGATGTGGTAGTTCTCGTAGTCCAGCGTGGTGGCCGCCAGCTCGGCCATGCGGTCGATGACCCCGTGCTCCTGCCAGGCCGGCACCATGATGGCCAGCGGTTTCTCGTCGCGCGCCTGCAGGTCAGCCGGTTCGGTGCGGGCGTGGCGCCGGTAGACCGTGGCTCGGCGCCACAGGCGTCGTCCCCAATAGACCAGGTCGATGAACAGGTCATCCAGACTGCTGATCAGGATGATCGCCGCCAGCACCAGCGCCACGGACTTCAGGCCGTAGAGGTAGGCGGAGACGTAGTCAACCGACCACATGCTCCTGCTCCTGCATCACCGAGGCGTGGCTTGGGAACATGCCGAGTCCGGCGGCAAGGTGCGCCGCGATCTGCCGCGACGCCGTGCCGTCGCCGAACGGGTTGCCGGCCTGTTGCATGCGCTGGAATTCGACCGGATCACGCCACAGGCGGCGCACGTGCTCCAGGATGGTCTCCGTCGACGTGCCCACGATGGCCGCGCAGCCGGCTTCCAGGGCTTCCGGCCGCTCGGTCTCCTCGCGCAACACCAGCAGCGGCACGCCGAACGTCGGCGCTTCTTCCTGCAGGCCACCCGAATCGGTGAGGACGATCCAGGCGTCCCGCAAGGCCTGCTGCATGTCGAGGTAGTCCAGCGGGGCCGTGAGCTTGACGTTCGGCAAGCCGGCCAGCAGTTCATGCACGGGGCCGTGCACCACGGGATTGAGGTGCACCGGAAACAGCACCCGCAGATCGGGCTGTTCGCGCGCGATCACCGCGATGGCCCGGCACACGCGCTCGATGTCCTGCCCCCAGTTTTCGCGTCGGTGCATGGTCACCAGCAGGTGGCCACGACCGCTGGCCCGGCGACGCACGCCGCGATGGGCGCAGACCCATTGCTGGGCGTCGATCACGGTGTTGCCCGTGACCCAGACACGTTGCGCCGGCACGCCCTCGGCCAGCAGGGCCTGCCGTGAGCGCTCGGTTGGCGCGAAGTGGAGTCGGGCAATGCGCCCGATCATCTGACGCAAGCCCTCCTCGGGAAACGGCCGGCGCAGGTTGTAGGTGCGCAAGCCGGCTTCGACATGGGCCACGGGCACGCTGTTGTAGAAGCCGGCCAGCGCCCCCAGAAAGGCGCTCTCGGTATCGCCCTGGACCAGCACGGTGGCCCACTCGCCTGCACTCAACACGCCTTCGAGCTGGGCGCGGCAGCCCAGACTGAAGTCCAGCAGTGAATCGCCCTGACGGGTCAGCCTGATGTCGGGATGGATGTCGAAGCTGCGCAGGATCGGCTCCGCCATCTGGGCATGCTGTCCGGTGTGCAACCAGGTCACGCGCGCCCACGGCTGGCGCCGCAGTTCGTGATAGAGCGGCGCCAGCTTGATGATCTCCGGGCGCGTGCCGCAGACGATCAGGATGGGCGCGGCGTCGGCCGCGGTCGGACGGGTCGTGACGCGGGCGTCCATCACAGCTCCTCGCAGCTCGCCCACTGGGATGACGGGCCCGTGTCCTCTGGCGTGTCGGGGGTCTGCAGGTCGACGACGAACACGATTTCGCCACCGAAGCGCCCCACGCCCAGTGAGTGCATCAGTGCGCGTTCCTGCTCAGGCGTCTGCAAGCGCACGAAGCAGATGGCCTGCTGGCGCCCTTCGTGCGCGGCCATCAGAATGTCCAGGCGCTTGAGCGTGCCGAACGTGGCGCTGAGATCCGCCACTCGCGATTTCAGCGTGGCCACGTCATCGCAGTGGCGGAATGCGGAAAGCGTATCCATCATGATCCCTGACCCTGAGCGCCGCTGCTTGCGGCTTGTTGTCTGATGTTTCAGACTATTTCTGATTGGCATGCCGCTGGCAATTCACTCGGAATGGGGTCTGCACCGGCTCCGAGGCGCTCCGAATGCGGCGCAAATGCCCGCCAGTCATTGGTTTCTGTCTGAATGTGACAAAACGAGACATTCGATACATTTGTTGTTGCGCTTGAACCTGAGCGAAGATTCCGCGATGTCTCGAAAGCCCACTCTCTCCGGTGCTGACCGCGGAACCTGCGCCGCCGACAGCGCGCAGCGCGGCTTCGCGCGGGACGGCCGGCTTGACCAAGTGGCCCGGCTGGCGGCCTGTCTGGCCGGGGTCGACGCCGCGCTGGTCTGGTTGACGCCATCGGATGGGCAGGCGGGCGGTTGGGGCGGCGCGGGCCGGGCGGGGGCCTGGGCGCAGGCGAGTGCCTGCATCGCTGCACTGAGCCGCCAGCCTGCCGGGCAGCCCGATCCTGGCGGCGCACCGCAGCTCATCGACCTGCCGGAGGGCGAGACATGCCATGTCCGCCAAGCGACGATCGGCGACCCCGACGGCCAACCCATGGGTGGCCTGGCGGTGCTGGGTGAGGGCAACGCGCCGCTGCCGCCCGATGCCGGGCCACTGCTGGATCGGCTGGGGCGCTGGCTGGCGCAAGCGCTGGTGCCGGGCGCGCCCGCGGGCCCGGGCGGGTGGCCCGATGCGGCACGCGGTGCAGCGCTCATGGCGGCCTTGCAGGTGACCGCATGGCGCTATGACGCGAGCACCCGTGCTCTGCAGCTGGGCACCGGTGCGACGGCGGTGCTCGGACTGGCGCAGGGGCAGGCGCCGACCATTCTGGACGGTCTGCGCCCACTGTTGTCCGAGGACGCGGCGCGGCGCCTGCAGCGCGCCGTGGACACCTGCCTGGGCACCGGTCAGCCGATCGACGAGGAAATCCAGCTCGCCGCCGGCGAGTCGCCGCGGCGCTGGCTGCGCTGGGTCGGGGTGGCGATCCGGGACGCCACCGGTGGCGTCGGCGCGATCCAGGGTGCGCTGCAGGACATCAGCTCGCGCAAGCAGGCCCAGGAAGAGACACTGCGGCTGGCGATGCGCCTGACCACCACCCTGGCGAGCATCACCGAGGCTTTCGTCACCCTGGACCGCGCAGGCCGCTTCATGTACGTCAATGGCGAGAGCGAGCGGCTGTTGGGCGCCAGCACCCGACAGCTGCTGGACGAGCCGATCTGGCAGCAACTGCAAGGCCAGCAGCCGGACCTGGTGCGTGCGCGCATCGACGAGGCCCTGAGCCACAACCAGCGCGTCGAGTTCGAGGACTTCTACCCGACGCAGGGCAAATGGATCGAGCTGCGCGCCTACCCCTACGCCGAAGGCCTGGCGGTGTACTTCCGAGACGTGAGCGAGCGCAAGGCCGCCGAGGAGAAGATCCATCGCCTGGCGTTCTACGACCCGCTGACGGGCCTGCCCAATCGTCAGCTGCTCATCGAACGGCTGGAGACGGCGCTGCTCGATTGCGCCGCCAACGGACACTCGGGCGCGCTCATGTTCATCGACCTGGACAACTTCAAGGTCCTCAACGACACCCGGGGGCACCACACCGGTGATCTGCTGCTGAAGGGCGTGGCCACGCGATTGCGGCATTGCGTGCGCGTCGACGACACCGTGGCGCGCATCGGTGGCGACGAGTTCGTGGTGCTGCTGCAGGCGCTGGACAGTGACCCCGCGGTGGCGGCGCGCAAGGCGCACGCGGTGGCCACCAAGGTGCTGGCCCGGATGATCGAGCGCTTTGACCTCGACGGGCACCAGCACCATTGCACCACCAGCATCGGCATCACGCTGATCGCCGCCGGCCAGGACAACGTGGCCGAGCTGCTGCAGCAGGCCGACATGGCCATGTACCAGGCCAAGCACATGGGGCGCAACACCCTGGCGTTCTTCGACCCGCCGATGCAGGCCGCGCTGAACGCCAGCGCGTCGCTGGCGCTGGCGCTGCGCGCGGCGCTGAGCGACGACAGGCAGCTGACCCTGCACTACCAGCCGCAGTTCGATCGGGCGCGCCGCATCACCGGTGTCGAAGCCTTGCTGCGCTGGCAGCATCCGCAGCGCGGGCTGGTGGGCCCGGTGGAGTTCATCCCGGTGGCCGAAGACACCGGCCTGATCGTGCCGCTCGGCCTGTGGGCGCTGACCCAGGCCTGCCGTCAGCTGGCGTGCTGGCAGGGTCAGGCCAGGACGGCCGCGCTGAGCATCTCGGTCAACGTCAGCGCGCGGCAGTTCCGCCACCCGGACTTCGTCGATCAGGTCACGGCGGTCATTCGGCAGTGCGGTGCGCCACCCCGCCGGCTGCGGCTGGAATTGACCGAGAGCCTGCTGGCTGACCACCTGGACATCACGCTGGCGCAGATGGCCCGCCTGCGGCAACTGGGCGTGGCGCTGTCGCTGGACGACTTCGGCACCGGCTATTCGTCACTGGCCTACCTCAAGCGGCTGCCGCTGGACCAGATCAAGATCGACCGCGCCTTCGTGGCCGACGTGCTGAGCGACGCCGGCGATGCGGCGATTGCCGGCGCCATCATCGGCATGGCGCACAGCATGGGCCTGAAAGTGGTGGCGGAAGGCGTGGAAACCGAGGCGCAGCACCGGTTTCTGTCCGAGCGCGGCTGCGATCAGTTCCAGGGTTTTCTGCTGGCCCCGCCCCTGCCGCTGGAGGCACTGGAGGCCTTCATCGCCCTGCACGCCACGGCCTGAGCGGCCCGGCCACCAGGCGCCGGCCAGCTGGGGGGCGTGGCGCCGAAAAACCTGCCGATCAGCGCCGATGCAGCCATCGCCAGCGCGCCCCCGCACAGCACCGGGGTGAGTCGCGGCCCGTGGTGCCGCAGCGCCACCACGATCGGCGTGGCGGCAACCTGCCGGCTACGGCTTGCGCGACAGGCCCTCGGCGCCGCCGCGGGCCAGCACGCCAGCCACGATGCGGTCGCAGCGCGCGCCGTCGAAGGCGAAAGCGTCGCCCAGCGCGATATCGGCCTGGCTGGCCAGGCCCTCGCGCAGCAGGCCGCGGGCACGGAAGAAGCGCGTGCGCACGGTGGCCTCGGGAATCCCCAGCGCCTCCGACACCTCCTCCACGCTCATTTCCTCGACCGCGCGCAGCATGAACACGGTGCGGAACACTTCCGGCAGCAGGTCGATGCGCGCTTCCAGCAGCTGGCGCATCTGCGCGCGCATGGCGAACTGCTCGGGACGCTTGTCCGGCGTGTCGGTCAGCGAGGCCTGGATTTCGGGTTCGGTGGCGTTCATGGCGGCGTCCAGCGGAATGAGGGTGGCCTGATGGCGGCGCAGCCGGCCCAGCGCCTCGTTGGCGACGATGCGCACCAGCCAGGTGGACAGCTTGGCGTCAGCCCGGAAACCGTCCAGTGCCCGCCAGGCGCGCAGATAGGCGTCCTGCAGGGCGTCCTCGGCGTCGGCGTCGTTCTTCAGAATGCTGCGCGCCGTGCGAAACAGCAGGCGGTTGTGGCGACGCATGATGGCCTCGAAGGCGGCTTGCTCGCCGCGCGCGGCGCGCGCCGCCAGCTCGGTGTCGGTGGTGTGCTGGGCGCTTGGCGCGTGTGCCAGGGGCAGGGTGTTCGGCATCAGATAGACCTCCGGAGCATTGGATGCGATGGGCGTGCCGTGCGTTCCCGCCGACCGCCGCCGATGGTCGGCGGTCGGGACAAGGCCGCTCAGTAGCCGTAGAACTCCTCGCTGCGCACGTCGTCCTCGTCGACGCCGGCGGCCACCAGGGTCTGCTGCATGGCCTGCACCAGGCCGGGCGGGCCGGAGACATAGAAGATCGGCGCCGGCAGGCCGGCCGTCTGCTGCCGGATCAGCGCGCTGTCGATCACCCGCGTCTCGCCGCGCCAGGGCTGGCTGCTGCGGCCCATCTCGGTCATGGTGGCGGCCAGGCGAAAGCGCGGATTGACCTGCGCCAGCTGCTGCAGCTCGGCCAGGAAAGCGGTGTCCTCGGGCCGGCGGTTGGAATACAGCAGCAGCAGATCCTGCGGCATCTGCTGGTGGGCGGCGTGACGCAGCATGCTCATGAACGGCGTGATGCCGATGCCGCCGGCAATCAGCACCCCGGCCCGCGCCGGGTTCCTGTGCAGCGTCAGCGCGCCGAACGGCCCGTCGAGCTGGACCGCCGCGCCATCGGGCAGCGCGCCCAGCGCCCGCTTGTAGGCGCTGTCGCGCATGCGGGTGGCCACCACCAGCTCGTTCTCGTGGGGCGCGCTGACGATGGAAAACGCATGGCGCGCATCCTGCGAATCGGCGGCCACGCCCGGCAGCGGCAGGATCAGGTCGATCGCCTGCCCGGGCCGGAAGTCGAAGCCGGCCGGCTTGTCGAAGTGAAAGGCCTGCGTGCCTTCGGCCACCGGCTGGCGGCGCTGCAGTGTGGTGTGGTAGACCGACATGGTGAAAACTCCTGAGAAACGGGGCCGCGAACGGCAGGGTGGGTGGGCGCGGTCAGCGGCTGTCGCGCTCCAGCAGGCTGAGGAATTCGCGCCGCAGCGTGGCGTCCTTGAGGAAGGCGCCGCGCATCACCGAATTGCGCATCAGCGCGCCATCGTCCTTGACGCCGCGCCAGTGCATGCAGAAGTGGCTGGCCTGCATCACCAGCGCCAGGCCGTCGGGGCGGATGCGCTGCTCCAGCTCGTCGGCCAGCATGACCACGGCTTCTTCCTGGATCTGCGGGCGGCTCATCACCCATTCGGCCAGGCGGGCGTACTTGGACAGGCCGATCAGGTCGGAGCCGGCGTTGGGCAGCACGCCGACCCACAGCTTGCCCAGGATCGGGCACAGGTGGTGCGAGCAGGCGCTGCGCACCGTGATCGGGCCGACGATCATCAGCTCGTTGAGCTGCGACACGTTGGGAAACGCCGTCGCATCGGGTGCCGGCTCGTAGCGGCCGCGAAACACCTCGCTGACGAACATCTTGGCCACGCGGCGCGCGGTATCGGCGGTGTTGTGGTCGTTCTCGGTGTCGATCACCAACGCGTGCAGCACCTCCCGCAGGCGCGCCTGCACTTCCTCGCGCAGCTCGCCCAGTTCACCCTCGCGGATGTGGGCGGCGATGTTGTCGTTGGCGTGATAGCGCTGCCCGGCCTCGATGAGCCGGTAGCGGATGCGGTCGGACACCGGCATGCGGGTCAGGATGTCGCTGTCGGCGGCGGTGGCGTTCAGGGTGTCGGGGGCTACTTTGGCGAGCATGGGGTGACTCCTGCGGTGGGCCATGCGGTCCCGGGGGGGGGGGGGCCGCGCCGGGCCGGACGGTCAGTTGACGAATTTGGCGGGGAAGGCGGCAATCAGTCCGGCGCTCAGCGCATCGGCCATGTGCAGCATGTGGGCTTCGGCCTTGCCGTATTCGGCGATGCCTTCGGCGTACTTGCCCTGCAGCACGGCGGTGGCGTAGACCAGGGTGGTGTCGATGTGGCCCTTCATCATCGAGCGCACCTCGTCCTGCTTCCAGTTCGGGTTGGCCTTGGCCAGGAAGTCGGCGATCTCCCGCGCGTTGGCGTAGGCGGCGGCCACGGACTTGTCCAGTGCCGGCTTGTCATTGGCCTTGGCGGCCTTGACCACCTCGACCGCGCCGGCGATGTGCTCCTTCAGCAGTTTGGTCAGCGCGTTGCCGGCGGCGTCGCCGTAGAAGGGCTTGATGGCGTTGCCGATGTCTTCCTGATTCCGCAGCAGGCGCGCGGCGGTGGCGTCGAAGGCCTGCGGGCTGGACACGAAGGCGGTCACGGCGGCGTAGGTCCATTCCATGTGCTGGGCCCACAGCGTCTGCATGGCCGAATACAACTGGTTCATGCTGGCCGTGCGCGCGCCTGCCGTGGCGGCCACCTGCGCGGCGGAGGCGTGCGTGGCTTGCGTGTGGGCGTGGGCGTGGGCGCCGGCGGGCGCGAGGGTCATCAGGGCGCCCAGCGAGGCGGCTGCGGCGGCGATCTTCAGGCGGCGGTTGAGCGAAGCGGACATGGTGTTCTCCTGGGTCGGTGATTGAAGCGGTGGATGCCGCGAACCGGTGCCGAAGGCGTGGGCGGTTGCGTGCTGTCCTGCCCATTGGATGGAGCGGTCTTGCGCCGCGTTCCCGCAGGGGTGTGCCGCTGGGTCGGCCGTGAAAGCCAGGACGCCAGGCAGGGTCGACAAGGAGCGGGCGCGTGTGCCGGGTCAGCGCTGCGTACGCCTTGAACGCATCCCGAATGCTCTTAATAGAGTAGCTGCTGGCGCTGACTGTTGGCGCGCTGGAGCCTTGTTCGGCGTCAAGCGCGCTCTAACGCAGGGACAGCCCGTACGCCAGCAGGATCAGCAGCACCACCAGCGTCAGCGCACCGATCAGCGCGCGGCGCCACAGGGCCGGGGCATGACGCAGCTCCATGAATTCCAGGATCACGACCAGGCCCTTGAGCCAGGCCAGGGCGAACACCACCGCCATGCCGGCCAGCTGCGCCCGCGCCACCCAGCCGCCGCGGCCCAGCGCCCAGGTGACGGCGGTGGCCGCCAGCATGGCCAGCCAGGCGAGGTCGAGGATCAGGTGTCGGTGCTTCATGTCATCGGCCGCGTCAGCGCATCACGTAGACCAGCGGAAACAGCACCAGCCACAGCAGGTCCACCAGGTGCCAGAAGGCGCCGGCGGTCTCCAGCGTGTGGGCTTGCAGCCTGCCGCGCTGGCGCGCCAGGCCGATGGCGGTCAGGCCCAGCGCCAGCAGGCCGGCCAGCACGTGCAGCAGGTGAAAGCCGGTCAGGATGTAGTAGAAGTCGAAGAACAGGTTGCCGTCGCCCATGCCGATGCCCTGCGCCGCCTTGTCGGCGTACTCCCTCAGCTTGAAGACCACGAAGCCCGCGCCCAGCAGCCAGCCGGCGCCCAGCCAGCCCAGCGCGGCGCCGCGCGTGTTGTCCCGCGTGGCGTGCACCGCCCGCGCCACGGCCCAGCTGGCCGACAGCAGCAGGGCGGTGTTGAGGGCGCCCGCGCTCACGTCCAGCGACTGCTGCGATGTGCGAAACAGCTCCAGGTGCCGCAGCCGCGTGAAGGCAAAGGCGCCGAACAGCACGCAGAAGGTGGCCAGCTCCAGCGCGATCACGTACCAGATGAACAGGTCACCCGGCAGGCGTGGCGCGGCGGCGTGGCGTGGGTCAGTCGATGCTTGCAAAACGATAGCTGCTGGCGCACGACTGGCGGGCGCAAACGGTCTGAATTTGACTCTACTCGCGAATGACGGTGAGGTACTTGATCAGTGCCGCACTGCGACACGACGCATGAGAAACATGAACAGCCATACGCAGAGGACGCAAAGAAAACCGATGGATCTTCTGGCTTTCCGCGTCCTCTGCGAAATCTCTGCGTCCTCTGCGTTCGGAGGTTGGCGGTTTCCAATAAGCGATCATTCGACGCCTTGTCTCGCAGGCCATCACCATCATTCGCGAGAAGAGCCCTGAATTTTCATCAGATGGTTCACTGCGCCCGCGGTGGCGGCGCGCTGTCGGCCACGGCCATCACGGCCACCGGTTCGGGTTGCAGCAGGCTGCCTTCGCGCCAGCCCTTCCAGGTGGCGATGCCCAGCACCAGCACCACCAGCGAGGCCAGCGCCAGCGCCACCAGGGCCGGCAGCTGGGCCGCGCTGTCCTGCTGCGCCAGCCGCAGCGTCAGCGCGGCAAAGGCCGCCAGCGGAAAGCCCAGCGACCAGAAGGCGATCGAAAACGGCTGCGTCAGCATGCGCCGCACCACCTGACCGCTCCACAGCACGAAGAACAGCGCCACGCCCCAGCACATCCAGGCCAGCGTCAGCGGCCCGCCCAGCAGCAGCACGCCGCTGCCGATGACGGCCGGTGGCGCCACGCTGATGAAGGTGACCGGCAGCAGCCGTTCGGGCCACAGCCCCTGCGTGGCGATGCGCGCGCCGATCAGCGCCAGCAGCACCGGCCACAGCAGCACGCCCAGGCCGAACTGCGCCGCCGTCCAGGCCGGCGCGCCCAGCATCACGCCGGCCAGCGGCGCCAGCACGTTGCCCACCACCGGAATGAACAGCACCGGCGTCAGTGCCGCCCAGCTCAGGCCCTGACTCCTGTCGGCGCTGAGCCAGCGCGCCAGCACCCACAGCGTGACACCGAACTGCGTCAGCGAGCCGGTCCACCACAGTGCCGCCACCCAGGTCTCGGGGCCGAACAGCATGGCCGCCGCCGACGCCAGCAGGATCAGCGACACCGGCAGCGTGGCGATGAAGGCGTGGCGCACCGGGTGCTT
>ERZ1645187.3511-NODE-3511-length-13130-cov-12.251472_pt1 | contig 13130 bp, 13 predicted proteins | sample MGYA00575352_ERZ1645187 | MGnify/ENA primary metagenome ERZ1645187 (study PRJEB40837, sample SAMN11349314) | freshwater sediment metagenome | isolation source: river sediment | host: Sediment | place: India: Wazaribad , New Delhi | collected 2017-02-21 ...
GCGCGCCGCGAGTCGCCACGCGGCCAGAAACCGAGCCGCGCTCAGCCGGCGGCGATCCGCCGCGCGCCCGTTTCCTCGCGCCCGCCGAGCCGCGCTTCGCGCCGGCGCCGGCGATCGGCGCGCAGGAAATCGAGCGCCTGAAGGCCGCGCTCTACGAGCTCTCCGAATGTGAACGCATCCTCGCCGCCGTGCGCGGCGCATGATCGCGAGGCGGTGCGTTCGAGAGCCGCCGCGAGCGCCCGAAAGGCGTTGCGCCGCGCGCGCGCCTTCTCTATAAGCGCCGCCAGTCGGAGTGTAGCGCAGCCCGGTTAGCGCACTTGTCTGGGGGACAAGGGGTCGTGGGTTCGAATCCCGCCACTCCGACCATTATCTTGAAAATCTAAGCAAAATCAGGCGCTTGCAGGCGATGCTATTTTGCATCCCACTTCTGGTCCCACTTTCGGCATGAGCCAACATGATTGTTGGTGCGACGAAATGACAAAGGCGCGTCGCTTATGCTGGACGCTCCGCGGACAGTTCATCAACGCGTTTTCGGAAAATGCGATTTTCGCCACGCCCGATGTGACCGTGATGCCAGCCGAGGGTGCCGTCCTGATGAGCGGATAGCGCTTCCTTGTGCCTGATTTCTAGGCCCTCAAGCGCGAGGCGCGGTGGACTGCACAGCGTGTCGCAACGCTGGTCCGCGCAAGGTGGACATGGAATGCAACGCCGCAGAGTCCCGTTTTTTATGGCGCGTGATTTTCGGGTGGAGTAAGCGTTCATAAATAGAGAACTGCCAACCATGCTGGCGCTTGAAGCGATTGGCAGCAAGACAGAGGGGAGGCGGGCATGATGTCGACACAGCACGTTCTCGCTCTTCTCAACTCGCATATCGAAGGCGACGACGATCAATTTCTGTCGGTCGCGCTGCAAATTGCGGCGCAGCAGGCGCGCGACGGAAAGCACGAAGACGCAGAGAAATTGAAGCAGTTGGTCCAGAAGGCCCGCGACCAGCGTCGCCTTCGTGCGCTTTCTAGCGGCCAGACCCCCATACCATTGGCTCGCCCGCGCGCTGAGCTTCAGGGACTTGTTGAGAGCGCCTATCCCAAGACGACTTTGGCAAGCATGGTGCTGTGCGAGGGCGTGCGGAATCGCCTCGCGCGCGTGGTGCGTCAGCAGCAGGAACGCGCCACGCTCCGGGGGCACGGACAAAAGCCCGCCACTCATTTGCTACTTATCGGACCTCCGGGAACCGGCAAGACGATGACGGCTTCAGCGCTGGCGGGGGAACTCCGCTTGCCGCTATTCACTGTGCGACTGGAATCGTTGTTCAGCCGCTATTTCGGTGAGACTGCTGCAAAGATGCGGGTGTTGTTCGATCAAGTCGCGCAAATGCGTGGCGTGTATCTTCTTGACGAGTTCGACGCCATCGGCGCGCGCCGTGGCGAATCCAATGACGTGGGCGAAATCCGTCGCGTTCTGAATTCTGTGCTTGCATTTATGGAAGAGCCGAACTCAACGGATAGCTTGGTGCTCGCCGCCACGAACCATGTGCAAATACTGGACGAGGCGTTAGCTCGTCGCTTTGACGAAGTTGTTGAGTACGAACTTCCCGATCCAGTTGCAGCGCGGGCGATCATCGAAAAGCGGCTTGGCCGGTTCAAATTGAACGGGAGATCGTGGGCTGCTGTGGAGCCAGTGTTAGCGGGGTTAAGTCCAGGCGAGTTGGTCCGCGCTGCGGATTCTGTGGTTAAGGATGCAATTATTGAGGGAGAAGCGAAGATTTCGGCTGACGCACTATGCGCCGCCTTGCATGATCGCCAGACGTTCCGGGAGAAATTTTTGAGGGGCTTCGAAAAGTAGCCTTGCCCGTGCGACGTGAACTTCTGGCCCATTGAGACGCAGAGCGGTGTTTAATGGCAGGACAAGGCGACTTCGATACGCGCAAGCATATCCATATTTTTTTCGATGCTTTTCGTGACGGGATTGATTTTTCGACCCCTAAACGAAAGATGAAGTCGAAAGTGCTCCGGGACGATTATGCGTCTCATGCCGAGAGCCTGCTGCGTCAATTAGATGATGCGCTGGGAGAAATTCCTCGGGCTGATCAGGATGCCCGCTTGCTAGTAGCAGGCTTGAAAGCGGGGACAATCGTCGAGGTTCAGACCGTGCTCCCGGCGGAGGGTGGCCGCGCCCAAGCTGTAAAAATTCCAAAGGGTTTTGAATTTGCGACGCAAGACGTAGTAGTTCTCCGGTCGGAGCGACTTGAGAATCGGACAGAAAGCGCGCTCTTTTTTGTGCCGGATGATGCGCGCTCCTTCCTTCGGGAACGCATTCGCGCCTATGGCGAGAATCACGGCAATGAACTCAGACCGGACTTAGACAAGTTCGAGCGAGTTGAAACCATTAGCGCCGCTGAAACGCGCGCTCTCTTCGCCGGCAAAATCGATTTTGACTCGCTGGAGCTAGTGTGGTGGGAACTTTGGGTTCGATCTGGCTCAGCACTCGTCGCAGGGGTTGCAGCGGCGGCGCGGCAGGCTCGTCTCGACCTTCATGGGGACCGACTCTTGTTCCCCGATACCACCGTGCTCTTTGTCCACGCGTCTGTCGCGCGAATTTCTGATTTTGTAGGGCGCATCCCGGGAGCCGTCGCTGAAATCAGAAAGGCGACTGGAACGATTGAACCGTTCCTTGATCAGCGCGTGGACGGGATTGCACAGCAAAATTGGACCGCCGAACTGGCAAGGCGCGTCGTTCCCCCGCCGAAGGACGCAAATACTGTTTGCACCTTGGATACGGGCGTTGCCGCCAACCACCCCCTCATCTTTCCCGGGCTGCATGGTGCTTGGGCATATGATGCTGCATGGGGAGCAGACGACCATGAAGCGCATGGCGGTCACGGAACGCCCCTCGCGGGGCTCGTTCTATACGGCGATCTTGAGCCTTTGATGAATGATACGCGGCAGGTGCAGTTAACGCATGGCGTCGAGTCCATGAAGCTACTGCCTCCCAAGGGATATCCGCCCACAAAGCCGCCAAGCTATGGACTTATAACCGGTGGAGCGGTTGCGCTGGTTGAAACGGAGCGGCCTGCCGTCCGCCGGGCATACTGTCTCGCAAGCTCTACCGAAGAGTTTTCACCGGAAAGGCCATCCAGTTGGAGCGGGGTGTTGGATCAGATCGCATCTGGGTCGATGCTTGGCGATCAAGTTAACGGAATTCCTGCGTCGAATCGCCCCAAACGCTTGATGGTGGTGGCAACTGGCAACATGCAGGGCGGGAAGCTCGCGCACGTGCAGCTTTCTCATCCGCTCGAAGACCCGTCACAAAGCTGGAATGTCCTTACCATCGGCGGCTTCACGCGCAAGGACACCCCTCCGAAAAGCCCGCCGGGGTTAATGGCTGTGGTGCCTGCGAACAACCGCAGCCCGTTCAGCTTGGGATCGCAGACGCTTCCCCCTGATCTGACACCGATCAAGCCCGAAGTATTGTTTGAAGCTGGCAATATGGCAGTCGACTCTTCGGACGATTGCGGATGCGAGCCGTCTCTTTCCCTTCTTGCGCCGGGCTCCGATTTTGTGAGCGAACCTCTCGTGCCGTTTTGGGCGACAAGCGCAGCGGCGGGGATGGCGGGCAACTTTATTGGTGCTTTGCAGGCGGCGTTGCCTGAACTCTGGCCTGAAACGCATCGCGCGCTGGTGGTCGATTCTGCACGTTGGCCGCAACCTATTCGCAAACGACTGATCGGTTCAGGCAAGCACTGGAAGTCCAGCAAGAAAGGAGAGAAGCAAAAGATTTTACGTGAGGTCGGATACGGGGTGCCCGAGCTTCAGCGTGCGATACGCTCGGCGAGCAATGATGTAACGCTCATCGCACAGGCTACGATCCAGCCTTTCGTGAATAGCACGAATGGCGGACCGCCGGTTTTCAACGAGATGCATTTCTATGATCTGCCTTGGCCCAAGCATGCGCTGGAGGCGATTGAAAGCGGCGTCGTGAAGATGAAGGTCACGCTCTCCTATTTTGTCGAACCAAACCTCTCCGGTCGCGCGGCGACCCGTCCTGACACGTATCGCTCTTTCGGGCTTCGCTTTGCGATGAAGAAGCGATCCGAAACAAAGGAACAGTTCAAGCGGCGCATCTCTGGACAGCGGGAGAGAGATGTAGAGGGGCCAGCGTCAGAGGGCGATTACTGGCTGCTGGGCACGAACGCTGCGCAAGCAGGCTCATTGCATTGCGACCTGTGGCGAGGGCGCGCAATCGATCTTGCGCTGCATGACGCCATTGCGGTCTATCCCGTCACCGGCTGGTGGAAAACACATGCAGGGCAACGGAGGTTCAACGACAAGGGACGCTACGCGCTGGTGATTTCACTTTCCGCGCCAGATCAAGAGATTGATCTATACACAGAAATTAGTAACCTAGTGGCGGCAAAGATCGCAGCAAGCGTCTCATCGTAGTGGCGCATATTTATTCAAACGCGAGTTTTGGCGCACGCGGTCTACTTTGCGAGAGACAGTTGACGTTGGTTAGGAATGGCCAACGACTACTGAATTTGTTTCCGGGACAAATGAAGCACACCGCCGCAACGCTGATGGGATCGCTGCGGGATGGAGCGCCGGTCCACCAAACCCCGAAGGGTTTCCCTAGCGCAGTCTCGGGCCGCAGCGACGCAACTCTACGAGGCGTCGCGCACGAGAGCAACAGCAGCGCCTATTCGACGCCCGGCTCCGGCGTCAGAAGTATCTCGTCGGGCAGGACCATTTCCTCCGCCTCGAAACGCTGGAAGCCCTTCGCGATGAGCCGCTCGACCTGATCGGCGGCGCGCTTGGCCGCGTCCCCGACGTGCCGATCCAGCGCGCCAGCCTCCCTGAACTCGCGGACCATGCCTGGCCGCCAGCGCGACCAATGGCGCAGTGCGAGGGCGGCGTAGTCGTCGGCGAGCATGGGCTTCCCAAGGCGAAGGTCGCGGTCACGGGGAGGGGCGCAGTCCCACCAAGCCCTCTCGGGCCTCCCTAGCGCGATCTCGGGCCGTGACGCGGCGCGATCCTACAGCCGCACCGGCGCGCGTTCAACAGCGGGCGCTGGCGGGCGTCCGATCACGCCTCCGAAGGCTCGAACGTTTCTTGCCTGATCGGCATGGCGTTGCCCTGAATGCGCTTCAGAAGATCGGCCAGCGGGTTGTCGGATTGCACGCCGTGGTTGAGGTCGACATTGTCGCCATACTTCTTCGGCTTCAGCTTGCCCGCGAGCCACTTGCGCGTGTCGATCCGCAAGCGCGAGCGAGCCACGGCCTCGGTGTCGAGCGTGACATGGCCCTTGTCGTTCTCGATGAAGTCGTTGCGCGCGTCGTCGGCGATCTCAAGCATCTGTTCGACGATGAAATCGGCGGCGGCCTCTTTCGCGCGCGCGTATAGGTCCGCGAACTCCTTGTGGCGATCCAGCCACGCGAAGATCGTCGACTTGCTCACGCCGATGGCCTGCGCGGCCTCGCGCGTCGATTTCGCCTCCCCGATCAAGTCGAGGAACGGCGCGACGCGGTCGAACGAATAGGTCGACGCACGGCCCGTCTTCGCGGCGTTGGCGGCGGGTTTGGCGGCCTTGGCGGAAGCCTCGGGGCGGGCGGATTTCTGGCGAGCGGTCTTCATGGTCGAAACCTTCAGCGGAAATGGAGCGCGCGCTGGAGCGGCGGCGCGGGGCGCTGGGCGGGCGGGGCTGGCGCGGCGAAGCTCAGCGGCGAGGGAGCCGGCGGCGGCCCGGCGGGCTTCGTCGGGATGATGCCGCGCTCCCGCGTCTGACCGGCCAGGACGCGACGATACTGCTCTTCGGCGATCCGCATCTGATCGTCGACCGGCAGCTTGGAAACCTTGCCCTCCTTGTCGACGACGTTGAAGGCGTTCGCTTCCAGCAACGTCTTGTGGGTTTCGATCACGCCGGCGGCGTAGTCCTTCGGCGAAATATTGGTCCCCCCGAACCTCGCCCGCTCTTCCGCGATCTTGAGCGCCGACTTCGACGCCTCAAGCTCGATATCGTTGGCGAGCTTCTGCTTGCCCTTCGCCATGTCGACCTTGGCCGCGTCCTTGCTCTCGATCTGCTTGCCGTTCCACTCGAAAACGGCCCTCGGGTTGACCATGCCCATCAACGCGACGTGAAGCTCGCCGATATCCTTGTAGTCAGCGTCGTGCGTCTCGCCGGTCAGCTTGTTCCTGAACTTCGCCCGCACGCCGACCGTGCGCCCGTCCTTGCCCTTGATCGGTTCGGAAGCAAGATCGTAATCCTGAAGCGCCATGTAGCCGCCGTTGCCGACCAGCGCGCGGAAGTGCTTGGTCACGCCGTCCCAATCGCCCAACTGGAACGCGCCTTCCAGACGACCGGCGATTTCGATGCCCTTCCTGACCTGCGCGTCCTGCACCCACTTGCCGAACGCCTCCGCCTTCTCGACGTTGCCGGCGGCGAGATAGCTTTGCTGGATTTGCGGGACCGCGATCTTGTGGAAGCGATCCATGAGCGTGCCGTGGTTTTGCTCGAACAGGCGGTTCGCCTCGTCCTCGGTCGACGCGACCTTCCCGTCCACGGTGAAGGTCGGCTTTCCGTCCGCGCCGACGCCCTTGATGATCGAACGCGACCTGGCGGCCTCATGCTCGGTCTTGGCGGCCTCCATGCCGGCGGACGCCGCATCGCGCGTCGCCTGTTCGCTCTTGAGGATGCCAAGGCGAGACGAGCGCTCGGCGGTCTTGATCGGCGCGTCGGCCGCGCGCTCGGATTGCGTGTAGCTGAAATCGGCGAGGCCGCTCTTCATCCGCAAGCCGTGCTCTTCGGCGGATCGCGTGTCGGCCGACGCAGCGCGCGTGTCGGCGTTCTCGGCCAGCTTCATGCGGCGCTCGCCAAGGTTGGCGTCGCGGGCGTCCTGCGTCTCGGCGAGCTTCAGCCGGCGCTCTTCGCGCGCGTTCTGAAGGTCGCGCTGTTCCCAATCCTTGCGAAGCTGCGCGCCTTGCATGAGCCCGTTCATGAACGACCCGATGCCGATGCCGAAGTTGCCAGCCATGACCTGTCCTCACATGACGCCGGTGGCGTCGGAAAAACCGTAGGCGCGTGGAAATTTCCCACCAACAGTCTGACGGGAGTTACGCCCGGCGAAGATGCTTCTTGCTCGCGACGCGGGCTTTCGCCGCTTCGATCCGGCTTGTGGGCGCATGGGTCGCGCTGGCGCGGGCCGCAGAGGCGGGCGAGGCGTCCGAGGCGGCGACGGGCGCGCCGGAGGCACGATCCTCGCCAGCGCGCGCCGGAAGGGCCGCGAGGGGGCTTTCGGAGGTGGGCGACGACGGCGCGGCGCGCGGATCGGACGGGCACGCGACCGACGCCAAGAGGCGCGGACCACGGTTTGTCTCGCCGGGCTTGGCGCTGGCGAGCGCAGGCGGCGGGCTGGCGGGCATGTCGCCCTGCGGGGCGGCGAGAGGCCGCGCGGTCGCGTCATCGCGATCCTGAGAACGCTGAGGGGCGCTGGCGGGCGTTTCGTGGGCGGGAGCCGGCGCGGCGTCGGGCATGGCGCGGGCCGGAGGGGCGGTGGGAGGGCTGAGCGTCATGGCGGCGGGCTTTCAGGCGAGAGAGCGGTCAGGCGGGGGAGGGGCGTGGCGAAGGGGGCCGCGAAGGCCCTTTTACGGGCCTCGCGTCTGAGCCGGGGCGGGCGTCCCAAACGCCCGCGTCCCCGGTTCGGCCGCGAGGGGGGTATGGGGGGTGTCGAACACACCCCCTCTGAAGGCGTCTGAAGGGCGTCTGAAGGCATTTTCGGCCTCGTCTGAAGGTCGTCTGAAGGGCGTCTGAATAGGAATATTTAGGCGTCTGAAGGGCGTCTGAAGGCAAGTTATTCCTATTGCTATTCGCCGCCGTCTTCGGCCTCGGCCTCATCCGTATCGTCGAACACAGGGGGAGCGGCGGGGCGATTGCCTGGAGTGAAGACGATCCTGCGCTGGTTCCGGGAGGCAGGCCCGATCTGCTCGACGCCGATCACGCCGTCGCGAAACAGCCGCTCCATCGCCCGAACGAACTGTTCCTTGCCGATGCCGTCCGCGTCAGGGTGGCGGGCGCAGAAGGCAGGCGCGTAATTCGAGCCCGGCTTGTCGGAGAGGGGGCGACCCTGATCTTCGACAAGCGCGAGAAGGCGTAGAAAGACATGCTCCGCCTTCGCGGCGGCGTCGCGAGCGTTCAGATCGCTTTCCGCCTCGCGGACGAAGCGACCGTCCTTCCACCGGACCACGATCTTTCCGCCGACGCGGCTACGGTTCGACTTCATCTGCTCAAGCACGCGCAGGTCGGGATCGTCCTCGATCCGGTCGACGATCCGGCGCGAGAAATAGAGGCGACTGCGAACCGAGTTGTTCCACGACGTCGACCCGGACGAACCGGAGCCAGACGCAAGCCCGCTCTGACTGGGATGCGAAAGCAGGACGATGGTGACGCGCCGCTTGAGGCAGACGCCGCGCAACATCGAAATGAACGTCCTGACTTCCGTGCGAGCGTTCTCGTTGCCGGCGAACAGGTCAGCCGCCGTGTCGAGCACCAACAGCATCGGCCTGTGCGTGGCCACGACATGCGCCACCGCCTTGAACAGCGCGGTGGGCTGGATCAGCCGGTCGCGACCGTGCGGCGCGGCGAGCACAGCGTCTTCCCCCGCGAGCGGAATGATGGTCAGCGCGGACAGGCGCTCCATGCGGGGTTCGATCCGCGCGAGGCGGCGATGCAATTCGTCCGTCTCGTCCTCGGCCGACAGAAAGACCGCCGGACCTTGCTGCGGGCGATATCCGATCCACGAACCGCCGGTGGCGACAGCGACGGCAAGCTGCAAGCTCAACAGGCTTTTGCCGGTCCCGCCATCGCCCGACAGAAGCGTGACGTTGTTGGCCGGGACGATGTCCGGGACGAGCCATTCCTGTTCGGGGATGGGCTGGTCCGCGAAGCTCGCCGCGTTGACGGTCTGAAGCTCGACGACAGGCGGGCGTTGGGCCTGCGTCGGCGCATCGGCTTCGGCCTTCGCGTCGTCGATCACTTCGCCCGTCTCGGCGTCGATCTTGACGCCGTCGACCATCAGCGTCGCGCGCGGCGGGATGGCAGCATCCCCCGCCAGCGCCCGCGCCGTGGCCGCGCCCAGCGCGGCATGGGCGGCGAATTGCTCGCCCCAGCCCTCGCGATCCACCAACGCATCGGCAGGCTGAGCCAAGCCAGCGTCGAGGCCGCTCGCCATCGTCTTGCGGATCGAAGGCCAGCCATCGTCAGCAACGAGGCCGCACGCTTGGGCCGCGTCTTCAAGCGCGCGTTCGACGGTGCTACGGGCGATCCAGCCCGCGCCCACCATGCGACCAAGGCGAAACGCGATGCCGTTCAACGCCGCGTTCCGCCCGCCTTCGCCGGTAGCGGCGAGCGCCGCGCTCTCGTGCTCCAGCGCCGTTTCGGCGGCGCGACGCTCTCGCTCGCCGGCGTCGCCAGTGGGAAGCGATGGAGTAAGCGCGGCGGCGCGCGGCGGCTCGGGGCGCTCGGGACGTTGGCGGATCAGGGCCAGCACATGCGCGGGAAGCTCGGGGATCGCGCCTTCCGCGAACGCCTCCGCGAGGTCCGGCGCTTCAGGATCGCAGCGCCAACCCGTGCCGTCAGGCAGCGCCCCGCCCGGCGCGATCACATAGCCTGCGTGACGCACGTCGATGCCGGCAGGAAGCGAGCCCGTCGCGTTGCCGATGTTCTCGCCGGGTGGGGCGCGGAAGAAGATGTGCAAGCCTTCGTTTCGCGTCAGCGTGATCGGCGCGCCCAGCGCATGGAGGTCACCAAGCAGCGCTTCACCGGCGGCGACGCCATCCGATCCGCCGTCGTGACGATCAAGGTCGAGAACGACGAGACCGCTCTTCGCGCAGTCAACCGCCGGAAGCGCATCGGGATAGCGATCCCACCAGCGCTCGACATTTTCCGCGTCGGAGGACGAAAGCTCCTTCCAGCGAAAACCCGGTTGCGGTCGCTTGTCGAGCGAGGCGGGGAAGATCGCAAGCCCGGCTTCCGCCAGCGCAAGCGCCACTTCGGCGTTGCCGGTCGGCGCGCGCGGAAAGCGGATGATGGTGCTGTCGAAGGTTTCGCCAAGCCACGTCGGCGACCGGGACGGATCGGGAGAGGGAGCGGCGCACATTTCAGCCCGGCCCCATGAGCGAGAGGAAACGGCTGAGACGTCGCGCCGCCTCTTCGTCGCCGATCTTCAGGACATGCCCGACCAGCGAGACAGCGCCATGCCCGCCGACGCCGCTCAGCGTGTCGAACCAGCGAAGCTCGTGGCGGAGCGAGCCGTCGCCGGCTTGTTCACTGATCGTCTTGAGCGCGACGTTCGCCAGCGCGCCGCGCTTCAGAACGTGCGCGCGATTGCGTTGATGCTCCCGGCTACGGGCGGCGTCGAGCCAGTTGCCGAACGCGAGCATGGCATTGATGCAGGCGTGATCGAGAGCGGGACGCTGGGGCGCGGCTTCCGCCGGGCGTTGGGACGTGATATTCGTGGTCTCGCAAGTCGAACCGCAGCCGATCGGATGGCCCGCGCCCTCGTTCGCGCGAGGGGCGGGGCGTCTGGTTTCGAGGGGCAAGGGAGCGGTGGTCATGTCACGCGGCCTCCCCGTTCGCGAGGCGCGCGATTTCGCTGGCCGGAATGACGGAGCGACCACCGACTTTCACGATGCGAATGGAGCCGGCCCTGCTCAGGCGGTAGAGGCTGGCGCGCGACAACGAGAGAAGCTGAGCCGCCTCGTCGATCTTGTAAGCGGCGCGCTCAGGGATGGCGGGAGAGGACTTACTGGCCGAGAGAGCAGCATGGGTCATGTTCGTCTCCGCATCGGGCGGCGACGGATGCCGCCCGTTCATGGCGGCTGAGGCCTTCTCACGGAGTCGCACTGAACATCGGGACACGAATTCCAGCGTCTGCGCGCAAACCTGTCCCGGATCGTCGTGTAAGCGCAGCAAATATCAGGTCATTTATTCTTTTTGACAGAGCGCCGCGCCGCCTTGGCCCGCTGCGCCGCCTTGGCCAGCGCGCCTCCGTCGCCGCCCAAGCTATGCCGTTCCTCAGCGGGGAGCGTTTCTTGGATGGCGCGGAAAAACCGCACGAACGGAGGCTCGGAACCATCGGCGCTAAGCTCGCTCGAAATGCCGTCAGGCAGACGGTATGCGCGTGCGACATCGGCGAGGCGGCGGATGAGCGCTTCCCATCCCGTCTTGGGGTCGAGCATTCCGTCGCCAGCAACTTCGCGTGCCGTCGCGCTCGCCGCCCAAGCGAGCCGGCGCGTCGTCTCGACAAACTCAACGAGACGAAATTGCGCGCCGTCCTGGACAAGCGAGCGCATCCGGCTCTCGACCTCCAAACGCAATTCGAGCTTGGCGTCGTGAGGAAGCCGCGCGATGGCGGCCTCGGGCGCGTAGGCGGCGACGACAGAGCGGGCTGCGTCTGAGAGCTCCATCAACCAATCCCGCGCCGCGCTGGCGTGCGACGCCTCTCGCTCGCGCTGCGCCTGAGCGAGATAAGCGTTCACCGCAAGCGAGACTTTTTCTCGGAACTTCGTGGCCGTCTCCGCTGCTCGTTTCAAGCCGCCATCCACCAGATGCTTCTTCGGCGAACTTTTCGCAGCATCGCTGAATTTGAGCGCCGCTCGCTTGGCGTCCTGTCGCGCTCTCGTCCTTTTCTCCAGCGCGTCGCCGCTCTTCGCCTTCGTCGCCGCCTCTTCCGCGACCTTCGCCGCCTCTTCAGCGGCTACTGCGGCGAGAGCGAGAAAGCAGGCATGAAGTTGCGGATCGTAGGCCGCCGCGATCTTCAGCCAATCCGCTTCGCTCGCCGTCCAGACAGGCGGACGATGCGGGCGGAACGCATCGTTCCGCCGCTTCGGTTCGCGCTTCGCCGGTCGCTTCGTCATGGCGGACTTCCGGGCGTCGGAAGACGCTCAGCCGTCCGCGAGCGCCAGCACGTCGCGCGCCAGCGCCATCGCCAGATCGCGCGCGCTGCCATCCGGGTCGCACTCGAAAAAAATGTCGCGCTCGGCCTCGATCATGAGCACGCTCGCCTTGGCCTTAATCTCGACGACAGTCCTCGCAGGCGTGCGAGCGAGCAACGCGCGCGCGGACCAAATCTCTTCGGACACGGCGGTTCGCTTCGCCTCGTCGTTGCAGTCCCAGCTATTGAAAGCGGCGGTGTCGGCGGCGATGCGCTGCGCCAGCGCGACAATGTCGATGCGCGCGGCAGAAGCGGTTATGGTGGTCGTGGTCATTGCAGGAAGTCCTGTCCTTCAGGTGATGATCTGGCCGGGCAAGGCGATGCACCGCCTTGCCCGGCCTCTTGCTTCAGGCGCTTGCCGCGCCCGAATTCTTGGTCAGCGTGGCCGCGTCAGGTCGTGACGGCGCGCAATTCCTTCATCGCCGCCTCGCGCCGGGCGTCGATCCAGCACGCCAGATCGTCGACGTGAACGCTTCTCGACGACTTCTTGCTTCGTGGTTCGATCCTCACGAGAGGCAGCGCGATTTCGCCGCGCACCATCTTCGCGACCAGCTTCTCGACGCCTATGTGCGGAAAATAGTCCCTTTGGACCGTCTCGATAGGGACGATTGCCGATCCGTTGTATTGCGCCAGAAGGATGAAGGACGTTTTCACGCGCGCGCTCCTTGGCGAGAGGGAAGCGCGATCACGTTGTCGGCGTTCGACGGCTCGCAATGGCGCGCCCAAGCCTGCATGAGCGCGCGGCGCTTCTCCAGCGCGTCGGATCGCCGATAGGCCCGTTCGACTTCGTCGCCGACGCTGTGCGCCAGCGCGGCCTCAGCGACTTCGCGGGGGAAACTCGTCTCGTTGCCGGCCCAATCGCGGAAGGCGGAGCGGAAGCCGTGCGGCGTGGCGTTCTCGACGCCGATGCGCGTCATGACCTTCGCCATTTGAATGTGGGAAAGGCGTCCAGCGCTGCGACCGGGGAAAACGAAATCGGTCGTTCTCACCTTCGCCATTTCCGCGAGGATCGCGACGGCGCGACCGCAAAGCGGAACGCGATGCTCACGCCCCGCCTTCATGCGCTCGGGCGGGACAGTCCAGACCTGCGCCTCAAGGTCGATTTCCGACCAGCGCGCTCCATAGACCTCGCCGGAACGAGCGGCGGTGA
>ERZ1645187.3512-NODE-3512-length-13129-cov-31.713018_pt1 | contig 13129 bp, 8 predicted proteins | sample MGYA00575352_ERZ1645187 | MGnify/ENA primary metagenome ERZ1645187 (study PRJEB40837, sample SAMN11349314) | freshwater sediment metagenome | isolation source: river sediment | host: Sediment | place: India: Wazaribad , New Delhi | collected 2017-02-21 ...
GACCTGAGAGTAGTATGTCAGAAATCACAAGAGTAGCCCAAACATCAAATCCTGGCGAAATCGTAAGTCTATTTAGATTTGATGCAACATCTGTAGGAGGGCAGGTGTTGTATTTTTGTCAATCCGCGTACGAGACGACTGGATTGACTTTTGGCGGTGTTTATTATACTCCTGTGGATGTCGAGTTTTCTGGACTTGAGATCAACGGAACTGGTGTATTGCCTACACCACATATTAAACTATCTAATACGAATGGCGTGTTTCAGAGTATAGTGAACACTTACGGCGACATGCTGGGTTGCGTAATTCAAAGAGTCAGAACATTTAGAAGATTTTTGGATGGTGAGGAAGAGGCGGATGCATCTGCTTATTTTGGACCTGATACTTATCGAGTCGAGCGTAAAGTAAGCGAAAATCCAGTTTATATAGAATGGGAGCTATCAGCTTCTATCGATCAAGAAGGGAAAAAACTTCCTGGTCGACAAGTTATTAAAGACACGTGTATGTGGAGATACAGAGCTTGGAACGCCACAAATAGTCAGTTTGATTATTCTAAGGTTCAGTGTCCGTGGGCTGGTAACGCGACAAGTGGAGATCCGGAGGGTCCGTTTTTTGATCACCTTGATCAACCACTTACAGACGCTAACAGAAGTAAGGACAAGTGTGGCAGAAGAATTAAAAGTTGTGAGTTGAGGTTTGGTGTAGGAAAACCATTGCCAATAGGTGCGTTTCCGGGAGTTGCGAGAATAAAATCATGATCTGTAATTATTTAAGCGGAGATGTAATTAAGGCGGCTCAATTACATGCGTTGAACGAGTATCCGAAAGAGGCATGCGGCATAGTAATAGACGATACGTATTATCCATGTGAAAACGTTGCGGAAAATCCAGAAAAAGATTTTGAAATTTCCGCAAAAGACATAATGCGAATCTCGTCTATCGGTGTCATTAAGGCTATCATACATTCTCATCCGAACGCATTAGCCGCGCCGACGGCGACGGATATGACTGGTCAGATAAACAGTGGCGTTGTTTGGGGAATAATCTCGACGGACGGCGAAAGAGCTAGTGAGCCATTTTTGTGGGGCGATCAGCTTCCGATAGAACCCATTATAGGTCGTGAATTCGTACACGGAATAAGAGATTGTTTCAGCCTGATAAGAGATTGTTTCAGATTAGGAAAGACAGAGCTTGCAAAGCAAGGCGTGGAAGAATGGCCGTATGATCCGGTTGTATTTCCTGTATATCCACGAGATGACGAATGGTGGAATAACGGTCAAGATCTTTATTCTGAAAACTTTAGCAAAATAGGTTGGAAAGAAATTACACGCGAGGAAGTTAGAGCCGGAGATGCCTTTATGTTGAAGGTAAAATCTGATAAACTAAATCACGCTGGACTTTATATTGGGAACAACATTATTTTGCATCATTTGCCCACAAGATTGTCTAGAAGAGAACCTGTTGGTATATGGGCAAGATCTGCTGATATTTGGTTAAGATGGGAAGGTTTACCTAATGCTTCGTAAGATTCACCTGTACGGATCTTTAAAAGACGAATTTGGACCGACGTTTGAGTTCGATGTCGAAACTGCCGGTGAAGCGATAAGAGCGCTTATTAGTAATTTCCCGTCCTTTGCAGAAATTATGGAAAAAAACTCGTATTCTTTAATTCGTGGAGATTACGAGACTGGTATTGAACTAGATTTAGACGAAATCAACACATTCAGATTAGGCAAGGGCGATCTACATATAGTTCCTGTTGTAAAAGGTTCTGGTGGCGGAAGAAGAACCGGAGGCTTTGCTAAAGTGTTAATAGGATTAGCTATAGTGGGGGCGTCGATATTTACAGCGGGTGGTGCATCCGCTGCTTTGTTGGCTCAGCCGATCGCGGGTGGTGCCATGTGGGGAATGACGTACGGAAATCTTGCAATGATGGGTGGGGCTTTAGCGATCGCGGGTGTTGCCTCATTACTATCTTCGCCAGAAGCGACGGATAAAAAGGACGATAGTTTTATGCTTTCAGGTCCTACTAGTGTTTACGATCAAGGATCGCCAGTTCCTATTATTTATGGCGAGGTTATAACTGGCGGTGTTGCTATTTCGGGCGGTATCGATATTGAAAATATTGGAGCTTATAAGGGATGATCGAGAATAAAAAAATCAGTTCTGTAATGGGTTCTGGTGGCGGCGGAGGTAAGGGTAAAGGCGGTGGTGATGAACCTAGCAATACCTTAAGATCAAAAGCCAGAGCCAGAATAGTTGATCTTATTTCAGAAGGTCCCATTGAAGGATTGGTTGATGGCGGTAAGTCGATCTATTTTGACGAAACTCCTGTAATAGGTTTGGACGGAACGTATAATATAAAGGGCGTTACGTTTTCTCAAAGATTAGGCACGCCGGATCAAACTCATTTTACAAACGTCCCTACTGTAGATACTCCTGTAACTGTAGAAGTTCAGGTTAAGAAAAATCAAGCCGCGCCTGTTAGAACAATAGCAGACACGAACGCAGATGCCGTTCGTGTCGTGATGCGTATTCCCGCTCTGTTAAAGAGAAACAAAAGTAACGGAAATATAGAACCCACTTCTGTTAATTACGCTATTGATGTCAGAGCGTCTGGCGGAACTTGGGTTGAAAAGATCAATCAAAATATCGTAAACGAAAAAACAAGCTCTCCGTATCAAAAAGCTCATTATATCTCATTGCCTTTAAATGGAGCGCCATGGGATATACGAGTTCGTAGATTGACCGACGACAGCACAACCACCGATCTTCAAAACGAAACTTGGTGGGAAGCCTATTTTATTCTAGTAGAGGGTAAATTCATTTACCCTAATTCCGCTCTTGTATGTACAGAGGTCGATGCTGAAAAATTTGGTCAACAAATTCCACAGCGTTATTATCATGTAAAAGGACGTAAAATAAACGTTCCTTCTAACTACGATCCTTTAACTAGAATATATACGGGTATTTGGAATGGCACGTTTAAAACGGCGTGGACCAATAATCCAGCGTGGATATTTTACGATCTATTAACGCACGAAAGATATGGCTTAGGAGAGTTTATCGACGCAACAAAGGTTGATAAGTGGTCCTTATATCAAATAGCTCAGTATTGCGACCAGCTAGTTCCGTCAGGATACAAGGATACTAGCGGTAACGATATTATGGAGCCTCGCTTTACATTCAACGGTGTGATCAATACAAGAGAAGAGGCTCATACAGTTCTACAGTCCATCATCAATACGTGGAGAGGTATGGCTTATTGGTCAATCGGACAGGTATTTGCTACAGCAGATATGCCGTCTGACCCAGTTAAATTAGTTTCACCATCTAATGTCGTGAATGGTCAATTTTCGTATTCTGGAACAGCCATGAAGGCCAGACACTCTGTTGCTATTGTGCAGTGGAGTGATCCTAACGATTTTTATAGACCTTCGTATGAGGTTGTTATCAATGATGACATGCTACAGCGTTATGGATGGAGAGAAACAGAAGTAACTCTAAGAGGATGCACGTCTAGAGGAACGGCTCATCGATACGGTAAATGGATTTTAGACGTAGAGCAAAACGAAACAGAAACCGTAGAATACGAGGCTTCTTGGGATCATGCTGATGTAAAGCCTGGAAACATTTTATCTATTGCCGACCCCAACAAAGCCGCTGTTAGAAATGGCGGTCGAATTATAAAGACCGATCCTAATAACAGATCCGTTCTTTTAGATGGTAAATTTGATCCAACAAATCTTGTTACATACACCTTAACCGCAGAGTTGCCAGACGGTAGTGTGGAAGGGAAAACGATTACAAGATTTATCGACGTTGTAAGAGACTCGGAAAGCGAAATCGAGAATTACATTTCGATGAGTGGAGCGACAACTGGTGTATTGGGAAGTTCAGGATCATTGCCTAATGGATGGTCCTCGACAACTTACGCCGGTATAACAAAACAAGTGATGGCCACTGGTAACTTATCAGATGGTAGACCTTATATAGACGTCAAGATAAGCGGAACAAACAGTAGTGGGTCGATAGCGACTCAACTAGTCTATTTCAATACACCAAATTTTGGTCCATATGCGATCACTGGTGATACGTTTACGCTTAGTTTAGGCGTAAAGAGAATAGACGGATCTTTCGTTGGATTTAATGGAAACAACGGAGGTATTATTCTTAGAGAATACAACGTCGCGACGTCTGGTAGTTTTGTATCAACCACAATGACCGACACCTCTTTTCCTTTAAATTCGGAAAAGAACGTTTTGTTGACGAAAACAGCGATCGACGCGTCCACGACAAATTTTGTCCCGTATTGTAATCTACTGATCCCGGCAGGAGCTACGGTAGATGTTACGCTGAGATTTATCGCTCCTCAGCTTGAAAAAGGATCTACAGCGCACGATTACGTTGTTGCGGACACATGCACTAGAGTAATTTTGTCGGGACCATTCTCCTCGACTCCTATTTCTGGCGCTATGTGGGTTATTTCTGGTGAAGATATAAATCCTAGACAGTATCGCGTACTGGGAATTTCGGAAAGCGACACAAACACGTTTAAAATAAATGCCTTGTTTCACGATCCTACGAAATATGCGAGAGTTGAGCAAGATTTGTATCTTCCTCCTCCAACGTATTACAAGCCACCGAACACTATAGCGCCTCCTTCGAATTTAAATATTCAAGAAACACAGTATATAAAAGACGGAAAAACGTATTCAAGAATTTTACTGTCGTGGACGCCATCGGATGATTTTATGGCGAAAGCGTACAGAGTAAGTATGGATACGCCAGATGGAAATAACGTCAAGCTTGGCGACGTGTCTAACACGTCGATAGACATTGATGATATTATAGCCGGCGATTATGTATTTTATGTTTCCGCTGTGAGCATGTCTGGACGTGTCTCTTCTGCTAGTAGTATAAATTATACGGCTGCTGGATGGACAGGAACAACAAATCCTTTTGTGTCTGATCTTCAAATAGAAGGTCAGGGAACAAACACGTCGTTTGGTGGCAATGGTGTAAGATTTACATGGAAAAATAATCTTGCTGGATCTAATCAAACCGATACCAGTCAGGAAAACGCGACCGGAACGTCTCCGTTTTATCGTGATAATATTGTAAAAATATATGATACCGCAACAAACACGTTGCTACGTACGCAGTATATCACAACAAATAATTATACGTACTCGTATGATAGAAACTACGCCGACAATCTAGCCATTGGAAGAAACCCAACAAGATCGTTTAGAATAGAGGTTGCTGTAAGAGATACTTTAGGAAGAACATCTGCGTATGTTCCGTTATCTGTAAGCAACGGTATACCGAATACGCCAGTATTTGCGGTAAACGCATCCGTTTCGTCTATTATTGTAAATATAACAAAGCCAACAGATCAAGACTTCGCGGGCGTAAAAATATGGTGTGAAACAAATAGTTCGTTTAACCCAAATACCACAACTGCTGTTTACGATGGTCCGTCAACAAGCGTAAGTGTTCCTGTAAATTCTGGAACGACATATTACGTACGTGTTGCGGCATACGACTCATTTGACAAGCTAAATTTGAATGTAGCGCCCGCTGTATCTGTTACAACGCCGACTTTTTCTGTAGACACAACACCGCCCGCTGTTCCCACTGGATTAGCGATGACATCCGATGTCGTTGTTTCGGCGGCAGGACAAGAACAGGTAAAACTTATTATAACTTGGAATGCGAATTCCGAAGACGATTTGGCGTATTATGGCGTTGATGTAAAAGAGGCGACAGGGCAATACGTTCCGTTTATGACAAGCGGAAATAGATGGGAAGGCATTGTAAGAGCCGGCGTTCAATATACAGCCAGAATTAAAGCGATAGACGCGACTGGTAATGAATCTGCGTATTGTACAGCCGTATCACACACAACAGTAAAAGACACTGTTGCTCCGGCTACACCAACTGGTTTTGCTGCTCAGGCCGGATTTAAATCAAATTGGCTTTCTTGGACGGCCAATACCGAATCAGATTTAGATAGATACGAGATATACGTCTCTTCGTCCACCACAGCGCCTGTGGCTGGAACAACTCCTACATTTCAATCCAGGTCTACTGTTTTAGAGCATTCTGGTTTATCAGCGGGAGTTACTCGTAATTATTGGATCAGAGCGGTAGATAGCTCCGGTAATAAAAGCGCGTGGTCTTCAATGATCACAGCGACGACGGTTAATATAACGTCGCCTGATGTTACAGGCGCGATCGATATGACGTCGTTTGCTAATGGAATAGTTCCACCAAGAGTGGTTTCTGTTCTACCCACACTACCAAATTCATCGTATCCAGCGGGTTCTACAGTCGTACTAACCACTGATGGTAAACTGTATAGAACACAAACAGGCTTGGCGAATTCTTGGACGGCTAGTGTCGCTGCTGTGGACGTTACGGGACAAATTGTTGGATCGCAGATCGCAGATGGCGCTTTAACTATAGCTAAGTTTGCGTCTACTATCAAACCAATAGAGATAGTTTCGTCTTTACCTACATTACCTAATTCTTCTTATCCTGCCAATACATACGTAACGCTAACGACAGACGGCAAACTATATAGATCTACAGGATCTACATGGGTAACGGGAGTTGCGGCGGCGGATATTACAGGAACGTTACAAGCCGCCCAGATCGCGTCTTTGGCAGCATCGCAAGTAACAGGTCAGCTAACTAGTGCTCAAATTGCTGCGCTAGAAGCTGCGAAGATTAGCGGTCAGCTAACTAGTGCTCAAATTGCCGATATCGCCGCATCAAAAATAACAGGTCAATTGGTCGCGTCTCAAATCGCAGACGCCGCCGTTACGACTGCAAAATTCGCGTCAAACATAGAGCCTATATCTATCGTTTCCTCTTTACCAAATCCATCTGGGTATACTGGTTCTAAAATAGTTTTCAACCAAACGAATGGAAAAATATATAGATATAGTTCAGGCGCGTGGACATCAGCCGCCCCCGCTACAGATATAGTTGGTCAACTGACGAGTGATCAGATTGCTGATATCGCGGCCGCAAAACTAACGGGTCAAATTACCTCTACTCAAATAGCAGATGGTGGTATCTCGACTCCTAAGCTGGCCGCTGGCGCGATCACAGCCAACAAAATAGCTGCGAACGCTATTACGGCTAATGAGATCGCTGCTGGCGCGATCACGACAAATAAATTGTCTGCCAACGCGGTGACGGCTAATGAGATCGCCGCGAACGCCATTGTTGTGGGTAAGATCGCCGCTGGTGCTGTAAGAGCTACAGAAATTGCCGCGAATGCCATTGTTGCGACTAAATTATTTATTGGCGAAACATCAAACGCTTATCCAGATCCAGAAGCAGCGGACGATGATTTTTATTCGTCATCTACAGGAACTAATTTATACAAAGAATCAACAACATCTAGTAGTCTTGGTAGATATTATAGATATATCGATTACAGCACAGCGCTAGCATCCTGTGAAACGTCATGGTTTTCCGTAGAAACATCCGCTGATTATATAGTCGGAGGATATGTATGGCTATTGGCTAATAGTATTTCCGGCGAAGTTGCGAACATATACGCCGAACTTGGCACAATGGATAATACAGGAAGTGTAACGCCAACAAGAAGAGTATTAGTGGGAACAAAATCTACCACTTATACTGGCGGTACTAGACCAGCGGTAAACGTAACAACTACGTCCACAGAACGCAGAATGCGAGTGGTTTTTGAAAAAACAGCGGGTGGTTCTAATAGAGCCGCTAGTGGCGGAATTGTTGTGCGTAGGCGATCAAATAGTAGTTTGATCGTTGATGGATCTATTACATCCGATAAAATAGTTACAAATGCTATAACCACTGATAAAATTGCAGCGAATGCGATAACGGCTAACGAAATCGCTGCTGCTACTATTACAGGCGAAAAAATCGCCGCTGCTACTATTACAGCCGCTAATTTAGTAGCTAATACCATTACCGCTGACAAAATCGCCGCCAGCGCTATCACAGCCACTGAACTTGCAGCCGGCGCTGTAACTACGGCTAAACTAGCAGCAGGAGCTATTACCGCTTCGACTATAGCTTCTGCCACCATTACAGGTGATAAAATCGCGGCTAATACTATCACTGGCGATAAAATATTAGCAAACACAATTACCGCATCGCAGATTTCTGCCGGTGCTATTGGCGCTAGCGAAATAGCGGCGGGAGCTATTCTCGCGTCTAAATTGATGGTATCTGATACATCCAACGCGTATCCAGACTTTGATATGATGGATTCAAACTTGTATTCATCATCTACTGGATCTTCGTATATTTTAGCAAAAACAGGTTCTGCTGGATATGCGGCGGGATATCTGTACTTGCCATCATTGAGTACCGATCAGTCTGTAGAAACCTCATGGTTTCAGTGCGAAAACGGAGCGGATTATTGGGCGGAAATTCTGGCCAACTTAAGCGTTGCGGCTACGGGTGCGGAAAAAGCAACGGTATATATTTCTCTAGGAAGCGTTTCGTCAACAAACGTGATTACGGAAACAAGAAGAATTCAAATTTGTTCCGTAACATCTAATGCTACATCTAGATATGGCACAAACGTAACAACAACTTCTTCCGAAAAGAGATTTAGATTTGTAATGGTTAGAGAGGGTGGCGTAGGTACTGGATTGGGAAGATTTTCCGGTCCTTTGATGCGTCGTCGCTCTAACGGAAATCTTATAGTTGATGGATCTGTTACGTCCGATAAGATTTTCGCTAACGCTATTACGGCCGATAAAATCGCTGCAAATGCGATCACATCCGACAAAATCGCCGCAAATGCCATTATTGCTGGTAAGGTTGCGGCAGGAGCGATTGCCGCAGATCAAATAGCAGCGGGAGCTATTCTTGCGTCCAAGCTGCTTGTTGCGGACACGTCTAATGTGTATCCGGACTATGATATGGTCGACGCGGATTTTTATAACACGTCTACATCTGCTTCGTATGGCTTTGGAGGAACCTCTAATCAATATAGAGGTAAAAGATATCTATCGATTCAACCGTCTGCTTCATTGGAATCCGTTGAAAGTAATTGGTCAAGATGCGAGTCGTCTTGTGATTACTGGATCGAAGGCAGCCTGAACCTTTCGGTTAATCAAACCGCGTCAGAAGTCGTAAACTTGTATGTAGAATTCGCTACAATGAACGAAGCGGGTGTTCTTACGTCAACGAGACAGGTTTTAGTAGGTTCTCGTTCTACAACTACATCTACTCGTATGGGCGTGGCCGTAACGACATCGACATATGAAAGAGCGTTTAGATTCGTGTTCGAAAGAACAGCGGGCGGAACCTCTGTAGCGTTCTTTGGGGGTCCGGTTGTAAGAAGAAAAGCGAACGGTAGTTTAATTGTCGATGGATCAATTGCCTCGAATCACTTGGTTACAAATACAGCTGTTATAACAGGTACTGCGCAAATCGCGGACGCGATTATCTCTACGGCAAAAATAAGCGATTTGTCTGTAACGAATGCAAAAATAGCAAACGCCACGATCGATTCGGCGAAAATATCGTCCATTACGTCTGATAAAATCGTAGTGTCGGGATCGACAACTCTTGCTGATTGGAGACTAGGATCTGGAACAACAATTGATGGTGGAAAAATAGCAGCGAATACAATTGTTGCTAATTCTCTAACCATAGGTTTAAGAGGTATAGAAGTAGAATCAATTGAGTTTGAACATAATAGTCCTTCTACAAACCAAGTATCGTGGTCGGCAGGAACGATTAGATACACAAATGATGCCGGCACTGTTACTTCGTCTGCAATAACGGCAAGCAACGCTACTTGGTCAACAGGAGTGTTGTATATATACTGGACAAAAGCCTCAACGACGTTGTCTTCCACGACGTCTGCTGTTACGGCTTTTAGTTCGAACAATGTTGTTCTGGCTGTTTATAAAGGCAATACAGATCTTGTAACAGATTATGGTAGAGTTATTATCGATGGTGGAAAAATCAAAGCAAATACGATTACCGCTGCTCAGATCACAGCGGGAGCGATTGGAGCTACTGAAATCGCCGCCAACTCTATCAGCGCGACGCATATCGTTGCCTCGACTATTACTGGCGCTAAAATTGCAGCCAATACTATTACTGCGAGTAACATCGCGGCATCTACAATAACCGCTGATAAAATCGCTGTTGGTGATTTTACCAATATAGTAACTAATGGTAATTTTATCTCAGGAAACTCAGCAGGTTGGTCTTCTTTACCAACCGCTGCCACTGTTGTATTGGCGAGTAGTCTTAGTGGAGCACCCGCATCCGCTCCTACTCAATACGTATTGCAATTTGTGAGACCAGACGGTACTACTAGATCAATAGATGGAAACCAAACATACGCTCCATGCGCTCCAAATGATAATTTTTTTGTGTCCTGTTCTGCTATTTCATCAGCGACTATAACACAAACAAATAAAGTTCGTTTGATAGCGGTGTGGCTACTGAATACAGGATCAACAGCATTAACCAGTTATTATTTTAATCCAACAACAAGTTGGTCATCTTTTTCTACTAGTTTCGTAGCGCCCGCAAATTCCATAGGCTTTAAAATGAGAATTGCCTTTGACGCGACTACGACAGAGACGAGTACAATTTATATGACCAATTTTGTCGCGAAAAATATGATAAACGGCGGAGTTCTTATTCAGGATGGTACAATTTCTGCGTCTAAATTGTCTGTAGTGAGTTTGGACGCTATATCTGCTTCATTTGGAACGATTACAGCCGGTAAGGCTCAATCAACAGATGGTAAAATGACTGTTGATTTGGATAATAAGAGGATTTTGATAGGTGACTAATCGTATATGTTTAGGATATCAGCCTTCTACCAGCGGGTGGGGTTTAAAAACCTCACTCGTTGGCAAAAACGTACTAACAGTTACGGATCCTAATGATTTGTCATTTGATAGTAACTGGTCAGAATTGATTGGAGTTATCACACAAGGAAGCGCGTACGCGAACTCTAGCGACGTTGTAAGTGGTTATTATTTACTCGCGTCATTTCCTACACAAAGTCGCCCGCCGAACACATGGATTCAAGAAGGTTATAGCACGAATTCTACTGGGCCATTAGGAATAAAAATAACAACAAACGAGTTGAGAGTAAGGGCTGGTGACGAATCTACAGGATATAGCTGTCCAACCAATTTAATCGCTTACGCTATTTTTAAATCGGCATTGATATAATGGTAAATAGAGTTTGTTTAGGAAATAGAGGATCTGATGTGTTTGGATTATACGTGTCCAAAAATGGATACAATGTATTGACATGCACAGACGATCAACTTTTATTTAGTTCAGATAGGTTATATGCTCAAACAATATATAAAACTACCGTTACATGTCCTTCTTATACATGGTCTGTAAGTGATTACAAGTATGTCAGAAAAACAATAACGCATCCAGATTTTGGATTTGTTCCATTTGTTATGGTCAATGTCGTTTCTTCTACTCCTGTACCTACAGGAGATTGGTATGATCCTTCTGGATTGAGTTACTCTGTAAATCCTATTATATATTCACAAACTCAAACAAGTTTTTGTTTACAAATAAATTCGTACGTCAGCGCAATGAACGGAAATAATGTTAGTCAGTATTCCAGTTACAACGTAACAATAGAGGCTAGAGTATTAAACATACAAAATCCTCACTCACCTTGGCCATGGCCATCGTGGTACACACCTATATTGGATATTTAATGACAAATAGAATATTATTAAACACGTCTGGTTTGAAAATATCAAAACCCGGTGTGGACGTGCTAACAACAAATAACGCTAATTTATATTTTGATTCTAACGGAAATTCTTATCCTATTTTAATAAAAAGTTCGGTTGCGTTGTCGACATCGTATAACACAACCGTAACTCTTTATTATGGTAAAACCTTTACGAGTGTGCCGTATTCTAGTATATGGCATTCAACAGATGATCCCACTACGGCAACGTCCTTTAGATGTGTTAGTTCGTTTTCAAATCTTACAAGCTATGTAAAACCGCTTAGTTACGATGCCGCTCACACTGATTGGACGATATTTTTCGCGTATAGATATACGGATAGAATAGAATTTATCAGTAGGCGTAATCATTCATCGGGATCATCATCTTCTTATCCACTATCAGGATATTGTACTGCGGTTGTTTATGATTATTCGTGAGGAAATATGTTTATTAGATACGATGTGAACGGACAAATCTTGGAGCGAGTAGATTTATACGGTCCAGATTTCGTAACGTGGGTTGAAAATAATCCAGAATTGAACTACGTCGAAATGGAAATAAATTTCGACGTAAGAAATTTGATGACCGATTATTATGTGGATACAAACACAAAAACATTAATTAAAAGACCTGTTATGACATTACCAGATCTTATAGAATTAAAAATTGGCGATGAATACGTTATTGATAATTTGCCAAACACTTGTCAAGTTAGGATTGATAACCAGGACTGCTTAGATGTTACGGATGGAGTTTTGTGTATAAGCGCCGATATAGAAGACGAATATGTTATTACGATTACGTCGTGGCCATACATTCAATCAACCATAAAGGTTAGAGCTACGTCATGAAAATAATTTTAACAAGAAATTTAGAACCGTTAAAAGAAGCGGCGTGTAAGAAAATAGATACGCAGGCAGAATTGGAAAGATCCAAATACGTAACCACGGGTTCTCTACAAGCAATGACGTATCAGGCAAAACAAGCGGAGGCAAATTCATATCTTGCTGGAGATTCTGGTCCCTTTCCTTTATTAGAAGCAGAAGCGGCGGCTACAAATAACACTCTTGAAAACCTAGCTTCTACGGTAAGTTCTATGGCCAAACAGTGGATTTTGATTTCCGCCAGTATTGAGGCTAAAAGAATTTCGGCTAAAAATCTTATAAAAAACGCGAAAAGTCTAGTCGAAATCAACAGTGTTGAAGTTGATTGGTCGTTGTAATATCACTTAGTGTAATACTAAGTGGCGAAGTATTCGTTTTTATGACATAATAGTAATTAATACCCGAGAGACTGGGTGTTTTTCTGTTCAGTTATAAAAAATGGAGCAAAAGATGTCTGGTTTGAAAACGGACGATCCTACCGTTGCTGTTTTAA
>ERZ1645187.3513-NODE-3513-length-13128-cov-26.670313_pt1 | contig 13128 bp, 9 predicted proteins | sample MGYA00575352_ERZ1645187 | MGnify/ENA primary metagenome ERZ1645187 (study PRJEB40837, sample SAMN11349314) | freshwater sediment metagenome | isolation source: river sediment | host: Sediment | place: India: Wazaribad , New Delhi | collected 2017-02-21 ...
CAAGGTGGCGAGCGCCGAGCCGGCCAAGCCGGCGGCGCAGCACTGAGGCGCGGGGCGCGCGTTCCCTTCTCTCGTAGATTCGGAGAATGCCGTTGCACGGGGGGTGGGCGCCTTTGCGCCCTCTCACCTCAGTGTGCGGCGAGCTTCGCCTTCCACTCGGCGAGCGCGCCGGAGAAGGGGTGGAAGGAGAAGCGGACGCGGTGGTGGCCGGCGGGGACGGCGACGGCGCGGAACAGCGCGTCGGCGCGCCACATCTCGGCCGGACGACCGTCGACCTCGACCTTCCACCAGCGATGCCAGACGTCGTTCAGGACCAGCCAGCCGGGGCGGGCGGCGTCGACGTCCACGTCGACCGTGACGTGGTGGTAGGCGGCGATGGTGGCGCGTCCGGCGGGGGTGCCGGCGGGGTCGGGATCGGGCGTCACCGCTCCGGCGGGCAGGGCAGCGGCAGGCAGCAGGACCTCGCGGCGCGGGTCGAAGCCGTCGGGCCACTTGCCGGTCTCGATGATCGCATCGGCGTCGGCGGGACGGGCGGCGTCGACGAAGAGAACGCGCGGCAGGGCGCGCGGGTTCTCGTAGACGAAGGTCTCCGGCCGGCCGGGGGCCGGGAAGATGCCGGGAATGGCGGGGAAACGAGCGACCTCGATCAGGCGGCCGGGCTCGAGCTTCCTGTCGATCTTGTCGATCGGAACGCCGGTGGCGATCCAGCGCAGGCCGAGCATGTCGTCGAGGAGACTGTCGTAGGAGGGGGCGAGCGCCGAGAACTCCTTCTGCTCGGGGATGGCGACGTGGTCGATGGCTCCCGTGGCCTTGGCGTAATAGGCGAAGCGCAACGGGTTGTAGCCGAGGGTCGAATCGAAGCCGTGGATCATCGGCGCATTGGGCCAATGGAAGCCGAGGCCGACGAGTTCGACGCGGTCGCGGCGATCGCCCCGGGCGTCGTCGCGCAGGCGCTTCTCCAGGAAGGGGATCACCGGATCGCGGGTGTCGCGGGCGAGGGCATCGAAGGTGGCGGAGGGGTAGGCTGTCGACTCGTTGGGGGCGTTGTTCCAGGCTAGGTCGACGGCGGTGAAGAGGCCGAGGAGGGCGACCGCGGCGGCGGTGCGCGCGGTGCCGGGGACGGCGACGAGGGCGCGGGCGCCGGCCAGAGCGGCGAGGCCGAGGGCGGAGAAGACGATCGCGGTGACGAGCGGCTTCCAGATCAGCGGCAGGCTGGCGGCATGCAGGCCGAAGGCGACCGGGAGCGCGGCGAAGAGCGCCAGCAGCATCACCCCCTGCACGGCGCGGACCGCCATCGGCGCGGCGGCGAGCGGGCGCTCGGTCAGGAAACGATGGACGAGCCAGCCACCGAGGAGCGCGATCGACAGGCCGATCATGAAGGTGGCGTCGGCGGGGCGGCGGAACAGGTCGATGCCCGGCATCACCTCGTAGAACAGGCGATAGGCCGGGGTGTAGCGGCCGAGTGCGTAGAGGACGAAGAACAGCGCGGCGATGCTCTGATAGCGGATCTCGCGGGCGAGAAGGCGGCCGCGGGCGATGCCGAACAGCAGGATCGCCATGATCGGGATCGCGCCGGCATAGACCGCGCTCATGTTCTGGGCGAGGTATAGGTCGGTGACGCCGAAGGCCTTGGACGGTGGACCCCAGTAGTCGACCGCCTGATCGCCCTGGCCGAAGAGGTCGGAAACCACGGCGGTGATGAGGGCGGCGGGGTGGAGGGAGCCCTTGCCGGCGCCGTCGAGATCGATGGTCGGGCGGTTGGAGCCCTCCGCCAGCAGCAGCGTCATCGCCACCGGCACGGTGACCACCAGGAGGCCGCCGACGATGCCGGCGATGCCGGCGGGCAGGCAGCGCACGAAGTGGGTGAAGCGGTCGGGGCGGGAGAAGATCTCGACCAGGGCGTAGCCGACCAGCCAATAGAGGCCGAGCAGGGCGATCTGATCGCGGCCGAGGGCGAGCAGGCCGGCGGTCATGCCGGCGAAGAGGCCCCACAGCAGCGAGCGGCGCTCGATCATGCGCTCGACGCAGAGCAGCACCAGCGGCAGCAGCGCGAAGCTCATCACCTGTCCGGTGTGCTGCAGGCGCCAGGCGGCGGACCCGCCGAAGGCGAAGGCGAGGGCGGCGACCACGCCGCCGGCCGGATGCCAGCCGCGATCGCGGAACCACACCAGCATCGCCACGGCGCCGATGCCGAGCTGGACGAAGACCGCGGCATCCATCGCCACCGCGCTCGGATCGGGATCGATCAGGGCGAGCACGAAGAAGGCGGGGACGAAGATCAGCGACTGCGGGTCGGAGATCTGTGGCCAGCCGGCGAAGATGTAGGGGTTCCAGGTGATCCCCTCGCGGGCGTGCAGGGCGTGGGCGAGGAAGTCGAGTTGGGCGCGGAAGTGGGCCTCCGCATCCCAGGGCACGGTGACGCCGCCGAACAGCCAGGGGCGGGTCAGCCAGAACCAGCCCGCGACCAGCACGGCGAGGGTGACGGCGAACAGCTGCGGCGAGGTGGGGGCGCCGTGACCGACCGGTTCACGGGGCATCGCGCAGGGTCTCGGCGGCAGGGGAGCCGTCGGCGGTCTGCTCGAAGCCGATCGCCTCGCGGACGAAATAGAGCGGGCGGCGCTTCACCTCGGAGAAGACGAGGCCGAGATACTCGCCGATGATGCCGAGGCCGATCAGCTGCACGCCGGCGAAGAACAGGATCGCCACCAGGAGCGAGGGGAAGCCGGGCACGTCGGCGCCGAACAGCAGGGTCTTTCCCACCACGTAGGCGCCGTAGATCAGGGCGACCGACGAGACGATGGTGCCGATGACCGTCCAGATCTTCAGCGGCAGGGTGCCGAAGGCGGTGATGGCGTTGGCGGCGAGGCGCAGGAGCTTGATGAAGCTCCACTGCGAGGTGCCGACCGCGCGCTCCTCGATGGTGACGTCGACGGTGGCGGTCTTGAAGCCGGCCCAGGCGAACAGGCCGCGGTTGAAGCGGTTGCGCTCGGGCATGGCCAGGAAGGCGTCGACCACCCTGCGGTCGGCGGCGATGAAATCGCCGGTCTCGCGGTCGACGCGGATCTCGCTCATGAACTCGAACGCCTTGTAGAAGCCGTGCGAGAAGGCGTTGCGCAGCAGGCCGCCGCGGTCGAGGTTGTTGCGACGGGCGTAGACGAGATCGAAGCCCTCGTGCCAACGGGCGAGCAGAGCGCCGATCGATTCCGGCGGGTGCTGCAGGTCGCTGTCCATCACCACCACGACGTCGCCGGTGGAGCGGCGCAGGCCGGCGGTGACGCCGATCTCCTTGCCGAAGTTGCGCGACAGGGCGACGATCTTCAGGTTCGGCACCGTGGTGCGGAATTCCTTCAGCCGCGCGAGCGTGTCGTCGCGCGAACCGTCGTCGACGGCAATGATCTCGAAGGGCAGGCCGAGGGCGGAGAGAGCCGGCACGAGGCGGGCGAACAAGTGATCGAGCCCGCGCGACTCGTTGTGCATCGGCAGCACCACGCTCAGAGACGGGGTGGCGCCGGCCTCGCGGGGGTCGCGGTCCGAGAAGACCGTCATGTCGAACATCCTTTCACGTCGTCGGTGCGTAGTGTATGGCATGGCCGGCACGCGCGACGCCAGATGTCTCGACTCGGTCGGACGTCGAAGGTGCCGGCGTCTGCGGCATCGCGTGGTAGGGGAGACGAGCGCGACGCCCGGGAGTGGTGTGACAGCGGGGTGGGACGGGAATGCCGGAACGGCACGATCTGATTCTGTGTGCCGACGACTTCGGTCTGGCGGCCGACATCGATGCCGGGATTCTGGCTCTCGTCGCGGCAGGCCGACTGAGCGCCGCGGGATGCATGGTCGCGGGCCCCACCTTCGAAGCGGATGCGCCACGGCTGCGCGGCTTCGCCGATCGGATCGACATCGGCCTGCACTTCACTCTCACGGACCTCCCGACTCTCGGCGACATTCAGAGCATCCGGCCGCCGATGAGTGCGCCGGCCGAACTCGGCACCGTGATGAAGCGGGCCTTCCTGGGGCGTCTCGACTACGACGAGATCAAGGCGGAGATCGGGCGGCAGGTGCACCGTTTCCACTCGGTCATGGGGCGGGCGCCGGACTTCATCGACGGGCATCAGCACGTCCACGTGTTTCCCACGGTGCGGCGGGCGCTGTTCGACAGTTTCGTCGACGGGACGCTGTCGCCGGCACGGACCTGGGTGCGCAGCTGCGAGGAAGACCCGATCGCCGTCGTCCGGCGCGGGGTCTCGGTGGCGAAGACGCTGCTGGTGACCGGGCTCTCGGTCGGGCTGCGGTTCGCGGCCGGGCGGCACGGCATCACCACCAATCGCGGGTTCCGCGGCATCACCGGTTTCGACGAGCGTCCGGGGTTCGAAGAGGCGTTCCCGCGCTTTCTCGACGGCACCACGGACCGGGCGCTGGTGATGTGTCATCCGGCGTCGCCGGCGGTTGCGCCCGATCCGAACGACCCGATCGCGGCGGCGCGGCGGCGGGAGTTCGCCTATCTCTCGGGCGAGGCGTTCCCGCGCGATCTCGAGCGGGCCGGCCGACGCCTGACGCGGATGATGCGGGCCGCTTGAGCCGGCCTCACTCGGTCGGGAATGCGCGGGCGAGCAGGCCGTCGAGGTCGTCGTCGGGGCCGAGTTCGGCCGTGGCCACGGCGAGCGTCACATAGACCGGGCCGGTGGCGCCGGGCACGGTGAAGGCGGTGGTCTCGACGATGCCGGCGATGCGCTCGGCGACCACGGCCGCATCCTCGGCGTCGGTGGCGGGCAGGGCGAGGGCGAACCGGTCGCCGCCGTCGCGGGCGGCGAGATCTTCGCCGCGTACCAGCCGGGCGATCATGCCGCCGATCTGGCGCAGCACGCGATCGCCGCCGGCCCAGCCCCATTCGGTATTGAGCTCGGCCATCTCGACCACCCGCAGGCCGACCACGCTCAGCGAGGTGTCGTCGTCGCGGGCGTCGTCGACCAGGGCGGCGAGGTGCTCCATCAGGAAGCCGCGCGAATAGAGGCCGGTCAGCGAATCGTTGGTGGTCTGGGCCTGGGTGCGGCCGTAGGCGGCCTTGAGGGCGAGACGCAGGCGATGCTCGGTCATGGCGGCGACGACGCGATCGGTCAGGCCGCGGTCGTCCTCGTCGGCGAAGACGATGTCGGTGGCACCGGCCTCGTGGACCTGTTCGATCAGGCGCGGGTCGTGCTCCCCGGTCAGCACCAGGGCGGGCAGGCCGTACCATTCGGAATTGCGGCGCATCACGTCGAGGAAGTCGGCGGCGTCGTCGAGCGGCAGGTTGACCACCACGGCGTCGAAGGGGCGGCGCTCGAGATAGTCGAGGGCGGTGTCGATGGTGAAGGCGCCGACCAGGGTGGCGCGCTTGGAGAGCGCGCGCTCGATGGTGAAGTAGCGGATGCCGGCGCCGACCACCAGCACATGGGCATCGGCGAGCGCCTCGGAGCCGGCGACGTCGATCTCGGGGCGCGACAGGCCGAAACGGGCGGCGGTGTCGAAGCGGCGGGAGATCTCCGAGCGCATCACCGCGAGGCGGGTCAGCGAGCCGATGCGGGCGGAGACGTGGCCGATCGACCACGGGGCGCGAATGACGTCGGAGACGCCGAAGGGGCGTTCGGTGCGGTCGGCGGTCTCTTCCACCGCGATCACCGGCAGGTGACGGGTGCCGCGCATCAGCGACATGCGGGCGGCGGCGTCGAGGTAGCGGGTGCGGTCGACCTCGTCGGCGGCGGCGAGGTTCAGCACCACCACGTCGGGGTGGACCGAGCGGGTCTCCTCGAGGGTGCGGGCGAGCGGCACGGCGCGGACGTCCCAGCCGTCGGCTCGGATGCCGTCCCACAGGACACGGGTTTCGCTCAGGGGGGATTCTTCGATGACGAGGACGCGCCCACGATAGGACATGATGCCGATGCTCCCGCTATCGGATCAGGATCGCATCGGTAGGGTCAACGAAGCGTTAACGAATGCGGCGGGGGGCAGCGTTCATCCCCGGGCGACGAGGTGCTGGGCCATGCCGGCGCGCAGGACGCGGCCGGAGGGGCCGCGGGCGATCGCCGGAACGGTGAAGACGCGGGTGGGGATCTCGGCGAGACCGACGCGGGTCTCCTCGACGGCGCGGCGGAAGCCCTCGACATCGAAACGCAGGCCGGGGCGGGGCACCACCGCGGCGGCGATGGTGGGGCCGACGGCCGGGTCCTCGACCAGCAGGGCGGCGGCGTCGATCACGCCGTCGATGCCGCGATAGACGAGGTCGAGGGCGTCGAGGTCGTAGTGGGTCTGGCCGATGCGGACGCTGGTGTCGACGCGGCCGGCGAGCTCGAAGGCCGGCGGCTGGGCGGAGGCGATATGGGCGCCGAGGCCGGTCTGCATCCAACCCTCGGGATCGCGCGGGCGATGGCGGCGATCGGCGGAGGTGGCCGGCCAGTTGAAGTGCGGAACCATCGCGCCGCGCACCTGGACCTCGCCGCCGAGGGTGTTCTTCTGGGCCATCTGGGCGGCGCGCTGCGGCGTCGCCTTGATGCGGGTCTCGATCAGCTGAGGGGCCATCGGCGCCTCGGCCGGGGCACCGACCTGGCCGCAGGGCAGCGGGCGCTGGAGGGCGGCATCGGTGCGGCGACGGGCGATCAGGCCGAAGGGGCCGAGCGGGGTGACGTCGACGATCGAAATGCCGCGCGGCATCGGCCAGTCGCCGTTGCGGTCCTCGGCCACCGGCAGGAGCGTCGGGGCGAGGCGGTGGGCGGAGAGGCGATCGGCGAGGCGGCCGGCGAAACGCACCGGCACCAGGACGTGGGTGGCGGCGAGACGGGCGGCCTCGGCGGCGAGGGCATCGGTGGAACGCGGCAGGCCGGTCACCAGGGTGCAGCCGGACACCAGCCAGGGCACCAGCGCGGCGCCGATGCCGATGCCGCCGGCCAGCGCGAAGGGCGACAGGAGCACCGAGGCGGCATCGACGTGGGCCTCGAGCAGGGTCATCAGGCCGGTGGCGATCCAGTGATTGTGGGAGCGCGGCAGCGGCTGGCCGCGGGCCGGCTCGTTCGAGGTCTCGGCATCGTCGGCGGGGACGGCGACCAGATCCACCGTGAGGGCGTGGTCGGCCGGATTGCCCTTGCGGGTGAGTTCGGGGGCCTTGCCGATGCCGGCGGCCTCGTCGAAGACCAGACGCAGGTCGATCAGGCCGTCCGGCACGTCGCCGCCGGCGGCGAAGACGAAGCGGATCTGGAAGAGTTCGCCGGCGACCGCGCGCAGGCGTTCGCCGTGGGCCTCGTTCTCGGTGCGGGTGACGGTGACGATCGCCTTGACGCCGAGGGCCTGGAACAGGCTCAGGGCATCGGCCTCGCGGGCGGCGAGCGCCAGCGGGGCGACGATCAGGCCGGCGCGCGAGCAGGCGAGGAAGGCGACCACCGCATCGACGGTCGGCGGCATCTGCAGCGCCACCACGGTGTCGGGCTGGAGGCCGACGGCGGCGAAGAAGGCGGCGAGGGCGTCGACGCGCTGCTGCACCTCGGCCCAGGTCAGGGTCTCGGGTGCGCCGCCGGTCCACTCGGGGCGGTCGACGAAGTCGATCAGGGCAGGGTGATCCGGACGGGTCTCGGCGTTCTTGGCGACGATCTGGTCGAGGGTCACGCGACCCCACACACCCGTCGACACCCAATTGCGCGACTCGTCCTCACGCGCGACGATCATTTCGTTTCTCCCTGCCGCACCCACCAGGTCGGCAACGTCCATCCCGTGGCGGGAATCCTGCTCGGATGTTCGATTCGCGTCCAGTGGGCAAGCCATTGTCCCGGTGGATGAAACAGCGGAACGACGTAAAAACCGGCGGCGAGCAGACGATCGAGCAGGCGGGTCGCCTCGACGAGGTCGGCGCGGGTCTCGGCGGCGATGATCGCGGCGACGGCGGCGTCGACCGCCGGGCTCTTCACGCCGGGCAGGTTGAAGGACCCGTCCTGCTCGGCGGCGTGCGAGGTCCAACGGTGGATCTGCTCGTTGCCGGGCGAGGCGGAGGCGGGCCACGCCCACATGGTGACGTCGAAGTCGAAGGTCTTGCGGCGCAGCTCGTACTGCGACGAATCGACGATGCGGATCGCCGCCTCGATGCCGAGGGCGGCGAGCGTGCGCTGCCAGCCCACCGCGATGCGTTCCTGCTCGCGCGACTTCACCAGCACCTCGAAGGCGAAGGCGCGGCCGGCGGCATCGACGAGGCGGGTGCCGTCGAGGCGCCAGCCGGCGGCCTTCATCAGGTCGAAGGCGGCGCGCAGCTGGGTGCGATCGCGGCCCGAACCGTCGGTCGGGGGCAGGAGCCACGTCCCGTCGGCGAAGGGGCGGGGGAGTGCGCCGGGGAAGGGGGCGAGGATCGCCTTCTCGCGGGCGCCGGTCGGCAGGCCGACGGAGGACAGTTCGGAGCCGTCGAAGAAGCCGCGCTGGCGCTCGTAGAGGCCGACGAAGAGGTTGCGATTGGCCCATTCGAAGTCGTAGAGCCGGGTCAGGGCCTCGCGCACGCGCACGTCCGCGAACAGAGGACGGCGGGTGTTGAGGGCGAAGCCGGTCATGCCGCGCGGGATGCGCAGGGCGAAGGTCTCCTTGACGACGCGGCCGTCGGCGACGGCGGGGAAGTCGTAGAGGTGGGACCAGTGGCCGGGGTCGCTCTCGGCCAGGAGATCGACGGTGCCGTTCTTGAAGGCCTCGATCAGGGCGGTCTTGTCGCGGAAATATTCCCAGCGCAGCTCGTCGGCATTGTAGAGGCCGCGGCGGACTGGGAGATCGCGGCCCCAGTAGTCGGGATCGCGGGTGAGCACCAGCCGGGTGCCGGGCTCGACGCGGCCGACCCGATAGGGGCCGGAGCCGACGGGGGGGCGCAGGGTCGAAGCCTCGAACTCGCGATCGGCCCAGTCGTGGGCGGGCAGGACCGGCATCAGGCCGAGGATCAGCGGCAGTTCGCGGTTCTCGGCGGTCTTCAGTGCATAGTGGACGGTGCGCTCGTCGCGTTTCTCGACCCGTTCGACGTCGCGATAGTTGGCGCGCATGAAGGGCAGGCCCTTCTCGCGCAGGGTCTCGAAGGAGAAGATCACGTCGTCGGCGGTGACCGGGGTGCCGTCGGAGAAGCGGGCCTCGGGGCGCAGGCGGAAGGTCACCGAGCGTCGATCGGCGGAGACGTCGATCGATTCGGCCAGGAGCCCGTAGAGGGTGAAGGGCTCGTCGAGCGAGCGCTCCATCAGGCTCTCGTAGACGTTCGAGCCCTCGGTGCCGAAATAGAGGCCGGAGGCGGCGTTGCCCTTGAAGACGAAGGGATTGAGGCTGTCGAAGGTGCCGATGGTGCCGAGGGTGACGCGGCCGCCCTTCGGCGCCGCCGGATCGGCCCAGGGAAAATGGTCGAAGCCCGGCGGCAGGGCCGGCTCGGCGGCGAGCGCGATGGCCGGGCGCGGTTCGGCGTTCGCCGGCGGCGCGGCGACCGCGAAGAGGGCGAATGCGACGGCGAAAAGGGCGGGTATGGCGGCCAAGCGGCAGAAGTCTCCCGAATCTCGGGCCCGATGCTAGCACGGCGACGCCGTCCGGGGTCAGCGGGGCCGACATGGCGCGCGCGCGGCGGCGCAGGGCCGGAGCGAAAGGTTGCGAGGTCGCACCCTCGTACGGCTGGAAATCCGCGCGGCGAGCGGCTATGGATCGGGCGCGCCGGGGGCTCGACCATGGTTTCGCCCAGATCGACCGGCATTGCCGACATCGCCGACCGAGCGGGTGGTTCGCACGCCCGACCGAGCGAGCGAGGGCCGTCTTTCGAGGCCGAGGTCCCCATGGAGTTCGGCGTCGCAAGACGGTTTCAGACGAAAACTCTCGAGGAAGCGAATTCCATGACCGACAAGTTCCTCCGCGCGACGGTTTCGACCCTCCCCACCGGCCTCGGTCGTCTTCTGCTCGCTGCCGCCGTGTCGGTGGCGCTGCCGCTCGCGGCGTCGGCCCAGACCATCACTCCGACCCCGCTGCCGGGCAAGCCGGCCGCGCCGGCCGCCGCCCCGGCGTCCTCGTCCGAGGCCAAGCCGAAGCCGGCCGCGCCGAAGCCGGCGCCCCAGCCGGCCGGCGACCACAAGGCCGCGGTGCCGGATCTGAAGCCGGAGGACGATCCGAACCCGTGGGTGCGCGTCTGCTCCAAGGACGAGGACAAGAAGAACACCTGCCTCGTCGCCAAGGAACTGCGCGACGCCAACAACCGTCTGATCGGTCAGGTGGCGGTGCGCGAGGTCGAGGGCGATCCCAAGAAGGTGCTGATGATCTCGGTGCCGCCGCCGGTGCTGGTGCAGCCGGGGCTGCGCGTCGGCATCGACAACGGCAAGCTCGAGGAAGGCAAGTTCACCATCTGCTTCCCCAACACCTGCCTCGCCGAAATGCCGATCTCGGACCAGTTCGTGGCCGACATGAAGAAGGGCCGGGTGCTGATGGTGCGCACCCTCGACCTGCAGCAGAAGGCGATGGGTTTCCCGTTCATCCTGGTGACCTTCAAGCAGGCCGCCGAAGGTCCGGCGATCGATCCGGCCGCCGGCCAGCAGAGCCAGGAACAGCTGCAGCAGCAGCTGCAGAAGAAGGCCGACGAAGCGGCCAAGAAGCTCGGCGGCGATGCGCCGGCCGCGCCGGCGGCCCCCGCCGCTCCGGCGGCTCCGGCCGCGCCGAAGCCCTGATCGGGCGGGTCGCGGCGCGGTCCGATACGGCGGCCGAGGCCTTTCGAGACGTTCACGCGACGCGCGTCGGGAAACCGGCGCGCGTCGTCGCATTTCGGTCGTCGCACTTCGGAAGGCTCGCGGGGGAGGGTCGACGTCTTCGGCGAATGCCGGTGTGCCGTCGTCTCTAATCGTTTCGTATTACCAACAATTCACTAGGGTTCGTGCTCGTTCGGGTCTAGCTTTCGTCTGCCGATCGGAAGCGGATTTCCGCGGCAGGGAGCAAATCATGTTCAGGGATCAGGTCAATCGCTTCGCCACCCCGTTCACGACGGGTCTCTTCGTCGTTTCGACGGTTTCGGGCGTGGCATTGTTCTTTCACGTCGGCGCCGGACTCTTTCACGGCATGCACGAATGGCTGAGCATGGTGCTCCTGGTGCCGGTGGCACTGCACGTGTGGAAGAATTGGGTGCCGATCAAGCTCTACTTCCAGCGCGGGACGCTGGTTCTGCCGCTGGCGGTGTCGCTGGCGGCGGGTGTGGCCTTCGCGGCTCCCGGCCTGATGAGCGGTGCGGCGACGGGCGGCAACCCGCAGATGGCGATGTACCGGGCGATCGCCGAGGCGCCGATCACCGCGGTGGCGCCGGTGTTGAAGACCACGCCGGAGGCGCTGGTGGCCAAGCTGCAGACGATGGGCGTGTCGGCGAAGGTCGAACAGAGCATGACCCAGGCGGCCGAGGGTGCCGGCAAGGAAGCACGCGCCGTGGTGTTCCAGGTGCTGACGGCGAAGTGAATTTCCGCTCGTTGCGAACGACGACGGGGCCGGTCGATCCGGCCCCTTTCGCGTATTGAAGCGCTCCCCCGGCTCAGACCGCGATCTTGGCGCGCACGGCTTCCGGGTCGACCTCGTCCTTGGTGCCGGCGATGACCACTTCGCCGCGGTCGAGCACGGCGTAGCGGTCGGCGAGCTCGCGGGCGAAGTCGAAGTATTGTTCGACCAAGAGGATGGCCATGCCGCCCTTGCCGCGCAGGTATTCCAGCGCGCGGCCGATGTCCTTGATGATCGAGGGCTGGATGCCTTCGGTCGGCTCGTCGAGGACGAGCAGGCGGGGGCGCGTGACCAGCGCGCGGCCGATGGCGAGCTGCTGCTGCTGGCCGCCGGAGAGGTCGCCGCCGCGGCGGCGCAGCATGTCCTTCAGGACGGGGAAGAGGTCGAAGACCTCGTCGGGGACGAAGCGCTCGGAGCGCGGCAGGGCGGCGAAACCGGTCTGGAGGTTCTCCTCGACCGTCAGGAGCGGGAAGATCTCGCGGCCCTGGGGCACGAAGGCGATGCCGGCGCGGGCGCGATCGTAGGGCGCCGAACGACCGAGGTCCTTGCCCTCCCACTCGATCCGGCCGGCCGTGATCGGCTGTTGGCCGACGATGGCGCGGAGCAGCGAAGTCTTGCCGACGCCGTTGCGGCCGAGCACGCAGGAGATCTCGCCGACATGCGCCTCGACCGAGACGCCGCGGAGAGCCTGGGCGGCTCCATAAAAGAGATCGATCTTCTCGACGTTCAGCATCGGCTTCTTTCCGTGTGCTCTCCGGGGGGGCGGGTTCCCCTCGGGCTCTTTCGTCGTGGAGGGTTCTACCCCTCTCCCTGGCCCTCCCCCACAAGGGGGGAGGGGATCTTCGTGGCGTCTCTTGCGTCTCCATCGAGGCCTCTCGATGGTGGAGGCCCCGAGCCTATCGGCTACCGTATGTCGCGACCGCTGGCCCCCGGGCGCCTCCCTCCCCCCTCGTGGGGGAGGGTCGGGGAGGGGGGTATGCGGAGCCACCAGAGTGGCGCATCCCCGACCGCCCGCCTCACCGCCCCAGATAGACTTCGATGACCTTCGGGTCGTTGGCGACGTGGTCGATGTGGCCTTCCGAGAGGACGCCGCCCTCGTGCAGGACCGTCACCTTGACGTCGAGCTCGCGGACGAAGGCCATGTCGTGTTCGACCACCACCACCGACTTGCCGGTCGCATTGATGGCGCGCAGCAGAGCGGCCGTCTCCATGGTCTCGGCGTCGGTCATGCCGGCGACGGGCTCGTCGACCAGCAGCAGCTTCGGTTCCTGCGCCAGCAACATGCCGATCTCGAGCCACTGCTTCTGGCCGTGCGACAGGTTCTTCGCCAGATCCGCCCGGCGATCCGTCAGCTTCACCAGCGCCAGCAGCTCGTCGATGCGGGCGGCTTCGGCGCCGGAGAGGCGATGGAACAGGGTGGCGAGCGGGCCGCGATCCGACTTCAGCGCCAGATAGAGGTTGTCCTCGACCGTGTGGCTCTCGAAGACGGTCGGCTTCTGGAACTTGCGGCCGATGCCGAGTTCGGCGATGGCCGCCTCGTCGAGGGTGGTCAGATCGATCGATCCGCCCTCGAACAGCAGTTCTCCCTCGTCGGGTCGGGTCTTGCCGGTGATGCAGTCCATCATGGTGGTCTTGCCGGCGCCGTTGGGG
>ERZ1645187.3514-NODE-3514-length-13124-cov-12.727600_pt1 | contig 13124 bp, 11 predicted proteins | sample MGYA00575352_ERZ1645187 | MGnify/ENA primary metagenome ERZ1645187 (study PRJEB40837, sample SAMN11349314) | freshwater sediment metagenome | isolation source: river sediment | host: Sediment | place: India: Wazaribad , New Delhi | collected 2017-02-21 ...
TCGAGCCGGCGGAGAGCAAGCCGCCGCGCGAGATCGCGCTGCGCTGGCAGGCGGCGAAACCCGTTCTGGAGCGCCACGCCGACGCGCTCGGTCTCGACGCGGTGCGCGCCTATTTTTCGGAGCTGTATTTCCAGTCCGGCGAGGACCCGTGGGTCGCCTTCGACAAGGCGAAGGTCGCGGGCCGACGCGGCGTGCTGCCGGCGCTGTGCGACGGGGCCCCGGACATGAACATTCCCTTCGCCAGCGTCGCGGAGGCCTTCCGGCTGATCGACGAGACGATGGAGACGGTGGTCGTGCCGTGGAAAGCGGACGCGGCCGACGACGATTTCGAGCGTCTCGTCGCGCGCATCTGGAGCGCGCTGAGGGAGCAAGGCAAAGCGCGCCGCGACGATCTGCGCCGCCTGCGCCACTACGCGGTGTCGATCCCGAAAAAGGCGCGCGACGAATGGCTGCGCGTCGGCGCGCTGAAAGCGCTGCATCCGGCGCTGGGCGAGGCGGTGCTGCGGTTCGAGGACTTGGCGCTTTATGACAGCGAGATGGGGTTGCGGATCGAGACCCCGCTCATACGGGACGCCGAGGCGAATGTGATATGAGGGACCCGAAATCAATTCCAGGAAGTTGACTTTTGCGTAGCGGCGTGCGATTCGTTCGTTCGTCGCCCTGCTGGAGGCAACCTCTATGGCCAGAAAAACATCCATAAAAATTAAGGTCGAGGTTCGCTCAACTCAAGAACAACTCGATATCACGATTACAGTTGAGCCTCCATAGTGTAGGAGTGTGGATCGAAACCTGGAATTGATATCTGGACGACGAGAACTGACCTGCCGCTCGTAAGAGCGGCAGGCATTCATGGGAGGCCTTATGAGCTTCGGCGTGCGCTTACATGTGTGGGGCGAGCGGGCTTGCTTCACCCGCCCCGAGATGAAGGTCGAACGCGTCAGCTATGACGTGATGACCCCTTCCGCCGCGCGCGGCATTCTGGACTCCATTCATTGGAAACCGGCCATTGTCTGGGTGATCGACCGCATTCACGTCCTCAACGAGATCAAATTCCAGTCCTTCCGCCGCAACGAGGTGGCGAGCAAGATTCCCGCCGCCTCCGCGAAAAGCGCGATGAAGCGCGGCGACGTGAAAGGGCTCGGTCTCGACGTCGCCGGCGACCGTCAGCAACGCGCGACGACGCTGCTGGTCGACGTGGCCTATGTAATCGAGGCGCATTTCGAGATGACCGACCGCGCCGGGCCCGACGATACGCCGGCCAAGCATGTCAGCATGTTCAATCGCCGCGCGGCGGCCGGCCAATGTTTCCACCGGCCTTGCCTCGGCGCGCGCGAATTCGTCGCCGATTTCGCGCTGCTGCCCGAGGGCGCGCCGGCGCCGGCGAGCGCGCTGAAGGGCGAGCGCGATCTCGGCTGGATGCTGCACGACATCGACTTCGCCAACGCCGCGGCCTCGCGCTTCTTCCGCGCCCGCCTGCAAGACGGCGTCCTCGACGTCGCCGCCTGCCTCGCCCAAGGGAGCGCCGCATGACCATCCTTCAGGCGCTGAACGCGCAATATGAGCGCATGGAGCGGCGGGGGGAGGCGCTGGACCTCGGCTTTACCCGGGAAAATATCAGCTATGAGATCGTCATTGACGCTAACGGACATGTGTTAGCCGTTAATGACATTCGCCCGCGGGACGACAAGAAAAAGCGGCCCGCGAAAATGATCGTTCCTCGTCCCAAGCGGACATCGAACGTTCAGTCGAACTTTCTGTGGGACAAGACCGCTTACGCGTTCGGCGTCGATGGCGGCAAGAGCAAACGACTCGACCGGGAGCATGCCGAGTTCAAGCGGTATCATCACGAGATGCTCGATCATGTCGATGAACCTCACGCGAAAGCAATGCTGGCGTTCGTAGACGTCTGGTCGCAAGACATGTTCAAGCCGCCGCTGTTTTCCGACGAGATGAAAGACGCATCGTTCGTATTTCGTTTGGGAGACGAATTGCAGCGTCTGCACGATGTGCCCGCGCTTCGCAGCATTTGGAAGAGAAGCCTCTCGGAGACGAGCGCAGACGCTCCCGTGGGAATGTGTCTCGTTTCCGGCACGCTTGGGCCGCTTGAGACAGGGCATCCGGTCATCAAGGGCGTCGATGACGCACAGACGGCCGGTGCTTACCTCGTGTCCGCAAATGCGGACGCCTACACGTCTTATGGTCATCCAACAGACTCGCGAGACGCATCAACCTCGGTTGAAGCGGCCACGCGCTACGGCGCCGCGCTCAACGCCCTGCTCGAACGTGGGACCTCGCGCAACCGCATCAAGGTCGGCGACGCGACGGTGGTGTTCTGGGCCGACGCCTCGCAGTTCGGCGAGGCGGCGGCGGCGCGGGCGGAGGACCTGTTCTTCGAGGCCGCCGACCCTTCCTCCGACGAGGAAAAAGCGACGCAGGAGGACGCGGCGCGCGTCAAGCTGCACGGCGCCTTGAAGGACGTCGCGCAGGGCAGGGCGGTCGCCGCCTTCGCGACCGATCTGCCCAAGGGGCTGCGCTTCCACATTCTCGGCCTCGCCCCCAACGCGGCGCGGCTCGCGGTGCGGCTATGGGCGGTGGACGATTTCTCGGTCTTCGCGGCGCGGCTCGAAAAGCATTTCGCGGCCATCGCGCTCGATCCGCCGCCCTGGGGCGCGCGGGCGCCCTCGGTGCAGCGGCTGCTGGTGCGCACCACCGCCGTGCAGGAGAAATTCGAGAATATCCCCCCGCTGCTCGCCGGCGAGACGCTGCGCGCGATCCTCACCGGCGCGCCTTACCCGCGCACGCTGTTGAGCGCGGCGATCGGGCGTCTGCGGGCTGGCGACGACCCCTCGCGGGGCTGGCATGCGGCGGTCGCCAAGGCGGTCGTCAATCGAACAGAAAAGGAGCACCTGCCCGTGTCGCTCGATCCCGATCATCCCAGCCCCGCCTATCAGCTCGGGCGCCTCTTTCGCGTGCTGGAGGATGCGCAGTACGCGGCGCTCGGCGCCGTCAACGCCACCATCGGCGACCGCTATTACGCCGCCGCGTCCTCGACGCCGGCGCGCGTGTTCGGACCGCTGCTGCGCGGCTTGCGCACCCATGTCGCCGACGCCCGCAAACGCGGCAAGGGGCTGTGGATCGAGCCGCGCATCGCCGAGATCATGGCGCGCCTGCCCGCCGAATTGCCCAAGACCCTGCGGCTTGAGGATCAGGCCCGTTTCGCCGTCGGCTATTACCACGAGCGCGCCGCGCGCTTCGAGAAACACAACGACGCCGAAGACGCTACGCAAGGACACGCGCAATGACCGACAGCCCCGCACTCGCCCGCCGGCATGAATTCGTGCTGTTCTTCGACGTCGACAAGGGCAATCCCAACGGCGATCCCGACGCCGGCAACATGCCGCGCATGGACCCCGAGACCGGCCATGGCCTCGTCAGCGACGTCTCGCTGAAGCGCAAGATCCGCAACTATGTCGAGATGAAGAAGCAGGACGAGAAGCGCTTCCGCATCTACGTCACCGAGGGCGCGGTGCTGAACGAGAAGCATCGCGAGGCTTACAAGGCCGTTCGCCCGAACGATCCGAAAGTCGCGAAGGAGGCGAAGCTGACGTCCAAGGACGACAAGGAGGCGCGGGAAATCCGCGATTTCATGTGCGACAATTTCTTCGACATCCGCGCCTTCGGCGGCGTGCTGTCGACCAAGATCAACGCCGGGCAGGTGCGCGGCCCCGTGCAACTGGCCTTCGCGCGTTCGGTCGAGCCGATCCTGCCTCTCGAAGTCTCGATCACCCGCATGGCGGCCACCAGCGAGGACGAGAAAAAGACGCGCGCCGAAGGCGAGGACGACGAGAAGCGCGGCGACAAGCGCACCATGGGGCGCAAGCACATCGTGCCTTACGGCCTCTACCGCGCGCATGGCTTCGTTTCGGCGCCGCTGGCGGCGCGGCCGAAGGGCACCGGATTCACCGAAGAGGACCTCGATCTCGTCTTCGAGGCGCTGGGCTCGATGTTCGAGCACGACCGCTCCGCCGCGCGCGGCGAGATGGCGACGCGCAAGCTGGTGATCTTCCGCCACGACAGCGCGCTCGGCTCGGCCCATGCGCACGAGTTGTTCGCGCGCGTCAAGGTCAAACGCGTCGTCGCCGGCGAGCCCTCCGAGATCGGCTCGCCGGGCTCGGACAACTGGCCGGTCGCGCGCGCCTTCTGCGATTACGCCATCGAGATCGACAAAAGCGGCCTGCCCGCCGGCGTCGAGATCATCGAGCGCTGACGCGGATGAGCGCGCCGATGCTCGACGCGGCGGATGAGGACGCGCTGATTCCGCTCTCGGCGCTTCAGCATCACCTCTTCTGTCCGCGGCAATGCGCGCTCATCCATGTCGAGGGATTGTGGGCGGAGGACGTCGCCACCGCCGAGGGACGCTTGCTGCACGAACGCGCCGACGCGGGCCATGGCGAGAGCCGTCCGGGTCTGCGCGTCGCGCGCGGCATGACGCTGCGTTCGCGCGCGCTCGGCGTTTTCGGCAAGGCCGACGTGGTCGAGTTTCGCCGCGAGGACGGGCGCGAGACGCCTTACCCGGTCGAATACAAGCGCGGACGGCCCAAGCCCCATCGCGCCGACGAGGTTCAGCTTTGCGCGCAAGCGATGTGCCTCGAAGAGATGTTTGACATCGTGATCCCCGAGGGCGCGCTGTTTTACGGCCAGACGCGCCGACGCAAACCGGTCGTGTTCGACGCCGCGCTGCGCGACCTGACCGCCCGCGTCGCTGCGGACACCCGCGCGATGATCGCCGAAGGCCGCACGCCTGCGCCGATCCTCCAGAAGGGTTGCGCGCGCTGTTCGCTGGCCGATCTCTGCCAACCCGCCCGGCTCGAACGGCCGCCGCGCGTCGCCGACTGGCTGGCGCGGCGGTTGGCGGAGTGACGCGCCATGCGACGGATGCGAAACACGATCTATGTGACCAGCGAGAACGCCTGGCTGCGCAAGGACGGCGAAAATCTCGTCGTCGAGGTCGAAGGCGCCGAGCGCGGCCGCGCGCCGCTGCACATGCTGGAGGGCGTCGTCACCTTCGGCCGACCCGGCGTCTCGGGCGCGTTGATGGCCGCCTGCGCGGAAAGCGGGATCGCGCTCTCGCTGCACGACGCCAACGGCCGCTTTCTTGCCCGCGTCGAGGGCGCGCGCTCGGGCAACGTGCTGCTGCGCCGCGCCCAGTGGCGGCTCGCCGACGACGAGGCGGGGCGCCGCGACATCGTGCGCGGCGTCGTCGCCGCCAAGGCCGCCAATCAGCGCCGCGTCGTCCAGCGCGCCCTGCGCGATCACGGCGAGGCTCTCGACGCCGCGATCCGCGCGCGGCTTGAGGCGACCGAGCGCCGCCTCGCCGACGTCGCCCGGCGCACGCTCGTCGCGCCCTGCGTCGATGCGCTGCGCGGCGTCGAAGGGGAGGCCGGCGCCGCCTATTTCTCGGTGTTCGACGCCATGATCCGCGTCGACGATCCCGCGCTGCGCTTTCGCGGCCGCTCGCGTCGGCCGCCGCTCGACCGCGTCAACGCCCTGCTCTCGTTTCTCTACGCCATGCTGGGCCACGATTGCCGCGCCGCGCTCGAAGCCCACGGCCTCGATCCGCAAGTCGGCTTTCTGCACACGGATCGCCCCGGCCGCGCCGGGCTCGCTCTCGATCTGATGGAGGAGTTGCGACCGGTGCTGGCCGATCGTCTGGCGCTCAGCCTGATCAATCGCCGCCAGCTCGGCGCGAAGGATTTCATCGTCGAGGACGGGGGCGCCGTGCGGCTCACGGACGAGGCGCGCAAGGCCGTTCTCGTCGCCTGGCAGGAGCGCAAACGCGACGAACTGCGCCATCCCTTCCTCGACGAGACGATGCCGCTCGGACTTGTGGCCTACGCGCAGGCGCAGTTGCTCGCGCGCCGCCTGCGCGGCGATCTCGACGGCTATCCCGGCTTCATCTGGAAGTGAGCCGCCATGCTCATGCTCATCACCTACGACGTGAGCACCCAGACGCCGGCGGGCCGCCGGCGTCTGCGCCGCGTCGCCCGCGCCTGCCTCGATTACGGGCAGCGCGTGCAACAGTCGGTGTTCGAATGCGAGGTCGAGCCGGCCGCGTGGACGGCGCTGCGGGCGCGGCTGATCGGCGAGATCGACGCAAGCTGCGACAGCCTGCGCTTCTATCGCCTCGGCGCGGAGGGGCGGCGGCGCGTCGAGCATGTCGGCGCCAAGCCCGCCCTCGATCTCGACGGCCCGCTGCTTTTTTGACGCGCGGCGCGCCATGCCGGATCGCGCGGCGTGCGCGAACCCGAAGCGGCCACGACGTCGCCGGCGCCTTCGCGCAAAGCCTAACGCGTTGAGACGCAAGCCACTTTAGAGCAAACAGCGGACGCTGCCGCCATCCGTTGCGCATTCCGAAGGGAGGCTCGCGCGACACTCCCGATTCCGCCGCCCTTTTCCACGTGTTACAATCACGCCGTCGCCCCTCACGCAGGGGCGTGGATCGAAACCGGAGGCGGAAACGTACGGGCGCGCGTCGATCGCGTCGCCCCTCACGCAGGGGCGTGGATCGAAACGCGGCTATCAGCGTGAGGCGATCGACGCCATCCACGTCGCCCCTCACGCAGGGGCGTGGATCGAAACACCGGCGATTGCATCCGCACGCACATCGCGGAAGGGTCGCCCCTCACGCAGGGGCGTGGATCGAAACCTTGCACGCGATCTGCGCAAAGCAGCGTCCGCCGGTCGCCCCTCACGCAGGGGCGTGGATCGAAACTTCCCCATCCCTCTCCTTCGCTGCGCCTGCGCGCGTCGCCCCTCACGCAGGGGCGTGGATCGAAACAAGGCGGATCGCGACGGCGTGACGGTCGCGCCCGGTCGCCCCTCACGCAGGGGCGTGGATCGAAACCTCGCGCAGCGGCAGGCGGCGAAGGACGGCGAGAGGTCGCCCCTCACGCAGGGGCGTGGATCGAAACCTGTCCCGGCGGGGCAGTTCCTCGCGCAGCGGCAGTCGCCCCTCACGCAGGGGCGTGGATCGAAACATCGGCGTGCGCATGTGGAACGCGCTCGGCGATGTCGCCCCTCACGCAGGGGCGTGGATCGAAACTCGATGGCGAGCGCGCTCGGCGACACGCTCCAGGTCGCCCCTCACGCAGGGGCGTGGATCGAAACGTCATCGCCATCCTGCGAACCACGCTGCAAATGGCGTCGCCCCTCACGCAGGGGCGTGGATCGAAACACCCCATCAATCCAGATCGAACCATCAGGCAGCCGGGTCGCCCCTCACGCAGGGGCGTGGATCGAAACGGCTTGGCGCGGCCATTGCGAACGGCGCGCGCTTGTCGCCCCTCACGCAGGGGCGTGGATCGAAACAGGGCGCCGGTGGCGAGCGCGGCTTCGAGCGCCGGTCGCCCCTCACGCAGGGGCGTGGATCGAAACGTGGCGCGCGGGCTAAAGCCATTGAAGGCGGGGAGTCGCCCCTCACGCAGGGGCGTGGATCGAAACGACAATGCGATGAGCATGGTGCGTCGCGCGATGAGTCGCCCCTCACGCAGGGGCGTGGATCGAAACCTCGTAGCCCTTGAGGAGCGACTTGCGGGCCACGTCGCCCCTCACGCAGGGGCGTGGATCGAAACTGCAAGCTGGAGCCACGCCTCTGGTTGCGGAAGGTCGCCCCTCACGCAGGGGCGTGGATCGAAACGTGCAGCCATGCGAGACGACGGAACAGCCGGTGGTCGCCCCTCACGCAGGGGCGTGGATCGAAACTCGATCCAGGCGGTGAATTCCTCCGTCACCGGGGTCGCCCCTCACGCAGGGGCGTGGATCGAAACCGCCGCTTCGGCGGCCTCGGGCGCGGACCGCGGGGGTCGCCCCTCACGCAGGGGCGTGGATCGAAACTGCGAGTTCAGCGATCGCAAGGCGTCGATACCCGGTCGCCCCTCACGCAGGGGCGTGGATCGAAACGTGGCGCGCGGGCTAAAGCCATTGAAGGCGGGGACGTCGCCCCTCACGCAGGGGCGTGGATCGAAACTCGAGCGAATGCAAGCGCGACTGGTCGAGCGCCTGTCGCCCCTCACGCAGGGGCGTGGATCGAAACGACCAGATAGGGAGCACCGGACCTAGACCACAATGTCGCCCCTCACGCAGGGGCGTGGATCGAAACGCGGAGGCGCTGCACCTCCTCGGGCGTCAGGCGGAGGTCGCCCCTCACGCAGGGGCGTGGATCGAAACGTGGCGCGCGCCGGCCTCCGGGATGTGCTTCAGGTCGCCCCTCACGCAGGGGCGTGGATCGAAACGTGATATGGATGCGAAATCAACCCCGCCTTGGCGGTCGCCCCTCACGCAGGGGCGTGGATCGAAACGCCGAAGGGCGGCTCGCGCTGCTCGGCGCGAAGCCGTCGCCCCTCACGCAGGGGCGTGGATCGAAACATCCACCCCCCCTCCCTCGGGCGGCTGGCGCTCGTCGCCCCTCACGCAGGGGCGTGGATCGAAACGTGGTGCTGGGGGCGCCTCGCGCGGGCCATGCGCGTCGCCCCTCACGCAGGGGCGTGGATCGAAACGTGAGCCCCCCGCCCGGCGCCCGGCCCCCTGCCCGTCGCCCCTCACGCAGGGGCGTGGATCGAAACTCCGGCGTCTCCGGCGCCGTCCGCCCCCCAGCCTGTCGCCCCTCACGCAGGGGCGTGGATCGAAACTCCTCCGCCATCTCGACCTCGATCTCCTCGGGAGTCGCCCCTCACGCAGGGGCGTGGATCGAAACCGGATGCTGGCCGGGCGGCTGGCGTTCGACCGCCGTCGCCCCTCACGCAGGGGCGTGGATCGAAACGACGCGAGGGCGGGGGAGAGCGGCGCGTTCATCAGTCGCCCCTCACGCAGGGGCGTGGATCGAAACTCGCCGCCGGTCAGCCGCTTGATCAGATCCTCGTGGTCGCCCCTCACGCAGGGGCGTGGATCGAAACAGGGGCCATGTACCGACAGGCCAGAGCTTGACGCGTCGCCCCTCACGCAGGGGCGTGGATCGAAACGCTGGCATTGCTGGCGGGCGAGGCGGCTCGACGGTCGCCCCTCACGCAGGGGCGTGGATCGAAACCAGACCAGATCGGCCTCGCCGGTCAGGTCGGACGGGTCGCCCCTCACGCAGGGGCGTGGATCGAAACGATCCCGATCCCGTCGCGGCCCAGCCTGATCGCGGTCGCCCCTCACGCAGGGGCGTGGATCGAAACGACGCGCGACCCGATCTGCGGCGCGGGCCGGGCGGTCGCCCCTCACGCAGGGGCGTGGATCGAAACGAGAAGCGGTACGGGATAAACTGGCTGAGCCTGGCGTCGCCCCTCACGCAGGGGCGTGGATCGAAACAGGCTCACGGTGATCTCGGCGTCGGCCGAGGTCGTCGCCCCTCACGCAGGGGCGTGGATCGAAACGCCAGACGCAAAACGGCCCTCGATGGTGCTGCAGTCGCCCCTCACGCAGGGGCGTGGATCGAAACGGCCGCCGCCGCGCCGGCAACGCCCTCGACGCCCGTCGCCCCTCACGCAGGGGCGTGGATCGAAACGTCGGCGATCCCCGCCTGCCGAAGCTGCCGCCAAGGTCGCCCCTCACGCAGGGGCGTGGATCGAAACGCCTTAATATCGACGTGTTGATATTGAGGTATAGGTCGCCCCTCACGCAGGGGCGTGGATCGAAACAACGACGAGGGCACTGCCCCCGAAAAATCTCCGGGTCGCCCCTCACGCAGGGGCGTGGATCGAAACCGGCCCGCCAGCGCCGGCGCTGGCGAACGATAACGTCGCCCCTCACGCAGGGGCGTGGATCGAAACGGGTCGCCGTCGTGCCGCGCGCGGGCGTTCCGGGTCGCCCCTCACGCAGGGGCGTGGATCGAAACCAGAATCTCTGATCGGATCGAGCAAAAGCGCGAGTCGCCCCTCACGCAGGGGCGTGGATCGAAACGTGCCGTCCTTGCATTGCTCGGAATAGGACAGGCGGTCGCCCCTCACGCAGGGGCGTGGATCGAAACAAACTCGATCGCCAACGGGATCGACGTGACCATAGTCGCCCCTCACGCAGGGGCGTGGATCGAAACGGACGAGGCGGCGATGCGTCAGGTCGACGCCGCCGGTCGCCCCTCACGCAGGGGCGTGGATCGAAACGAGGTCGACGACAACGCGCCCGTTGAAGACATCGAGTCGCCCCTCACGCAGGGGCGTGGATCGAAACGCCCAAGCGTAACCGCCCTCCCCAGATGATCCCCGTCGCCCCTCACGCAGGGGCGTGGATCGAAACCGCTTGTCGAAGACGCGTCCGCGCGACGCGGCGGGGTCGCCCCTCACGCAGGGGCGTGGATCGAAACAGCGGGACGCCGAGAACCAGACAGCCGACGACGCGTCGCCCCTCACGCAGGGGCGTGGATCGAAACACGACATAGCGGATGACCGAGCAGTCATGCTCAAGTCGCCCCTCACGCAGGGGCGTGGATCGAAACTACGAGGGGCTGCGCGCGGCATGAGCGACACGTCGTCGCCCCTCACGCAGGGGCGTGGATCGAAACGGCGGCGATCTGGCCGGCGGAGAACCCGGCGGCGGTCGCCCCTCACGCAGGGGCGTGGATCGAAACTTTTATGTCGGCGAGAACGGCATCTGTTTCCAGGGTCGCCCCTCACGCAGGGGCGTGGATCGAAACGTCGTGGTCGCCATGGACACCTATGAGCAGGCCGGTCGCCCCTCACGCAGGGGCGTGGATCGAAACAAGCTCTACCGCCACGCCATCGTCGCCGAGCGCGGTCGCCCCTCACGCAGGGGCGTGGATCGAAACTACGCCGCTTATCCCGACGCCGCCGACAGCCTCGTCGCCCCTCACGCAGGGGCGTGGATCGAAACATAGCAAGCCTCGCTGAACGATGAGCCTGACGGCGTCGCCCCTCACGCAGGGGCGTGGATCGAAACTCGTCGTTGCTCTTTCGATCCCGCTTGCCGGCTGGTCGCCCCTCACGCAGGGGCGTGGATCGAAACCTCTGTTGGCGGCATGGCCGCATGTTGCCGCGCGTCGCCCCTCACGCAGGGGCGTGGATCGAAACCTCATCGAACATCGAAAACCGAAATGACCGCTCTCGTCGCCCCTCACGCAGGGGCGTGGATCGAAACTACGTCGCGAACGGGAAAATCCCGACGCCGCAAGTCGCCCCTCACGCAGGGGCGTGGATCGAAACGGCCTGGCCGACGAGCGCGGCGAGGGCCTCACGCGTCGCCCCTCACGCAGGGGCGTGGATCGAAACTTCGCGGGGCGGGACGCAGGAGACGGAGTGCATCGTCGCCCCTCACGCAGGGGCGTGGATCGAAACGGCGGGCGTCTCGCCGCCGAGCAGGTGCGCGGCGTGTCGCCCCTCACGCAGGGGCGTGGATCGAAACAGCATCCCGCCGATCATCGCGGCGAGCATGATGGTCGCCCCTCACGCAGGGGCGTGGATCGAAACCGGGGAATGATCCCGGACTTGGCGCCTTCGATCGGTCGCCCCTCACGCAGGGGCGTGGATCGAAACGAGGCCGCGTTAGCCGCCGTGTTCGGGATCGGCGGGTCGCCCCTCACGCAGGGGCGTGGATCGAAACGGATCTCTGCCGACTGCCGCCCCGGCGACCTCCGGTCGCCCCTCACGCAGGGGCGTGGATCGAAACAGGACTGTGAATTTTATAATGGCAAGACGGATACCGTCGCCCCTCACGCAGGGGCGTGGATCGAAACAGGTCGCGAAACGCGTTCGACCCGACGAACAGCACAGTCGCCCCTCACGCAGGGGCGTGGATCGAAACCGCCTCGTGCGCGACAGCGGCGATCAGGCGCCGCGTCGCCCCTCACGCAGGGGCGTGGATCGAAACCGGTTCGACCGCGCCAAGAACACCGCCGACGAGAGTCGCCCCTCACGCAGGGGCGTGGATCGAAACGACATGCGCGCGCCCTTGCCGCTCGTCGCCGGCGGTCGCCCCTCACGCAGGGGCGTGGATCGAAACGACGCGATCTCGATTTGGGAGCCACGCGTCGTCGGTCGCCCCTCACGCAGGGGCGTGGATCGAAACTCCGCCGGTCGCGACGGATGGATCGAACGTCGTTGTCGCCCCTCACGCAGGGGCGTGGATCGAAACTTCACCTTGAATCTGGCATTGGCGGTGGCGCGAGTCGCCCCTCACGCAGGGGCGTGGATCGAAACGTGGTGGAGACGGGGCGCGCGCTTTATCCCGCTCGTCGCCCCTCACGCAGGGGCGTGGATCGAAACGTTCTGCCGAGCGGGCGTGTCGACTCTTCGACGTGTCGCCCCTCACGCAGGGGCGTGGATCGAAACAAGCCAGCGTCGTCGATCTGCTGAAGGTCGCGGCGGTCGCCCCTCACGCAGGGGCGTGGATCGAAACACGGATGCCGACCATGTCCAACGTCATCGACAAAGTCGCCCCTCACGCAGGGGCGTGGATCGAAACGCGAGCAGGGCGCGGATTTTGTCGATGACGTTGGACGTCGCCCCTCACGCAGGGGCGTGGATCGAAACACGTCACCGCGATCAAGGACGGCGTCCAGCGCAAGTCGCCCCTCACGCAGGGGCGTGGATCGAAACGGGCTGGATCACGGCATCATCACCGACGCCGCCGGTCGCCCCTCACGCAGGGGCGTGGATCGAAACAAGCTCTACCGCCACGCCATCCTCGCCGAGCGCGGTCGCCCCTCACGCAGGGGCGTGGATCGAAACGTCTCCTGGGCTTTGCGTCCGGTCGTTGCGAGCGAGTCGCCCCTCACGCAGGGGCGTGGATCGAAACACGTCGTTGTCGTCGCCCATGTCCTGAAGAGGCGGTCGCCCCTCACGCAGGGGCGTGGATCGAAACCCGCCTGACGCACCTGCCGCCACGTGTCGTGGGAGTCGCCCCTCACGCAGGGGCGTGGATCGAAACAGGCGGCGACCAAGGCGCGGTGACGCCGACGCCGGTCGCCCCTCACGCAGGGGCGTGGATCGAAACTCGAGCCAATCCTGCTGCGAATCGGCTCCCGTCGTCGCCCCTCACGCAGGGGCGTGGATCGAAACAACAGCCCGCGCGCGCGCCAGCGCGTCGAGATCGCGTCGCCCCTCACGCAGGGGCGTGGATCGAAACATGCGTTC
>ERZ1645187.3515-NODE-3515-length-13123-cov-19.759718_pt1 | contig 13123 bp, 5 predicted proteins | sample MGYA00575352_ERZ1645187 | MGnify/ENA primary metagenome ERZ1645187 (study PRJEB40837, sample SAMN11349314) | freshwater sediment metagenome | isolation source: river sediment | host: Sediment | place: India: Wazaribad , New Delhi | collected 2017-02-21 ...
AATTTTATAATTTTTAGGGCAATTTGTATGTTAATTCAGCTGAAAATTGCCTTTCTTTTTTTTATTTTTTATCGAAAATTTTTTCCGAAAACTTTTACCCTGCCTGAAATGTTTTATCAAAAAACCGGAAGAAGAGCCGATTTTTACATGTCAAATGCAAAATTCCGGTTTTTTTTGATGGTATAATTTCACTTTTTTTAACACTCTAAATTTTTTTTAAATGAAACATGTTATTACTTCCGAATGGAAAGGCAATCTCACTTTTGAATCCACAATAGACGAACACAAAATCATAAATGACGCACCGCTGGCAGCCGGAGGCGATAATCTCGGTACGAGTCCCAAAAAATTGCTGCTTGTGGCGCTGGCCGGCTGTACGGGGATGGATGTGGTCTCCATTCTAAAAAAAATGCGTGTGAATATCGCGAAATGTAACATCAGCGTGGAAGCCGATATGCGCGATGAGCATCCGAAATACTACGAAAGAATGCACGTAGTGTATGAATTTACCGGTAAAGACCTGCCGATGGAAAAGCTGGAAAAGGCAGTGAAAATGTCGGAAGAAACCTACTGCGGTGTGGAAGCTCTATTCAGAAAAGCGATAGAAGTAACTTCAGAAATACGGGTAAAAGAGGGCTGAAAAACGTTTGCCGGACAATACAATAATAAAGGAGCAGGGATTGAAATCGCTGCTCCTTTATTATTGTAATCAGGTGAAAACTCGAACCTAATAATTTACCCGTTTTTTTGTTTCACTTTGTCAAATCTTATCCAACCCGCACTATTTTTCCTGTTCCGGCGTATTTTACAGGTTCAGTGGTGTTGCCGTAGCCGTTTTTCCCGAACTCCACCCCAAGACACACCAGCATGGTCACATCATCGGTTATCGGCATCAGTTTCAGGGGACAGTACAGCCGGATGGTAACGCCCGGCTGCGTACCCATGGCAGGCATTCAGTTGCTTTGGTATACTCCACGTACATTGTCATTGTGCAGGTATTCCGAACGTACGTATTGCTTTTCGGTCTATGAGTAAGTCATATCACACACTCCACCCAGGCAGGCAACAATTGTGAAGGATGGCAGACTTCGGAAGTTGTACAGGTATAAATCCGTATTGATTGCAGGGATTTCAATCGTTGCCACTCCCGCTTCGGTAACCTGACGGATTTAATAAAAACAAAGCCGGTTATGCATACACCTGCTCCATTAGAACTGTTGTCTGTATATTCTTCGTCAGAACAGAATGAAACAATTGCTTTTGCGAAATAATGAAAAATATGATTTTATCGCCGTTAAGGTAAAGCGAAATGCGTGATATGCCGATAATTGAAACGTGGTACAGGCAAAAGTATTTCCAGATAATTTTGTCGAGTAAAAAATATTAAGTTTCTTCGCTACACTCAGGATGACTGTGATTTATAGAGATTTTTGAACTCCACTCCAAAAGATAGAATAATGACTGTCATTTCAAAGTGAGAAATATAATACAATTCAAGAAATCAGAATTTTATCGGGCAATAGTGATTTTCAAATAAAATTCAATATCAATTTACACGAATAAAAAACAACAAAAAAAGTCAGTTCAGGTCTATCTGAACTGACTTTTTTTTGTTGTAGAATACTATATCATTAGGTCGGTAAACGCGTAAGTTCGTCCATCGAAAAGTCCTTGATCACTAAGCTTAAGCTTTGGAATTACAAGCAACGACATAAAGGCAACGGTCATAAAAGGGGCTTTCAGCTGCGATCCCATTTGTTTAACCGCGGCATCAAGTTCTTCATATTTTTGGGCAATCACATCACCCTCTTCGGCCGACATTAAACCACCAACAGGCAAAGGTAGTAGCAAAACGTTGTCTTTGTTACAAGCCAGAATACCACCGGTACTGGCTATGATATGATTGATTGCCGATACGATTTCTTCGTCGGAGGTGCCTACAGCCACTATATTATGGCTGTCGTGCGAAACAGTGGAAGCAAGAGCTCCCTCTTTAAGTCCGATGTTTTTAATAAATCCTATAGCAGGTTTCATGTCCTGATAACGATTGTAAACCACTAATTTAAGTATGTCGTTTGTAGTGTCCGAAATAACATTGTCGTTGTCGATTTTAGGAACTACCAATTCGCTGTGTGTAAACAGCTGTCCATCGTCCACCACAATTACTTTTAGTTGATCGCCCGAAGGTTGGACGCGAAGTTGTTCGGGCTGTAGTGGTGTGGCTTTAAAGTTATTGATCAGTTTATTAGGAATATAACGTGGAAAAAGTACCGCGTTGTTTTCAGCAACTTTCAAACCGCGAATATAAGTTTGTTGCACGTCAAAATCCGTCAGATTATTAACCACCAGAAAATCAGCATCGTCGCCTTGCTGAAGCAATCCTACATCGAGTTTGTAATGTCGAACCGGATTGAGTGAGCATATGCGCAGGACTTCCAGTGCGTCGTATCCGGCAGCTACAGCCCGGCGGGCAAGGGTGTTTATGTGTCCGTTTTTAATTAAATCATCAGGGTGCTTATCGTCGGAACAGAACATGATTTCGTCGCTGTACTTTTCGAGCAGAGGTAGTAAGTCGTCGAAGTTCTTGGCAGCGCTACCTTCGCGGATCAGTACTTTCATGCCAAAGGCGATTTTAGCTTCAGCTTCGGCAATTGTCATGCATTCGTGATCGGTTGTGATACCAGCCGAAGCATAAGCTATCAGGCCTTCGCCGGTAAGCTCAGGTGCATGTCCATCGATGGGTTTGAGATGTTTGTGGGCAGCCCGGAGTTTTAAATGTACCTGTTCGTCTTGTTCGATAACTCCCGGATAGTTCATCATTTCGGCAAGGAAGTAAATGTCGTCGCGTTCGAGCAACTTACTCACTGCTTCGGCATCGAGGATGGCTCCGGAAGAATCGAAAGGTGTAGCAGGCACGCACGAAGGAGCACCAAAGTAGTATTTGAGTGGCGATTTTTTGCCATTTTCTATCATGTAATTTACACCGGGTATACCACATACATTGGCTATTTCGTGTGGATCGCAAACACAGGCGACGGTGCCACATGGCAAACTGTAGCGTGCAAACTCCGATGGCAACATCATGGAGCTTTCGATGTGGATGTGTGCATCCACAAAACCGGGAATAATGTACTGGTCGGGCACAGCATCTGAGGCTTCAAAGTTTACAATTTTTCCTCCATCGATGTATAGAGTTCCTTTTCTTATTTGCCGCGCTACTACATCTACTACGTGTCCTGCTATTGTATTCATTTTTCAGGTTTTATAAAGTTTTTTTAATTGTTTTTATTCTTAAATGTTTGTATATAAGGATAAAAATAAGGTTTTTGTTCAGAAAGATTAGTAAATAAAAAAACTCCTGCTTATCTTCAATCTACCTGGATGTCGCTTGTTTCAAATACAAGTTTAGAAAACCGGAAAGGATTTATTTTATCTCATTTTAGCTTTCACTTTCAAAATAATTGATTATTATTGCAACATGTTTCATGATGATACAAAATGAAAATAAAACCGGGTATGAATTCAATCAGGCTGACGGTGTTAATCGCTGCACTGCTGTTTGCTGCAGTATCAACAAATGTACACGGGCAGGACTCCCTTCAGGTTCTTCCCATCGTTGAAGATACGCTGCGACTGCCCTTGCAGGAACTCACCGACTCAAACAAACATTTTAATCAACAATTCAATTTTGAGAATCGTTCTTTCGGTAATAAATTTTTGCGTGGTACGGGTTATTCATTTCTCTTCAGTTTGTCTATCGGGATGTATCTGGTTGTAGCTCCTCCTGAAATTACCCAATGGTACGCGGAGAATAAATTCAAGTTACCCGTCTTGCAGAAACAGTATCGAAAAACGTTTACCACACCTCCTGTCATCGATCATGATTTGTGGGTGGTCAATTACATCGGACATCCCTATCAGGGCTCATATTACTACAATACCATCCGATCGCAGGGCGGCACGTTGTTGCAATCTTCATTGCATAACTTGTTTCAGTCACTGTTTTGGGAGTATGTTTGGGAAGGCGGTGTAGAGCAGCCAAGCATTCAGGATATAATAGTGACACCCATTGCGGGCTCTTTGGTGGGGGAGCTCACCCACAAAGCGACATTGTCCATGCGTAAAAACGGGTTCAGATGGTATGAAAAAGTGGCTGTGTGTCTTATCAATCCGGCTTATGTCCTCAATAACGGATTCAGTCTTACAAAACGAAGAAAATAAGATTCCCAAAGAATGACTTCGACCAATTCACCCTATAATTAACGGTTCAACTATTAGGGGAGAAGTATCTCAGAAAATGTTTTTTCAATCAATAAAAAAAATGGCAGATTTACGCTGAAAATGTTTTCTGTTTGCTGTTCTTTTCAATTCACTGATTACTAAACGTATTTTTGGAAATCATTCTCCGCTTGCTTGCTCTCAGCCTTCAACTGATTGTATTGCGCTGTATTACTCGCTTCTCATGCACATTGTGTCGTCTTTTTAGGCATAAATTGTACTATTTCTCTTAATTAATCGTTATACTTTCCGAATGCAACCAAATGATTTTGCGGTTGTAAATTCCGTTTTCATAAATGAAATAAACTCAAATTTGTTAGAACAATGATTGACTATATAAAGGGAGCTGTAACCGAACTCACCCCCACCGGTGTTGTGCTCGAAACGGCAGGTGTAGGTTATTATCTCAACATTACACTCACAACATACAGCGCACTTAACGGCAGGGAAGATGCTCAGCTTTTTGTCTACGAGGCCATTCGCGAAGACGCACACCTCCTGTTCGGATTTATGAACCGTGCCGAAAGACAACTTTTCCTGCTGCTCATATCCGTTTCGGGTATTGGCGCCAATACAGCCAGGGTGATTATGTCGTCGTACAGTGCATCTGAAATCCAGCAGATGATAGCCGGAGGTGATGTAGTATCGCTGAATGCCATCAAAGGAATCGGTACCAAAACCGCCCAGCGCATTATTGTAGACCTGAAGGATAAAATTCTGAAAACAGGAATTGCCGAAGAATCAGGACTGAAGGGAACCATGCACGATCCGAAAACGAATTCAGTAAGAGAAGAAACGCTCGCCGCACTTGCCATGCTTGGCTTTGCAGCTGCCGCCTCGCAGAAAGTGGTGGATAAGATTATGGCTGAAAATCCGACGATGAAAGTGGAACAGGTAATAAAGCAGGCATTGAAAATGCTGTAACCGGACAGAATAAAAAACGATTAGCAGAGTTGCAGCCGACATAAGGTGCGGTAACAGATAACGATATGATTTTAAGGAAAAAAATAATTTCTTTCATCATCTTCTTTCTAATTTTGGTTGGTACTGCTTACGGCTTTGTAAGTGCTACCCGACACTTCACGTCCGCCACTGCAGCAGAACTGCAGCAGCCGCAACCACGTAAAACCACTCCTGCAGCTGTAAAAGATTCCGCCACCCGATTTCCGGTGAGCAACCAGGCCATCGAAACCTACGAAGACCTCAGCAAGGTTTACCCCATGGATCTCCGGAATCCCGAAAACATCAAAACAGAAATAGAGTACGATGTAAATACCGGAAACTATGTCATTCGCACCAAAGCAGGCGAACTCGAAATATCTACTCCCATGACCCTCAGTCCCGAAGAGTACAACAGGTATTCACTCCGTAAAAGCATGCTCGAGTTTTACAGAGACCGCAACGTGAAGGGTGTGGAAAGCAACGAAGATAAATTCTCAGCGACCGATATGAAATTCAGCCTCGGGCCTGCCGATAAAATTTTTGGACCGGGTGGTGTGCAGATCAAAACACAGGGATCGGCAGAACTCATTTTCGGTTTCAAAAGTAATTTTATCAACAATCCTGTTCTTCCGCAGCGTGCACGCCGCTCCAACGTACCGAACTTCGATCAGAAAATTCAGATGAACGTAACCGGATCGGTGGGCGATAAAATCAATTTCGGACTGAATTACAACACCGAAGCCTCTTTTGACTTCGACCAAAAGTTGGCTAAACTGGCGTTCAAGGGCAAGGAAGATGATATAATCCAGAATATCGAAGCCGGAAATGTGAGCATGCAGCTCAACGGTTCGCTCATTACCGGAAGCACAGCGCTTTTCGGTATCAAAACCGATCTGCAGTTTGGCAAGTTGCGCGTTTCGGCGCTCGCCTCCCAGCAGGAGTCCGAATCGCAGACCGTAAGTTCCAAAGGAGGCGCACAGACCATCCCTTTCGAAGTCAAAATTGACCAGTACGACGATAACCGCCACTTTTTTCTCGGTCATGTTTTCCGCGATAATTATGAGCAGTCCATGAGTAAACTGCCGTTTATTTCATCCGGCATCACTGTCAATCGTGTGGAAGTGTGGATAACCAACAAGCGCGGAAATTTCAACGAAGCCCGCAACATCATCGGTTTCATGGACCTGGCCGAACCGCGTGTCATTGATAATTCAATTTGGAAAAACAATTCGGGTGCCGCCGTGCTTGCCAACGGCTCAAACTCGTTGTACAGCGAAATGAACGCCCTGCCCAACGTGCGCGATATCCAGCAGACCAATGCCGTTTTGTCGGCAACCTACCCACCGGCTTCCACAGGCATCAACGGCGGCGAAGACTACGAAAAAATTGAGAATGCCCGCCGGCTCGATCCATCGGAATATACGGTCAACAATGCGCTGGGTTTTATCTCGCTCCGTTCAGCCCTCAATCTCGATGAGGTGCTCGCAGTGGCCTACGAATACACCTACCAGGGGCAGATTTATCAGGTGGGTGAATTCTCCACCGACAACGTGAAAGCACCGCAAGCGTTGATTCTTAAATTGTTGAAAAGCACCACACAGTCGCCTCAGCTGGCTTCATGGGACCTGATGATGAAGAATATTTACTCCATCGGAGCCATGCAGATGCAGCCGGAAGATTTCAGAATGAATATCATGTACCGCAATGATTCTATCGGCACCGAATTACAGTATTTTCCCGAAGGAAACATTGCCAGCCAGCTTTTGCTGCGGGTGATGAACCTGGACAGGCTGGATGTGAAGAATACCGTCAACCCCGACGGGCTCTTTGATTATGTGGAAGGATACACGGCGCTCTCTTCGTCCGGAAGAATCATTTTTCCGGTACTCGAACCTTTCGGGAGCCACCTGCGCGCCAAAATAGGCAACGATGCCATAGCTGATAAATACGTGTATCAGGAGTTGTACGACTCCACGCTGGTAGTGGCTCAGGAATTCAGCGAAAAAAACAAATTCTCGCTGGTAGGGAGGTACAAAGGCTCTGCTTCCGGTTCGGAAATCCGCCTGAATGCCATGAATGTACCGCGAGGATCGGTGGTGGTGACTGCCGGAGGTAAAACGCTTGTAGAAAATGTGGACTACACGGTGGATTACATGATGGGAACTGTCACCATACTCAATCAGTCCATCATCGAATCCAATACAAATGTAAATGTGAAGTTGGAAAATCAGTCGATGTTCAGCATGCAGCGCAAATCGCTGCTGGGAACACACCTGGAGTATCAGTTCAGCAAGGATTTCAGCCTCGGGGGTACGCTGATGCACCTCTCCGAAATGCCGCTGACTAAAAAGGTGAACACCGGAAGTGAACCCATCAAAAATACGATTTGGGGACTCAACACCTCCTGGAGACGTGAATCGCAATGGATAACCAACGTGCTGGATAAATTTCCTTTCGTGAACGCTACACAACCTTCGTCCATTGCCTTCAATGCCGAATATGCTCAGCTTATTCCCGGACACTCCAAAGTGATTAGCGAAATGGGGCTGGCCTATCTCGATGATTTTGAATCGACAAAAACGAACATAGATATTCATTACCCGTATAACTGGTACCTGGCCAGTACGCCGGGAATGTTTGATGAATCAAAACTAAGCAATAACACAGATTACGGTAAAAACCGTGCTTTGCTCGCATGGTATGCCGTGGACAGGATTCTGAACAGCGAAGCGCGTACCACACCGCCCAACCTGCGGGGCAATCTCGAATCGCAATCAAACCATTATACCCGTCAGGTGCGCGAAACCGAACTTTTTCCCAATCGCGACATTGATCCGACGGGAACTTCGCTGATGACACTGCTCAACCTGTCCTATTACCCCGAAGAACGCGGACCTTACAACCTGGACATAGCAGGTGTTAATCCGGCAACCGGAAAGCTGCTGAACCCGAAGGATCGGTGGGGAGGAATTATGCGGAAGATCGAAACGTCGGACTTCGAAACCGCCAACATCGAATACATCGAATTCTGGATGATGGACCCGTTTGTTTATGGAACTCAGAATAATAACGGCGGTGACCTTTACTTCAACCTGGGCGATATCAGCGAGGATATCCTGAAGGATGGTAAAAAAGCGTTCGAACACGGACTGCCCATCGACAATACGAATCAGAATTTCGAAACTACCGTTTGGGGACGCATTCCGCTTACTCAGTCCACCGTTATTGCCTTTGACAATACGGCCGGTGCACGCGAAAAACAGGATGTAGGGCTCAACGGGCTTTCCACGCAGGATGAGTTCACTTTCCCGACTTATAAAACCTATGTGGAAAATCTCACAGCTCATCTGGATCCCGCAGTGGTGACCCGGATGCAAAACGACCCGCATTCGCCCATCAACGATCCTTCGGGCGACAACTATCATTTCTACCTGGGCAAAGATTATGACGAACGGAACCTGAGCATCCTCGAACGGTACAAGTATTACAACGGAACCGAAAGAAATTCTCCCGATGCTGCCGAAACCGGAACCGAATACAGCACTTCGGCAACACTTGCGCCGGATATTGAGGATATAAATTCGGATAATACCCTGAATGAGTACGAAAAATATTTCCAGTACAAGGTGCAGCTTCGTCCGGACAACATGATGGTAGGTACTAATTTCATCACCGATCTGGTGGAAGCAAGCGTAACGCTGAAAAACGGAAAAACGGAAAATGTGAAATGGTATCAGTTCAAGATACCCATTCGGGAATATACCGACAAAGTGGGCAGTATCCGCAATTTCAAATCCATTCGGTTTATACGTATGTTCCTTTCGGGATTCGAAAAAGAGGCACATCTCCGTTTCGCCTCCCTGGATCTGGTGCGCGGTGAATGGAAAACCTACACCAAACCGCTTGCTGTGTCGGCTGCTGCCTCTAATGCCCGCCTGGATGTACTGGCGGTAAACATTGAAGAAAACGGGCGTAAAACACCGGTTAATTACATACTCCCTCCCGGAATTACCCGTGAGACCGACCCGAGCCAGCCTCAGCTCCTGCAGCAAAATGAGCAGGCCATGGTGCTTCGGGTATCCGCACTCGGACCGGACGATGCACGTGCCGTTTACAAAAAAACCTCCAACGACATGCGCCAGTACAAGCGATTCCAGATGTTTGTACACGCTGAAGCCATGAAGGCAGCTCCCGATCTGAATGACGACGATCTGGCCGTGTTTGTGAGAATGGGGTCGGACATGGTGAATAATTACTATGAGTACGAAATACCGCTTCGACTCACACCTGAAGGCACTTACACCAGCAATAAACTGGGAGACAGACAAACGGTATGGTATCCGGAAAATATGTTTGATTTTCCGTTCACTGTGCTCACCGACACCAAACTTCAGCGTAACCGCGAACGGGGCGGATCGGTTTCAAATGCGCTTCCTTTCAGTGTTTTCGACGAAAAAAATCCGAAAAACCGGATTACCGTCATGGGTAACCCTTCCATTTCGGAGGTGGAAAATATCATGATCGGGGTTCGCAATAAAAGCGGGGCGGTAAAATCGGGTGAAATATGGGTGAATGAAATGAGGATGTCCGAATTTGAAGAAGACGGTGGCTGGGCAGCACTGGGCAATCTGGCCGTCAACTTGTCGGATCTCGGTTCGCTGAATGTGGCCGGAAGAATGGAAACAGCTGGCTTTGGTGGAATAGAAAGCAATGTGACCAACAGAAACATGGAAGATCATTATTCCGTCAATCTCTCGGCATCACTCGATCTGGGTCGTTTTCTGCCCGAACAGGTCAAGCTCCAGATTCCGGCTTACTACACCTATACTACCGAATCAAGTTCGCCCAAATACAATCCGCTGGACGAAGACATCCTGCTGAAAGATGCAATCGGTAACCTGGAATCGCAAAACCTCAAAGACTCGCTGAAAGCGCTCACCCAGTCGGTGATACGAACCAGAAGTTTCAATATAACGAATGCAAAAGTCAACATCAGGAGTAAAAAACCAATGTTCTACGACCCTGCAAACGTGACTGTAAGCTACTCGACCAACGAAACGAACGAACACACGCCCGAAATACAGCAAAACCTGACCAAACAGCAGCGGGCTGCCATCAACTACACCTACAGTTTCAATATGAAGCCGTGGAAACCTTTTGAAAAAACGAAAACACTGGCCAAGCCGGCATTTAAGCTGATCAAAGACTTTAACCTGTATTATTTGCCTGCATCTGTCAATTACAGCAGCAGCCTCAACCGTGCTTACTCGCAGATGAAATTGCGGGACTTCACCGGATTCAGCACCGGATCGGTGTTGGACAATCTGAGTTTCAGCAAGGATTTCATGTGGAACCGGCAGTTCGATTTCAAATATAAAATAACCGAAGCCATCGATCTGGGGTTGCAGACTTCCATGAATGCCAACATCGAAGAAAGCTACTTCACACCCGAAATTGGAAAAGAATACTACGAAGCATGGCGCGATACGGTATGGAGCAACATCCGGAAAATGGGCACACCGTACACCTATCAGCAGATTTTCAATGCATCGTGGAAAATTCCGATCGACAAGCTCCCACTGATGGACTGGGTAACCGCCAATGCGCAGTACAACTCCACCTACAGCTGGAACCGGAGCGCCATCATGGAAGGAGGTACCGATGTGGGAAATCTGGCTTCATCCATGGGCAGGCTTACCGCCAATGCCGATATGAATCTGGAAAGTCTGTATAAAAAATCAAAATTTCTCAAGGCGGTAATCGAACGGGGGCAGCGCAACACCCGCCAGCAAACGTTCAATCCGCGGACTTTCAATAAAAATGTAAACCTCAAAAAGGGAGATACACTTACCGTAAATCATGCCCTGAACAGCGAAAGATTTACATTCACAGCCAAAGATTCGCTGGGAAGGCCTATACGCGTACCTTACAAGGTGAAAAACGCTTCTTCCGTGTTGCTCATACCGGTGATGAACGCCTCCAATGCCACCGTCACCATCATCAGCAAAGATCCGAACGAGCGCACGATAACAGAAAAACTGGCCGACTTCACCATACGCCTGCCGCTCACTATACGCAAAGTATCAGTTAACTACAATCAGTCGAGCAGTCTCACCATTCCGGGATTCCTCCCCGAACCGGGTTTTCTGGGACAGAAAAAACTGAACGGAATACCGGCACCGGGATGGGCGTTTGTGTTCGGTTATCACGATGAAAACACCCTTTCGGGCGCCTCTGAGCGCGGATGGCTCTACATGGGCGAAGATATTATCAATCCGGCCAACGAAGCTGTAACTTCAGATCTGGATATCAGGGCAACCATGGAACCAATTGCCGGACTGAAAATTGACCTGACCGGCAAAAGACAGTTTCAGTCAAACACAGTGATTCACTACATGTATCCCGGTATGCCCTCCACCTTCAACGGTAACTTCAACATCACGCAGGTAGCTCTGAAAACGGCATTTGACAAAATAGGAAACGCATCTGACAACTACCGGTCAGCCACATTCAGCCGTTTTCTGGCCAACAGGGAGCTGATAGCCCGTAAACTCGAAAGCAGATATACCGGCACGCGGTATCCGGTCACCGGATTTTTTGCCGACAATCCCGTTTACCGGGGCCAGCCTTTCGATCCTGAAAACGGAACTTTCGATATCAATTCACCGGATGTGCTTATCCCGGCGTTTCTGGCTGCTTACACCGGCAGGGATGTGAACCGGATCAACACCAACCCGTTCCTTTCCATCCTCGAGATTATGCCTAACTGGAACATAAATTTCAACGGTCTATCCAATATCCCCTGGGTGAAAGATAAGTTCCGTTCCATCAGCATTACTCATGGTTATTCCAACCGGTACACCATTGGCAATTACTCCTCGTTTTCCACGTGGGTATCTCAGGATGGAAACAACAGCGCTTTGGGTTATATACGTGATGTTCAGCTCAATATGCCAATTCCGTCTATGGCGTATGATATTTCCACCGTTTCGCTCAACGAGAGTTTCAGCCCGCTTTTCGGATTGAATCTTGCCATGAAAAACAGCATGACTACCAAAGCCGAATACCGCAAACAGCGTAATCTGGCGCTTAATCTGAACAGCACGCAGCTTATCGAAGCCCTGTCCGACGAGTTTGTGGTGGGAGTGGGCTATGTGGTCAACGATTTCGATGTGGTGCTGAAACTCAAATCGAGTAAGCGCCAGACAGTGAAAAACGACCTGAAAATGAATCTTGATTTTTCATATAAGGATATCAAATCGCTGTTGCGAAAAGTGAGTGAAGACATCACGCAGGCTTCCAGTGGCAATAAGGTGATGTCGCTGCGTTTCACGGCCGATTACGTGTTCAGTTCGAAAGTGAATCTCCAATTGTTTTTCGACCGGCAAATGACCGCCCCGCTCGTTTCATCCTCCTATCCGGTTTCTTCCACCAATTTCGGACTGAGTTTCAAGTTTATGCTCACGAGGTAGCAATATACGGTACGAATCTATTACGGGTGAATATACCAAATACATCATTACTTGTATTATTCTGAAAAATTAATAAAAAATGATTGTCTACGTTCTGTTTGTTCTGTTTCGGAAAATACTATTTAATGATTACACCGAAAGAAGGTCATTCAGAGTTGTGTTACTTATCCGGTAAAAGTGAATTTTCTAAAAATCATTCCGATGATACTCTTGGCTTTAACTTTTCACAAGGTGCAGTACAATTTAGTTCTGACTATAAAAAAGTAAATTAATAGTTTCATTAATTATTAGAATTTTGAAAAATCAAAATCATTTTTTATTTTCTTATTGACACTCACAATAATACTTGAAATCTTATTAATCATTTTATTGTCATTTGGGAAAATAGAAATTTATCTTTTTCTTACATTGAGAATTTCGAATACTCTTGT